>Ga0209693_10000029_pt1 | contig 55725 bp, 47 predicted proteins | sample HubBroMetageWRM3_FD_188345 | JGI IMG/M metagenome (GOLD analysis project Ga0209693, IMG submission 188345) | Warmed soil microbial communities from the Hubbard Brook experimental Forest, New Hampshire - Hubbard Brook CCASE Soil Metagenome WRM 3... | ecosystem: Environmental > Terrestrial > Soil... | reverse complement strand
CGCTAACGACCCACAATTCGCCGCGGCCAAGCCGAGCCCGGCGGTCGCCGCGGCTGTTGAGCCGCCTGGACTGCGACTGCAGCAGGTCATCCAGACAGTGCTCGAGGGTTACGCCGACCGTCCGGCCCTGGGGCAGCGCGCCGTGGAGTTCGTCGAGGACCCACAGAGCGGACGCACCTCGCTGGAGCTGCTCCCCCGCTTCGAAACCATCACCTACCGTGAGCTGGACGACCGGGTCGGTGCGCTGGCGCGCGCCCTGACCAACGACTCGGTGCAGGCCGGCGACCGGGTCTGCGTGTTGGGTTTCACCAGCGTGGACTACACCACCATCGACGTGGCACTCGGCCAGATCGGCGCAGTGTCGGTTCCGCTACAAACGAGCGCGGCGATCACCCAGCTGCAGCCGATCGTGTCCGAGACCGAGCCCAGCGTGATCGCGGCGAGCGTGAATCAGCTGCCCGATGCGGTCGAATTGTTCCTGAGCGGCCACATGGCCGGCGAGCACCTGAAGCTCCTGGTGTTCGACTACCACCCCGAGGTCGACGACCAGCGCGAGGCCGTGGAAACCGCCCGCGCTCGGTTGGCAGACACCGCGGTGATTGTCGAGACCCTGGCCGACGTCCTCGACCGCGGGAAGGCTGTGTCTTCCCGGCCGGCCCGGCCGGTTTCTGAACCGGCCGCCGTGCCCGACCCAGACGACTCGGCCGATCCGCTGGCTCTGCTGGTCTACACCTCAGGCAGCACCGGCGCACCCAAAGGTGCGATGTATCTCCAGAGCGGTGTCGGCAAGATGTGGCGCAGGTCGAGGCTGACTTGGTTCGCGCCGACCGCCGCATCGATCACTCTGAACTTCATGCCGATGAGCCACGTCATGGGCCGCGGAACCCTCTACGGCACGCTCGGCAATGGCGGCACGGCCTACTTCGCCGCCAAGAGTGACCTGTCGACACTGCTGGAGGACCTCGAGCTGGTGCGGCCCACCGAGTTGAACTTCGTGCCGCGAATCTGGGAGACCCTCTACGGCGAATACCTGCGCCAGGTGGACCGGCGGCTATCCGACCCCACCGACTCTGCCAGCCGCGCGGCCGTCGAAGCTGAGGTCCTGAACGAGCAGCGGCAGTACCAGCTGGGCGGGCGATTCATCTTCGCGATGACGGGCTCCGCGCCCACCTCCCCCGAGCTGAAGGCCTGGGTCGAATCCCTGATCGAAATACATCTGCTGGACGGCTACGGCTCCACCGAGGCCGGGATGGTGCTGTTCGACGGCGAGGTGCAGCGTCCGCCGGTCGTCGACTACAAGCTCGACGATGTCCCGGACCTGGGCTACTTCAGCACCGACCGGCCGCATCCGCGTGGTGAATTGCTGCTCAAGACCCAGAACATGTTCCCCGGCTACTACAAGCGCCCGGAGGTCACCGCAGGCGTCTTGGACGCCGACGGCTGGTACCACACCGGTGACGTCGTGGCCGAGGTCGCTCCCGACAAGCTGGTGTACGTCGACCGCCGCAACAACGTGCTGAAGCTCGCGCAGGGCGAGTTCGTCACCCTGGCGAAGCTGGAGGCGGTGTTCGGCAACAGCCCGCTGGTCCAGCAGATCTACGTCTACGGCAACAGCGCCAACCCCTACCTGTTGGCGGTCGTGGTCCCCACCGAAGAGGCACTGAAGGGGTACGCCGACGAAGGGCTGGCGGCGCTCAAGCCGCTGATTGCCGATTCGCTGCAGAAGGTCGCGAAAGAGGCCAGCCTGCAGTCCTACGAGGTACCGCGCGACTTCATCATCGAGACAACGCCGTTCACGCTGGAGAACGGCCTGCTGACCGGCATCCGCAAGCTGGCGTGGCCGAAGCTCAAGCAGCACTACGGCGAACGCCTGGAGCAGCTCTACACCGACCTGGCCGCTGGCCAGGCCAACGAGCTGAGCGAGCTGCGTCGCAGCGGCGCCGACGCCCCGGTGCTGCACACGGTGAGCCGGGCCGCCGCCGCGCTGCTGGGCGCCGGGGCCAGCGACCTGTCGCCGAACGCCCACTTCACCGACTTGGGCGGAGACTCGTTGTCGGCGTTGACATTCGGCAACCTGCTGCACGAGATCTTCGACATCGATGTGCCGGTGGGTGTCATCGTCAGCCCGGCCAACGACCTGGCGGCCATCGCCGGCTACATCGAGACCGAGCGACAGGGCACCAAACGGCCCAGCTTCGCCTCGGTGCACGGTCGCGACGCTACCGAGGTGCACGCCAGTGACCTCACCCTGGACAAGTTCATCGACGCCGACACGCTGGCCGCCGCGCCGACGCTGCCGCAGCCCAGCACCGAGGTGCGCACCGTCCTGTTGACCGGCGCGACCGGCTTCTTGGGCCGATACCTGGCCCTGGAATGGCTAGAGCGCATGGACCTGGTCGACGGCAAGGTGATCGCCCTGGTGCGGGCCAAGTCGGACGAAGATGCCCGGGCCCGGCTGGACAAGACGTTCGGCGTTGGCTTGCCTGAAGGGGACCCGAAGTTGCTGGCGCACTACCGGGAGCTGGCCGCCGACCACTTAGAGGTCATCGCCGGCGACAAGGGCGAGGCCAACCTCGGCCTGGATGCCCAGACCTGGCAGCGACTGGCCGACACGGTCGACCTGATCGTCGACCCTGCCGCGCTGGTCAACCATGTGCTGCCCTACAGCGAGCTGTTCGGCCCCAACGCGCTGGGCACCGCCGAATTGGTCCGGATCGCGTTGACCGGCAAGCAAAAGCCCTACACGTATGTGTCCACGATCGGCGTCGGCGATCAGATCAAGCCGTCGAAGTTCACCGAGGACGCCGACATCCGGGTCATCAGCCCGACCCGCAAGATCAACGACAGCTACGCCAACGGTTACGGCAACAGCAAGTGGGCCGGCGAGGTGCTGCTGCGCGAGGCCCACGACCTGTGCGGCCTGCCGGTCGCGGTCTTCCGTTGCGACATGATCTTGGCCGACACCACCTACGCGGGTCAGCTCAACGTGCCCGACATGTTCACCCGGATGATCTTGAGCCTGGTGGCCACCGGTGTCGCGCCGGGTTCGTTCTACGAACTCGACACAGCGGGCAACCGGCAGCGCGCTCACTACGACGGTCTGCCGGTCGAGTTCATCGCCGAAGCTGTTTCGGCCCTGGGCGCCCAAAGCGCAGACGGGTTCGCGACCTACCACGTGATGAACCCGTATGACGACGGCATCGGGTTCGACGAGTTCGTCGACTGGCTGATCTCCCCAACTAACGGAGCCGGCTCCTCGATTCAGCGGATCGCTGACTACAGCGAATGGCTGCAGCGGTTTGAGACGTCGCTGCGTGGCTTGCCCGAAAAGCAGCGCAATAGCTCGCTACTGCCGTTGCTGCACAACTACCAGAAGCCGCAAAGGCCGATCAACGGGTCGATGGCACCCACAGATCGGTTCCGTGCGGCGGTCCAGGACGCGAAAATTGGCCCGGACAAAGACATTCCGCACATCACGCCGCCGATCATCGCCAAGTACGTCAGCGACCTGCGACTGCTCGGATTGCTCTAAGGGCTCTGCCAAAAGCCGATCGCCCGCCCAGTACGGGCTGGCGATCGGCTTTTTCGTGCGCGAATCACTTCTGCGGATGTGGCCAGCGTAGATAGTTGGCACCCGACCCGGCCGGCGCTGCTGCGCGCGGTCGGCGAAGACCCCGGGAGGTCGACTCAGACTCGACCCGGGGCGCGGTCAGTGCATCCGGTGACACCTCATACGGCCCGGGCACAGCCCTCACAGGTTCTAGCGGTTCTACGTCGCGCGCCAGCCGAACCGCTGTGCGCGCCACGGCGACCGCAGCCACGAAGACGATCAGCGCACCCAGACCAGAGAAATAGGAGACCTCCAGCGCGGCCCGCTTACGTTCGGTTGCAGCAATCGGATCGCCGGCAGACCCGATTCCCAACAGCGGAGCGACCTCACCGCCGAGCACAAACCATGCACCGGCCGCAACTGCCACCCAGCCGCCCAACATCGCAGTGACGCGATTGCCGGCAACAATCAGCAGCAGGCCACCCACCACGGTCGCGGCTCCCGGGAGCACCTCGAGCCAGCCCCGGGCGGAGCTCCACGCCCAGTCCTGGTCGGGCGTGTAGGCGAAATTGAAGTGCGGACCGACAAACGGGATCAACGCACCCCAAGCACCCAGGATGACCAGCAGTAATCCGCACACCGCGCCGCGGGAGCGTGGCATCCGCAATCCGCCGGAATGGTCGTTTTCTGCGTGTTTCATTACATCTCCTCGATAGACGCCGGGCTACTTCAGCATCGGCTGGGTACCCTGCACGCGTCCGGATGTAACCGCCAAAACCGTTAGCCGTGGCCCGTGGGACTGGTGTGTCTGGTGTGAACGGCGAAAGCGGGCGCTGCTCCGACGGCGTTGTGTCTCATGGCAACTGCGGCGATGCCGATGCCGATGCCGATCGTCAGGGGGTTTTAACCAAAACGGTTTCGCCGGGCCCGCGGCGGGCTGCGACGACTCCCCGCCACCACCGGAAGCGGGGAGTCGTGCCCAAAGCAATGAGCGGCCGCGGCCCGCCTGCTACAGCGACCCGTCGATCCCGCTCGAGCCGATCAGGGCGCTGCCACCGAGGCCGGGGGTGCCATCGGCTGTGCCACCGGTGCCAAACCCCGCGTTGCCGCCGTTACCGCCGTTACCGACGAACACGGCGTTGCCGCCGTTGCCGCCGTTACCGCCGCCCCCGAGGGGGTTGTCGCCGCCGGCGCCGCCGTTCCCGCCGGAGCCGGACACGCTGCCGTTGCCGCCGGTCCCGCCATTCCCGCCGAGGCCGACGCCCTGCCCGCCGGTGCCGCCAGCGCCGCCGTCACCGCTCAGCAGGCCGCTGTTCCCGCCGTGCCCGCCGTTGCCGCCGGTGGTGACGCCGAGCCCGCCGGACCCGCCGGTTCCGCCGTTGCCGGCCAGCACGCCGGCGTTGCCGCCAGCGCCGCCGTTACCGCCGGAGCCGGTGCCGGTGGACCCACCGGAGCCGCCGGCCCCCCCGGAGCCGGCCAGCAGGCCGCCGCCCCCGCCTGTCCCGCCATTACCGCTGGTGACGTCGCCGAGCGCGCCGGCGCCGCCGACGCCGCCGGCGCTCATCAGCCCGCCGGCCCCACCGATCCCGCCGTTACCGCCGATGGCGCCGGCCCCGCCGATCCCGCCGGCGCCCGCGGGGCCGAACAGTAGCCCGGCGGCCCCGCCGTTACCGCCGTTACCGCCGTTGCCGGGGCCGACGGGCTGGACCCCGCCGGCCCCGCCGGTGCCGCCGGCGCCGAACAAGCCGCCGGCCCCGCCGTTACCGCCATCTACGCCGGCCGCGCCGGATCCGCCGGCCCCGCCGCTGCCGATCAATATCCCGCCGGCCCCGCCGTTAGCCCCGCTTCCCGCGGCCCCGTTGACGCCGTTGCCGATCAGCGGGAGCCCAGTAAGCGCCTGCACGGGGGCATTCACTGCGTTGAATACCGGCTGCAGCGGTGAGGTGACGCCGCCCGTGCCGGGGGTGCCATCGGTTGCGCCGAGGTTGCCGAATCCCGGGTTGCCGCCGTTGCCGGCGGTGCCGATCAAGCCGGCGTTGCCGCCGTTACCGCCGTTCCCGGCGGCGATGATGCCATCGCCGCCGGCGCCGCCGAACCCGCCGTTGCCGAACAGCGCCCCGGCGTTGCCGCCGGTCCCCCCGTTCCCGCCGAGGGCGGTGCTCTGCCCGCCGGTGCCGCCAGCACCGCCGGTGCCGGTCAGCAGGCCGGCGGCCCCGCCGTGCCCGCCGTTGCCGCCGGTGATGGCGCCGAACCCCCCGGACCCGCCGGCCCCGCCGGCGCCCGCCAGCAGGCCGGCGTTGCCGCCGGCCCCGCCGTTACCGCCGGTCGCGGCGCCGTCCGAACCGGCGCCGCCGGCCCCGCCGGCGCTCAACAGCCCGCCGGCCCCGCCGGCCCCGCCGTTACCGCCGGTGGTGGTGGGGCCGAACCCGCCGGCGCCGCCGACGCCGCCGGCGCTCAACAGCCCGCCGGCCCCGCCGATCCCGCCGTTGCCGCCGGTGGCGCCGATCCCGCCGCCGCCGCCGATCCCGCCGGCGCCCGCGGGGCCGAACAGTAGCCCGGCGGCCCCGCCGTTCCCGCCGTTGCCGCCGGTGCCGGTGGAGTTGATCCCGCCGGCTCCGCCGGTGCCGCCGGCGCCGATCAGCCCGGCGGCCCCGCCGTTACCGCCGTTTAGGCCGGCCGCGCCGGACCCGCCGTTGCCGCCGTTGCCGAGCAATATCCCGCCGGCCCCGCCGTTAGCCCCGCTGCCCGCGGCCCCGTTGACGCCGTTGCCGATCAGCGGGCGCCCCAGCAACGCTTCGGTGGGCGCGTTGATCGCGTTGAGCAGGGGCTGCAGCGGCGAGGCGTTGGCCGCCTCGGAGGCCGCATACTGCGCCGCGCCGCCATTCATCAATTGCACAAACTGGGTGTGAAACACCGCCGCCTGAGCGCTGAGCGCCTGAAACTCCTGCGCGTGGCCAGAAAACAGCGCCGCGATCGCCGCCGACACCTCATCTTCAGCGGCGGCCACCACCCCGGTGGTCGGAGCCACCGCCGCGGCATTAGCCTCGCCGATCGTCGACCCGATCCTGGCCAGACTCGAAGCCGCCGAGGCCACCGCCTCCGGTGCTGCAATCACAAACGACATGGTGGGCATTCCCTTCATCAGCTCATGGCGGACAAGCAGTGCCCGCTCGTCATCGATGAGTCGGACACGCGGACATTAACGCCCATCAGGGTTTGCCGCCGGGTTTCCGCACTTCACTTTTTCTTTTCTTTTCTTCTTCATATCTTCTGGGGTCCGGGGTGGTGCGCATTCAAAATCTCGTGGCGCCACCGCACTGGCGGCGAAGGCCGTTCTCCCCATACCCGAATGATTTTGTACCCGGACAGACCCCCTGTGACGTGCTGATTTCGCCGGCTACGACGGCGCTGAAACGCAAGAAACGCCAACATTGCGGCAGCAGCTTGTCGCGAATTTTGCGGTCCAGTATTGGCGTCTCCCCCGTTCCTCGCGCCACTTGGTGTAACCCAGGACGCCGATTGCGCAGATGTTGAATAGTCTTTGCCGTGCTCCAGCGCGGCACGTTCTTCCGGCTTTGCGGCAGCTCAGCCAAGGTGAGGCTGGTGGGGCTGGTGTGTCTGGAAGACGAGCGCGGCTCCGACGCCGCTGTGTCCCATGACAACCGCGGCGATGCCGACCGCCGACGATCGCCAGGAAAAGTTGTATAGCAAATCGGCGTAGATAGCCCGCGAACTCCCAGGCGGCCGCGAGCCGGGCAAGGCGGTGTAGGTGCCCAATATTCGTTGAGCGACCAGAGCGCCACGTGTCAATCGCCGTGCGACTCCGCAGCCCCGCCAACGACGGCTACTGGGTCAAGAAGCCGGAGTTTAACCCCGACTGCCTGACAGCCGAGCAGCGCGGGGAAATCGAGACCCACAAGAAGCTGTCTTCGCGGACCTCCGACAGGCCGGCGTCGCCCCCGTTCGTCACACCACTTGATGTAACCCAGGACGCCCGTTGGCGCTACGACGACGTAAGGCCGAGCACCAGCAGCACGATAGCGATCAACGGAAAGGTGCCCTGCGTCAACGCAGCCCGGGCCTTGTCCGGTGACGACACCAGCAGCACCACCGCGGCCGCGGCCATCGATCCGACGCCGGCGAAAATGAGCGCGGCTCCAACGGCGTTGTGTCCCATGGCAACCGCGGCGATGCCGATGCTGCTGACGATCGCCAGGAACAGGTTGTAGAAGCCCTGGTTGAGCGCGAGCAACTTGGTGGTCTCGGCTTCCTCGGCCGTGGTGCCGAAGGCGGCCCGGGTGCGGGGCGAGGTCCAGGTCAGCGACTCCATGGTGAAGATGTAGACGTGCAGTAGTGCGGCCAGTGCGGCGAATACCAACCCGGCGGCGATCATATGGTGCCTCCTACTCGAAAAGTCCCTGCTGACTCAGACCCGTCACCCCGGCTGGCGGTGTCATACCCAGGTGTGTCCACGCCTGCGCGGTGGCCACCCGCCCTCGAGGGGTACGCGCGACCATACCGGCGCGGACAAGAAACGGCTCACACACCTCCTCGACCGTGGCGGCTTCCTCCCCGACCGCCACCGCCAGGGTCGAAACTCCAACCGGGCCGCCGCCGAAGCTGCGGGTAAGTGCGGACAGCACCGCCCGGTCCAGCCGGTCCAGGCCGAGCTCGTCGACGTCGTAGACCGCGAGCGCGGACTTCGCGACGTCCCGGGTGATCACCCCGTCAGCGCGCACCTCGGCGAAGTCACGGACCCGGCGCAGCAGCCGGTTGGCGATCCGCGGTGTCCCGCGCGAACGTCGGGCGATCTCCGCGCCGGCCTCAGCGCCGAGTTCGATACCCAGGATTCCGGCGGAACGCGCCAGCACCCGCTCCAGTTCGGCAGGCTCGTAGAAATCCATGTGCGCGGTGAAGCCGAACCGGTCCCGCAGCGGGCCGGTCAGCGCACCGGACCGGGTGGTCGCGCCGACCAGTGTGAAGGGCGCGACCTCCAGCGGAATCGATGTCGCGCCGGGCCCTTTGCCCACGACCACGTCGACCCGGAAGTCTTCCATCGCCAGGTAGAGCATCTCCTCGGCGGGCCGGGCGATGCGATGGATCTCGTCGATGAACAGCACGTCGTGCTCGACCAGGTTGGACAGCATCGCGGCCAGGTCGCCGGCGCGTTCCAGCGCGGGTCCGGACGTCACCCGCAACGACGTCCCGAGTTCGGCGGCGATGATCATCGCCAGCGATGTCTTGCCCAGCCCCGGCGGGCCGGACAACAGAATGTGATCCGGTGTGCCGCCGCGGTTCTTGGCCCCCTCGAGGACCAGCTGCAGCTGTTCGCGCACCCGCGGCTGGCCGATGAACTCGTGCAACGAGCGAGGCCGCAGACTGACGTCGATGTCGCCCTCGCCGACCGTCAGCGCCGCGGAAACTTCCCGGAGTTCCGGGTCATCGGGCTCTGAATACTCGTCGGTCATCGGGCCTTACCCAGCAACGACAACGCAGCCCGCAGGGCGCTGGACGTCGTCGCGTCGTGATCGGTGGCCAGCACTTTTTCGGTGGTCTCCTCGGCCTGCTTGGCCGCAAAGCCAAGGCCGACCAGGGCTTCCACCACCGGACCGCGCACCGCGTGGCCGTTGACCGCCGGCGTGCCCCCCGGCGCGGCGGCCGAGCCGACTTTGTCGCGCAGTTCCAGCACCATCCTTTCGGCGCCGCGTTTGCCGATGCCCGGCACCCGGATCAGCGCGGTGACGTCGCTGCCGGCCAGCGCCTGGCGCAGCGCCGGCGCGTCGTGCACGGCCAGTGCCGCCATCGCCAGCCGAGGTCCGACACCCGAGACGGACAACAGCGTCAGGAACAGATCGCGGGTATCGGCGTCCGGAAACCCGTACAACGTCATCGAATCCTCACGCACGATCATCGCGGTGACCAGCCGGGCCTCGCTCCGCTGCCGCAGTGTGGCCAACGTCGACGGCGTCGCGTTGACCCGGTAACCGATGCCGGCGGCCTCGATCACCACATGGTCGAGCGCCACCTCGAGCACCTCGCCGCGGACCGAGGAGATCATCGGGCGGCCTGCACTTCTCTTGCTTTCGAGGCGGCCAACTTGGCTGCGTATGCGTGACGGTGCTGCGCGGCCAGCGCTTCGGCCTTCCTATTAGCCTCAGCCATCCGGGCGATCATCGGCGCCCGCCAGCAGTGGCAGATCGCCAGGGCCAGCGCGTCCGCCGCGTCGGCCGGTGTCGGTTTGGCTTGCAGCGCAAGGATTCTGGTGACCATCGCGGTGACCTGCGCTTTGTCGGCGGCGCCGTTACCGGTGACCGCGGCCTTGACCTCGGTAGGGGTATGGAAGTGCACGTCGATACCGCGTTTCGCCGCCGCCAACGCGATAACGCCACCGACTTGCGCGGTGCCCATCACGGTCGACACGTTGTGCTGGGAGAACACCCGCTCAATGGCCATGACATCTGGAACATGGGTGTCCAGCCAGTGCTCAACGGCATCACTGATGGTCAGCAGTCGCTGGGGCAGTGGCGTATCCGATGGTGTCCGCACCACGTCGACATCCAGCGCGATGACCTTTCGACCGCGCCCGCTTTCGATGACCGACAGCCCGCAGCGGGTCAATCCGGGATCGACGCCCATCACGCGCATTGCAAGCTCCCACTTCTGTTGAACACCGAACTGAATACCGGACTGAAATACCGGAACCCGAACAGCTGTTCGATAGCTTAACGGCCGGGACCGACGGCGTCGGGTAGGACACGCGGTGACCCGGTCGCTTCACCGCGCCACGCGTTGTGGCCCCGGACCCACCGAATACTGCTAACTTAAGCCCACCTATTTGCTTGACCGATGCGGTAATGGGAAGGGTTTGGGTGGGATCACTGCTGCTAGTGCTCGCCGCGGTGCTGTTCATTGCAGCCATTGCGGTGCTTGTTGTGGCTTTGCGGCGTCCCAAGCAACCGGCTGCGCGGGGCGGGCGCCAGGATCCGCTCGCGTTCAACGCGATGCCACAGTTCGGGCCCCGACAACTCGGGCCCGGCGCCATCGTCAGCTACGGCGGCGTCGACTATGTCGTCCGCGGGTCGGTCACCTTCCGCGAGGGTCCGTTCGTGTGGTGGGAGCATCTGCTGGAAGGCGGCGAGCAGCCGATCTGGTTCAGCGTCGAAGAGGACGACGGGCGCCTCGAGCTGGCGATGTGGGTCACCCGCAAGGATCTTGTGACGTTGCAGCCCGGCGGCGATCATGTGGTCGACGGGGTGACGTTCCGGGAATCGGAGCGCGGTCGCGCCGGGTACACCACCGAAGGCACAACCGGCCTGCCGGCGGGCGGCGAAATGGAGTTCGTCGACTACGCCGATGCCGGCGAAACCGCGCTGCTGTCCTTCGAGCGCTGGGCCCCGGACATGCCGTGGGAGGTTTCGACGGGCAAGTCGCTGTTGAGCGGCGAGCTCACCGTTTATCCGGCGCCCCCCGCTAGCACATAGGACACGTCGGTGCCGCTTCACCACCTCGCCGTAGTTCCTGCGGACGTGTCCGGGACGCGGCTGGGGCTTGCACTCAACGCGCCGGCACCGCGGCCGCTGGCGACCTACCTACTGGACCACCCCGACGGCGGTGCACTGCTGCTCGGCGTCCTCGGCGCGTCGCACGTCGTCACGGTCGAACACGCCACTCACCGGTTCTCCGAGGAAGTCTCCTGTAATCTCCGCAACCGCGGACGCGCGCTGCCCGAGCACGCTGACGAAGCCGGGTATTCACTCGAGTCGCGTATCGAGACGCGCGACGAGGCAGCGTTCCGCGGACTTGCGCGTGTACTCCGAGAACGTTGCGCGCAGGAAACCGGCTGGCTGGGCGGTACGTTTCCCGGCGATGCCGCCGCGCTGACCGCGCTCGCCGCCGAGCCCGACGGGAGCGGCTGGCGCTGGCGGACGTGGCACCTGTACCCGGCGGCCCCCGGCGGTCCGTCGGGCGGGACATCCGGAGGAACGATAGTCCACACGTCGAGCCAGTGGCATCCATGAGCCGAAAGCGGCTGTTCTGGATCGCCGGCGGGTTGGCCGTCGCCGCGGTCGTGTCGCTGGTTTTCGGAATAGTGTTGCAGCAGAAGGATATTGGCTCGTATATAGCGGGCCACTATCGCGAATACTCCCGTGATGCGAACGGGACGCGCTACGTCTGCAGCGGATCGCCCGCGCAGGTGGCAAACACGCTGGCCAGCTATCAGGCGCCCGAGGCGCGCGCCTCCAACGGCGACAACCAATACCTGCGCTACAGCAACAACATCGTGACCGTGGGCCCCGACGGCAACTATCCGTGCAGCATCCGGGTGGAGAGCTTGAGCGCCGGATACAGCCACGGCGCGTTTATCTTTCTCGGCCCCGGATTCACCCCCGGATCGCCGTCGGGAGGCGCGGGCGGTAGCCCCGGCGGCCCCGGCGGAACCAAGTGACGCCTAACCGGATGCAAACACGAAGGAGATTCTCATGTACCTCGCCCTCCAGATCGGAAGCGTCGACCTCAACCCAATTCTGCATGGCGTCGTCGCGACGATCCTGTACTTCGTGGTCGGCATGGCAGTCCTGGTCGTCGGCTTCGTGATGGTCGACGTGTTGACCCCGGGAAAGCTACGCCAAATGGTGTTCGTCGATCGTCGCCCCAACGCCGTCGTCCTCGCCTGCGCCATGTACATCGCGCTCGCCACCGTCATCATCACCGCCATCGCCAACAGCTACAGCCAGCTGGGTCAGGGACTCATCGGCGTGGCGGTGTACGGGTTCATGGGTGTGGTTCTGCAAGGAATCGCACTGCTGACGCTTCACGTAGTGATACCGGGCAACTTTCACGAGCACGTCGACGAACCGGAGCTGCATCCGGCAGCGTTCGCGACGGCTCTGATGCTGCTGGCCGTCGGAGGGGTGACCGCGGCCGCGGTGTCATGACCTCCACTGATCAGCAGGTGGATCAGGTAGTCCGGTCCACCGAGTTTTCGGGGCGGTGGCGGGCACTGCTACTGGCCTCGGTCGCGGCATGTGCGGCCTGCGGCATTGTTTACGAACTCGCGCTGCTGACGCTGTCGGCGAGTTTGAACGGCGGCGGCATCGTCGCCACCTCACTGATCGTGGCGGGTTACATCGCCGCGCTGGGCGCCGGTGCCCTGCTGGTCCGACCGCTGCTGGTGCACGCGGCCATCGTCTTCATCGCGGTCGAGGCGCTGCTGGGCATCGTCGGCGGTCTGTCCGCGGCCGCGCTCTACGCGGTGTTCGCATTCCTGGACGGATCGGTCGGGTCGACGTGGGTGCTGGCGCTGAGCACCGGCCTGATCGGTGGCCTGGTCGGCGCCGAGGTGCCGCTACTGATGACACTGCTGCAACAGAGGCGAACCGCCTCCAAAGACCCAGCCACCGATACCGGCCGCACGCTGGCCAACCTCAACGCAGCCGACTACCTGGGCGCGTTGATCGGTGGGCTGGCCTGGCCGTTCTTCCTGTTGCCGCACCTGGGGATGATCCGCGGCGCCGCGGCCACCGGCATCATCAACCTGGTGGCGGCGGCCATGGTGTCGATCTTCTTGCTGCGGCGCGTCGTTTCCACCCGACAGCTGATGACGGCGCTATGCGCGCTGGCCGCCGCACTCGGGCTGCTTGCCACGCTGTTGGTGCGTGCGCACGACATCGAGACGACCAGCAGGCAACGTCTCTACGCCGACCCGATCATCGCCTACCGGCATACCCCGTACCAGGAAATCGTGGTTACCCGGCGCGGCAACGACACCCGCCTGTACCTCGACGGGGGTTTGCAATTCTCCACCCGAGACGAATATCGCTACACCGAAAGCCTGGTCTATCCCGCGCTCGGCGGAACTCCCACGAAAGGCGCACGCTCGGTGCTGGTACTCGGTGGCGGCGACGGCTTGGCGGCCCGTGAACTGCTGCGCCAGCCCGGCATTGGCAAGATCGTGCAGGTGGAGCTCGACCCCGCGGTGATCGATATTGCGCGCACCACATTGCGGGAGGCCAACGACGGTGCGCTGGACAACCCGCGCGTCAACGTCGTGATCGACGATGGGCTGAGCTGGCTGCGCGGCCCTGATGCGCACCGGTTCGGCCGCTTCGACGCGGTCATCGTCGACCTTCCCGACCCCGACACACCCGTACTGGGCCGGCTGTATTCAACGGAGTTCTACGCGCTCGCCGCCCAAGCGCTGGCCCCCGGCGGGCTCATGGCGGTGCAAGCGGGCAGCCCGTTTTCCACCCCGACGGCGTTTTGGCGCACGGTGTCGACGATCCAGGCCGCCGGGTATGCGGTCACGCCCTACCACGTACACGTGCCCACCTTCGGTGACTGGGGTTTCGCGCTGGCGTGCCGCGGCGGCACCGCACCCACTCCCACCATGCCGGCCGGCGCACCGCCGCTGCGTTTCCTCAACCCGCAGGTGCTGCAAGCCGCCACGGTGTTCTCCGACGACATCGGGCGACGTCCGCTCGAGCCATCGACGCTGGACAACCCGCGCGTCGTCGAGGACATGCGCCACGGGTACGACTAATCGTCGAGAGCGGCCAGCACCTCGTCAGACAGATCGACATTGGTGTAGACGTTCTGCACGTCGTCGCTCTCCTCGAGCGCGTCCACAAGCCTGAGCACCTTGCGAGCCCCATCGACGTCGACGGGCACGCTGACCGACGGCTGAAAACTGGCCTCAGCCGATTCGTAGTCGATACCGGCGTCCTGCAACGCGGTGCGCACCGCGACCAGATCAGCCGGCTCGGAGATGATTTCGAAACTGTCACCGAGATCGTTGACGTCCTCGGCGCCTGCCTCCAGCACCGCCGTCAGCACGTCGTCTTCGGTCAGGCCGTTCTTCTCGCACGTGACCACGCCCTTGCGGGAGAACAGGTAGGACACCGAACCCGGATCTGCCATGGCGCCGCCATTGCGCGTCATCGCCACCCGGACTTCACTGGCGGCGCGGTTGCGATTGTCGGTCAGGCACTCGACCAGCACCGCCACGCCGTTGGGCGCGTAGCCCTCGTAGGTGATGTTCTGCCAGTCGGCGCCACCAGCCTCCTCGCCGGCGCCGCGCTTTCGGGCACGTTCGATATTCTCGTTGGGCACCGAAGTCTTCTTCGCCTTCTGGATGGCGTCATACAGCGTCGGGTTTCCCCCGGGATCACCACCGCCGGTACGGGCGGCGACCTCGATGTTCTTGATGAGCCGGGCGAACTCCTTGCCACGGCGCGCGTCTTTGACGGCCTTCTGGTGCTTCGTGGTGGCCCACTTGGAATGGCCGCTCATCGTCGTCCTGTCTCGTTCGGCTCATTGACTCTTACATCTACAAACCAGACGAGTCTACGTGGACGGCTGATAACGATTGTCCGGCCGCTCCCGTCCGGCTCAGGATTCCCAGACGTCACAACAAGTTCGGGCTATGCCGCTATGCCCGCCTCATAGCGACAATCCCGAGCAGTGCGCCAGTCCACCAAAGGGTTGTCGCTGTGAGGCGGGCAGAAACCCACCCACTCTCCGCTGGTGACTGCAGTGACTGGAGTTAAACCCGGCCGCTGACGATGTCGATAAACAACTGGTGGACGCGGCACCAGCGCATCAAGACCAGTGAACTCGACGTCGCCTTCAAACGAGTCGACCTGCCGTCCAAACGCAATGCGCCGCACCGTCACATCGATCCCGCGCAGCGGCGGCGCTCCTCGCTGCGCCGGACGGCACCGTGTCGGCTCCGGCTCCGGCCAGCGCGGCTCGCAAACACCGGCGAAGCGTGATCCGGGCGCCCAGCTGCCTACGTCAACCCGTTGAGCCCGGGCGCGCCCAGCAACGAGGTGTCACCGGCGCCGGGGGTACCGTTCCCAACGTCGGGCGCCGGACCAAGCCCAGCGTTGCCACCGTTGCCGGCGGCGTTGGCCACCGCGTTGCCGCCGCGACCACCGTTGCCGCCCATTCCGTTGCCACCGGAGATGCTGCCGAATCCACCGCTTCCGCCGAGCCCGCCGTTGCCGCTCAGCGCGCCGCCGTTGCCAGGAGTCCGGCCTTACCCCCGATACCGCTGGCACCCCCGGTGTTGGCGGGGCCGGCCCAATGTCGAACCGATATTCGCTACATCGTTCGCCGCCGCCGCCAATGCCTCCGGGACCACCACTGTAAACGACATCCAAAACTCCTCTACGACAATTAGCCAGGGAACCTCGTCGCGACCCAACCGGCGGGCCTAAACCGAAGTTGCTGGCGCGCTGCCCCGGGCCCGAGAAGAGAGAAGAGAAGAAGAATGCGAAAACCCTGTGGGAAAACCTAGTGGCAAACCCCAATTAGGCGTTAACGTCTGTTTGTGTCCGACTCGTCGATGACGAGCACTGCTTGTCCGCCATGAGCTGATGAAGGGTGACCACCATGTCGTTTGTGATCGCAGCACCGGAGTATGTGGCCTCAGCGGCTTCCGATCTGGCCAGCATTGGGTCGACGATCGGCGAGGCTAATGCTGCGGCGCTGGCTCCGACCACCGGGGTGGTGGCCGCCGCTGAAGATGAGGTGTCGGCGGCGATCGCGGCGGTGTTTTCTGGTCACGCGCAGGACTTTCAGGCGCTGAGCGCTCAGGCGGCGGCGTTTCATGCTCAGTTTGTGCAGGCATTGAACGACGCTGGGGCCTCGTATGCGGCCGCCGAGGCGGCCAACGCCTCGCCGCTGCAGCCCCTGCTCAATGCGATCAACACGCCCACCCAACTGTTGCTGGGGCGCCCGCTGATCGGCAACGGCGCCAACGGGGCCGCGGGGACCGGGGCTAACGGCGGGGCCGGCGGGATCTTGATCGGCAACGGCGGGGCCGGCGGGTCCGGCGCGGCCGGTCTAAACGGCGGCGCCGGTGGGGCCGCTGGGCTGTTCGGTGCCGGCGGCGCCGGCGGCACGGGCGGGCTCAACACCGCCGGCGCCGGCGGTAACGGCGGGGCCGGTGGGGCCGCCGGTCTGCTGTTCGGCCCCGCTGGGGTCGGCGGGGTCGGCGGGTTCGGCACCGTCACCGGTGGTGTCGGCGGGGCCGGCGGGGCCGCCGGGCTGTTCGGCGGCGGCGGGGCCGGCGGGGTCGGCGGGTTCGGCAACGTCACCGGTGGTGTCGGCGGGGCCGGCGGGGCCGGCGGGCTGCTGTTCGGCGGCGGCGGGGCCGGCGGCACCGCCGGGTCCGGCGGCACCGCCGGTGGTGTCGGCGGGGCCGGCGGCAACGCGAGCCTGCTGTTCGGCGGCGGCGGCGCCGGCGGCGCCGGCGGGACCGGCGGCCCCACCGGCGGGGCCGGCGGAGCTGGCGGCCACGCCGGGCTGCTGTTCGGCGACGGGGGTAGCGGCGGCACCGGCGGCGCCGCTCCCGGTGCCGGTGGTATCGGCGGGGCCGGCGGGGTCGGCGGCGCCGCCGGCCTGCTGGCCGGCACCGGCGGTGCCGGCGGGGTCGGCGGGACGGGCACCGTCAACGGCGGGATCGGCGGGGCCGGCGGGAACGCCAGCCCGCTGGTCGGCGTCGGTGGGGCCGGCGGCGCCGGCGGCATCGGCACCTTGAATGCCGGCGGTCACGGCGGTAACGGCGGCAACGCCGGCCTGATCGGCACTGCCGGCAACGGCGGCAACGGCGGGTTCGGCGTCGGCGCGAACGGCACCCCGGGCGCCGGCGGCGTCACCTCACCGCTGCAGCCGGTATTCAACGTAGTGAATGCGCCCACCGAGGCGCTGCTCGGGCGCCCGCTGATCGGCAACGGCGCCAACGGGGCCGTGGGAACCGGGGCTAACGGCGGGGCCGGCGGGATCTTGATCGGCAGCGGCGGGGCCGGCGGGTCCGGCAACGGGGTCGGCACGGCGGGCGGTAACGGTGGGGCCGCCGGGCTGTTCGGCGCCGGCGGCGCCGGCGGCGCCGGCGGATTCAGCGACACCGTCACGGCCGCCGGCAACGGCGGGGCCGGCGGGGCCGCTGGGCTGCTGTCCGGCCCCGCTGGGGTCGGCGGGGTCGGCGGGGTCGGATTCAACACCGCAGCCGGCGGGGTCGGCGGGGCCGGCGGGGGCGCCGGGCTGTTCGGCGTCGGCGGCGTCGGCGGGGTCGGCGGGGCTGGCGGTGGGCTCGGCGGGGCCGGCGGGGTCGGCGGGGCCGGCGGGATGCTGTTCGGCGGCGGCGGGGCCGGTGGGGCCGGCGGGTCCGGCACGACCGGCGGGACCGGCGCGGCCAGCGGGGCCGGCGGGGCCGGCGGCAACGCCGGCCTGCTGTTCGGCGAAGGCGGCGCCGGCGGCAGCGGCGGGACCGGCTTCACCGGCGGGGTCGGCGGGGTCGGCGGTCACGCCGGGCTGCTGTTCGGCGACGGCGGGGACGGCGGCACCGGCGGGTTCGGCACGACCGTGGGCGGTAACGGCGGTAACGCCGGCAACGCCGGCCCGCTGTTCGGCTTCGGCGGCGCAGGCGGGACCGGCGGGTTCGGCGAAACCATGACCGGCGGGAACGGCGGGACCGGCGGCACCGCCGGGGCGTCCGGCTCCGGCGGGGCCGGCGGCGCCGGCGGCGCTGGCACCACCCTGGGCGGTAACGGCGGTAACGGCGGCAACGCTGTGCTGATCGGCAACGGCGGTAACGGCGGTAACGCGGGGATCGGCGCCGGCGGCACTGCCAACGGCACCCCCGGCACCGGCGGCAACGCGGTGATCGGCGCGGCCGGAATCAACGGGTCGACGTAGCCGGTGGGCCGCGGCCGGAGCCGGCCACGAAGCCCCCGGTGAATCGGGGGCGGTACCTTTCCGGGCCGGAAGCTTAGCTGTTAGCCCGTCATCGACCACGGCGCACGAGCGGCACCCCACGTTGTCGCGAAGAGGCGGGCAAAACCCGCCCCGCACTTGAGCGTCAATTAACGGCGACCGTTGACGATGTCGACGAACAACTGGTGGATCCGACGGTCGCCCGTCATCTCCGGGTGAAACGCCGTCGCCAGCGCGCCGCCCTCCCGGACCGCGACGATGTGTCCCGCGGCCCGGGCCAGCACCTGCACGCCGTCACCGGCCCGCTCGACCCACGGCGCGCGGATGAACACCCCACGCACCGGCACGTCAAGACCCGCGAACGCGACATCGCCTTCAAAAGAATCGACCTGTCGTCCAAAAGCATTGCGCCGCACCGTCATATCGATCGCGCGCAGTGGCAGCGCCTCCCGTCCGTTGGTGCCGGCGTCCAGGATCTCACTGGCCAGCAGGATCATGCCGGCACACGCACCGTAGGCCGGAAGCCCGTCAGCCAGCAGCGCCCGCAACGGCTCCAGCAGGTCCAGGTCGAGCAGCAGGTGGCTCATGGTGGTGGACTCCCCACCAGGGATGACCAGCCCGTCAATCGCCTCAAGCTCACCGCGTCGGCGTACCGGCAGCGAGTCGGCTCCGGCTTCGCGCAGCGCGGCGAGGTGCTCCCGGGTGTCGCCCTGCAGCGCCAACACTCCGATCCTCGGAGCGGTCATTGTGCGCTCACTGCTTTGTGGGCAGTTTTCCGCGCTGAAAGCGGGTCAGGCCCTCCTGCATGACCGCCGCGACCATCTCGCCGTACTGGTTGAAGATCTTGCCCTGGGTCAGCGCACGTCCGCTGCAGGCCGACGGCGAGGACTGGTCGTAGAGCAACCACTCATCGGCGCGGAACACCCGCATGAACCACATCGCATGGTCCAGTGACGCAACCTGGAGATGCTCGCGTTCCTCGAGGTGGGTGACCTGTGCCGATCCCAGTAGCGTGAGGTCGCTCATGTAGGCCAGCGCGCAGATGTGCAGTACCGGGTCATCGGGCAGCGGGTCACGGTGCCGAAACCACACCTGCTGCTGGGAAGCCTTGCCGGGCAGCAGCTCCAGACGCTCGCGCGGCACGATGCGAACGTCCCACTCCTCGAACTGACGAAATCCCGCATCGTCGAACACCTTCATCGAGCTCAATCCCGGCAGACCGTCCGGCGGCGGCGCTGCCGGCATGGCGTCCTGGTGGTGGATGCCTTCCTGATCGCTCTGGAATGACGCCGACATGCTGAAGATCGTCTGGCCGTGCTGAATGGCGTTGACCCGCCTGGTGCAGAACGAGCCGCCGTCGCGCAGGCGCTCGACGATGAAAACTATCGGCGCCTTGGCGTCTCCGGGTCGGATGAAGTAACCGTGCAGCGAGTGCACCAGATGACCGGGCTCGACGGTGCGCACCGCCGACACCAGCGACTGGCCCGCTACATGACCTCCGAAGGTGCGCTGCCACTTCGCCGATTCCGGGCTGAACACGCTGCCGCGGTAGATGTCGACCTCGAGCTGCTCGAGGTCGAGGATCTTCTCGATCGCCACGCTATGACCGTCTGCTCTTCACGCGAGCGCTCATCACCGTTCTCACCAGCCGCGCTCTGCCAGGCGATGCGGCTGCGCGATCTGCTCCACGTTGATGCCGACCATCGCCTCGCCCAGGCCACGCGACACCTTGGCCAGCACATCGGGGTCGTCGTAGAAGGTGGTGGCCTTGACGATCGCAGCGGCGCGCTGCGCGGGATCTCCGGACTTGAAGATGCCCGAGCCCACAAAGACACCTTCGGCGCCAAGCTGCATCATCATCGCCGCATCGGCCGGAGTGGCGATACCACCCGCGGTGAATAGCGTGACCGGCAGCTTGCCCGCCCGGGCCACTTCGACGACGAGTTCGTAGGGCGCCTGCAATTCCTTTGCCGCAACGAACAACTCGTCCTCAGATAACGACGTCAGCCTGCGAATCTCCCCGCCGATGGCGCGCATGTGCGTGGTCGCATTGGAGACATCGCCAGTACCCGCTTCGCCCTTGGACCGGATCATCGCCGCGCCCTCGTTGATGCGCCGCAGCGCCTCGCCGAGGTTGGTCGCCCCGCACACGAACGGCACGGTGAATTTCCACTTGTCGATGTGGTGGGTGTAGTCGGCGGGCGTCAGCACCTCGGACTCGTCGACGTAGTCCACGCCGAGGCTCTGCAGGATCTGGGCTTCGACGAAATGACCGATGCGCGCTTTGGCCATCACCGGGACGGTGACCGCGGCGATGATGCCCTCAATCATGTCCGGGTCGCTCATCCGCGACACCCCGCCCTGGGCGCGGATATCGGCGGGCACCCGTTCCAGGGCCATCACAGCGACGGCGCCGGCGCCCTCCGCGACCCGGGCCTGCTCCGGGGTGACGACGTCCATGATGACGCCACCTTTGAGCATCTCGGCCATGCCACGTTTGACCCGCGCCGTTCCGGTTTGGTTGGCCTGACTCGACTGTGCGGCGCTGTCCACTACTCTCCTTCACTCCTTTAATTCGGGCACCAGTCTAGTGGTGTCCAACAAGCGAGTTTTTCCAGCTCTTACGGTATGCAGGCGCTGTCGCCTGGCCGCATGCCGTGGCTTCACTGACCCTGGGCCGCCACAAGAAGTTTGGTGGAAACCCGAAGATCCTGCCGGAAATGCCATAGCGTTTTGACTACCTGCATGCCCGATGGTGCGGGACGTCTCCGCGGTCGTGGCTACCGAGTAACGCCGACTGAAAGAAACGTAGCGATGAATTTCGCCGTGTTGCCGCCGGAAATGAATTCGGCGCGCATGTTCGCCGGTGCGGGCCAGGGCCCGCTGCTGGCGGCGGCTGCCGCCTGGGATGGGTTGGCGGAGGAGGTTTACGCTGCGGCGGGCTCGTTTGCGTCGGTGACCTCTAAGCTGGCCGGCGAGGCCTGGCAGGGCCCGGCGTCGCTGGCGATGACACGTGCGGCGAGCCCGTATGTGACGTGGTTGAGCACGACGGCGGGTCAGGCTGAGCAGGTGGCCGCCCAGGTCCGGTTGACGGCGAGTGCCTTCGAGGCGGCGTTGGCGGGCACCGTGCATCCGATAGTGGTGGCCGCCAACCGGACTCAGCTGGTGTCGCTGGTGGGATCCAACCTGCTGGGCCAGAACGCCCCGGCGATCGCGGCCACCGAGGCCGAATATGAGCAGATATGGGCCCAGGATGTGGCCGCGATGTCGGGCTATCACGCCGGCGCTTCAGCGGTGGCCGCGCAATTGGCACCGTGGCAGCAGCTGCTGCAGAACCTGCAGGTCCGACTGAGCAGCGCCTACGCCGCCTCGGGGCTCCCGGCAATCAGCGTGGATTTGAACACCGGCACCTTCAATGTGGGCAACGGAAACGTCGGCGTCAACAACATCGGCAACTCGAACACCGGCAACGGAAACATCGGCTTCGGAAACTTCGGCAACGGCAACTTCGGCATCAGCAACATCGGCAACTCGAACACCGGCATCGGGAACACCGGCAACGGATTCATCGGCTACGGGCTCCCCGCTAACGGCAACGTCGGCGTCCTGCTCGTCAACGAAAACCAGGTGGGTGTCGGCGGCCCGGCAGTAACGGCGTTGCTCTTGGCCGGCACCGGATTAAACCCGCTGCCCGGGCCCACGTTCGTGGCTAGTACTGAGCAGTTCATCACTCCCACTCATCCCTCGTTTACCGCGCAGTTCCTGGTGACGCCCGAGAAGCTTTTTCCATTGACGGGGCTGAGGAGCCTGACCCTCGACGCGTCCATAACCCAGGGCGTCACGAACCTGAACACCGCGATCATGGCGCAACAGGCTGCGGGAAACCACATCGTCGTCTTCGGCGTCTCCCAAAGCGCCGTGATAGCCACCCTCGAAATACGCCATCTGGAATCCCTGCCGGCCGGCCTGCGGCCGGGACCAGACGAGTTGTCCTTTGTGCTGGCCGGTAATCCCGACCGGCCCGACGGCGGCTTCTTCGCGCGTATCCCTGGTCTCTCCATACCGTTTCTGGGTATCACGGCCTTCGGCGCGACTCCCACCAACGCCTTCCCCACCACCGATTACGCGATCCAATACGACGGTGTCGCCGACTTCCCGCAGTACCCGATCGATCTCTTGGCCGACGCCAACGCGATCGCGGGCTTCTTTTTCGTGCACCCCACCTATAACGCTCTGACGCCCGCCCAGATTGCGTCGGGTGTGGTCGAGCCGGTGTCTCCGGGAGACACCCAGACCACCTACATCCTCATTCCCAGCCAGAATCTGCCGTTGCTGGACCCGCTGCGTGCCATTCCCTTGGTGGGAAACCCACTGGCCGACCTGGTCCAGCCGGACTTGCGGGTGCTCGTCGAGCTGGGCTACGACCGCACCGCTTATCAGGATCTGCCCACCCCGTTCGGACTGTTCCCGAACATCGATCCGGCCACGGTCACCGCCGACCTGCAGCTAGGGGCCGTGCAAGGTGTCAACAACGCACTGGGCGATCTGGGGTTGCCGCCGCCGTCGGTGCCGGCGTTCCCCCGACTTCCCTGAGACCCACGTCAGCGGATCGACTGAGGCACGCAGGCGTTGCGAGCGGCCTCGTTGTTGGAGGAGGCATCCGCCAGTCGGTTGGCCGCGGGCAGCAGCTCACCGAGTTGCAGCGGATACACCTGCTCGCCGGCCACGACCAGCTCCACGATGTCGGTCGCGTCACACCAGCGGGCGCCGTGGATGTAGCGGCGTTCCAACTCGGTCCGCCCCGCGATGGACGGCTCGAACCGCTGCGTGCGGTACACCAGGTAGAACTCCTCACTGTCGATCAGTGAGCCGTTGAACTCGAAGACCTGGTCGCGTCGCCAGATAGGTCCGAGCATGTCGGCCGGCGTGACTCGCAGACCGGTCTCTTCGGCCAGCTCCCGCGCGGCGGCCTCGGCCAACCGCTCGCCCTTGTGCACTTCGCCGCCGACGGTGAACCACCACCGGGGCGCGGCCCCGTCAGGAAATGCCGCGTTCACGGGATCCGATCCGCACAGCAGCAGCACCGCACCGGTCTCGTCGAGCAGCACCACCCGCGCCGAAGTGCGGTGGTTGGGCACGCCTGGCACATCATGGTCGCCGTGTGCCAACGCGTGCGGCCGCTCGACGATCTCGAAATAGCTTGGCAGCGCAGCGGTTCCACCGAGCCGAAAGGCACGCACCATCCTCCGCGTGCCCAGCGCACGGGTGTCGCGGACGGCATCGTTGTGGAATCGTCGGGCCAGCATGACTCGAGCTTCAGCGTCGGCCATCTCGGCGATGAGGCCCGCAGGCAGCGACGCCGGATCAACCATCGTCAGGGCTGCCGAGAGGTCGTTTTCCGCGTTCTCCCGCGCCTGCCGGGGCGCGCATTCGGCGGCGTCGGCCAGCGCCGCCAACCGCCTACCTTGGGGGCTGGTTTTCGAGGCGCCGCCGTAGGCATCGATGGCGACCGCACGCGCCACCACCGCGCGCCGTGCCAGCGCGGCGTCCAGCGCCTGCCAGGACAGGTCGTAGCGGACGTTCAACCGGTCCAGCCGTTGAGCTGCCCGAATTGCCCAGGCGCCGACCATCGCCAGCACCGCGGCCAGCACAACTACCAGCCCAATGGCCGCCACCATCAACGACGTCATCAGCTGGCCACCTGGACCTTGGCGCCCGACCCGGCGACCGTCTCGTATACCCGCATGATCTCGCTGGCCACCACCGACCAGTCGTAGCGGCGGACCGCTTCGGAACCGGCGGCCACGTAACGTTCCCGCAGCACGTCGTTCTCCAACGTCATTATCAGGGCATCGGCCAGCGCGGGGCCGTCGCCAACGGGCACCAGGCAGCCAACCTCACCGTCGCGCAGCACGCGGCGAAAGGCGTCCAGGTCGCTGGCCACTACCGGGGTGCCGGCGGCCATCGCCTCCACCAAGACGACGCCGAAACTCTCGCCGCCGATGTTGGGCGCGCAGTAGACGTCGGCGCTGCGCATCGCCGAGGCCTTTTCGGCGTCGTCCACCTGGCCAAGAAAACGGATGTGTTTTACCAATGCGCCTGCCTGGCTGCGCAATTGATCTTCGTCACCGCGGCCGACGACCAGCAGTTGCAGATCCGGGAAGCGCTCCACCACTTTCGGCAGCGCTTCGAGCAGCACTGCCATGCCCTTGCGCGGCTCGTCGTAGCGCCCCAGGAACAACACCGTCTTGCCCGGTCGCGGATACCCGTCCAGCCGCGGCGCCGCGGCCAACGAACTGACGTCTACTCCGTTGGGGATCTCCACCGCGTCGGATCCCAACGCCTCCATCTGCCAGCGCCTGGCCAGGTCGGACACAGCGATCCGGCCGACGATCTTCTCGTGCCAAGGCCGCAGCATGCCTTGGAAGACCGACAGCGTCAGCGATTTGGTGGTCGAAGTGTGAAAGGTCGCCACAATCGGACCTTCGGCCACCCGCAGGGCCCACATGGACAGGCTGGGCGCATTGGGCTCGTGCAGGTGCAGCACGTCGAAGTGGCCATCGGCCAGCCAACGCCTGACCCTGCCATGCACCGCAGGACTGAACTGCAGCCGCGCCACCGAACCGTTGTAGGGAATCGGGATCGCCCTGCCGGCGGAGACGACATAGTCGGGCAGCGCGACGTCCGGCGATGCGGGCACCAAGACGCTGACGTCGTGGCCCCGGGCCAGCATCACCTCGGCGAGCTGCAGGACATGCGACTGAACTCCGCCCGACACGTCGACCGAGTAAGGACAGACCATCCCGATGCGCATCAGGATTCCCTCAGCCGAGTCTGGCGGGCATCGGACAGATCGGCCAGCCACTGCGGCTGCAACATGTGCCAATCGGCGGGATGGGCAGCGATGTTCTGCGCGAACTGGTCGGCCAGCGCCTGGGTGATGACATTGACGTCACCGCCGCTGCAGTCCAGCTCGGGGTATATCGCGAAACCCCAACCGTTGTCCTCGAACCAACAGTGCACCGGCAGCAACGCCGCTCCGGTCTCGATCGCGAGCTTCGCCGGCCCCGCCGGCATCCGGGTTGGCGCGCCGAAGAAATCGACTTCGACACCGGTACGGGTGAGGTCGCGCTCGGCCATCAGGCATACCGCCCGGCCGCCGCGGAGCCGCTCGCACAGCAATTCGAAGGGTGGTCGGTTGCCGCCGGACAACGGCACCACTTCGAAGCCGAGACTCTCGCGGTAATTGATGAAACGCTTGTACAGCGACTCGGGTTTGAGTCGCTCCGCGACGGTAGTGAAGCTACCTCGCGTCTGCACCAGCCAGATCCCCGCCATATCCCAGTTGCCGCTATGCGGCAACGCCAGCACAACCCCGCGGCCGGCGCCCAAAGCCGCGTCCAGGTTGTCAGTCCCCACGAACGACTCGTTGAGCTGGCGGGCCAGGGTGCGGTGGTTGACCGTCGGCAGCCGAAACGCCTCGCGCCAGTAGCGGCCGTACGACTCCAGCGAGGCGCGCATCAGCGCGTCTGGCACCTGGGCAGGCGGCACACCGATGACGCGGGCCAGGTTCTTGCGCAGCTGATCCGGCCCGCCGTTTCGAGCCGCATACCGCGCTCCGGTGTCGAATGCGCTGCGCGCGGCGAATTCTGGCAGTGCCCGCACCGCCATCCAGCCGGCCGCGTACGCCCAGTCCGTCGCGGTACTGGTCACGAGGCGACGAGGCGCCCCGATCACCTTCAGACCCGCCGGAGCGGAGATCACGGCTCACCCGCTCCCAGGTTTTCCCCACCGGGCTTGGCGCGATCACCCGCGGCGGGGGGCAGCGGGTCCACCGCCCCGGGCGAGGTCCGCACCCTATGCAATCGCTGCGCGCAGGTGATCAAGCTCGCCACCGCCAGCAGCCACATCGCCACCGGCAGCGCCCACGGCAACGGAAATACCGGAAAATCCGACAGTCCGGCACCGGAAAGCACGATGATCAACCGTTCCGGCCGTTCGATGATGCCGCCGTCGCCGCGCAGTCCACTGGCTTCGGCCCGGGCCTTGATGTAGGAGATCACCTGCGAAGTGACCAGGCAGATCAACGTCGCCACTACCAACAGTCGGTCGCGCATGCCGAACGCAACCCACCACAGCAATCCGCAGAACACCGCGCCGTCGCTGATGCGATCGCAGGTGGCGTCCAGCACCGCACCGAAGCGGGTACCACCGCCACGTTCGCGGGCCATCGCACCGTCGAGCATGTCGAAGACCGCAAAGAACCAGACCGCACACCCGCCGACGAACAGCTTGCCCATCGGGAAAAACGCCAGCGCCGACGCCACGGTCGCGATGGTGCCGAAGATGGTGATGACATCCGGCGTCAAGCCGACGCGCAGGCAGGCCCTGGCGACCGGCGCGGTGACCCGCGCGAACGCCGCCCGGGACAGGAAAGGCGCCTTACTCATCAGCGCCGCTCCTCCTCATCGCTTCGCTCTGCATCGTCGCTGGCGCGACTCATCAGCGCCGGCGTGGCTCATGGCTGCTTCGCCCACTCGGTGGCCAACAACTGGCGGGTATCCCGCAGCAACTGCGGGATCACCTTGGAGCCGCCGATGATGGTGATGAAGTTAGCGTCACCGCCCCACCGCGGCACAACATGCACATGCAGGTGTTCGGCCAGCGACCCGCCCGCCGATGTCCCCAAGTTGAGGCCGACGTTGAAGCCGTGCGGCCGAGACACATTCTTGATGACGCGAATCGCCTTCTTGATGAACGCCATCAACTCCGCGCTCTCCGGATCGGTGAGGTCCTCGAGCTCAGAAACGCGGCGATAGGGCACCACCATCAGATGGCCTGGGTTATACGGGTAGAGGTTGAGCACCGCGTAAACGACTTCGCCGCGGGCCACCACCAGGCCCTCCTCGTCGGCGAGCAGCGGAATGTCGGTGAACGGTTCCCCGGAGGTGGCGTCGTCGTGCTTCATCGGCGCTCCGGCCAGGTAGTTCATCCGGTACGGCGTCCATAACCGCTGCAGGTGGTCGCTCTCGCCGACACCTCTGTCGAAGATGGTGCCGTCAGTGCGATCAGCTCGTGCGTCTTCACTCACAGGTCACTCATCCGTCCGACTCATCCGTCACTCACCGACGGCCACTTTCACCAGTTCAGCTGTGGGAGTGGCATTCTCGCGATCGGCGATCCACTTCACGATGGCCGCGACCGCGTCGTGTCGGGCCACGCCGTTGACCTGGGTGCGGTCACCGAAACGGAAGCTCACCGCCCCGGCCTGCACATCACGATCGCCGGCCAGCAACATAAACGGCACCTTCTGGTTGGTGTGGTGGACGATCTTCTTAGCCATCCGGTCGTCGCTCGCATCCACGTCAACCCTGACCCCATGCGACTTCAGCTGCGCGGCAACCTCTTCCAGGTAAGCGACGTGTTCATCGGCGACCGGGATGCCGACCACCTGAACGGGCGCCAGCCACACCGGGAACGCGCCCGCGTAGTGCTCGGTGAGAATGCCGAAGAACCGCTCGATAGACCCGAACAGTGCCCGGTGGATCAACACCGGCCGCTGCCGGGTGCCATCGGCGGCGGTGTACTCCAGGTCGAAACGCTCCGGGAAGTTGAAGTCCACCTGGATGGTCGACATCTGCCAGCTGCGGCCCAGGGCGTCGCGGGCCTGCACCGAGATCTTCGGGCCGTAGAACGCTGCACCACCGGGATCGGGGACCAGCTCCAAACCCGACTCCCTTGCGACATCGGCCAGTGCCGCGGTCGAGGTCTCCCAGACCTCGTCCGAGCCGACGAACTTCTCCGGGTCCTTGGTGGACAGCTCCAGATAGAAGTCCTCGAGCCCGTAGTCACCGAGCAGCTCCAGCACGAACCTCAGCAGCGATGCCAGTTCGCCGTGCAGCTGTTCGTGGGTGCAGAAGATGTGTGAGTCGTCCATGGTGAAGCCGCGGGCGCGGGTCAGCCCGTGCACCACGCCAGACTTCTCATAGCGGTACACCGTGCCAAACTCGAAAAGCCGCAACGGAAGTTCCCGATAAGACCGCCCGCGCGAGGCGAAGATCAGGGTGTGCATCGGGCAGTTCATCGGTTTGAGGTAGTAGTCCTGCCCCGGCTTGCGCACCGTCCCGTCGTCGTTGTACTCGGCGTCGAGGTGCATCGGCGGAAACATGCCGTCGGCGTACCAGTCCAAGTGGCCTGAGGTGTGGAACAGCTGCGCCTTGGTGATATGCGGGGTATTGACGAATTCATACCCGGCCTCGATGTGCTTGCGCCGCGAATACTCCTCCAGCTCCCTGCGCACAATGCCGCCCTTGGGGTGGAAAACCGCCAGGCCGGAACCGATTTCGTCGGGGAAGCTGAACAGGTCCAGCTCGATGCCGAGCTTGCGATGGTCGCGGCGCTGCGCCTCTTCGACCAGCTCGAGGTGGCGGTCCAGCGCCTCCTGCGACTCCCAGGCGGTGCCGTAGATGCGTTGCAGGCTGGCGTTTCTCTGGTCGCCGCGCCAGTAGGCGGCCGAACTGCGAGTGAGCTTGAACGCCGGGATGTGCTTGGTGGTCGGGATGTGCGGCCCGCGACACAGGTCGCCCCAGACCCGTTCCCGGCTACGGGGATTGAGGTTGTCGTAGGCGGTGAGCTCGTCGCCGCCTACCTCCATGATTTCAGCGTCTCCGGATTTGTCGTCGACGAGTTCAAGCTTGTAGGGCTCGCCGGCAAGCTCCTCGCGCGCCTGTTCCCTGGACTCATAGACCCGCCGGTTGAACAGCTGTCCGTCCTTGACGATCTGGCGCATCCGCTTTTCCAGGGCCGCCAGGTCTTCCGGCGTGAACGGCTCCGCCACGTCGAAGTCGTAGTAGAAGCCATCGGTGATGGGTGGCCCGATCCCTAATTTGGCTTGCGGGAACAGGTCCTGAACGGCTTGCGCCAGCACGTGCGCAGCCGAATGCCGGATGACACTGCGACCCTCGTCGGTATCGGCCGCCACCGGGACGACCTCGGCATCGATGTCGGGCACCCAACTCAAGTCGCGCAGCTTGCCGTCGGCGTCGCGCACCACCACGATCGCATCCGGCGCGCCCCGCCTCGCCAACCCCGCCTCCCCGACCGCCGCGGCCGCGGTAGTCCCAGCAGGAACCCGGATCGGGGCTTGCGGCGATCGCAAACCCGGCGCGGCCGGGTGCCGCGGGTCGCCGCCGTCGGCTCCTGGGGCGGGGTATGCGGGGGCGCTCATCGGGTTGGTCTCCAATGGTTGGGGGTGTCTGAATTGATCGTTGCCATGCTATCGGGGTTAACCTCGAAGGACCCAAGCGATTACCGGTGGGCCACACACCCTCACGGCTGGCCCGGCTTGAGTCGCACAAACAGCGCGTCAGCCTCGGTGAGCAGGGTGTCGCCGTCGCTCAACCGGCCGGAAACGAAGATCTTGCGCCCGTCCACCTGGTCGATTCCCGCGTCGAACTGCAACTCTTTTTCGATCGGCACGATCTGGCGGTAATTGATTTTGAGGTAAGCCGTGCGCTGATAGGGGCCGCCGGTGAGTACCGAGGAAGTCAGGCCGAGCACCGTGTCGAACAACATCCCGAGGGACCCACCGTGTACAGCACCGTTGCGTCCGAGATGAAACCGGGCGAACCGCGCCCACCCCTGAATCCGGCCGTCGTCGGTTTTGCGGGCCGACATGGGAACCGTCAGGACGTTGCCGCGCATCGGCAGGTCCATCCTGCGCCCCGCCGGCGACTGCCACTCGTCCGCGTCGAACGGGCTCAGCAGTGCGGACACCTTCTCCAGCATGTCCGCGGCCTCGGTGATCACCTCGTCGGGAGCATCGACCGCGCGGGCATGATCTTGCAGCTTTCGCACCCCGTCGACGAACCGGCCGTAGTCAGGGCCGCCCTTGCGCGTCGGTTCAGGTGGATTGAATCCACCGCCTGGGTGTTTCTGATGGTCGCCGGCCACCAGAACACCGTATTGCCTGGCTGTTCATTGAGCCCCGGCGGCCGCCAGGGTTTCGAATTCGTCGTCGCTGAGTGTGATCTCGGCGGCCGCGACGTTCTCCTCCAGGTGCGCCACCTTCGACGTGCCCGGGATCGGCAACATCACCGGAGACCGTTTCAGCAGCCAGGCCAGGGCCAGTTGCGACGGCGTCGCGTCATGGTTGGCGGCGATGCGCTGCAGCGGGCCGTCGGCGGCGGCCAGCGGTCCAGCAGCCAGCGGGAACCACGGGATGAAGCCAACACCCTGGCTGGTCGCGGCATCCAGCAGCGGTTCGGAGCCTCGGGCGGACAGGTTGTACATGTTCTGCACCGACACGATCTGCGTGATCTTCTGCGCCTCAGTGAGCTGATCGACGTTGACCTCGGACAGACCGATGTGGCGGATCTTGCCTTCGTTCTTCAACGTGAGCAGCTCACCCACCTGGTCGGCGAGCGGGAAATTCGGGTCGATGCGGTGCAGCTGAAACAGGTCAATCGTTTCTACGCGCAGACGGCGCAGGCTCATTTCCAGTTCCTGGCGCAGGTAGCTGGGATTGCCCAGCGGGATCCAGATGTCCGGACCGGTCCGCAGCAGTCCCGCTTTGGTCGCGATCACCAACCCGTCGTAGGGATGCAGCGCCTCGCGGATGATCTTCTCGGAAATGTAGGGGCCGTAGGAGTCTGCGGTGTCGATGAAGTTCACACCGAGTTCGACGGCGCGCCGCAACACCCGGACGCATTCGTCGCGGTCGGCGGGCGGGCCCCATACGCCCTTGCCGGTCAGGCGCATGGCGCCGAAGCCGAGTCGATTGACGGTCAGATCGCCGCCAAGGGTGAACGTTCCGGACGCTTGGGCAACAGATTTTTGTGCGGTCACGTTTACGACCGTACGCCGCGAAGGCGATGGCGCATCCCGGCGTGGCAAGCTGAGAAAGTGGACCTAGAAGCGCTAGAAGAGCTTCCGCTGACCTACCCGGAGATCGGCGCGACCGCATCCGGCGACCTGCCGCCGGGATATGGCCACCTTCGAGTGGAGGCTCAGATCGGCACGGGTCAGGAGCGTTTCGAGCAAGCTGCCGACGCCGTCATGCACTGGGGCATGCAGCGCGGCGCCGGCCTGGGCATCCAGGCCAGCTCCGATGTCGTTGAGGTCTCCGCGGTGGTGTTGGTGAAGCTGGGTTTCCTGCGTGCACCGGGCCGCGTGGTGTACGTCATCGACGAACCCGATCTCCGCGGATTCGCCTACGGCACCTTGCCAGGGCATCCAGAGTGCGGCGAGGAACGCTTCGTCGTTCGCCGCGACCCGACCACCTCGGCGGTGTTCGCGGAGGTCTCGTCGTTCTCCCGGCCCGCGACCTGGTGGAGCAAAGCAGGTGGGCCGGTGGTGTCGATCGCGCAGCGCGTCATCGCCAACCGCTACCTGCGCGCGGTCTAACACCAGCCGGCCAATAACTCTTCCGCGCCCGCACACATCTTCTCGATGACGTCACCCACCGGCGCGTCGTCACTGATCATCCCGACGCCCTGGCCGGCGGTCACGGGGGCGATCCGGCAGTCGTCGGCAGAGATCGAGGCGGCCAGCTCTTCGCGGGCCGGCCGATCGGCGGCAAGTGCGTCCTCTCTACCCGCCCAGCGCGCGACGAAGTCGTTTGCGAGCACACGCGACTGAAACCGCGCCGGCCAGGGCACGCCCTTCGCGAGGTCGAAGACCCGGGTGATCGCGGTGTCGGTTGCCCGGGCCGCGATCAGGGCGCGGCGGCTGCCGTCGCCGGTCAGGGCCTCAGGGCATGCTGCCAGACGGGTGCCAATCCAAGCTCCGCTGGCGCCGGCGGCCAGCACGGCGGCAAGGCTTCGGGGCGAAGCGATTCCGCCGCCGGCAAGCACCGGCACGGACACGGCATCCAAAACGTTGTCCAGCAACGGCAGTGTCCCGAGCTTCGCGTCCCCGTGCCCGCCACCCTCGGATCCGCGGGCGACCAAGATGTCGACGCCGGCGTCGACCGCCTGACGGGCGCCCAGACTGTCGTATACCTGTGTGACGGTGGGGATTCCGGCGTCCTGCGCCTTGGCGACCCACGACCAGTCGGTGCCGAAGCTGACCGACAGCAGGATGGGCCCCGCCGCCAGCGCATCCTCCAGCAGGCCCGTCTCGTTGCGCATCACCCAGTCCACCAGGCCGATTCCGAACGCTCCGCGCACCTGCTGCAGTTGGGTTTGGAGCAATTCTCTGGTCGCGACGGTCCCCATGCCGACCATGCCCAGACCACCGGCTGCGGTGACGGCGGCGGCCAGCCGACCACCCGCAACTCCGCCCATCGGCGCGTTGACGATGGGTACCCGCAGGCCGAAGCTCGTTGACCAGGGCGTCGATAACATCGCGCTATTCGGCCACCGATGGGATCGCCTTCAACACGGTCAACATGATCACCGAATCCTCGACCGCGTGCAACGCGTGACGTTCCGCCGGAATAGCGATGTAGTCGCCGGTCTTGCCGTCCCACGCGTCGCCGATGCAGGTAGACGCTTACGTGACCCTGCAACACCTGCAGCGTGGCCTCGCCAGGACTGTCATGCTCGGACAGGTCGTGACCGGCAAGCAAGGCCAACCCTTGGCGTGACGTGGGCTGTCCGGCGTCTTAAGTCGGTACGTCCCAGGCGGTTAGTAGCGCCACGCTACAACTCGATCCCGTGAGGTAGCTTTCCCCGGCTCGCGCGGGGACTAACGGAGACTCCTCAGGACACATCCAACGGCAGTCGGGCATCCTTAGCGCATGAATGTGGAGGCCCTGCTGCAATCAATCCCACCGCTCGCGGTCTACCTGTTGGTCGGCGGTGTGGTCGGGGTCGAGAGCCTGGGCATTCCCCTTCCGGGAGAAATTGTGCTGGTCAGTGCGGCGCTGATGTCATCGCATCACGACTTGGCCGTCAACCCGATTGGGGTCGGCGTCGCCGCCGTGATCGGCGCGGTGGTCGGCGACTCGATCGGCTACACGGTCGGCCGCCGCTTCGGCATGCCTCTCTTCGACCGGCTTGGCCGTCGGTTCCCGAGACATTTCGGTCCCGGGCATGTCGCGCTGGCCGAGCGATTGTTCAGCCGCTGGGGAGTTCGGGCGGTATTCTTCGGCCGCTTCATCGCCCTGCTGCGGATACTCGCCGGGCCGCTGGCCGGCGCCTTGAAAATGCATTACCCGCGCTTCCTGGCCGCCAATGTGTCGGGTGCCATCTGCTGGGCGGGCGGCACTACCGCGCTCGTCTATTTCGCCGGGCTGGCCGCCGAACGCTGGCTCGAGCGGTTCTCCTGGGTCGCGCTGATCATCGCTATCGTGGTCGGCCTCATCGCTGCAATCTTGCTGCGCGAACGCACATCTCGCGCGGTCGCCGAGCTCGAGGCCGAGCACTACCGCAAGACGGGCGGCACCGCAGCCGACACCGTTTGAAATCTCGGCACCGCGCTGCTAACCGGATGCCGGCCGATGTTGGTCGATGAGGGTGCGGGCCATATTCTGGGCACGGTGAGCTGCCTCCAAGTCACCGACGGCCGCGAGAATGATGGCGCCCTTCATCAGGATGTGCCAGGACGAAGCGAAGTCCTCGACGTCGGTGAGACCAGCTGCCAGAGCGCGGTGGCGCACGATGTCGCGGACGTGGTCGATGTGGGCGATGCTGGCCCGCCCGGCAGAATGATCGGCCCCCAACTCGAGCAGCACGTTGATAAACGAGCAGCCTTCATAACCGTCACGGCTTTGGAACCAGTCGTGCATGACGTCGAAGATCGCCAGCAACTGTTCCTCGGGGGTGCTGCCGCGCTGCCGCGACTGCGCCTCGATCAAACCGTGAGTCCAAAGCTCTTCACGACGGTCCAGCACGGCCAAGACCAGGTCGTTTTTCGTCGCGAAGTGCCGGTAGAGGGTTGCCTTGGCCACACCGGCGCGCTCGATCACCTCGTCGGTACCTACCGCACGGATCCCGCGGTGGCTGAACAGCTGGTACGCCGCGGCCAGGATCCGCTCACGCGCCGAGACCGAAGGCGTCGCGACATCAGGGCTGGCCATAGCAATCCTCACGATACTCATAACCGCCCTTCTGTAGACAGACCGCCCTGTCTTGTTATACAAAAGAGATTCATCTCGGCACAACGTCTGTCTTCAGCTACCAGGACGGGCATCCATCGCGGCGTCACCGACGCCAGTCGATCAGGGAGTCCACTATGAGCCCGGTTATCGCGGAAGCTTGTTCACCTATGTCCAGCCCCCATCTGATGCTCAGCACCCGATTGGTCTCCGACCTTGGCAACGAGCACAGCACGCTGAGGGCAACCACCGACCGCGACGGGTCGGCGGTACTCATCTACGCGGGCGGTGAGATCGACGCTTCGAACGAGGAGACCTGGCGCCAGCTGGTGAGCGAAACGGCCCGCTCCGTCACCCCGCCCGGACCATTCGTCGTTGACGTCACCGGGCTTGATTTCATGGCCTGCTGCGCGTTCGCAGTGCTTGCCGAGGAAGCCGAAAGGTGTCGCCGCCGCGGCGTCGAACTGCGTCTGGTGAGTTACCAGCCGATCGTCGACCGAATCATCAAAGCGTGTGGCCTCAGCGCCCTGCTGCCCATCTACCGTTCCCCGGGGGCCGCACTGGCTGCGGCCGCATGCTGCTGACGCGGTCGACCAGCGCGCCGACCGCAATACTGGAGCAGTTCTCCTCGTTGCTCTGTTCCTCAATGTCGTCGCTCTGTTCCTCAATGTCGTCGCTCTGTTCCTCAATGTCGTTGTAGCAATCGCCCTCTCGTCGAGCGGAAGGCACTTCCGGCGATAGCCAGGCGAATCCTCTCTACTCACCGGTCCTTCTCCGGATCGGCGAGAAGGCCAACGGACCTATGCCATGAGCCGTACGATGGTGGGCGCGCTTGTCGGGGGGCGCACTTCTGGTCCGCCATGATGCTTTGGGAGGCGCAGTGGACGTCCTGCTCGGGGTATCGATGGATTCCACAGAAATCCGTATGGTGCTGGTTGAAGGCGAAAACGCCGACGGGGCCACCGTCGACGAAGGCAACTTCCACACCAACACCCCTGACCCGGACAACCCGGCCACCTCTGGCACCGGCAGTCAGGTGCTGTCGGCCATCCTGGGCACCCGAGAAGGCGCTGCCGAGGGCGGGTACGCGCTGGCATCGACCGGGGTGGTGTGGAGCGACCCCACCGAGGCCGCCGCGCTGCGCGACGCGCTGGCCGCCTACAAGGTCGAGAACGTCATGCTGGTGTCGGCGTTTGTCGCGGCGGCCGCGTTGGCCCAAGCCGTCGGGCACGAAACTGGTTGCGGCCGCATCGCGATGCTGCTCGTTGAGCCGGACAGCGCGACCTTGGGCGTCGTCGACTCCGACGACGGGTCCGTCACTGTGGTGTCCACGGAACTGCTGGACTTTTCCCGGCTCGCCGGCGAGCTTGCAGCCGGCCTTGACGCCGACACCGTTGCCCACTTGGCTGACATGGTCACGAGCTGTGACACGGTTCAGACGCGTCCCGAGAGCCTCTTCGTCGTTGGCCACGGCATCGACATTGCCCGGCTCAAGCCGGCGCTGGAGGCCATGACTCCGCTTAGGGTGAGCACACCTGAGGACCCGGAGACGGCGCTGGCCCGAGGGGCGGCGCTGGCGTCAGCGAAGGCGCCATTGTTCACCTCAACCACTGCCGCATTGGCTTACTCGCAAGACCCTGGTACCGACAGGGTGGACCGATATCTCATCATTCCCGACGCCTCGGACGTCGGGTCCGAGCCGGTCGCATACAGCCTTGTTCTCGACCCGGACACCGTAACCGAGTCGGACACCGAAACCGGTGCCCATACCGAAATCATCCTGAACTCAGCAGTTGACGGGGGTCCAGACAAGACCCGGCGGCCCCGCAGTCCCCTATTGCTCGTCGGCAGCACGCTGGCCGCAGTGATCGTCATCGCGCTGGTAGCACTGGAGCTCGCGCTGGCGGTCAATATCCGCACCACCGTCGCGCTGCAACCCAGTCCGCAACAGAATCTCATCGTCCCGACCGAGGCGCCCGCACCTGCGCCAACGGTGCGGGCGGCTATCCCGGCCGCCCAGCACGCGCCCAGCGTGCCCAATCGCGTTGTTGCGGCGCCGGCAATACCAGCGCCTGCGGCGTCCGTTCCAGCAGCCAAGCCGGCCATCCCAGCGCCGACGGCACCCGTTCCAGCCGCCGTGCCTGCGCCCGCGGATCCATTGCCCGTTCTGTTTCCGTTCCCTGCCGTCGGCGCTATTCCGGCGCCTCCGCCGCCCGTTGTCGCGCCGCCTGTTTCGGCTGAGTTTTTCCCGAACCTGCTACTGACTGCGACCCCGCCGGCACAGGTGCCGGCACCCGCGGCCGCGGTCCAGGTGCCGGCGCCCGCGGCCGCCGTTCAGGTGCCGCTGCCGGCGGCGCCCAAAGCACCCGTGCAAGCGCAGGTCCAGCTCCCAAAGCCCCAGGTGCCGCTGCCGGCGGCGCCCAAAGCACCCGTGCAAGCGCAGGTCCAGCTCCCAAAGCCGCAGATGCCGCTGCCGGCGGCGCCCAAGGCGCCCGTGCAACTACCTGCACCGCAGGTCCAGGTGCCGAAGCCGCCGATGCCGGCCGCACCCGCACCAGCGCTGCAACTACCGGCGCTTCAGTTGCCACTGCCTAAGGCACCCACCGCCCCCGGCGCACCGGCGGCTCCGGCCGCGCGGCGCTAACGTCGATCTCGATCCAAGCGGCTACACCGCTAAAAGCCGATAAAGCCCGATCAGGCCGACCACCACGATCGTGCCGCGCAATGCATTCGGAGACAGCCGACGCCCATAGCGCGCCCCGACCATTCCCCCGACCAGCGATCCCGCCGCGATAATCCCGGCAACCGGCCAGCTGATCCGATCGAAAGCCACCAGCGTATAAGCAACCGCTGCAACAACATTCACCACCAGTGTCGTCAGGTTCTTCGCCGCGTTCATACGCTGCACCGACTCCGGCAGCAATGCACCCATCACGCCTACCAGCAGAATGCCCTGCGCGGCAGTGAAGTAGCCGCCGTAAACGCCGACAGCAAACGTACCGAGCACCAGCACAACCATCCGCGCCGGCGTGACGTGTTCGGGCGACCGGCCCTGTGCCTCGGCACGCCGGCGCGCCCACGATTGAATCCGCGGCCCAGCCACCACCAGCGCCAGCGCCAACACCAACAGCACCGGCACGACCTTGATGAACACCTTTTCGGGCAGATGCAGGAGCAGGTAGGCCCCCAGCACGGCGCCTGCCAGCGATGCCGGGATCTGCCACCGCAACCGATCCCATTGACCGCTGAGGTCGGCGCGATATCCCCAGGTGCTCGATGCATTTCCGGCCACCAGTCCGACCGCGTTCGACATCGTCGACGTGATCGGTGGATAGCCGAGGGCGACGAGCGTGGGAAACGTGATCAGGGTGCCAGATCCGACGAGCGCATTGATCACGCCTGCAGCGAACCCGGCCAGGCCGATCACAGCCACCTGGGAAACCAGCACTGAAAGAACCTTAATCCGGTGTCGGGCTGCACCAACAACCGCGCAGCTAAGCGGCTTCCACTAGACGGGAGGTGCTTCGGGACCCCGATCGACACCGGTGCGCAGCTTGACCGACGCCGAATACGCAACCGTGCGGAACCGAAGCACAGGATCGTCTGAGGGTTCGATGCCGTCGGTCGCGCGCATCGGGTCGAAGACGACGATGTCGTCACCGTGCTCGCGCGTGGTGTCCAGGCCGGTGATCTCGAGGCTTCCGACGCTGACCCTCTCGGTGCTACGCCAGGGCGCCGACGGATCGACCGTCGAGTCGTTCGGCCCGGCGATCTGGACGCCGAAGTCAAAGAGCACCGGGCCGCGCGTGAGGCGAGTGTTCAGCTCGTGCAGGAGAAAATCAGAACCCTTGTCCTTCACAGCCGGCCCCGACAGGAATTCTTCACCCGCAACCGGGCTCAGGTGGTATCGCACGAATCTGGCGCTGCCGTCGGCGGCGACCCAGCGGAAGGCGTGCAGCCCGTGGTACTCGACCGTGGCGTAGCTTGCCGGGACCCTGTTGGCGTCGCGCAGTACGGGCAGCGCGCCGAGCAGGCCGGGATGTGTGACCAGGTATTTGGCCATGCGCAGCGGCTTGGTCGGCCCCGGCCGCATCGCCTTGAGCAGATCGATGAATCCGTCCGGCGTGCTGGAGACGAACAGGCGGGCGGTCTGCGTCGACACATCGGTGGTGGACCCGTCGGGCAGCGTTAACTTAATCGCCAGGCCGCGCACCCCTGGCAAGCCGTCACGCTGCGCCGGGTTACCTGATCCGTTGGAGAAGCGGAACAGCGCCGGGACCGGCGAACCGTCGAGATGCTTTGCGCGCGAAAGCCCGGCCGCGTTGGCGGTCGCGGTAAACCTGCCGCGGTACAGAGTGCCTTTCGCATGTAACGCCCGACAGCCGGGCTGCGCACCGCCGGTACCTCGGATCGCCTCGATCGCTTCGTCAGGTGTCACAGAACCGGCCATGTGCGAACCCTAGGGCATCAGTCGGGAAAGCCGAAGAGTGCAACCACTCCGTGATCGCGGCCTGCGGTGTAGCCACCGTCGACGGCAATGGCCTGACCGCTGACAAAGGAGGCGTCGGCAGACAGTAGGAAGGCCGCCATTGCCGCCACCTCCTCCGGCCGGCCGAGCCGTTGCAGGGCATGCTCCTTGGTGATGGAGGCCAGCGGACCTTCCATCCCCGCCAGACCGAAGACACGCTGAGCCATTGGCGTTTCGATGAAACCGGGGCAGATGGCGTTTGCCCGGATCCCGCTCGGTCCGTAGTCGAGCGCAATATTCTTAGTGAGCAGCACGACGCCACCCTTGGCGGCGTTGTACGAACTGCCGCCCGCGGTGCCCTCCAGGCCCTCGATGCTGGCGACGGTCACGATCGAGCCCCGTTCGCCGTCGACCCGCGGTTGCTCGATCATCCTGGCCAGCGCCGCCTTGGCCACCAGGAACGTACCGGTGAGGTTGATCCCGAGCACCCTGTCCCATTCGGCCCGGTCGAGCAGATGGACCGGGCCGCCCCCGGCAACGCCGGCCGCGTGGAAGACTCCGTCGAGGCGGTCGGGCACGGCGGCCATGACGGCGGCGATGGCGGCTTCGTCGCTTACGTCGGCCGTCACGAACCTGAAGTCGGGGCCGAGGTCGGGCGGGGAGGCCAGGTCGGCGCCGACGACGCTGCCGCCTTCGGCCAACAGGCGCCGCGCGGTGGCCAGGCCGATGCCCGATGCCGCGCCCGTCACGACGAACGTGCGCGAACGGGCACGATCAGCGTCAACCATGCAGCAATGTTGACACATGGGGCCTGCTCACGATTTTCCTGCCGTTCGGCTGTTTGCTGTAAGCGGCCTCTGCGGGCGCGTTGGTTAGCTGGCCGGTTGTCCCCATAACCCTGGGCGGCTATGCCTATCACCGCATCGCGACTCGGCGTAATGTCCTTCCCTGGCTGATAAAGAGATCCCTGACAAAAATGGCTCAAGAGTCTCGACCGTCGCCGCTTCAATCGCCTTCCAGTGCCTGCGCCGCTTTTGGGCGCGCCTTCGGTGATTCCTGGAGAGTTTGCTCAATGGTTTTTCGTGTGCTGGCAACGGGACTAAAAACCCTTGTCGGCCACAGTCCCAGCCGCCCAAAGCTCGCCAGAAGTTGTCGTACGAGCTCTCGAAGTGTGCGGTGCCGCGACCCTTGCGAGCGCAAATCTGCTCGTGGCTGCGAACGGCAAGTATCTCCGTACAGCCGACGACGCGTGCTACGCCCTCAACGGCCGCGAAGCAGAAGAAAGCTGGTGAGTTCTGCGGAAAGTCTCGTTCGAAGGCGAACAGGGCCTCGGTGTTGCTGCTACGTGGGCCTGCTTGCGAAGAGCCCAGGAAGGGTGTCACAGTTCCATACTGCGTGTCAGCCAGCCAACTAAAGTTGATTCGGTGCAGCGCCGCGTTGTCCACCGATAAAACTATGCTCAAATCACCTTCTGGCACGTCCCGCCTTGCAGCCTCCAGCTTGATAGTGAAAACCGCTCCGACCCCATGACTGCGCCACAACTCTAAACCGGGGCCCCCATATACGGCCTGGCGGTAGTCATCAGTCCACTGGCGCGATTCGAACGCGTAATGCTGGTAGGCGTATTGAACGCGTTGCCGAACCGTTAAGCCTTGTCGCAGGTAGCGACGGTGGCTGATGTGGTGGAAAGGATCCTCTCGGAGCATTGTTGCTCCGAATTGCTTGTAGACGGGTAGTGCCAGTAATTTCCAGTGGGCCTCGCGATAGCCCAACACACGCAGAGGACGCAGAATGCTCAATATCCAGTGGCTTGTGGCGTACATCTGGAACAGTAGCCACGCTCCTGCGCCATGATGAAACCCTATCGCTCCTGCGCCATAATGAAACCGTATCGTTCGCCATGCGGTCCGCCAAGTCTCGAACACCCCTCGAAACAACGCGACCGTTCCGGCTTCGGGCGGGCTGATGTGTGGCGGCGCGCGGAGCGCGCCGAAGTTGTGGGAACTCTCATCAGTCACCGGATTACCCGCGACCGACACCTGTGACACCCAGCACCGTTCTCTCCTAAGCCGTGGCGAATCGAAACGGCGAAACCGATTATCCACACCGAGGAGTAGGCTACATATACTCTTTGGATGATTCAAGGGTTATTCATAGACTTCCAGTATTTCAGCGCCGGCATCGGTTTGACCAGCCCAAACACCAACGCCGCCGGTACGCACGAATCCCGGCGGCAAACCTCAGGCTGTCGCCGCAGCGTCGCAGGATTTGACCAGCATCGGGTCGGCGGTTAGGGCGCCACACGCGCCGGCAGCGGGCTCAACTACGCAGCTGGTGGCTTGCGGCCCAGGATGAGGTGTCGACCGCGATCGCCGGAGTGTTCGGCAACTACGCCCGGCAGTATCAGGCACTGATCGCGCAAGCCGGGCTCCCGCCAAATTGCTTGAGCTGCAAGCCCAGGTGCGGAAGTTGTTCTTGGAGCAGCAAGCGGAGGTGCAGAACGATTACAGAGTCCTAGAGCTCCGAGCGGACCTGATAATCCAGGATGTCCGGGATTATGAAACCAGACTCCAAATAATCGCGAAGGGACCCGCGAACGAGATCCGCACCGGCCAGCCTTAGGCTCTGGCAATGATTAGGCTCTCGGTCAATGGTTGAATTCACGTGTGCCCCAGTGGGTATCGGTACATCTCTGGGTTGCCTCGGCCTCTCGACCGTTCCGCATAGCTGATACGTGAGCCAAACTCCCGAAATCGGGCGGCCTGGGTTACCGCGCCCGAGCCGCTCGGTCATGCGGGTCGTACGGTAGGTCCGGTATGTCCGCGGTTGCACCTACTGTCGGCTGGTCGGCCCCGGCGTTCGTCCTTCTGCCAGACTGAGCAAGACGACGAAAGGGCGACATGAGCGGCGAGTTCCAAACCGTCAGCACCGGCGTAGCCGCCCATATCGGCAAATACGCCGATGCCGTGCGGATACCGGCCGGCGCGGAGGTCATCTACACGTCTGGCACTCCCGAAGAAGCCACCCAGGCGCGGCGCAACGTCGAGGACACACTCGGGCGCGCGGGTGCCGGTACGGCCATCGGTGATCAAACACGAACCTGCGTTCATGTTTGCCGTGATTCCGGCGCTGATGCGGCCCAACATCCGCGTGGAGGTCGAAGTCATTGCCATCCGACCCGGCACCTGACCATGGACCGCTTCGCTCTGGCAACATTCGAGGTCAACAGCGCGATTTCGATTCTCCGTCACGACAATCAGGAGTAACGGCATGAGTGTGGAAGTAGACACGCAGCGACGCGACTGCGCGATCAGTGTGCTGGGCGGCCCGACGACGGTCGTCGACATCGCCGGCCGCCGAATCGTGATGGACCCCACCTTCGATCCACCCGGGGAACACGCCTACCTGACCAAGACCGCCGGTCCTGCGGTGAGCGCCGATGCGCTCGGGCCAGTGGACGCCGTACTGATCAGCCACGACGAACACCCCGACAATCTGGACGACGACGGCCGTCGGTTCGCGCAGGCCGCGCCACTGGTTGTCAGCCATCCCGGTTGTGCCGGGCGGTTGGGGCCGCCGGCGATCGGCCTGCAGCCGTGGCAGTCTTACTACCTGCCCGGCGGGTCCGAACGCCTTGCCGTGCAGGCTGTTCCGGCGGTGCACGGGCCTGCCGACGGGCGACGCGACGCTAGCGGTCACGTCAACTGCGAAGTGACCGGGTTCGTATTGTCCGGGCCCGGTCTGCCCACCGTGTACCTCAGTGGCGACAATGCCTCGATGAGTGCGGTCAAGGAGGTGGCCGAACGCGTCGACACCATCGACATCGCGGTGCTCTTCGCGGGCGCCGCGAGCGTGCCGACCAAAGAAAACGGGCGACCGCTGACAATGACCGCGGCGCGAGCGGCCGCTGCCGCCGAAATCCTCGGCGCCAAGGTGGTGATACCGGCCCACGTCGACGGCTGGGCCCACTTCAGCGAGGGCCTCGACGAATTCGTCGCGGCGTTCCAGAAGGCCGGGGTCAGCAAACTACTGCGGGTTGCCGCCCATGGCGAGTGGTTCGACTGGGTCGACCCATCGGCGCGCTAGGCGGCCACCGGGATCATAGGCGGCCGTCCACGCGCAGTTCCGGATGCACCCAGTCGGGCGAGCGTCGCTCTTTGAAGGCGCGGACGCCTTCTCTGGCCTCCGCGTCGCTCAGACTGCTGGTCATGCCGATGCGGTCGTACAAACCGAGATAGTTGTCGATGCTGGACTTGATGACATTGCGGGCACGTGGTGCGGTCCGACAGCTTTGCGCAAGAAGCTCTCGCGCCGTCGCGAGCAGACTTTCGTGGGGCACGACTCTATTCACCAGACCCCAGTCGAGAGCCTCCTGCGCGGTGAGCACCCGCCCGGTGAACATCAGGTCGCGGGTGCGTACCGGCCCGATGAGACGGACAAGCATCTGGCTGTAATAGGTGTCGGCGTAGCCCCGGAACAACTCCGGCACGCGGAAGGTGGCCCGCTCACTGACCACTGACAGGTCGCTGCACAACGCGATCTGCATGCCGCCACCCTGGCACAGCCCATTGACCGCGGAGACAACGGGCTTGCCCGAGGTCCGCACCGCTTCGAACGGTGTGACGTCCATGCCCAGTGCAGCGCCAAAGGTCATCCAGTCGTCGGCGCCGCCGCCACCGGTCATGTCGCCCCCGGGCGCGAAGACGTCTCCGGTGCCGGTGATCAGCAGCCCGGCCAGATTCGGATCCTCGTTGAGACGGCCAACGGCACAACGGATTCCGAAATACATCGCGGGAGTCATGGCGTTACGGGCTGCCGGGCGATCGATCGTGCAAACGGCGACCGGTCCTTGGCGCTCGAAGGACAGGTATGGGGTGCCCAGCCAATCTCCCTCTGGCGGGCGCGGCGTGCTCTGCGGTGTCGGAAACTGCGCCACGGGGACTCCTCTCGCATCGGCGCCTCTGCCGCGGGACATGGCGACCCGGGACGAAACTTGTACTGTAACGCTTACAGTATTTCCACCGCGCTTCGATCCCCACACCCGGACGTCGTCGACGCCCGCGCCCTGTCTACAGGTATGGCAGCGTGGCGGTGTCGGTAATCTCGGAGACGCTAGCGCTCAAATCGTTGAATTTGCTCTGGAGCGTTGCCGTGGCATCTCCTACCGGCTTGTCGCAATACCTACATCGCGTTTTGAATTGCTGCTGCTCGTCTTCGTCGGGCCAGAATCGGCGTGGGCCCACATCTGCTCCGGGGTCGTATTGGACCAACTGATGCGGGACGTCCTTGAGAATCCTGCCAATGGGATGGGTTTGCGGGCATTCGAGTTTCAGCGTGCCGATGCCTTCTTGATTGGCTGCCATCGTCCACCGTCCTTACCGGGTCTTGGTCTCGTTGTCTCGGTGCACACTCATTGTCGCCCCCGTTGCCCGCTTGCCGTTCCGGTTGGTGTCAGTCTTGTCGTTCTTGCAGGTGAGAGGTGAACTTGTAGGTCTCGCCGTGAGCGAGGTAGACGAACTCGGTGCTTGTAGTCGAGGCCTGGGCCGCCTTCTTGAAGTCGTCGAGTCCGGATAGGAATACCGAGAAGTCGTTGTAGTGGATCGGGATGGCGATGCGAGGTTTGGTGATCTCGACGGCCTGCACTGCTTGCTCGCCCGTCATCGTGACAACCGTGACCAGGAAGGTCGTGCCACCGGTGTGAATCAGACCAAGGTCTATGTCGGGGTGACGGCGCGGAATGTCCTCGAGGCTGGCGACGAGCATCGTGTCGCCAGTGATGTAGAGCCGGTAGAGGTGATCGTCGTTTCGGCTGAAGTCGAGCAAGTGCCCGTTGACCGGCATGAGCAGCTCGTTGACCGCCTCCTCTGTGGCGTGCTTGGCGGGCATGGCGGTGATAGTCAGCGTCGCATCGCCTTTTTGCACCATCAGGGATTCCCAGGTGTCGAGGGGATAGCCCTGCTCGAAGCCCAGAGAGCTGAGCTTGGCCACCGCGTCAGCCGTTGAGACGATGGGTAGTTTCTTGTCGAGCTCTTGCGCGGCGACGTCATCGAAATGATCACCGTGGTAATGCGACAGGACGACCAGATCTATCGGTGGCAGGTCAGCGATCTGGCAAGCAGGCTCGACTTCACGCCGGGCCCATATGCCATGACCCAGATAGACGTGCTCGCCTTTGTGGAGGAAGGCGGGGTCGGTCAGGATCGTCAGTCCGCAGAAACGGATCAATGTAGTGGCGTTACCGATGAAATAAACATCGCCCTCGTCGAAATCTGCTGGCCCATTGCTGGTTAGCTCCAAGGAAGTCATTGGGTGTGCTCCTTTGGGTAGTGCTTGCCTACCATCGCAACGCCCTCCTTCGGTTCGGGCTTGGGATGTCGCAGATCCAGTCTGAGTCAGATCGTGCCCTCGCGATAGGGCTGCCAGGACAGCACGTGTCGCGGCAGCGTGAGCGGCAGGCGATGCGCATCGCCGTCGACACCATCGCGCGAGTCGGGACCCGACTACTCGGGCGAAATCGCCGAGGCGATCTGTTCGGGCAGGTTGTTCAGCAGCGTAGGAACGGCACCGGCGACTTGGATGTCACCGAGGTTGGGGGTGAGTGGGATAGTAAAAACACCCGCGGGGATGTCCACTGTCGCCGTAATCGGTTGCGCCGGAGTGAGAATCCCCTCGAAGGGCAACTGGATCACGATCGGTGTGCCGGCACCGATGGTCGTAGCAGGAAGAGGGGGGGTAGCCGGGATATCCACGGTCTCGGTCACCGGTATCGTCAGATCGACGATGGTGTCGCCATTGAGGAAGCCGTTCAAGACGAAGGCTGGCATATCGACGAGTGCGCCGACCGCCGCTACACCGTTGCCGGTCTGCACTGCGGCGCCAAATGCCGTTGCGCCGGTTGCAAGCCCGTCCAGTGTGGCGATCGGCGGACCGATGAGCGCAAAGCCCAACGAGTCGGTGCCCGCATTGACCGCGTTGACGAAATTCTGCGCGATCTGTGCAGGGATAGAGCCTGGGGGTAACAGGTTGACGAAGCTCGGTTCCAGCTGTGCAGAGAGGGAGAGGGCGGGGAGTAGGTCTCCCGCCGGGCCCTGCACCTCGATATCCGAGACGTTGCTGAGGTCGATTCCGCTGAGGAAGAGATTTAGGACGGCACGTGGGACGTCCTGCACCGCGCCGTGGTAATCGCCTGTCACCAACGCTTGGCTGGCCACCGCTATGTCGGCCTCGAAGACAGGCAGCCTCTGCTGCAAGTCCGGGAAAAAGTTCTGCAGCGACGTGTTGATTGGCTGGGCGAAGCCGTTCTGCTCGTCGATGAGCGCCTGTGCGACAGCCCCAAAGGTCGAAGTTCCTTGGATGCCGAGTACGACGTTCGCCGGCACGTTCGCCAACGTGATAGGGAAGTTCTGCAGGGCAACCGCGAGCCCACTGCCGAACGTCTGCGCGTAACCGTTCTGGTTGATGATGACCTGCTGCAGGACTGGGAAGGGGTGAGCAGCCCCGGTACCGAAGATGGTTTGCAGATTGGCGGCGGTATTGGCAAAGAGGACTTGCCACGGGCCGCCGGCAGCGGAAGCAGTCGCGCCGGCTGCGAACAGCCCCGACAGCAGCGAGCCCTCGTCGCCGCTGGTGAGAGCGGACACGGCAGCACCGTTTTGTTGGCCGGCGCCGTGGAGGATCGGGCCCAACGGCCCACCAGTGATGATCGAGGTCAACCCGTTGAGGGCCGGGCTCATGCCGCCGAGAATCCCGCCCCCGGTCCCACCAACGAAAATCGGACTCAACCCGCCGAGAATTGGGTCCGTGGCCGCGGCGACCGTGTTCGCGACGACGCTTGCGCCAATTGGGGCGGACGCGTTCATCGCGTTCACCAGGCTCTGCTGGGCGTTGGTGATCTCGGTGTTGAGATATGCCGCCGCGCCGCCGTTCAACAAGCTCACAAATTCGTTGTGAAACGTCGCCGCTTGGGCGCTCAACGCTTGGAATTGTTGGCCGTACCTGCCGAACACCTCCGAGATCGCGATCGACACTTCATCGGCGGCCGCAGCTGCGACGGTGGTCGTGGGACCCGCCGCCGCCGCGGTGGCCTCCCCCAGCGTCGAGCCGATGCCTGCCAAATTCCCAGCCGCCGCCGTCACTGTTTCCGGCGCGGTGATCAGAAACGACATGGCGACCCCCCCTCGAATCACCCAGCCCCAAATACATATTCAGATTCCCACAGTAGCGATCCACAGGTGCTCGAAATCCAGAGTTGCGATTCCGTGACGGAGATATCATCTTTTACCTGCAGAAACACGTGTGGTCCCGGCTGGATCGAACCAGCGACCTTCCGCGTGTGAAATGGGTTGGGCTGCCTGCAATTACCGTTTCTGCTGGCCGGGGCGTTTCTGCCCATCGTCGATGACTACCGCGGCAGCTGGCACGCGACACCAGAACCCGAGCGTGCTTCGAAGTTGCGCCCGCTGTGAAGTTCAGACCGCTTGACCCGCCAGTAAGTTCCGGCAGAACCTTCCGTGGCTCGCGAGCAAGGTTGCCGAACATGGGCGAATCCGCGCCTAATTTGGGAATGCATATGGGTACGAAACTGGTTTGCTGGACAACCTCAACCACCACCTGCGCAGCGTGTTCGCCAAACTCGGCATCAACACACGTCAGCAGCTGAGCTGGCTGATTAGTGGGCACGAGGTGGCCGGCACATCGACGTCCGACTACCTGTCCGCGGACTTAGCCACCGTTAGGTGTCCGTGTCCACCTGGGCAAGTGCTATGACGCTCCGTTGGTCCCCTGGGTGCCGCCAAACGCGCCGGCGCTGCCACCGGTGCCGCCAGTCCCGCCGTTGACACCGTTGCCGCCATCGCCGCCGTCGCCAAGCAGCGACTGGGTGAAGGCGCCGTCAACGACTACCCCGGCGTTGCCGCCGTTGCCGCCGTTGGCGGGCCCGATGCCGCTGCCGGCATCGCCGCCGTTGCCGCCGCCGGCGAGGAACCCGAGGGCGTCGCCGCCGTTGCCGCCATTGCCGCCGGTACCAGTGGCAGCGGCGCCGCCGTGCCCGCCGACACCGCCGATGGCGCCACCGAAGGCAGCGCTGCCGACACCGCCGGTGCCGCCGTCGCCACCATTGCCGAGAGCCGAAGCGCCGCCAGCCCCGCCTGCACCCCCGCCGCCCAGACCCGCGACGGCGGCGCCAGCGCCGCCGTTACCGCCAGCACCGCCGATGCCGGCTGCGCCGGTGGCGGCGCCACCAACCCCACCAACGCCGCCCTGGGCCACACCGAACCCGCCCACGGCCACGCCAACACCATCGCCGCCAGCTCCGCCAGCCCCGCCCATTCCCGTGGTGACGACGCCGCCGGTCCCACCGGCCCCGCCCGCGACCAAGTCGAATCCGGCAACACTCAGTCCGGCGCTGTTACCGCCGGCGCCGCCGACACCGGCCAATCCACTCGTCGCAGCGCCGCCGGCACCGCCAGCACCGCCTTGTGTCAAGTCGATCCCGAGCAGGCTGCGGGCGATGCCCGTGCCGCCGACGCCGCCCACCCCGCCGGTTCCAACCGTGGCGCCGCCGCCGTGCCCACCGGCACCACCAAAGCCAAGGAACAGGCCGTTCCCGGTGCCGCCAGCACCCCCGGCCCCGCCGATCCCACTGGTAGCGGCACCGCCGGTCCCCCCGGCCCCACCGACGCCCACCAGCATGCCCGCGCCACCCCCAGCACCGCCGACACCGCCGTTGCCGGCGCCGGTGGCCGCCCCGCCAAGCCCGCCGGTACCCCCAGCGCCCAACAGCAACCCACCGGTGCCGCCCGCGCCGCCCGCCGCACCGGCACCTCCGGCCCCGCCGATACCGCCGGTGCCGATCATCCCGGCGGCGCCACCGGCACCACCTGCTTGCCCAGTTGCACCTGAGCCGCCGTTGCCGCCGTTACCGATCAACAAACCGCCAGCCCCGCCGGCCTGCCCGGTTCCCGGCGCACCGATCGTGCCGTTGCCGATCAGCGGACGGCCCAACAACGTCTCGGTCGGCGCATTGACCACACCCAAGACGTCTTGCTCGAGCGTCTGCAAAGGTGAGGCGTTGGCCGCCTCGGCGCTGAGGTAGGCATTCGCCCCGCCCTTCATCAAGCTGACAAAGTTCGCGTGAAACGCCTGCGCCTGGGCGCTGAGAGCCTGGAAATCCTGGCCGACGCCGCCGAACAGCGAAGCGACCGCGATCGATACCTCGTCTTGACCCGCAGCCGCAATGGCGGTCGTAGGAGCGGCTACGGCCGCAGTGGCTTCAGCCAGCGACGAATGAATACGCGCCAGATCCTGGGCGGCAGCCTCAACTAGATCCGGTGTCACGAACAACGACATTGCAAAACCTCTCGATAGCTAACGGCATAGTGAGCAAAGATGCGGGCAGACGCGATCCTTCACGAGCGGCGCCATAGAGGTCGTCGAGCAGCGCGATCGCATCGCGTTCGAATCGCCAACTCCGAGTTACTGTCCGAACATTCGGTTGTCATAGTGACATGGTCAAAAGACGGAGTCGCGTTGTGAAGTTCTGATTTAGAACTCGACTCGTGTCAGCCTCGCGCTGGTGTTGCCACCTGAGCCACCGGTCGATAAACCCGTCAAGCATTCTGTCCATGTCATCCACGGTGCAATGACTCGTGACCGGTGTTCAAGACCGGCCTTTGATCGTTCGATAGGAATCTGTTATCAGGCGCCTGTGAGCTGCCTTCGTACAGTTAGTGTTTCGGGATTGGACAGTGAAGCGGTGGGGGGCAACACACTGATCAGGTTGCGCGCGAATCAGAGGACTTCGGCCAGAGCCTTACTTGTCATCGGCCTCGCTGCGACGTCGGCACTACCTGCCGGCACAAGCAACTTCAGGCACCGGTCGCGGCGAGATGCACTGTCACAGCTCGATGTTGAATCACGATATGGCCGCCCCTTTCCCGACGCACCTGGCGGCCGTTCGCGGTCCGGCGCGCAGGGACCAGCCCGAGACCCTATGCAGCGGTTGGGCATCGACGCCGACGACGTATCGATGAAGCTGAGTGTGCGCGCTGCCGGCACAGCCACGTTCCCCGACGAACTCGATGCCGGCTTTCTGCAGAAGGAACGCGCTGTCAACCGCCTCCAAACACGGCGACGATCGGGCCGCGCGCGGCCCGCCCCCAGGGTGGCGGGTCCCTCGACCGCACGTCGAACAAGGGTCGGGACGCCGGCAACGCCGACGTCCCGACCCCCGACGACTAGCCGATGGGTGTGATCGCCGCCGCGAGTTCGGGCCCGAAGCTCAGCAGGCCGGGGATCAAGCCACCGATTTCGGTGCTGCCGGCAGCGAACGGACCCGCGCCCACACCAAAAGGAACACTCAGAGGGGTGAGAAGCCCGCCCACCGGGAGCTCAGTCGCTAATGCGAGGGAACCGAAATTCATGCCGTCAAACGTTAGGTTCGCTGTCACCGGCGGCAGGACTATCAGCGCGTTTATATCCAAACCGTCGCCGATCGGCATCGCTTGGCCATTGAGGAAGCCGTTCGCCATGTTGGCTGGAGCATCGAGGAGCGCGGCGGCGGCCGCCGACGCGTTTCCGGCTTGCACCGCGCCGGTAAACGCCACCGCGCTGGAGTTGAGCGCGCTCAGCGCTTGGGCCGGCGCACCTATCGCGTCAAACGTCAACGCCAAAGGCAACCCAAAATTGAGAACGAGACTACCCGTAGTCGTCGTCCCAAAGTTTGTGCCCGCGCTGAGCACGTTAGTGAAGTTCTGCGCCATCTGCGCAGGGATAGAGCCCGGGGGCAGCAGGTTGGTGAAGTTCTGCGCCATCTGTCCGGGGATGGCGAAGATTGGTGCCAGATCCCCCAACGGGCCAAGCGGAACGACCGGAACAGGCGTCGTCCCCCCTATTTCCACGGTGACGTCGTTGAAACCCGGCAGGAAGGCATTTTGCAGGGTCTGTTGAATCTGGCCGTATGCGCCGATGGGGTTGCCCGCCAACAGGTCCTGGAAGGTGGCTTGGAAGCCCGCGGGCAAGGTCTGCAACCCGGTAATGGTGTCCTGGCCGGCCAGCTGCAGCGCCGGGATGACCGTCTGGGCGGTGCCGATCTGGCCGTTGATGAACCCCTGCGCCAACGCCGCCGGGTTAAAGGTCGACGCGCCCTGGATGGCGAGTTGAATGTTGGCCGGCACGTTCCCAGGGAAGCCTTGCAAGTCAGTGACGATGCCACTGCCGAACGTATTCGCGAAACCCGCCTGGTTGATGATGACCTGATTCGCGAACGGGAACGGGTTGGCCATGAACGTCTGGTTGATGGCCGCCAGATTGTTGTTGGTGTTGATCACGAGCTGCTGATACGGGGCGGCGACCGCGGCCCCGAAGCTGCCAATGCCCTGGGCCACCGTGGCTGCCCCTTGCCCCGTCACCATGGCGGCGCCACCACCGAAGAGTGCCTGGGCGGGTGCGGCCGCCGCGCTCATCAAAGTCTGCCCGGCGGCCTCGGCGCCGACGTATGCGGCCGCACTCCCGTTCATCGCGCTGACGAACTGCGCATGAAATGCCTGCGCCTGGGCGCTCAGAGCCTGAAACTCCGCACCGAAGTTGCCGAACATCGACGCGATCGCCAGCGACACCTCGTCCTGAGCCGCAGCCACCACCCCCGTCGTGGGGCCCGCCGCGGTCGACGTGGCCTCAGCCAGCGACGAACCAATACCCGCCACATCCTGGGCCGCACCCTGCACCAGTTCCGGTGCCGCGATCACAAACGACATATCCAACTCTCCTCAGCTACTCAGCGGTGACCAGTGGTCACTCAATTCGGCATGAGCCAAATAGGACCTCGCGCACGTGCGTGAGGGCCCCCCGACTCTTCTTACCGGCCGGTCACCTTACTCAGCGGTAACCGGGATAACGTGACTCTAAGGAGGGCCCATGCCGACTTAGAAAGACAACCAGCGTTTTCACAGCATTCTTTACGGATTCATGTAGCTTCTGCCAACTCGATGCGCGGTGGCAAACAGGGATTGTTTGCCGGGCGATCTAACCCGGGCCAGCAGCCAGTTCCAACATCGAGAACCTGACGGCATCGGCGCGTGCATTGCCGAGGCCGAACTGCCGGGGTCCAAGACGACCGCCGACGCCAAGGCCATCGTCGACAACACCGCAGCGATGATCGCCGCGACCAAGCTCGCGGACAACATCGATGACGCCGCGATCCTGGCGATGCACGAGGCGCTGATGCGTGACGTCGACCCGAAATCCGCCGGCCGCTGGCGCCACGAGCAAGTCTGGATCGGCGGGGCACCCACGGTCCGCGGGAAGCCATGTTCGCGCCGCCGCACCACAGCCGCGTCTTGGCAGCCATCGACGACCTGCTCCGCTTCGCGCAGCGCGACGACATCCCCGCGCTACCGCAGATCGCGTTGGCACACGCGCAGTTCGAGACGATCCACCCCTGCACCGATGGGAATGGCCGCACGGGCCGGGCATTGATCCAGGCGATGTTGCGCCGCAAGGGTTTGACGCGAAACGTCACCGTCCGGTGTTGGCTGGGCTACCGACCGACACCGACTCCTACTTCACTCCTACTTCGCCGCGCTGACCGCCTACCGCGAGGGCGACACCGCCCCGATCGTCCGCCGTGTGGCAGATCGCCGATCTTCTATTGTGTTCGCGCGCTGCCGATGCCGGCTGATCTGGCGGCCGTGCTGCGCCGTGAACGCAAACGGCAGAACGAACTTCAACTGCGGCTCGGCGGGCCGTGGCCGGGCACCGGTCACGTCGTCGTCGATGACCTTGGCAAACCCGCCGCACCCGGACACCGTGACCCACGCCTGGGCCGATGTGCTCGCCGCCGCGGGACTCCCCCGCGTCCGGCCGCACGACGCACAACACTCCTGCGCAACGCTCATCCACCTGAACGGAATCCCCGAGACGGTGATCGCCGCGTGGCTCGGGTACACCGACGCACGTTTCACGCTGAGCGTCTACACCCACTCCAACAACGGCGCACTGGCCGACGCCGCGGCGAAGATGGGATCGATCTTCAGCGGGGCGCCCCAGTGACCCGCAATCGGCACGGTCGTGGGTCAACCGTGTGTCTGTCAACGTTGTGTCGTGAATTCAAGGTGAATGGGTCACTGTGGGTCAATCTACGACCCGTCCCCTAACGAAAACCCTCTGATCAGGGGGTTTGGTGTGGTCCCGGCTGGGATCGAACCAGCGACCTTCCGCGTGTGAAGCGGACGCTCTTCCACTGAGCCACGGGACCGCGCCGAGAGGCGAACGAGGTCGAAGACTAGCACGACCGGCGGGTACCCAAACGCGCCATATGCGCGCGACCCGGACACACGATAGCCTAGACGCGCAGCGCACCAAGAGATTTGTGTGCGCCCGCTGACGTGGACTATCGTCGTGCTTCGCACCGGGCGACGATCTCGTCCGAGGCGCGCGGATGTGGCGCAGTTGGTAGCGCATCACCTTGCCAAGGTGAGGGTCGCGGGTTCGAATCCCGTCATCCGCTCGAAGGATGCTAGTGGCATCAATCCCAGCGGTGGAGTGGCCGAGTGGTGAGGCAACGGCCTGCAAAGCCGTGCACACGGGTTCGATTCCCGTCTCCACCTCCAGATTTGACCCCCGGCGCGATTAGCTCAGCGGGAGAGCGCTTCCCTGACACGGAAGAGGTCACTGGTTCAATCCCAGTATCGCGCACCAGGTTCGACGCAGCTCACAGGTAGTTTCTAAGACCCGCATCGGACGACATGGGCCAGAAATGGGCCAGACGGTTACGATAAGAGTTTCTCGGAAATCCGACAAAATGGGCAAACTCCGTAGATTTTTGGCCCGAAGCGCGATACTCGAACGATCGTGTATTTCCGATGGCCTAGGGGCCTGGACGGAGGGACAACGATGTCCTATCTGAGCGCTACACCGGGGCTTGTGCAGGCGGCGGCCGCGGACGTGGCAGGCATCGGTTCGTCGCTGAGTGAGGCATCTGCGGTGGCGACAGCTCCGACTACCGCGGTGGCAGCTGCTGCTGGTGATGAGGTGTCGGCGGCGATTGCGGCGCTCTTTTCCAGCCACGGCAAGGCATTCCAGATGCTGAGCGCCCAGGCGGCGGAGTTTCATTCCCAGTTTGTGCAGGCACTCAATGCGGGTGCGGAAGCCTATTCGAGCACCGAGGCGGCCAGTGCGGGGCCTTTGCAAGCGCTGGCGCAGGCTCTGCCGGCTCGAAATCTGGCCATCTCGATCGGCGGCGTCACGTTGTTGCAGTCAGGTAGCGCGACCGCCAGTTCGGGCCTCGGCGACATCGCGATCGCGTTCGGCGCGAATAGCAACGCGACGGCCACCGGGGGCTTCCTCAACACGGCCACTGCTTTCGGCGCTCACAGCGTGGCCTCGAGCCAAGGCGGTTTCGATAACCTTGCCACGGCCATGGGTACCAACAGCTCCGCCCAGACCAGCGCCGGCCACTTTGCTGAGGCCAACGCCTTCGGCACCAACAGCGCGGCGGCAGCCAGCCAGGGCTACCTCAATTCGGCTCACGCCTTGGGCACCAACGCCGCGGCGTCTGCCGGCTACGGGGGTAACACTGACACCGCCACCGCGCTCGGCAATAACAGCACTGCTCAAGCCCTTTTTGGCACCTCCAATTTCGCGGACGCATTGGGGGCCGGCAGCACCGCCTCCTGCGGCGGCACCAGTCCAACCGCGCCCGGCAGCTTCACCGTCGCCTCCGTCGTGGGCACGAACAGCACCGCCCACGCCAGCGGCAACCTCACGGTTTTCGGCACCGGCGGCCTGGCAGTCGTCTTGGGCAACACACTCGACGCGGACGCCACCGGCAACGTCGTGATCAACATCGTGACACCCCTCTTCAACGTCGCGGCCTCACCCTTCCTGGCGTAGCTCGGGTCGATGACTGGCACGTCACTGAATCTTGTCGTGTTTCGCTAAATTGTGGCGGGCAACTATCCGGTCCTTTCCTCCGGCGACACCGCCCAGCGCACCGCGGCCGAGTCGGCGAGGACGCGCTGGTAAACCCGCCCGCGGGCTAGATTGCTCGCCGCCGAGGTCACCGCGGAGAACTCGTGAATTGGTTTGGCAGACAACCGCACTGGTCGCCGGAGGGGCGCCACAGCTACCGGAGCGCGCTGCGCGGATTCTTCGTCTGGATGTACGAAACGAACCGGACACCGGTGTACATCGGAGAGGCCCTCCCCAAGGTGCGGGTGCCCAAAGCGCTCATGTTGCGCTTGGCGACCGAGGCCGGACTGCGCCGCGCGGGGGTCGAGCAATGCACTCCCGCGATCTCATCGAGGTGGACGGCAGCCGCAGGTTGCTTGTGTGCGGCAAGGGCGGAAAACAGCGCATGGTGCCGGTGCCGGACTACAACGCCGCGCTGATCCGCGAGACCGGTGACGGTTGGGCGTTTCCCGTCCAGAGTGTTGTTGCCGGCGAGCCGCGGCGCAGTGACTGACCTCGGTGCCATCGACTTGGTGACTGATGGCCCCCCAATACGCCTGACACCGGCCCGGCTAGTTCACCCGTTGCTGACGATGATGCGGAGGCCTGTGACGACTTCGGGCTCGATAGCAAGCACCGTGTCTGCGTGATCCACCCATCGTGTCCACGCGTCGATCTGGTCAAGAGCCGCGACTAGCGCGGCAATCAACTCGCGGGTTTGTGCGGCGGTCACGGCGTCCTTACCTACCCGCACATGGATGAGCGGCGGCTCGATCGTTCCAGCCAGGTCGATGGTCCCGTCGGCGAACTGCACTGCTGACGTCCACACCTGACCCTCATTGCCGCGTTCCGCGCCCAGGAGCGTCCGATACGGCTGCGGGGCGCCGTCTTGCCACGAATCGATGGAGGCGACACCCATCGGCGTTGAGACGTCGCCGATGGTGGCATCCAGCGCGGTCTTGGTGGCGAACCAACGCGCCAATCCCAGCATGACCCCCGTCGGTG
>Ga0209693_10000028_pt1 | contig 56519 bp, 45 predicted proteins | sample HubBroMetageWRM3_FD_188345 | JGI IMG/M metagenome (GOLD analysis project Ga0209693, IMG submission 188345) | Warmed soil microbial communities from the Hubbard Brook experimental Forest, New Hampshire - Hubbard Brook CCASE Soil Metagenome WRM 3... | ecosystem: Environmental > Terrestrial > Soil... | reverse complement strand
TGAAATATGCCGATTGAAGCGACAGCCGCTTCCTCGCTTCGAAATGTGCGGCTTCAGCCGTGCCGCCTACGGCGATTACAACGACGCGGGCTTCAGCCCTCCTTGGCCTGATTGTCCCCGCATTCTTGATTTGGTCCCTCATCAAACAGGCAAACCGCGTGAAGCTCCCTCCCTCTTGAGGAGGACGTAGCTGAAGCTAACGGCATTTACCTCACAATCCGAGCGTGCCTCAGCCTAGAAGCTTACCCATTAGCTACTTTCGTAGACTTGACGCGACGAGTCACGTTGGCCAATGCTGTAGGCTTCACACGAGCTCTTTGACACCCCGATAAACCCGCCTAACTCCTTACAGCTCAGGATTTTGCCCGCAAGCTATTGAGTCCCATGGATTAAATCCGATTTTGGCGCCAAGTCGAAGATTCCAATAGGTCGGGGGGAGGGGGGTATACCCAAGCCGTAGCCGCGCTCCCAAAGCGGGAAGCCCGCTCCTGTCACCTCTTCGCGACGGAGGCCGGGAGCTGGAAACACAAAACCAGAAACGATGGTCACTTCAGGCTGCTGCCTTTCGTTAGGCGTGGATTACACCTTTGGGATGCGACAGCATGCACTGCGTTGGGTTCTCCTAATAGAGAGCAGAACGGCTCCGGGAGGACTTATGCAGCGACTGGCTTGGTGCGCTTTCTTCATCGGACTATTACTGAATGCAGCCGCAATCGCGCAGTCCCAGGCCCAGGCCGGGGATTCGTTGGCTGACATTGCCCGGGCGAACCGCGCGAAACAGCAGGGGCAGGAAGCAGCCGGAGCGAAGCCCAAAATAATTACGAATCAGGATCTCCCTTCCGCCCCGTCTGGAATCCCGGAGTCCGTGGAGCCGATGACGACGGTATCCGGCGTGAAGCGGTCCGTGGATATCTACTCGGAGCAGCGCGCGAATCAGCGACTGGTGGCCGAGTACCGCGCTGGCGAGCAGTGGAAAGCGCGAATCCAGGATCAGGAAGCGCGGATTGCCGATCTGCAGACGCGCATCGACCGCGTGAATCAGGCGATGCGTGGGGCGATCGGCACGGCGCAGTACGATACTCCGGTGAACCGCTATCAGTCGATTCAAATGGAACGCCTGGCACACATGCAGGAAATGCTTGATCAGCAGCAGCGAAGACTGTCGACGATGCAAGACGCAGCCCGGCTCACGGGCATGGGACAGTAGCAGCCTCGCCACGGAGGGGAAACCGAGGACAGATGAGATGTTCCTCGATTTTTCCTGAGCCTCGGTGTCTACCTTCCCGCAAAGGGCGAAACGCAGAGCGTCCGCGACGACGAGCAATCCGAGTTTCTTGTATTCCAGACACCTGCTAAAATCACTGATCTTTGTCGAGGTCTTCTGTCGGGGACTTCTTGCGCCAACTCAGCCGAAATCTAATCAAGCAATGAGCAGGAGACAATTCTTCATGCAGCGTAGAGACTTTCTAAAAAGTACAGCCGCTGTTGCCGTAGCTTCACAACTTGGAATCGGTAAAGCGCAGGCCAAGGTCCCCGCTCACAACTGGGGAAAGTATGACTTCGGCTCCGGCCCACAGGTAACCGATCGCCTTAATCAGGGTCCGTTCCCGCAATACCCGCCTGACGCCGTCATTCCGACGGACGACGTAGTAATGACCACGACCTCCGCAGAAGAGGTCGTGCCGAACTATGGCAAGGGACTTGTCACCTACATCACGGCAGACAGTGGCACAGAGGAAATCAAGTCAGACAATATTCCGCAGGCCATAGAGGATCTAGTTCGATTTCCGCTGGGCCAGCAGCTTTATATCCGTCCGACCTGGAGGGAAGTGCAGCCGCGGCCTGGACGCCTGGAGCTGCCTGATTACGTGAAGCTGGTTCTCGATTTGGCGAAGAAGAACAACAAGCGGGTGGGATTGCGAATTCAGATGTGCGCTCCGGACTATAAGCGCGAAGCGGCTCTCCCGGATTTTGTCCTCGACAAAGTTCCGAAAGTTGATCTGGTGAATGGTGCAAATCAGGAAGACGTCGCTGCGGGAAAACGATTCTTGGATAATCCGCATTCGAAGTACCAGCCCCGGTATGACCATCCTTTTTTTCAGCAGTCATTCAAAGAACTGGTTGGCCTGCTGGCGGCGGAATTCGATGGCAATCCGCTGATCGAGTATATCGATACCTTCATGTATGGCTTTTGGGGTGAAGGGCACACCTGGCCGTTTGCCAACAATCCTTTCCCTGATTACCAGAGCGCGGAACGGACATGGATCAACATGCTCGAAGTGCAGCTCGAACACTTTTCGAAGACTCCTCTGCTGACCAATACTCAACCGGACTACAGCCGGGTCGGTAATTCGGAACTGCTGGACCGCACGGTCCGCAGCAACAATTGGATCCGCAGCGACACCATCTTCATTGAAAACGAGCAGATTGAAGCGCTCAGCAATCGTCCACCCTGGACCGCGGCATTGCTTGAGCAGGGGCTTCCTGGGAAACCTCCTGACCCGAACGCGGCAGTTGAAGGGATATCCCCGGCCGAGAACATGATCGACCATGTGATTGATATCGGGGCGAATTACTGGTCGCTCTGGAACTTTCACCAGATCAACGCAAAGAATCTGATGACCTACTACCTGGCCTATCCAGCAGCGTTCGACCGGATCAATCGGCGAATTGGCTATCGGGTGAGACCGTCTTTCATCTGGAGCTATAAAGAGGATCGCTCCACGGGCCTGATTGTGGGCTTCGCGAACGACGGAATCGCGGGCGTGCCGGGCGTATTGCGGGTGACAGTGGAGAGCCAGGACGGGAAGGTGCTCAAGAGCGGTTGCCTGGATGCCGGTTACCCGTTACCGGGAAAGATTCGGCAAGCCCAGTTTGTGCTTCCTAACGTCACCGATTGGAAAGGATTGAAACTTAGGGCTGAGATTGAGGTAAAGGGAATGCGCTGTCCGGTGCGCTGGGCTTGTCACCAGAAGCTGAACGATGATGGCTCGCTCACGCTGCGTCCCAACCTCCGTCAGCAGGTCTAGGCTGCGGCGGTTTGGGCGTCGCCGCCCTGAGCAAACCGCACAGCGCGGAAACACTGTATGGGCGATAATGTTTTTGTTTTACAAATTCCCTGACATGAGGAGCGACCAGCATGCCTGCATCGACTGAACCCCAAGCGGGCGTTTTCTCCCGACGCCGTTTCTTTCGCTGGGCCAGTTCGCTCGCCGCAGCTGTGGGCGCGGCTCCTTGGGTTTCCTCCGCCAAGGCTCTTTCATCGCCAGACGCGCCGGCAAATGGCGAAGACTATTATGCCAAGCTCGGGGTCCCCACGATTATCAACGCTGCCGGAACCTATACCACGCTGACGGCTGCCTGCATGCCCCCGGAAGTTTTAGCCGCAGTGCAGAAGGCTGCGCTCCATCCTGTCCGTCTGCATGATTTGCAGCAGAAGGCAGGCGAGTACATCGCGCGTCGACTTAAGTGCGAAGGAGCGGTCGTGACTTCGGGAGCCTCGGGAGCGATCAGCCTGGCGACAGCCGCGTGCCTGCAGCATGCAAATAACATCACTATTCTGGACATGCCGCAGGCGATTGACGGGAAGAGGAATCAGGTCATCGTACAGCGTGCGCACCGCTATGAGTATGACCGCGCCATATATCTTTGCGGAGCGCGGGTGACGGAGGTAGTGACGCTCGACGACTACAAGCGCGCGTGCGCAGCGGGCAACGCGGTTATGACGAATTTTTTCAATGCTGCGGAAGATGAGGATGGGATCGCAGGCAGCGCGCAGATCGGTCGAGAAGAGTGGTTGCGAGTGGCGCACGATTACAAGATTCCGTGCCACCTCGACGCGGCTGCGGACATGCCTCCGATCTCCAATCTATGGAAGTACACCAACATGGGCTTCGATCTCGTCGCGTTTTCCGGGGGCAAGGGAATGCGCGGTCCCCAAAACGCAGGACTGCTTCTTGGCCGTAAGGTCTTGACTGACCTCGCTCAAGAGAACAACAATCCGGCAGACGGAATCGGCCGCGGCATGAAGGTCGCGAAGGAGCAGATTGTGGGCATGGTGGCCGCCGTCGACTGGGTTCTCTCACACACTGAAGAATCGATGCAAGGCGATTACCAGAAGAGAGCCGATCTCATCGCCGCGGCAGTGAAGGGCATCCCTTCGGTTAAGACGGAAACGGTGGTTCCGAGGATTGCCAACCATGTTCCCCATCTCCTCATACGCTTCGACCCTGCGGTCACTGGCGTCACCACTACTCAGATCGTCGAAGCTTTGCGTAGAGAGACGCCTTCGATTGAGCTGAACCCGAACACCGGACAAAAGCCCAATCAGGGCATCCCAGCGGACGCAAACACGCTGGTGGTTGGAGTGTGGATGCTGCAGCCCGGCGAGGATGAGATCGTGGGGCAGCGGATTCGCGCGGCGCTCACCAATAAAGCGTGAGATCCCCGGGGAAATAAGACTTTTCACGGGCGTCTGGCAGCGATGAGTGCGAACTGCCTCTAGCTCCCTGGATGGGCCAAGGCCTTTACGGCAAGGTCGGAGCGGCTACGGAGTCTCTGCACGGTTTCGCGGATGGCTTGAGCAGATGCGGCGTCTTTGCCTTCGGCAGCTTTGGCTACGCCCGCGGCCTCTTCGGCGGTTGTGCTGGCGACGTCGAGCAAGACTACCAGCGCGTCCGCGTGGAGCTTCCACAGCGAGGACATGCTCTGGCTGCGTTTGAGTTCTTCGAGTTCGGTGTTGACGCGGGCCACGCAGGAAACCAGGCGGATCAACGTGCGGGCGACATCGGCGCGCAAGCTTTTCTCCTCGAGGAAGCTGGCGTTGTAGGCTTCGGCTTCGGGCACGGTGAGCGTCAGATTGAAGAAGCGCATCGGTACGATCTGGCGGTATTTGGGATCGGCGACGCGGACGAAAACACGAATCGATTCCTCGACCCGCCGCAGCTTGCTTTCTTCGGCGGAGATTTGCTGTGCCGTAATCGCCGGAGGCTGGAACGCCTGAGCGGGCACGGCCGCTTTGGCAGCCGCGATCCGGGCGGGCTTCGCAGCCGCAGCAGCGCCGGAACTCCGCACTTTCTCTCCGCCGGCAGCCGGCGCGAGCAGCGACCGGCGAATGGGCGGGCGGCGGTCTAATTCCTTTTTCAAGCGCGATACGCGGCGAAATTTCTCCAGTGCGCCGTTATAGTCGGCCTGCAGCATTTCTTTCTGCTCGATCGCGGCCACGTGTTCGACGGTGACTTCCACGCCGTCGACCGTGCTCAGAATGCTGCCTCCCATTTCATCCAGAGCCTGGGCGAATAGCTTGATCTCGCCGAGGGCCTTGGCGAAGAGCTGGTCGAAGCGCGCGCCGAAAGCGGCGTTGTGCGCGGCAACCGTAGCCAGGACACCGGGATGATAAAACGAAGCATCCAGCCAGCGCTTCAGTTCGCGCACTCGCGAAACAATGCCAGAATCGATCAACGAATTGAAATCGCGGTAGCGGGCAATCTCTTCGCGCAAGGGATCGAAGTTGCGCAGCAGTTGCACGTGTTCTTCGGGCAGCGAGGGCACGTCGGTATCGGCGAGAATCTCGATCAGGGCGATTTCAAACGGAGAAAGCGGCAGCGCTCCATCCAGCCCGTACCCATGCTGCTGCCACTGACCCTGGACGCGAGGATGGCGGTAAAGGAATGTCGCAATCAGGTCGGTTTTATCGCGGTTGACTTCGCTGGCCTCCCGGCGCCGCACGAAGTAGCGAAGCAGAGCCTCTGCGACCTCGGAATCCACGTCGGGAGTGAGCGCCTGGCGCAGCATGGCGGGCGTGATGGCCATGTCGAGCAGGTGCAGCCAGCGATACATCCGGGAGAGTGTTTCCGGAAGGTCGCCTTCGGAGTGGCGAAGCGACACCTCATCGAGCCCGCTCGGAATAGGGACATCTCCGCCAAGCGAGTCGCGTAACAGTTTTTGATAAAAACCCTGGACTGTCGCCAGGATCGCCAGCTCAAACTTAAGGTCCTCGGCCAAAGAGACGCTCCGCGAGCGAGATCCTCCCCGTCGATTGGGGGAATTCTTTACTGCTGTTCAAGTAAAGACGAAAGTCACTGGGTACCGCAAGTTACTACCGGAGCGGGACTACCACGCTGGTTTTCATTTTCCGGAAGTACATGGACTTCTGCGTGGACAGGAAGAATGTCTCGGCGGCTAAAGCGCCCTTTCAAAACACTACGGTCTTATTGCCATACAGAAGCACGCGGTTCTCAACGTGCCAGCGAACGGCACGCGAGAGGACGACTTTCTCGAGGTCACGGCCCTTGCGGATGAGGTCTTCGACGGTGTCGCGGTGGGAGACGCGGACTACGTCCTGTTCGATGATGGGGCCGTCGTCAAGGATTTCGGTGACGTAGTGGCTGGTCGCGCCGATCAGCTTGACGCCGCGCTCGAAAGCTTGATGGTAGGGGCGGGCTCCGACGAACGCGGGCAGAAACGAATGGTGAATGTTGATGATGCGCTGGGGATAGCGGTTGACGAATTCGTTAGAGAGAATCTGCATGTAGCGGGCGAGGACCAGGAAGTCAGCTTTGCAATCTTCGACTAGTGAATGGATTTGCTCTTCGGCCTGACACTTGTTGTCTTTTGTTATCGAGATGACGTTGTAGGGAATCTTGTAGAAGTCGGCGATGGGCTGATTGTCGGGGTGGTTGGAGATGATCAGCGGGATGTCGCAGGCGAGTTCACCGCTATGGTGACGGTAGAGAAGATCGACGAGGCAGTGATCGTACTTTGAGACCAGGATGATCATTCGCGGACGATGCGATGACTGCGCCAGCCGCCATTTCATCTGGAACTTTTCGGCGATCGGTGAAAAATGTTTGGCGAAATCGGCCAGATCTTTATCGGCGAGATCGATGTCGAAGTCTCTGGGATCGAACTCGACGCGCATCAGGAAGAGTCCGGACTCTTCGTCAGCGTGCTCGTCGGCATGCAGGATATTACCGCCGTGGCGGTAGACGAAGTCGGCGATGGTGGCGACCTCGCCTTTGGCGTCGGGGCAACTGACGAGCAGGATGGCGGAGTTCTTCATATCTACAGGCAGCGGGTCAGCGGCCTTTCTTGCGTTCGTTCTCCGCGACCCGCGCCTTTACCAGCCTTTTCAGAAGAGCGGCGGCTAAGGGCTTGTTCGGTGCGAAACGGATGGTGCCTTTCGAAGTTTGGAAGTTCTTGAGTTCGTTCTTGAACTCGATGGTCGGCCCGGCGCCGGGGAACAGACTGCAGTGATCTGAGAATGCGGCAAAACTCGCGAGCATGCCTTTGTACTTGAAGGTCGGGATGCCGTAGCTGATGCCCTCGGTCGCCTCGGACGGCGCAACGGAGCGAATGACAGCACGAACTTTGTTCAAGGTCGCGCGGGCGGGTTCAGGGACGCGTTCGAGATATTCGTCCACCGTCCTAGGAACTTTGGTCGCCTTCCCTTTTGTCTTTTTCACTGGCTGACCTCATTTCTTCCCCAACTGTTTCAATATCTCCCGCGCAGCGTTCGCTCCCGAGCCGCCGGTGAGGCCCGCGCCGGGATGCGTGCCGCTCCCGCAAAGATACAGGTTTTCGATCGGCGTACGGTAGCGCGCCCAGTCCAGCAGCGGGCGCATGGTGAAGAACTGATCGAGGGCGAGGTCGCCGTGGAAGATTTGGCCGCCGGTTAATCCGTAGACGTCTTCGAGATCCTGCGGGGTGATGATCTGATGGGTCAAGATCATCTCGGGAAGATTAGGAGCGTATTGGGCGAGGGTCTGCACCACGGTTTGTCCTAGCGCTTTGCGCTGGTCTTCCCAGTCGCCTTTGAGTTTGTAGGGCGCGTACTGCATGTAGATCGACATCACGTGCTTGCCTGCTGGAGCGAGCGTGGGATCGGTTAGCGACGGGATGGTGACTTCGAGATAGGGTTGGCGCGAGAAATTGCCGTACTTCGATTCGTCGAAGGCACGCTCCAGGTAGTCGATTTCGGGGCCGACATGAATGCGTCCCTTGAGCGCGGCACCGTCCCCGTTTTTCAAAGCAGTGAAATTCGGCAAGGCGGAGAGCGCCAGGTTGACTTTGGCGACGGTGCCGTTGCCGCGGTAATGCTGCAGCTTTTGCACGAAGTCAGGGGAAAGATGTGTGGGATCGGTGAGCTTGAGCAGGGTGCGTTTGGGGTCGGCGTTGGAGATTACCGCCTTGGCGCTGATTTCTTCGCCGGTGGAGAGCAGAACGCCAGTGGCTGTGCCGTCTTTCACGCGAATCTCGATGACTTCGGCCGCGGTGCGAATCTCAACTCCCGCATCCTTTGCGGCGGAAGCCATGGCTTCGGTGAGTGCGCCCATGCCGCCGGCAGCGAAGAATGCCGCACCTGCGGGATGAGAATCGCCGGCCGCGCGGATCAGCAACTGCAAAGCGCTTCCGGCTGACCATGGTCCGAGGAAAGTTCCGAAAATTCCACGCGCCGCTATCACGGCTCGCAATAATTCAGTCTCAAAATATTCTGCTACCAGGTCGGCTACGGCCATCGGTCCCCAGCGCAGGACGCGGTACATATCCCGCTTGCCGAGGTTGCGCAGAGCGCGGCCGGTCTTGAGCATGCTCCAGAGATCGCCGCCGCTGGGGCGGTCGATGTCCGGTGGAGTCGTAGCGAGCACTTCGGCGATTACTTTGCTGATCTTTCCGAGAGATTTTTCGAACTCGGGATACTTGGCTGCGTCTTTTTGCGAAAAGGCCGCGATCGACTGCGCGGATTTGTTTTCGTCCTGGTACAGCGAAAGAGCGCGACCGTCGGGTGAGAGCGCGGTGACACAAGTATCCGGCGTGATCAGCCTCAAGCCGTGTTTTTCCAGTTGCATCTCGCGGACGACGTCTGGACGAATGGGTCCGGCGGTGTGTGCCAGCGTGGAGCAACGGAAGCCGGGATGAAATTCATCGGTGATCGCGGCGCCGCCGACCTGGGATCGACGCTCGAGTACTAGAGGCTTGAATCCTGCTTTAGCCAGGTAGAACGCAGTGACCAGGCCGTTGTGGCCGCCGCCGATGATAACGATGTCGCGTCCGCCGGTTGTGGTCTCGGGCATGTCAGGCCGCTCCCTTGATATCTTTCAGAATTTCGAGAGCCGCAAGGCGCCCAGGAGCGCCCATGATGCCACCGCCGGGATGCGTCGCCGAACCGCACATGTAGAGATTCTGGATGGGCGTGCGAAAGCGCGCATATCCTGGCGCCGGACGCAGGAAGAAGAGCTGTTCGAGCGACAGTTCGCCCTGGAAGATATTGCCTTCGCTCAAGCCCCACTCACGTTCGAGATCGAGCGGAGTGATGACTTGTTTGTGAAGGATGATGTCTTTGATGTTGGGCGCGTACTCGGCGATGGTGTTGACCACCGTGTCGCCGAAGGCTTCTTTCTGATCGTCCCAGTTCAAACCGGGGCGTAATTTGTAGGGCGCGTACTGCACGAAGCAGGAGAGCACGTGCTTGCCCGGGGGCGCGACCGACGGGTCGGTGAGCGACGGGATCACCATATCGATGTATGGTCGGCGCGAGAAGTTGCCGTACTTGGCGTCGTCGTAGGCGCGTTCCATGTATTCGACGCTTGGAGAAATTGAGATTGCTCCGCGCAAGTGCGCGCCGGGTCCGGGCATGGCTTTGAAATTCGGCAGCGCGTCGAGCGCCATGTTCACCTTGCCCGAAGATCCACGATATTTGAACCGGTTGATGTCTTCGAGGAAGTCGGCGGGAAGATGTTCGGCTTCGATGAACTTGTTGAAAGTTAGTCTCGGATCGACGCTGGATGAAATGGTTTCCGCATAGATTTCATCCCCGTTGGCGAGGACAACGCCTTTCGCTTTGCCATCTTTGACGATGATTTTCGCGATGGCGGCCTGGGTGCGAATCTCGACTCCGGCTTCGCGCGCTGCGTCGCCGATAGCGTTGGAAATAGCTCCGGTGCCGCCGCGGGCGAAGCCCCAGGCGCGGAAAGCTCCATCGATTTCTCCCATGTAGTGGTGCAGTAGAACGTAGGCGGTGCCGGGCGAGCGCACGCCGAGGAACGTGCCGATGATGCCGGAGGCTGACATCGTGGCTTTGAGGACGTCGGTCTCGAACCATTGATCCAGAAAATCGATAGCGCTCATGGTCATGAGCTGGACTTGGTTGTATTTGTCGTAGCTTGACATTCCCTGGAAGCGGCGTCCGATGAAGAGCAGCTTCATCAATTCGCGCGGGTTGAGAGTATTGGGATCGGGCGGCACCATGCTGAGAATCGGCTTCACGAAGCGGCACATGGCTTGCATGGCCTTGCCGAATTCGTCGTAGGCTTCGGCGTCGACGCGGGAGTGGCGGGCGATCTCGCGGTGAGTCTTGCCGTGATCGTTCACGCGCCACAGGTAATCTCCGCTGGGCATGGGCGTGAATGTGCCGTCGAGCGGGAGAATTTCGAGGCCATGGCGCGGGAGGTCGAGGTCGCGAATGATCTCCGGCCGCAGTAGTGAGACAACATAAGAGCAGACGGAAAACTTGAAGCCGGGAAAGACTTCTTCGGTGCAGGCAGCGCCACCTAAGATATGGCGGCGTTCGAGCACAAGAACTTTCTTTCCCGCACGAGCGAGATAGGCGGCGTTAACAAGACCGTTGTGGCCTCCGCCGATCACGATTACATCATATGAATTGGCCATAAGCTCTTAGCCTCTGGGTGTCGGCTTGCTGGTTGAGAAAGGGGACGAGGAATATTAGCGCAGTTTCGGGGTACGCGTATTAGAGGCCACTGGGAAGGACGCTCCAACTGCGGAGTGTATTCGACGATGTTGGCATGATTAAGCGCATGGCTGGAGTCGAATCGTCATTCTATCCGGAATGTGTAGTTTTGTCTCCCAGATTGGTCGCCCCAGAGATTCGCGGCGCGGGAGATCCCTCGCCCGCTGAAGAACGCAGGCTTCGGGATGACGCCTTTGATGAGAGGTCTGAAGTATAATCCGGCTTCGACCTATTTCTTTTCGAGGCCATTCCTTTGCCCATTGGAACTGCGTTTCACGAGAGAACTTTTCCACTTTGCCATAGCTTGAATTATCGCGAGTGGTCGGGCTATTACACGGTCAGCGTGTATGAGGTGCATCACGAGCATGAGTACAACGCGATCCGCAATGCGGCGGCGCTGATCGATATTTCGCCACTGTACAAGTATTTAATAACCGGGAAAGACGCGACCCGGCTGGTGAACCGAGTGATCACGCGCGACATCAACAAGGTGAAAGTGGGGCAGGTGATTTACTGCTGTTGGTGCGATGAAGAGGGCAAGGTCATCGACGATGGAACGATTTCGCGGCTGGAGGAGAATGTGTATCGCTGGACGGCTGCTGACCCCAGCCTGCGCTGGTTCAGGCAGAACGGTTTGAATATGGATGTGCAAGTCGAAGATATCTCCGAGAAGGTGGCGGCGCTGGCTTTGCAAGGGCCTACTTCGGCGAAGCTTTTGAAGACGGTTGCTGATGCCGACATTGCGAATTTGAAATATTTTCGTGTGACTCGCGGCAAGATTGCGGGCGTGCCGGTGGACATTTCGCGTACTGGATATACGGGCGATCTGGGATACGAGATTTGGGTGCCCCTGAAACAAGCCAACGATGCCGTGAAGGTTTGGGATGCGCTGGCGGAAAAGGGGAAGCAGTTTGATCTGCACGCGGCGGGCATGCTGGCGCTGGACGTGGCACGCGTGGAAGCAGGGTTGCTGCTGATTGAGGTCGATTACTCGAGTTCGAAGAAGGCGCTGATTCCGTCGCAAAAATATTCGCCGTACGAACTGGGCTTCGGCAAAATGGTGCATCTGGAAAAAGAAAATTTCATTGGCAGGCGGGCGCTGGAGTTGGATGCGAAGAATGATGTGCCTCGGCAACTGGTCGGCGTCGAGGTGGATTGGACTGATGTCGAGGCGCTGTATGAGCGTTATGGGCTGACTCCGGCTGCGCCGAGCCAGGCTTCGCGTGTGGCTGTGCCTTTGTACTCTGGAGACAAGCAAGTTGGCAAGGCCACGACCACGAGTTGGTCTCCGATTCTTAAGAAAATGATTGCACTGGCTAGCGTCGAGACTGAGCACTCGAAACTGGGAACGCAGTTGCAGATGGAGATCACGATCGAGGCGATCCGGCTGAAGACGAATGTGAAGGTGACTGCGCTGCCGTTCTTTAATCCGGCGAGGAAGACGGCGACGCCGGTGTAGAATGCGGTGGATGCTTTTTCGCTTATGCCTACCCGCGTCGAGCGACGAACGGTTGATCTTTCGGGTTATCCCGACCTGGTTGTCGTCTACCTCGGCATGCGCGTAAATCGCATTGCCGGAATCAAGACGCTGCTTGGATTCGGACCGAAGATCTCTTCCTCGGCTGCCGCTCATCCCGACGGATTGCTCTTCCACGAAAATTTTGTCTTTTCCCTTTTCCCGATGCATGTCGGCATACGCCAATACTGGCGCGATCAGGAGTCGTTGATGAGTTGGACGCGCTCGGATCCGCACCGGGAATGGTGGCAGAAGTTTTTGAAGGATTCTGGTGGAGTCGGTTTCTGGCACGAAACTTACCTGCTCCGCGGCGGCATGGAAGCTATTTATGACGATATCGTTCCAAAAATCGGATTTATGAATTTCGCACCCGTGATGCCCGCGCGTGGCCCGATGTTCGGAGCAGCTTCGCGTGCCGGAATGAAGTCTGCGGGACCGCCAGTACTGTCTGAAAAGGATCTGTACGAACATCCGGAAGGCAGACGAGCGAGCTGAAGATCGGTCAGGCTATCTTTTCACGGGCCGTTCTGCGCTTTCCGGCCACGTAAATCCAAACGCCGAGCAGTAGCAGCGCAACTGTTCCTCCCACAATTTTTAGCAGCGCGAGCGGTTTGTTGGGCTCGTCGGGCTGAGGAATCACAGAGAGAACAATTGTCACGGCAGTTGTGACCAACCCGAGCAGCGCCACCAGCTTGGCGACCGTGCTTCCTCCGGGCACGCGGATTACATCCGGGCCGGCGGGTTCGCGCTGCAGTTTTATCATGGCGGCGAACAGGTAAAGATAGGGAATGAAATAAGTGATTACGCCCAGGCTGACCAGCACATCGTAGGCGCCTCTGACGCTGGTTCCGGCCTGCCCTAGAAAAATGAAGAGTCCGCCGAGAACGAACTGGGTCAGCAATGCCACCCAGGGAGTTTTCCAGCGCGGGTGAAGAGCGCCGAAGGCGGGCGGAAGAAAATGGTCGATGCCGGCCACGAAGGGCAGGCGAGCGACGGCGGCAAGGTAAGCACCGGCGGAGCCGATGTTACTGAGAGCAATTAAAAATGCAGCGACCGGCAGCACTCCGGGAAAGCCCATGCGCGATGCGGTTTTCGAGATGGCCTGAACCAGTCCCTGGAGGCTGCTGACTTCGCTTGAGGGCAATGCGAGTAGAACGGCTGCCGTTCCAAGAATGTAGCAAAGGGCCACGGTCATGCCGCCGAAGAGTAAAGCGAACGGAATCGAGCGGCGCGGATTCTTGATCTCCTCTGCCATGAGGGACGCGGTCTCGCACCCGCCAAAGGCAAAGGTCAGCACCGACCAAAATATTATGTCGTTGAGATGCGTGCTAGGCGTCATCGAATGGACGGTGAACGACGTGGCCGAGCCGTAGCGATGCCAGGCAATCAACCCCATCACGATGACGATCCCCACTGGAATCCACATGGCAAGTGCGCCGACGTTGTGCAGCCACTTGCCGACGTCGAGTCCGACGATGTTCATGAGTGTAGCTGCGCCCAGCGTAAGCAGAGAGAAGACGATGTAAAACGTGGCATTGTTCGAAAGATGCTCCCATGCGTTCTGGCGCATGAAGAGAATGTTGCTGGCAGCAAAATAGAGGACGGCAGGGAAGTACGGGAGGTTGCTGGTCCAGTAAGTCCAAGCGGAGATGAAGCCGGAGAAGTCTCCGAACGCGCGTTTGTTCCACACGTAGAGGCCGCCTTCGGCCGGATAGCGGGAAGAAAGCTCGAGAACGGAAAGTGCGAGAGGCGTATAGAAGCAGAGCCAGGCGCCGATCCAGATGACGATGGAACTGGGGCCAGCGGCGGCGGCGGTCGCGATCCAGCGCAAACTGACGCCGGTGACAACATAGAACAAAACGAGATCGCGGAAACCAAGAACACGCTTGGGGCGGTTGGGATCTTCGGCCTCGGCGATGGATACGCCGGAGGAGACGAATGAGATTCGCCCTACTGGGTCGACGTCCGCGTTTTTTTCAGGCAATCAGTTGTCCCGGGGCCGGTTGCGATCAAAGGCATGTATTGTTTCGCGACAGGTATTTTCGCACTTCAGTAAAGAGAGTCAGGAATAACACTGACGAGGGCTTGGGGCAAGATGAAAGTTTTCTTCTGGGGCCGTTTGGTGGAGTCCTCTGCTCAATTCTTCAGCTTTACCGGGAAAAAATAGAGGCGCTCCGGCGGCTTACTTTTCTATCGACGATTGGGCCAGACCGATGTGCGGTTCCACGAGGCAAAATAGCTTGTCCTTCAGATGCGGTCCGCTGGCCAGCAGACCTGATAGCAGCGGATCGCGGCGATTGGCGATGAGGTTGGTTTTCTCCAGCGTACTAACGAAGCCGCCTGCGCTCTGCACCAGGGCCGCGCCGGCTACCACGTCCCATTCGTTCTTCGGTGTCAGAGTGAAGGTAACGTCCGCCAAACCGGCGGAAACCAGCGCGAGTTTGTAAGCGACAGAACCCATCGGGCGAATTTTGAAACCGGAATTCTCGAACGCCTTCCACTCTCCGCGCTTCACTTCGCTGCGGCTGGCGAGAACCAGAGCGCCGTCGAGCGTGTTGCGCTGGCTCGATTGCGCGGGTTTGCCGTTGTAAGTAACTCCCGATTCGACCGACCCGAGGAAAGTCTCGTTCGTGGCAGGATTGCAAATTCCTCCGGCAACGGGACGTCCGTTCTCGACATATCCGATGGAGACGCAAAACTCGGGAATGCCCTGCACAAACTCGCGCGTGCCATCGAGGGGATCAACCACCCAGACGCGCGAGCACTGCAGCCGGATGGGATCGTCTACGCTTTCTTCCGAGAGCCAGCCTTCTCCGCTGCGCAGCAGTTCTTTGCGCAGAACAGCGTCCAGGGCGCGATCTGCCTCGGTGACCGGATCATGCCCGACTTTGTAGTCCGCTTCGATCGCTCCCGGCGTGAAGCGCGCAAAAATCTTGCGGGAAGCTTCGAGTGCGGAATGAATGCGTTCCAATATCTGTGAGTATGAATTTGAGTGCATAGCCTGATTAAGCCATCAACATGCGCGCGCCCGTCGCTAACAACACTGCGCAAAGGATGCGGCGCAGCCACGGAACCGGGACCCGCGTGCTCAAGTAAGAACCGAGCAGTCCTCCCGGAATCGAGCCGATCACCAGCGCTTCCACCAAACGGAGGTCAATATTGTGCAGCCGAAAATGGAGAAGGCTGGTTACTCCGGTGAGCAGTAAGGCATGCACGATGTCGGTGCCGACCATCACTTTTGGCTGAAAACTGTAGAACAGCAGAAGCATCATCATGACGATGCTGCCGGAGCCGACGGAAGTGATGCCCACCAAAAAACCGGCTACCAGGCCGATGAGCGACATCCAGACGAATGACTTCATCGTGGGCGGCTGCGCCGCGGCCCGGTCTTCAATTTTCTTCTGGAAGAACAAGAAGGTCGGAATGCAAATCAGCAGAACTCCTACAGCAAAGGTAATGAAGTGGTTCACTCCATTACCATAAGTGCTTCGCAGATGCGCCAGAAAGCTTACGCCCAGATAAGAACCTGGAGCGCTGCCGATAATAAGAGCCACGACTACTTTGCGCCGCACTGTGCCTTTGCGCAGATGGACAATGCTGGCGCCGATCTTGGTGACAAAGTTGAAGAGAGCGTCGGAGCCCACGGCTAGCATGGGCGGGACACCCAAACCGAAAATGAGGATGGGGAGCAGCAGAACGCCGCCTCCGACTCCCGTCATTCCGATGAGGGCCCCGACTCCAAAACCCACCAAGCTCTTGATCAGCAGATCCATGTGTATAGATCCATCAGATTACGGAGCGAACTAAATCGATTCCGCATCGGCTCCGATAAAGCCTTCCCTTTCGAGATGCAGGATGATCTCCTGTGCTGCTTCCTCCGCCGACAAGTCTCCGGTGTTAATGGTGACTTCCGCGTCGGCCGGAACTTCGTAGGGATCGGAGATGCCGGTGAACTCTTTGAGAATCCCTGCGCGCGCTTTGGCGTACAGGCCCTTGCGATCGCGTTGTTCGCAGACCTCTACCGAGGTCGCGATGTGTACGAGAATGAACCCTCCGTAGGGCTCAATTAATTGCCGGACGTGCTTGCGGGTAGCGTCATAAGGCGCGATGGGCGCGCAAATGGCGATACCTCCGTTCTTGGTGATTTCCGAGGCGACGTAGCCGATGCGGCGGATGTTGATGTCGCGGTGCTCCTTGGAGAAACCCAGTTCGGAAGACAGATTCTTGCGCACCAGGTCGCCATCCAGCAGCGTGACCGGACGCCCGCCGGTTTCGAGGAACTTCGTCAGCAACACGTTGGCGATCGTCGACTTGCCCGAGCCGGAAAGTCCAGTGAAGAAGATGGTTACGCCTTGCTTGTGGCGAGGTGGGAAACTGCGGCGCAATTCCGAGACAACTTCGGGATAGGTAAACCAGGCGGGAATTTCGCGGCCTTCGTTCAGACGCTGGCGAAGTTCAGTTCCGGAAATATTCAGCACACGGTCTCCGTTTTTAACCTCGTCATCGGGAACGTATTTGTCTTGATCCTCAAGGTAGACCATCATGTTGAAAGGCACCATGGTCACGCCGATGTCGGCTTCGTGTTTCTTGAAGACTTCCTGGGCTTCATAAGGACCGTAGAAGGGCTTCCCGTCGGTGTCCTTGCCCGGGCCGGCATGATCTCGGCCCACAATGAAATGAGTGCAGCCGTGATTCTTGCGGATGAGCGCGTGCCATATGGCCTCGCGTGGTCCGCCCATGCGCATGGCGAGCGGCAGCAAAGAAAGTTTGGCAGTGGATTGTGGGAATTTGGAGAGCAGAAGCTGATAACAGCGCACCCGTGTGTAGTAATCCACATCGCCCGGCTTGGTCATGCCCACGACGGGATGAATCAGCAGGCTGGCCTCGACTTGCTTGGCGGCGCGGAACGCGAGCTCGACGTGGGCGCGGTGCATGGGATTGCGCGTCTGGAAGGCGACCACTCGACGCCAGCCTACGCGAGCAAACTCAGCCCGCACCTCGGCCGGAGTCAATCGCGAGTTACGGAAATCGTAGTGTGACGGGATCTGCATCCCTTCTAAAGTTCCTCCCACGTACCAGGGGTTCGCCTTGTTCATTGCGTAATCAGCGCCGGGATGGGCCGCGCTGGTGCTGGCGAAAACCGCCTGCGCTTCGGCTTTACGATCGGGCTGCCAGATCTCTTCCACGTTCAACACGGCCAGCATCACGCCTTCGGGATCGCGCAGCGCAACTTTGCTCGTTCCGGGAGTCAACTTCTTGGCAAATTCCTCGGTAACGTCCAGGGTGATCGGCATGGGCCACAGGGTTCCGTTGGCCAAACGCATGTTGTGGCAGACGCCTTCGTAATCGGCGCGGGTCATGAAGCCACGCAGCGGAGAAAATCCTCCTGTCAGCAGCAACTCGAGATCACAAAGCTGGCGGCCGGTCAGATCCCACGACGGCCACTCTTTCGAATGGGATTTCAACTCGGCGATTCTGTTGGGCTGGGCGATGAGGTCGATAAGTTGTCCGCCGTGCGGCGGGATGAGATGGCTGGTCGAAGCGGTCAAGTCCTAAGCCTCCTGAAATGCTTAAATTGTCTTGTCTACTACGTTTATTGTATTTGCCTGGATTGCTTCCCAGACTTCAGCGGAGCCACGCGCAACTTGCGGATCCTTAACGGGAGAGGAAAGCCCCGACAGATTAGTTACAGAATAACACTCTTGCGGCTACGGGAATCTTGATTTGTCCTGCATGAATAACTAAACAGTGCAGCAATTCTCCGACCTTCGGGGCTCCGATCTATCGTTGTAAATAAATGAAAAGAAGAGCTTTTCGGGGATGCTTGGCGAACCAGATCTCCCCCCAGCCCGGAGTGTGAAAAGAATTGCGACAATGGCAAACGCAAATTCCGTTCCACGCAAACAAGATGCTTGGGGGCCAGTGTGCCTAAAAGTTGAATCCGCTACCGGTTCATATTGCGCGGATCTGAGGACCAGTCATTGAGCGTCCAATCCCGGCCTTGCACGCAGAGAGCGCCGACGTAGCCAGGTCCGGCCGGCACTTCCCGCAGAAGCCAACTTGCTGCTTGTGATCCGTCGGGCCGAGTCGCCAGCAGCGCGTTGGTTTCCCCGGGCACAAGAGACACGTCAAATTGGATGAGAGGAAGCGATAAGCCGTCTCCAGTTGCCTTGATATACGCCTCTTTCCGCGTCCAGCAGCGGAAGAATGCATCAACCTTTTCCTCTGCGCCTAGATCGGCAAGCTGATTCTGTTCGTTCTGGGAAAAGTATCGCCGGGCGATTGCGTCCGGTTCGAAATCGTGGCGAACCTGTTCCACATCCACTCCAATCTCGCGCTGGCGCGTGAAAGCCAACAACGCAATTCCACCGGAATGCGTGACGTTGAACCTAAGATCTCCGTCTCCATGCTCCGGTCCCAGAGAAGGTTTTTCTTTCTTCGAATAAGAAAAGCGTAAGCTGACCGCGTCGATCTCCAGGTAGCTGGCCAGAATTGTCCTCAAAACGGCACGAGCGGCGACAAAGCGCTGACGGTCACGCGCAAAATGAAAGCGCGAAGCGCGGGCTGCTTCGTCGGCGGAGAGCACTCTCTGCCAACGGGATTCGTCGGCCCCCAGAGCCTCCAGGTCGATTCGCCAGAGTTGCACTTCGTCTTCGGGGAGAACGAGAGGAGACTCGATCTGGAAGCCGGAGTCGGTGATGTTCATGATTTGGCTCATCAGGTCTGGCTCATGATGGCCGGGCGGCAAGCCTCACTCATCTTTGCCCAGCGGAGCGCGAGCCGAAAGCGGGCTCGCATCGGAGGAGAGTGCTTCCTGGCGCGCCACTGCGGGTTCGGTGACGCAGTACTTCAGCAGGCACCACAGAGCGCGCACCCCATCCTTCCACTGGATTTTCTTGCCCTCTTCATACGTGCGACCCCAGTAGCTGATGCCGACTTCATAGATCCGCAGCTTCCGCTTGGCGATCTTCACCGTGATCTCAGGCTCGAATCCGAAACGTTTTTCTTCCAGGGGGATCGATTGGATGACCTCGCGCCGGAAAGCCTTGTAACAGGTTTCCATGTCACTGAGGTTGATGTTGGTGAGTGCGTTCGAGAGCAAAGTAAGAATCCAGTTGCCCACCGAATGCCAGAAGTAAAGCACGCGATGTGGGCGAGCGGAAAGAAAGCGCGAGCCGTAGACCACGTCGGCGCGCCCTTGGATCAGCGGTTCCAGCATCACCGTGTACTCGGCCGGGTCGTACTCGAGATCGGCATCCTGGATGATGACGAAGTCTCCCGTAGCTTCCTTGATACCCCGCTGCAGCGCCGCACCTTTCCCCAGGTTCCTCGGCTGGAGCACGGTTCGAATCTGCGGATACTCCGCCTGCAATTGCGCCAGCATCTCGCGTGACCCGTCGGTCGATCCGTCGTCGACGCAAATCAATTCGATGCCCAGAGGGACGGCTAGCACTCTCGCGACCACCTGGCGCAGCGTGGCGCGTTCGTTGTACACCGGCATGACGACAGAAAGTTTCATTCGTTTGAACCGTTTGTGTCGCAGTCGTTCGTCACAAGTGTAGTGAGGTAGTGTAATTCAATTGCAAGATCGAAATCCTGCTTGCCGATGGAGCCGCGCCATCGGCGCCTTCCAAGTGCAAATCCTTCCTGTTCGCATCTCAGTTTTTGGGCTCCGCTTAAAACATGCCCGGCCCGACCGGCCAAGCCAGCATTGTGGCGTACAACAATCTTTACTCCGGTTGCGGCGGCACGGTCCCCTCGGTCTACCGGGCCCACTATATCGGCGCCGGCAGCGCGATCCAGAGTTCTCCTGTCTTCTCGCTTGACGGAGCGCAGCTTGCTTTTGTGCAGGCAGATGCGGAGGAGGCGGCCGTGATCCTGCTGAAATGGGGCGCTTCAACTACTGAGACTGTTCAAAAGCCAATGTGGGTCGGCTTTACCGGGCCGTACACCTATGGACAATGGCGGGTTCTTGCGGCTGCGCTGTGCAGGCGTCACAGTCTGCATTGCAGTAGGGCCTGTGGATTCTGCGTTGAGTTCCTAGGCAATGCGTTGAAGATGTTCGCAGAGGATCGCTACGATCCTCCCGGCAGCTTTCCCATCCCAAAGCGGCGGACGCTCGAACTGGCGCGCGGGTTCTTGCAGGATGGATCGAGCCGCCGCGAGAATACGCTCTGGATTCACTCCCACTACCTGATTCGATCCATGCTCAACCGTCGCCGGCCGCTCAGTATTCTCGCGCAACGTAAGGCAAGGCACGCCGAGGACGGTGGTTTCTTCCTGCACTCCGCCGGAGTCGGTCAGCACAATGCGCGCCCCGTCATTGATCGAAAGGAAGTCGATGTATCCGAGCGGATCGAGCGGCACGATTCCAGCATTGTTTCGCCCCGTTGAGTTGGCTAGATACCGCAGCAATCCAAAGTTCTCGATATTCTTCCGAGTCCGCGGATGCATGGGAAAGAAGACAGGCAGCTCGGCAGCGAGCGCGCTTACTGCGCTCAGAATCCCTTGCAGCGTCTCGGCGTCGTCAACGTTGGAGGGCCGATGCAGCGTGAGCACTCCGTAGGCTCGGCAGCCCGCTCCGTCTTGCCGCATGCCAAGCCGGTCGAGAATCGGCGACTTTGTCGCCATCTCGCGGTGCCGCAGCAGGCTGTCGATCATGACATTGCCGACGAGGAAAATCTTCTCCGCGGCCACACCTTCGCGTCTTAGATTCTCTACGCCACTCTGCTCGGTCACGAACAGCAGGCTGGAGATGGCGTCCGTGAGCTTGCGGTTAATCTCCTCGGGCATCGTCATATCGAAGCTGCGCAATCCGGCTTCGATGTGGGCCACGCCGATTCCTAGTTTGACGGCGGTAAGAGCGGCGGCGATTGTGGAATTCACGTCGCCCACCACCAGAACCATCTGGGGCTTGTAGTCGAGCAGCACCGGTTCGAGACGCTTCATGATTTCTGCGGTCTGCACGGCGTGGCTGCCCGAACCGGCCTCAAGATTCACGTCCGGTCGGGGCAGTCCCAAGTCTGTGAAGAAATTGCCCGACAGCAGTTCGTCGTAGTGTTGTCCGGAGTGCACCAGGCAGTGTTCGATCGCGGGAGATTTCTTTAATTCGTCCTTCTTTCCCTCGTCTTTCTTCAACCCGTCCTTCTTCAACTTAGCCTTCTTCAATTCATCAAGGATGGGTGCGATTTTCATGAAGTTGGGACGCGCCCCCACGACGCTCAGAAGTCTGATCATCGGTCGACCTTCGAAGCGATCGCCTTAGCGACGGAAGACCGGAGCTGAAGCGTGGGATGGCTCAGCTTCGCGAAGCAGTCGCTTGGAATTCGCGATGGAGAATGTTTCATTCGTTTAAGCGGTATGTTTACGCAATGTGCTTACGCAATGTGGCCCAGCCAGCACGGCTCAGGCAACAGTGTAGAGCAGTTTCCACGTTCAGTTTTCTTCTGAGCACTCTGAATAGTGGCGCAGCTTGAATCCGTCCTCTTGTTGAGGTGCGTCATCCCCAACCCCCGCGCGATTCTCACCGAAGAAATTCAGGCTCGGCCACTACCGCACTCTACTGCTCTAAGGCTCTCAAACATTGGGCTCAAACCTGCTCTTGAGATTGGAGTGCGCCCCCGCGCCCGCCGTCATGTAAATTGTTCAGGGCTCCATCGAGCATCTGGAACTTTCCACATAGGGCATTCACCCTAGGGTTCCGATCCGATTGACCGAGCCGTGCCGCTAATGAGAAATTTTCCTGTTCCTCTTAGCGTGGCTTCCAGTGCCGGACCGGGAGGATGGGACGGGTCTACCGTTGCGCTGACTCCCCTTTACCCACTCGTCGGGCCGGATCGAATTACGGCTGATTTTACGCACCTTTCCCTTCAGAATTGTGCGCCCCTGGACCGCCGGGTCGGGACATCTTTGGCCCGCCTCCGGGCGCCGGATTTCCGCTTTTGGAACCCCACTTCAATCCCTGCAAGTGCCTGTGGAAATGGATGTTCTCTGGTCACAGCTATTTTCGTCTCAAAGTGGCATTGTGGATGCTACGCAATATGGAAGCATCCCAGCTTCACCAAGGTCTTAGCATGTTGGCGAACCAACCCCAGGGGGTAGAGATGACGGTGCAGTCCGTTCGGCTAGGGCCGCGGGAGCAGCAGATTGTCGAATTGCTTCTGCAAGGCTGTGACAACGCCGAGATTGCCAGCCAGCTCAAGATGGCGCGCCGAACCGTGAAGGCTCATTTCAACCGGCTGTTTCTACGTTTTGGAATCAACGGCGGTATCAAGCGAGTGAAACTCGCAACCCTGTTATACCGGAGGCAATTGTGTTTACAAACGAACGCTATGGAAGCCGTACGCCCAGTGAGCGAGAAAACCGCGTCATCGAGCTTGTCGCCCAGGGCCTGAAGAACCACGAGGTAGCCAATGCCATCGGCACCACGGAGCACGTGGTCAAGAATTATCTCCGCGTGATTTATGACAAGCTTGGACTCTGGAACCGGGTGGAACTTGCCCTGTGGTATGAGTCGCGCCGGAATGACAGGCAACTAACGGCTTGAATAGCAGGAAGGTCCGCGTTCAGTCGAGTTAGAAGGCGTTTCCGGGCTGGTCGTCCGCGGCCCGGTTCTTAGTCACAATTTGAGGTTTCCAGCTTACGCAGCCGCTCGGCTGCGGCGGGAGCGCCCTTTCGTGCCGCCGCATCCAGCAGCAAACGCGCCTGGTCGCAGTTTTTCGGCACGCCGTCTCCTCGGAAATATAAATCAGACAGAGCCAGCGTTGCCTCCACATTCCGCTTACCCACGGCCTTCCATAGCCACTGCGCCGCTTCTCTGCTATCGCGCGTCATGCCCGAGGTGCCGTTCAAGTATTCCTCTGCAATGGCCAACTCCCCCGCTCCACCTTGTCCAGTTGCAACGGCACCAGCTGGAACGCCGGAGGAACTTGATGGCACGTGGGTGATCTGGGACGTGATCTGGGGCGCCGTCTGGGGCGGAATCTGCGAGTCGACAGCTTGACCCTCTGCTGAACTTGCGACAGCTTGTTGTTGGTTTTGAACCCCGGACGCAGGTTGACTTTCAGGGGGCAGTGCAGTTGCCGCTCCCCCCGCCGGCTGCGCGGAGCGAATCGGCGCCTGTTGCGCATTTGGGCTGGCCACAGTCGACGATGACGCGCTCGCGCCGGAGCGGGCCTCGGTTCCACGCCAGAGCCCAAAACCGAATGCCGCGAGAATGACAGCGAGCACGGCGCCGATGTAGAGCCGGTAACGATGGGTAGGAGGTTCGGGTCTCGCTCCAAGATGTCGAAGCTCCGTTTCCTTCTCGATCTGCTGCCAGCTTGCTTCCAGAGCATCACTGGATTCGCGCGCTGCGCTGGAACTCACAGCCGGCTCAATCCTCTCCTCCAAAGACTTGGGGTCGTGAGAACGTTCATACCAACTCGCTCCAGCGATCGCTGCGGATTCCTCGACTCGTGGCGCTTCGGTCTCCGGCGCGATTTGCAAGGGCGCTCCGCACATCCCGCAAAAACTATGCCCCGCTGAATTGTTGTACGCACATACGCCACAAATGTGAACAACCTCTGATCCGGAGGCGAGTGAGTCCACCGTATCCGAGCTTTCTTTCGCGCTCGTACCGTTGACACCCTGAACGGAAGGAGACGGAGGATCGGCGACCTGCTCCAGTTCCCGAAGCAACTCAGAAACCGCTTGTTCGCGCTTCTCCGGCGGGTTGGTGAAATACACTTCGGCCCACCGTCCCATGTGGGATGCCAATAGCGGATTCAGGAGTGGATTCAGTGTGTCTGCGTCAAACTTATCTGCGCGTTCAGGCACCGGCATTCTCCGGAGAAGAGGCGTACTTATGATTGCACTACCGGGAAGATAAGGTTGTCAAATCGTTGTGCAGAATCAGGTAGCGCAGAATACGGCTAGACCCGGCGCCCGCAGCGAAGTCACTCACAGGCTCTGCGATCGGCGGGCTCGAATTGATCCATCTGCGCATCGCGCTGGGTGGTGAGCTTGCCTTTCGGTGTCTTCTCGTACAGATCAGAACCGGGGCAGTAATACAGCGCAGTTTGCAAGTCGACCCAAACCTGGATATAGGGATTGCCCTTGTATTCCGGAGCATCCGGAGCCTCTGCCAGCCCGAGACTGATCAGGAACTTGTCGAACATGGAAAGATCGGCATCGGGGGCTGGCTGCTTGCCCCGGTTCGCGCGCCCTGAAACCGTCGTGCCGTGGCCTGTGGCCCCCACCGAGTGGCTCGACCAGATTCCCCAACGGATCACAACCAGCACCAGAATGACCGCGATGCCGAGATAGAAATCGCCGCGGCGGGAATGCCAGAAGCGTGCTAAAGCCGTCGGAGTGCGGGTCGCGGACAGCGATTCCAGAAACTCCCGAGCTCGCGCCGCGGAACTCCAGACAACGGCATCCGGCTGTTTTACCATCGCGGTTGACAGGGGTCGGACTTCGCTTTCGTCGTTTTCGTCGAGGTTTTCGTCGGGCTGCGGCTGGGGTGAGGCAGACGGAGCGTTCTCGTGTGCACTCGCCGCCAACGGCTGCGTGGAGAGCGGGTTACTTTCCTCGAACTGGGGCAGAGAGAACAGCTCAGGGATCTCATACGCGGCGTCCTCTTCCTCAAGCACGGCGCCGGTCCCGGTTTCACTCTTGGGTTCATCCCCTGGCTCATGCAGCGCGAAGGGATCCTGGCCAGGCTGCATCTGCCACGCCGACGCCAACTGGCTCTGCATGCTGGACGGTTGCTCGTCGCGAGCGCGCGGAGCGCCGCACTTGCCGCAAAACTGTTCCTCATCCGGCAGCTTACTGCCGCATTTCCAGCAGGGCGATTTCGCGGCGGCAGCCGCGCTCGCACTCGGGCCCGTGGTCGCGGCAGGTTGATCATCGGCCCAGGCCGCCAGATTTGGTTGCAGCCTTTCGATCGCCGCCAGCATGGTGGATCGTTCCGCAGCCATTGACTTCTTTAATGCCAACTCGGCGTCGCGGCCAATCGCTTCGGTCACTAATCCAGCCATCAGCTGGCAAGTGTGGATGTCCTGTTCGGCGAAGCCGCGAACCCGGTCGAAATAGAGTTCCAGCGCGCCGATAATTTCGTCTTCGCGGTAGACCGGTACCACGACCAGCGATAAGATGCCCCGCTTGCGGCAGGGTTCCGGGTCGAACAGAAATTCGAGATTCACATCCTCGCTGCGAATCACCTGTCCGGTGCGCAGGCTCGCGGCGCAAACCGCCGTATTCAGCGGCGCTTCACTTCCCACCGGCAAAGCCGGCGCGCCGGCTCCTGCCCGGTAACGCACTGTAGTGCCTTCTAGAATTGCAATCGCGGCGCCGCTCGCGCCCGTGATTCGCGTCACTCTCTCGGCCACCACTGCCGTCGCCTTATCCAATTCGAGATGGCGCATCTGAATCTGGCGCTGGGCTTCCACAATCTCTGCCAGAGTGAGCGTGTAGTCGCCGTTCGTTCGCGAAGTCTCTTCCGGTTTTGTCTCGTTCGCGGGCGGCGAAGGTAGCGGAGGAGCCTGATTCGCGACGTCTTGCTCCCGGAGCCGTGCACTCTGCGACTCCATCTTTTCTTCCAGTTCCTGCATTCTGCTGTTGTGCTGTTGCAGCACATAGGCTGCTTCCAGCAGCTTTTCAAAAGCCTGCTCGTCGAGAACTGGTTTTTTTTCTTGATCGGTCACGATGTTTTCTGCGCGCCCTCGTGCCCAGCTCGGGGAAGCGGACTCCTTCCATGCGGAAACCATATCCATTCTAGTGCAATTCCTCCACCAAAGAACCTAAGGTATAAAATCGATACCCGCCTGCGCCTCCCCCAAGAAGGTTGAAAATCCGGTGATGGCCGGTCAACCGCGACGCTGCAACCATACTGAATTCAAGGAGCTAGCGATACCGAACGCGCAGAGGGGCGCCCCGCTCTGCTTCTGCTGAAAGTAGTTCGAACGGTTACTCTCGTAAGGTGCAAGATCATGCACACTTGGTTGCGGCAAACTCCATGGCCTTTCCTACACCTCAAACCTCAAAAAGACGAGTCAAGATGCGCACGGCATGGTTGGGACTCCGATCGATTTGGGTTCGACGATCCGCATTCTTCGATGCCGGTGCGCACATGCCACAACTCTGATCGTTCGATTCGCGCCGAGCTGAACACGGACTTTCAGGCTTAAGCACGACCCTGTGCAAAACGCGAGATGGTTTCGCTTACGAGGGTCAAAACGAACAACCGTGCCGCTCCCCGATTCCATTTTGGAACATCCGCATATTCTAGTTGTGAGGCTGGAGCTTGGAACTTTTGATAGCCCGGCCCGCAGGCCACACATCGATTGAGGACATGCCCAAAAGTCTGAGGAGAAAGGCTCATCTTGACCAAACGTTTCGCCATGGTTGGCCGAGCACCGGGGCGAAATTTAGTTCAAACCGAACTCAGCCGATACACTCCACGGCTGCAACCTAGCCATCTGTGCTCGTGTCTTCCTCCCAATTTGGAACCGTCCACCCGCATGCCATGTTTCTTCGTTCCCTCCATAAAAGCTCTGGTTTGTTTCTAAGTACAAGCCGTCGCTGGGCTTAAATCGTGGCTGCTGGCTAGGAGAAGGTTTGGCGAAGGATGTGCTTAACCGAAAGTGCGGTCGCAGCCAGAAGAAATCAGAAACGCGGACCGCAGGAGAACCAACGTGATGGATCTGGAACGAATGAAAGTTACGCCGCGGGATCAGCAAGTGCTGGATTTGCTGGTGCAGGGTTGCAGCAACAAGGAAATCGCCGGCCAGTTGAGCATCAGCCCGCGCACCGTCAAGCAGCACTTGCGCACGCTCTTTCTGCGGGCCGGAATTCGGGATGGCCGCAAGCGGGTGCGCCTGGCCACAGCCGCGTTCGAACGTGCGGAGGTGAAGCCATGATGCCGCGGGAACGTTTGACCCCAAAGGAAATTCAGGTGGCTACCCTGGTCTGGGAGGGGCTCACCAATCGTGAAATCGGCAGGCTGATGGGCACGTCGGAGCAGGTCATCAAGAATCACCTGCGCAGCACTTTCGACAAACTGGGCGTCTGGAGCCGGCTCGAGTTAGCCATGTACGTCTCCAGCCACGGCGGCAAGAATTGGCTGGAGGAAGCGGAACGACCAGTCTGTGGGGGCCGCGCCGTCGCGAGCTAGGGTAAAACGGGCTCAAACAGTTGCGAGCTACTGCGAGCTAGGCTGCGCAGCTATACAACTGCTGCAAAACGTTTTCACTTCCGCCATCAGGTTGGCATATCTACAGTCGGTAAGACATTGAAAAAACACCGACTTCGTCTCATTTGCAGTCGGCCTGCAAATTGCAGTGGCCTCCCCGACCCAATCGAGCGGGCTCGCCAGCAGCTGAGAGCCGGTTCCGCAATCCCTGGGCGGGGCGGGAATGGACTATAAAGAAACCTTCTGGATGGCTTGCGACTCTACCGAGCAGCTGCGGGCAGAGTATGGCCCGTTCCACACCCGCGCCGAAGCCGAAGCGGAAGCCCGCAAGCTGGGGTTCAGTTACCTGCTCCGCTACGAACACATGCTCGACGACCACGAGGAGATTCAGGAAGTCCGCTGCATCTTCATCGAGCTGCCGGGCGCGATTTTGCTGGAAGCAACTTCGGTCAGCCTGCACACCCGCTGCGCCACCTGCGGCGACTCAGCGGCTCACGACAAAGCCTGGCAGGCGGAAGTCTGGGCCGATATCCACGAGTTCGAACACTCCCGCCATTTCGTGCGTCTTTTCGAGCACGCACGGGGCAAGGGGCTGAAAGAAATCTGCGGCTGGCGCGGATAATTACTCAACCCGCTTTGCGCGGATTCTCATGTCGCGGTTGACAGCTCGCTGGCCGCGGCCCGATCGACAAACCAGATCAGCTTGCCGTCAGTCGGCTGCACCAGCTTCGAGGGATACTTCTCCGCCGGGGCCTTGCCTTCCAGAACCTCATGCAGCGCCGCCGCCTTGTCAATTCCACTCACCAGGAAAGCGACACAGCGGGCGTGGTTGAGCACTGGCAGGGTTAATGTGATCCGGCTAGTGTTCAGCTTTTCCACCCAGTTGGCTACCACCAGCCGCGTTTTCTCCTGCAACGCCGCGGTTTCCGGGAACAACGACGCAGTGTGTCCGTCCGGCCCAATCCCCAGCAGGATCAAATCGAAGCGGGGAAATTCGCCGGGAGCCAATGCGAAGAAATTTCGCAGAGTCTGCTCATACATCTCCGCTGCAGCATCCGCGTCAGGATTCTCTGCGGGCACGCGAAAGACGTTGGCGGGCGGAATGGCAGCCGTCGACAACAGGCTTTCTTTAACCATGCGATAGTTGCTGTCGGGATCGTCCGGAGGCACGTGGCGTTCATCGCCAAAGAAAAAAAACATCCGATCCCAGGGCAAAGTTGCACTGGCGTTGGCGGCGATCAGCGTGTACATGCTCTTAGGAGTCGATCCGCCGGAAAGCGCGATGGTGAAGCGCCCGCGCTCCTCGACCGCATGAGTAGCGGCGCGCAGCACTTCCTCCGCCGCCGCCTGAAACAGATCCTGCGGAGTTGTCAGCCGGCGCAACTCAACCAGCGTACTCACAGCACGCCCACCCGGTCGTTGCTGGATTTTATGGCGGCACACCGCGCTGCTCCCAGCAAAGCGGCTTTGTCGTTGGTGATGACTTGCACCGGAATGCTCTCGAGGAGCGGGCGTAATCTGCCTTTCTCCAAAAATGCATTCATAAACAACGGCCCGGTAAGCTTGGGAAGAATTTTCGGCGAGATTCCGCCTCCCAGAAAGATGCCGCCGATGGCCATGGTCTTAAGCGCCAGATTGCCCGCCTCCGCACCGTAAACCGAAACCCACAGATCCAATGCCTGTTCGGCTAGAGGATTCGTGCCGTTCAGCGCGGCATGGGAAATCACTGCCGCAGCATCTCCCTGAGAAAGTTGTGCGGCAAATCCGGCGGGTTCGTCTCCACATCCCTTATCGCGAAGAAATTCGTAAACATTGACCAGGCCCGGTCCGGAGAGCACGCGTTCATAGCTGACGTGTCCGTAACGGCGCGCCAGGAGCCGCAACAGTTCGATCTGAAGATCCCCCTGGGGTGCGAAGTCTGCGTGTCCGCCCTCGCAGGCAAAAACCTGATGTTGGCTGCCGTTCCAGAACAACCCGGCTTCCCCCAAGCCGGTCCCGGGCGCGATGACTGCCTGATTCCCATTCGATGGCACTACCTGGTTAAGAGACAACAGATCCTGCGCGCTGAGGGCTCCAATGCCCCACGCATTGGCTTCGAGATCATTAATCAGCAGAGTGGCGGGCAGCTGAATCTGTTTTGCTAGACGGGATTGGTCAATGACCCATGGAAGGTTTGAAACTTCGACCCGTCCGTTATGGACGGGTCCTGCGATTCCAAAGCAAGCAGCCTCAGGCCGTGTCGCACAGTCGGAGAGGAACTTGGAAACGATTTCCCCCAGCTCGCTGTATTCCCGGCTGGGAAAAACGCGCTCGGAAACCAGTCGGAGATGACCGTTCTGGGGCTGAAAATAGGCGAGTCGAGCGTTGGTACCGCCAATATCGCCGGCCAGTATCATTTCTCGAAGTTCCTCCAGCGCCGGCCATCGCGCTCCAACAGTTCATCAGCCTCTTTCGGTCCCCAGGTGCCGGAAGCGTAGTTCGGGAAGTTTCGCGGCGGCAGGGCCTTCCATAAATCCAGCACCGGATTGACTATGCTCCAGCCCGCTTCCACCATATCAGCCCGTTGAAACAAGGTCTGGTCGCCGATCATGCAATCGTGCAGCAGCCGCTCATAGCCGGTGCTGGGCTGCTTCCCGAAGTATTCCTGATATTCGAAGTTCATGTCCACCGTGCCCAGCCGCATGACTGGGCCGGGAACTTTGGCCGCGAATTGCAGCGAGATGCCTTCTTCCGGCTGGATGTGCAACACCAACTGGTTGGGCATCAGATGTTCCACCGAGGTATCGCGGAAAAGCACAAACGGCGCCCGGCGAAACTGGATCACGATGTGCGTGTTGCGCGCCGGCATCCGCTTGCCAGTGCGAAGATAGAAGGGAACGTCCGCCCAGCGCCAGTTGTCGATAAGCAGCTTCATGGCAACAAAGGTTTCGGTCCGGGAATCCGGCGCAACATCGGGCTCGGAACGGTAAGCCGGCACCCGTTCTCCGTCCATGGTTCCTTCTCCGTACTGCCCACGCACCGAGCGAGTCAGGACTTCCTCATCGTCGATGGGCTGGATGGCATGCAAAATCTTCGCCTGTTCGTCGCGCACGGCATTGGCGTCAAACGAAATCGGAGGCTCCATCGCGGTCAGGCTGATCAGCTGCATGATGTGGTTGGGAACCATGTCGCGCAGCGAGCCCGCATGCTCGAAATAGCTGCCGCGGCCTTCCACGCCCACGGTTTCGGCGACAGAGATTTGTACGTGATCGATGTAGCGCCGGTTCCAGATGGGCTCAAAAATTCCATTGGCGAAGCGGAACGCCATAATGTTCTGCACCGTCTCTTTGCCCAGATAATGGTCGATGCGATAGATCTGGTTTTCCGAGGCGAGCTTCAGCAGTTGCTGGTTGAGCGCTTTGGCCGACTCCAGATCGTGGCCGAAAGGCTTTTCGATGATGACCCGGCGCCAGTGGTCGTTATTCTGCTCCAATAATCCCGTCGCCGCGAGCTTTTCCACAATGGGCCCAAAGAAACTCGGAGCCGTCGCCATATAGAAGAAAAAGTTTTGATGGGTGGAGTGTTCCTGATCAATCTTGGCCAGGCGATCTTTGATCTTCGGATAGAGCTGATCATCGTTGAAATCGCCGGCGAAGTAATAGAAGCTGCGCGAGAAGTTTTCCCAGGCGGCATCCTTGACGCAATCGCCGCAGTACTCCTTCACATCCTCGAGGATCTGCTTGCGGAACTCTTCATCTGACATCTGCTTGCGCGCCACGCCCAGCACGGCGAAATCCTTCGAGAGCAAGTCCGCCCGTGCCAAGTTGTACAGAGCCGGAATCAACAGGCGCGCCGTCAGATCGCCGGCAGCGCCGAAAATCACCATGATGCAAGGATCGCCTTGTTTGCCGACGCGCGGTGCCGCTGCCGTGGGCTGTTCCGCCAATTGAGCCATGATCAGATCCTCAAATTGTCACGCTAAAATTCGTTCGGCTACGCGCTCTTCTTCTTGGGGCTGCTTTGAACGGTGCCACCCTCAATGTGTCCGCCGAATTTCTGCCGCATAGCAGAGAGCATCTTCTCCGCAAACGTGTGTTGCTGCCGCGAGCGGAAGCGCACGTATAGCGCCGCAGTCAGAACCTCCGCCGGCACAGCTTCCTCCAGCGCCGCCTGAATCGTCCAGCGGCCTTCGCCGGAATCCTCCACGTAGCCCTCATATTCCGAAAGGGTGGGATTCTCCGTCAACGCCATGGCCGTGAGATCGAGCAGCCACGAACTTACCACGCTGCCTCGCCGCCAAACCTCGGCGATATCCGGCAAGTTCAGATCGTAGCGGATATCTTCCGGCAAGTCTTTACTGGTAGCGTTCTTGAAGATGTCGAACCCCTCGGCATAGGCCTGCATGATTCCGTATTCAATGCCGTTGTGCACCATCTTCACAAAGTGGCCGGATCCTGAGGGACCACAATGAATGTAACCTTGCTCGGCTGTGCCTCCAAGTTTTTCCCGGCCCGGAGTGCGAGGAATATCGCCAACGCCCGGAGCCAGCGTCTTAAAAATAGGATCGAGCCGCTGCACCGCTTCCTTCGGTCCGCCGATCATCATGCAGTAGCCGCGCTCGAGGCCCCAGACTCCACCACTGGTCCCAACGTCCACGTAGTGAACGCCTTTGCTCTTCAACTGTCCCGCGCGCCGCACGTCGTCCTTAAAATAAGAATTGCCGCCGTCGATGATGGCGTCGCCCGCCTGCATGTACTGCGCGAGTTTCTGAACGGTTTGCTCGGTGGGACCGCCTGCCGGCACCATGACCCACGCCGCCCGCGGCGGTTTCAGCTTCCCGACCAGATCTTCCAGCGACGATGAACCGCCGGCGCCTTCGCCCGCAAGCTGCTTCACCGCATCCGCGCTCAGATCCGAGACTACAAGTTGATGTCCGCCACGCATTAGACGGCGCGTCATATTCGCGCCCATCTTGCCCAGACCCACCATTCCCAATTGCATGTATTACTCCTCAAAACGTAGCGCCCAAAACGCCGAAGCCGCAGCGCTCAACACGTAGCGCTGCCAAAATTATCCCAACACCTTTTGCACCGCACCGGCCAGCGTCGCCAACCCGGCGTCCACATCATGCAGATGCACACGCAGCGCACGCCGCCCCCGCTCCGCCAGCACTTGAAAATCCCCGCGAGCCTGCGCCGCTTTCACCACGCCAAATGTAAACTTCTGTTCCGGCACCGCCAGATCCACAGCATCGTCGCAAGTAACCTGCAAGAACACCCCGGAATTCGGTCCACCCTTGTAAGCTTGCCCTGTGGAATGCAAAAAGCGAGGTCCAAAGCCCAGGCAAGTGGCCACATCTTTCTTATCCCGCACAGCATGCCGTATCGCCTGCAAAATTTCCTGATGTGCGGCATCCATCTGAATGAATGCCAGCAGGGCAAAATAATCGCCCGCATGGACGCGCCCCAGATGAGCCTTTAAATATCCGGCGAGAGACTTGTCTCCACCGGCTGCCTTCGCCAGTTCTGCGGCATTCTTCTCATCGGTGAACAGTTTTATGGCGCCATCTACGACCACGGGCGTTTCCGCGGGCAGGGAACCGGTCTTCTCATACGCAGACGTCAAATTCCGGGTCGCAATCTTGCTGGCTTCCACATCGGGCTGGTTGAAAGCATTGATGCCGATGATGGATCCCGCAACCGCGGTGGCAATCTCCCAGCGGAAAAACTCTGCGCCCAGATCGTAGATGTCGCCAATCGAGATTCGAACGACCGCATGCCCCGCTTTTTCGAGAGCTGTCAGCTTCGCATCCTGCTTCACGTCGATTCCGTGCGCAGTGTGGACGTAGGCAAATACGCGATCATCGCCGTAGACCTCGGGTGGCCCCAGTTCTTCACGGTCCACCGGGATAATGCCTTTTCCGACTTTTCCAGTAGACTCGGCCAGCAATTGTTCGAGCCAGGCGCCGAGATCAGAAATGTCCGGGGAAGTGATGATCGTAACTTTATCGCGGCCGTTTCGCGCCGCCGTGCCCAGAATAATTCCGAGCATCGCGCCGGGGTTCTCTTCGACGGGCACAGTTGGTCCGCACGCCCGCACCATTTCCTGCGTGCGGTCGAGGAATTTTTTTGTGTCCAACCCCATTGCCGCTGCGGGAACCATGCCGAAGTTCGAAAGCGCCGAATACCGTCCGCCGATCGATGGCCGGCCAAAGAAAACCAGCCGGAAACGATCCGCTTCCGCGACCTGCTGCATTTTCGACCCCGGATCGGTGACGGCAATAAAGTGGCTCCCCGCCGAATCCGCGCCCACGACCTGCTTCGTGCGTTCAAAGAAATATTGTTTGAAGATGTTCGGCTCGAGCGTCGTGCCTGATTTGCTGGAAACAATAAAGAGCGTCCGGGCAATATCGATCTTGTTTTCGAACGCCTTCACTTGCGCCGGGTCGGTCGAATCAAGCACATGCAGGTCTGGGTAGCCCGCAATCTTGCCAAATGTCATACGCAAGACTTCTGGACACAAGCTCGACCCTCCCATGCCCAGCAGAAGAATATCTTTGTAGCCCGCGCTCCAGACTTCTTTCGCCAGACCCCGCAGCTGAATCGGATGCGCAATCTGGTCTTCGATAATATCCAGCCAGCCCAGCCAGCTGGCCTCATCTTCGCCCGTCCAGAGCGTCGCATCGCGCTTCCAGAGGCGCTGCATCTTCCCGCCCGCCTTCCAGTCGGCGATGTTAGTCTTTACCGGCGCGGCCAGATTGTCTGGCAGTGAAGTTTTCAGGCCGCTCAAGCAGTCTTTCCTTTCAGCTGGGTACTCTTCTCTACCGCAGCCAGCAGCTTGTGGAATGCATCGGCAAACAGTTTTACTCCGTCATCGGTCAGCTTCGTTGTGACTTCCTTGATCGAGATCCCAGCCTTCGCCAGATTGTCCATCACGTTCTGGGCGCCGGCCAAGTCTTCGGTAAGGCTGTTGCGCAACTTTCCATGATCGCGGAACGCATCAATCGTGGCCGGAGGCATGGTGTCCACTGTGTCCGGCCCAATCAATTCCTCGACGTACATCACGTCACGATACGCAGGATTTTTCGTGCTCGTGCTCGCCCACAGCACACGCTGCGTCTGCGCTCCCTGCGCCGCCAAGGCTTGCCATCGCGGCCCGCTGAAGATCCGCTGGTAGCGTTGGTAGGTCAGCTTTCCGTTCGCAATCGCAACCTTCCCCAGCAGGCTCTTCAACAATGCCTGCTGTTGAGCATCCGTGGTAGCTTTCAGTTTGTCATCGATGATCGAATCCACCAGCGTGTCAATGCGGCTGATGAAAAAACTGGCCACGCCCCCAATCTTCTTCAAATTGCCACCACGCTTCGCCAGATCCTCAAGCCCGGCGATGTGAGCTTCCGCAACTTTCTCGTACACTTCCTGCGCGAACAACAAGGTCACGTTGACGTTGATGCCTTCGCCAATCACCTGGCGAATTGCAGGAAGCCCCTCCGCTGTTCCCGGAATCTTGATCATCACGTTCTCGCGATTCACCGCCTTCCACAACCGGCGAGCCTCGTCGATCGTCTCCTGCGTTTTCAGCGCGAGCAGCGGAGAAACCTCCAGGCTGACGTATCCATCACGGAACTTCGAACTGTCATAAACCGGGCGAAGTATATCGGCAGCACCTTGAATGTCGCGGATGGCAATCTGTTCGTAGCGTGCCTTCGTGTCGAGATCAGGGCGCGAAGCCAGCTCCTTCAAAATATCGTCGTAGAGCGAGCTTTCAGCGATCGCTTTCTCGAAGATTGCAGGATTCGAAGTCATCCCGCGCAGACCATCATCCGCAATCATTGCTTTCAGCGTCCCGCTCGTGATCAGGTCGCGCCGAATGTAGTCGAGCCACATCGACTGCCCGTACCCGAGCAACGCCTGCAGAGGATTCGTAACTTTCGAGGTTTCCAGAACTCCCGTTGGTGCCATGATGATTTCTCCTTAAAGATCCTGTGGGGACAGCCGCCCTCGGCTGTCCGTCGAGCGAAGCTGGACGATTTTTGCGTATCGCGCGGTAAACCGAGTCACTGTCCATGCTGCCGCTACTTCTGCGTCATCGCCTTGCGCGCTTCCGCAACCACTGCGTCCGCAGTGAAGCCGAAAAACTTCAGCAAGTCCTTCAACGGCGCCGAGGCGCCGAAGCGATGCATGCCCATCATTCGTCCCCTGATTCCAACATAGCGCTCCCAGCCGAAAGTGGCCGCCATTTCCACCGAAACCCGTGCCATGACAGAAGAAGGCAGCACGCTTTCCTTGTAAGCAGCATCCTGCTGCTCAAAAATTTCCCACGATGGCATGCTGACCACGCGCGCCGCAACGCCTTCCTCCTTCAGCCGTTCATAGGCCTCGACGCACAACGACACTTCGCTGCCCGTGGCCATCAGAATCACATCCGGCTTGCCGCCCGGCGCATCGGCGAGCACGTATGCCCCTCTTGCCGTGCCTGACGCCGCGGCATACTTCGTGCGGTCAAATGTTGGAACCGCCTGCCGGGTCAGCACCAATGCCACGGGGTTGTGCTGAAACTTTGCAATGATCTTCCATGCTTCAGTCACTTCATTCGCGTCCGCGGGACGCAGCACAATCAGATTCGGCATCGCACGCAACGATGCCAGCTGTTCAATCGGCTGATGCGTCGGCCCATCTTCTCCCAGGCCAATCGAATCGTGGGTATAAATGAAAATGGAAGGAATTTCCATCAGCGCAGAGAGCCGGATGCTGGCCCGCATGTAGTCGCTGAAATTGAAGAAAGTCGCGCCGAACGCGCGAATTCCAGATACCACAAGCCCATTCACGCTCGCGCCCATCTCGTGCTCGCGAACGCCGAAATGTAGATTGCGCCCGGCGTAGTCGCCAGGCTCAAAATCGCCTGCGCCGTCAAACTTCAGCGTCGTCTTGTTCGAAGTAGCCAGATCGGCCGAGCCCCCGATCAGCCATGGAATATTCTGCGCAAGCGTATTCAGCACCTTCCCCGAACTGTCCCGCGTAGCGATTCCCTTCGCGTCCGCCGGAAACGTAGGCAGGTTCTTATCCCAGTCGTCAGGAAGCTCACGGCGTTGCATGCGATGCAGCCGATCCGCCAGTTCCGGATACTTTTGCAAGTACCCGGCAAACATCTGCGCCCAGCGTTCCCGCGCATCCCGCCCGCGCTTTCCAACTCCATCGCGGAAGTGCTCGCGAACGCCCTCCGGCACCAGAAACTTCGCATCCTCCGGCCAGCCATAAAACTTCTTCGTCAGCCGCACTTCTTCTTCGCCCAGCGGCTCTCCGTGCGCCGCATTGCTGTCATGCTTGTGCGGCGATCCATAGCCGATATGGCTGTCGACGATGATCAGCGTCGGACGATCCGTGGTCTTCTGGAATGTCTCAAACGCGCGGGCCAGCATCTCCAGGTCGTTGGCATCGGCGACACGCGTCACGTTCCAGCCGTAGCCCACAAATCGCGTAGCTACGTCTTCGCTGAACGACCAATCGGCGGGCCCATCCAGTGTGATGCCGTTGTGGTCATACATCCAGCACAGATTCGAAAGCTTCAAATGCCCCGCCAGCGACGCGGCTTCCCCGCCAATGCCTTCCATCAAATCCCCGTCCGAACACATGGCGTAGACGTTGAAGTCGAAGACCTCAAAGCCCGGACGGTTGAAAGTCGCTGCCAGCCAACGGCTCGCAATCGCCATTCCTACGCTGTTTCCGACGCCCTGCCCCAATGGCCCCGTAGTGACCTCAACTCCGGTAGTGAGGTGCGATTCAGGGTGTCCCGGAGTCCGGCTCCCCAATTGCCGGAAGCGCTTGATCTGATCCAGGGGAACCGCCAATTCCTTCAAAACCTCCCCATCCTTGTTCACTTCGCGCACGCCCGCGAGATAAAGCAAGGCGTAAAGCAACATGGAAGCGTGCCCGTTCGACAGCACGAACCGGTCGCGGTTCAGCCACTTCGGATCTTCGGGGTCGTAACGCAGAAATTCCTGCCACAGGCAATAAGCCACCGGGGCCAGCCCCATCGGCGCTCCAGGATGTCCGCTATTAGCTTGTTGCACCGCATCAATCGCCAGGGTTCGGATCGTGTTGATGCAAAGTGTGTCCAGTTGCTTGCCGGTCACCACCGCTTGTTCACTGACTGCCATGGCGATGCGCGCTCCTCCCAGGGGGACGGCTCTGCTTCTGCTAGGCTCACCCGCTGGCTGACTAATTAGAGTTCCTTAGAACAGAAAGGGTTTCAGATACCCAAGGAGTGTATCAATTTCTTGCCGGCCAATGCCGCGGGATTTGTGAAAATTCAGAGAAGACTTGCCGAAAGGGTTTGCTGAAAAAAGAGAGTTTTCTGAAAATTGAAGGAACTGAAGGAGAGCGACCGCAATCTATTTCAGCAATTGCAGGTAGCTGCTTTCGCTATTCGATGCTCTTGTGGTTTCCTGGACATACTTGAGGAACTGCCGGAGATTCTCTTTTTCGGCGAGTTCCATTCCGCCAAAGCGAATGCGCACTCCGCCTGCGGGCGCGCTGCGAGTGACCACTCCATTGAGTGCAAGACCTTTCACCCAAATCTTGCCGCTCGAGACCCAAAGCCCGATTTCGACTTTGGCGCCGCCCCTGATGTGAGCGACGGTCTCCACCTGGCATCCGCCCATGCTCGTGTTGGAAAGATTGCCCCAGATGGGAGCATCCGCGTCGTCGACGCGCAGCTCCACCGCCACAAAGCACTTTATCCTGGGATGCCGCCTCCGGTCCTGCCCCCAGTTGGAACTGAAGATATCAGGCTCAAACGGAGGAGTATCGGAGGCCGGTGTGGGGATAGGCTGGGGCGCCGGTGCCACCTTTGTGGAAGTTGCCGCGGCGCTTCCGGTGGAAGCTGCGTTCTTGATATCGCGCATGGCCGCCAGCAGCGCTTCTTCTCTGCGTTCCGGCGCGGCTTCGCGATAGGTCTGCAGCAATTTCCCTATGTTTCGCGACAGATCCGGATCGGCCAGCAGCCCGGTCCAGTCTGTTCCCACCGCGGCGTTAGGCTTGGAATTACTCATAGAAATAGCGCTTCGGCTCGTTCGCGCGAGCGAATCCCTAAATACCAGCTTGAACCAGAGGTCACCGGTCCACAAGATGACCGAAGTCATCCTCAAATGCCTGTCTAAAAGCGGCGCTGCAGCTAGTCAGGTTTATCGGGAAGGGTCTTCAGTCCACCTGCTCCCGGCCTTTGAGGTAGCCTTTGAGCGTTTCGTGCTGCTCGCCGGTGAGCGAAAGGAATTCGAACCCGTACTGGTATCCCCGCCGGTAGCGGACCACCGCTCGCACCTCCCACGAAAGCCCTATTCCCGGCAGCAGGAAGCTTAAGCCGGTCACCTCACCACCATCGAGTTCCGCCGCCAGCAGTATGCCAATTCCAGCTTCGGAAAGATCCCTGCAGTGCCCCTCCAGCTTCTGGTATTTATCCCCTAGAAGATGGATCACGGTCACTCGAAAATCAGCCCCATATCTCGGATACCGTCTCCGGCGCCGGTCGGCCTGGTTGGTGGCGCGTTTTGGAGTCGAGGCGGACATGAGGCGAAGAGGATATTCCCTGGTGCTTGCGCTTGCAGTTATTGGGGCTCGAACATGACTTGAACAATCTCCGTAGTTTCGTCCTGCGCGGTTTCAAACTTCCACCTCCGAACCGCATCGGTGGCCGCGATGATCAGCGCCGGACTTCCCCCCAACACTGTCGCCGACTTAACCCTTCCGTTGGGACGGACGACGACTTCCAGCTTTACCACACCTTGAATGTGGGCGCGCCTCGCAAGATCCGGATAAATCGGAGCAACTTTTTCGATCGCGCGTCGTGTCCCATGGCCTTCAGTCTGTGCCGTAACCGACTGCGTGAATGCAACCCCGCACAGTGCCAGCGCAACCAATAATCTCCCACCTCGATGCATAGGGAAGAACCTACCTTCCGGTACTCTATCGGCAGGCAGCGCCCAGCGGAAGTGCCGAAAGTGGAAGTGTCGAAAGTAACGGGTTCCAATCCATTCTCGCCCTTGAACGCCATGCTTCAAATGAGGCGCCAGCCGGGTTTTTGCATCGAGAGCAGTCTGAAACGAATCAATAGTGAGACGATATGCTATGACCCAGAAAGGTCGTCCCGAAGACTTCCTTTATAATGGGACTTTTTCCGAACCGAAAATGCCCCGCTGCTTGCCTAAAACAATCAGATTTGTTGCTTTCGTACTCATCCTGCTCTCGAGCCTCGCCGGCCTGTGGGCTCAGAATTCCGCGCCCGTACCTTCCATCTCTCTTCCCGGATCGCAGAGCCCGTTCACCGGCAGCGAGCCCGAGAGCAAAGTGTCTCCGGAAGTTTTGCAACTAAGCTTCCAGGAGGCCATCGACCGCGGACTCCGCAACAACCTCGGCCTGCTGCTCTCAGGCGATCAAGCCATCACAGCGCGCGGCGAGAGATGGAAGGAACTCAGCAACCTTCTGCCCAACCTCTCGGCCCGCATACAGGAAGACGCGCAAACCGAGAGCCTCACGGCCTTGGGCCTCAAGGGCAGCGTCTTTCCGTTCCCGGTTCCTCGTGTGATCGGGCCCTTCAACTATTTCGATGCGCGTGCTTCAGTGACTCAGTCGCTCTTCAGTTTCCACGACATCGAAAAGGAGCGTGCTGCCTCTCAGAGTTTGAAAGCGGCGCAATACAGCTTCAAAGATGCGCGTGAGTTGGTTGTGCTTGCCGTGGGGAACGCCTATCTAATGGCCATTGCGACCGCCGCTCGCATCGAAACCACCGACGCCCAGGTTAGGAACGCCCAGGCCCTGTACGGCAAAGCCGTCGATCAGCAGAGAGCCGGACTGAGTCCAGCCATCGATACTCTGCGCTCTCAAGTCGAGTTGCAAACCCGCCAGCAGCAACTCATCGCCGCACGCAACGATTTCGACAAGCAGAAACTTTCCTTAGCCCGAGTCATCGGCTTGCCTTTGGGTCAACAATTTATTCTCACGGAGAAAGCCCCCTATCAGGAACTGACCCCCTTGCCTCTTGAGGTGTACCTGCAGCGCGCCTACACCTCGCGCTCCGACTACCAGGCCGCGCAGGCGGTGGTAGGGGCCGCGGAACTTTCGCGCCGCGCCGCAACCGCCGGCCACTATCCCAGTCTCGACTTTAACGCGAACTATGGCGACATCGGCGTCACTCCAGCCCAATCCAATGGCACATGGCAGGTGAATGGCGGTCTGAACATCCCGATTTTTGCCGGAGGGAAAGTCCACAGTGACGTTCTCGAAGCCGATGCCCAGTTGAAACAGGCGCGCTCTCAATTGAACGATCTGCGCGGCCGCATCGACTATGAAGTCCGCGCCTCGTTGCTCGACTTGACCTCCGCCGCCGAGCAAGTCGAAGTCGCCCGCAGCTCGGTCGATTTGGCGGAACAAACCCTCGCCCAATCCGAAGACCGCTTCACCGCCGGCGTAGCCGACAACCTCGAATTGGTTCAGGCGCAAGAGTCCGTCGCCAGCGCACATGAGAGCTACATTCAAAGCCTCTACGCGCATAACCTGGCCAAGATCGAACTAGCCCGCGCCATCGGAGATGCCGAGCATGCAGTCGAACGCTATTTGAAAGGCCAACACTAACTCAGACCATGGACCAGACGACGCAAAGTCCGCCCACCGCTCCACTGCATCGGCGCGAAAACGATCCACGCGAAGACGATCAACGCAAGGACGATCAACGCAAAGACACTCCGCCCGAAAGCCGCACTCAGCCCTTGCCCTCCACCGAGCGCGACTTCCACACCGTCCCTTCGCGCACCGCCAGTCCCGCCTTTCGCATCGCCCTTATTATCGCCGTGGTGGTGTTGCTGGTGGCAGGATTTTTCGTCTTCCGCTACGTCACCAGTTACGAATCCACCGATGATGCCGAAGTGGACGGCCACATCAATTCCATCAGCACCCGAATTTCCGGCCACGTCGTGAAGCTCAATGTCCAGGATAATCAGTACGTGCAGGCGGGTACCGTGCTGGTGGAAATCGATCCAGCCGATTACCAGGTCGCCTATGATCGCGCTAAAGCTGATTTCGATAGCGCCCGCGCGGCGGCCGCGGCGGCTGGCGTGGACGTCCCCATCACCTCCGTGAACACCAGCAGTCAGGTTTCAACCGCAGATGCCGATGTAGCCAGCGCCCAGGCGGGAATCGCGGCCGCCAAACAACAGTTTGCCGCGGCCAAAGCCCAGCTCGACCAGGCCGAAGCCAATAACGTCAAAGCGCAGGACGATCTCGCTCGCTACAAGCAGCTCGTAGACAAACAAGAGATCTCGGAGCAGCAATACGATCAGGCCGTGGCCGCTGCCAGAGCCGATGCTGCCGCCGTTGAGGCTGCCCGCGCTATGGCCGATGCCGCGCAGTCACAGGTAACTCAGGCCCAGCAAAAGCTGGCGCAGTCGCAAGCCGGCTGGCGCAACGCACAGACCGCTCCCAAACAAATGCAGGTCATGCGCTCCCGCGCCGAATCAGCTCTCGCAGAAGCGGAACTCAAAAAGGCTGACCTCGATCAAGCCGCACTCAATCTGCAATACACCAAAGTGATCGCTCCAGTCGCAGGTGTGGTCAGCGATCGCACCGTCGAAGTTGGACAGAACGTCGCGCCCGGCCAGGAGCTGATGAAAATCATTCCTCTCAACGATGTCTGGATCACCGCCAACTTCAAAGAGACCCAGCTTCGCGAGATGAAAGTCGGCCAGGCAGTCACCGTGGAAGTCGATGCCAACGGAAGAAGCTACAAAGGTAAGGTCGACAGCATCTCCGGAGGAACCGGAGCGCGTTTCAGTCTTTTGCCGCCCGAAAACGCGACCGGCAACTACGTGAAAGTCGTGCAACGCATTCCAGTGAAAATCGTACTGAATCCCGGAGAAAACAAAGATCAGTCGCTGCGGCCCGGCATGTCAGTCGTCCCCAAGGTGTGGATTCGGCAATGAGCGCCGCAGCGCCACCGCTTGAGAACGCTGACGTCTGGCGTCCCGCCATCAATCCCTGGGTCATCGCAATCACGGTGACGCTGGCGACTTTCATGGAAGTGCTCGACACTTCCATCGCCAACGTATCCCTGCCGCACATCGCCGGCAGCCTCTCCGCCGGCCAGGACGAAAGCACCTGGATTCTTACTTCCTATCTGGTGTCGAACGCCATCATTCTCCCGCTGAGTGGCTGGCTCTCTTCAATCATGGGACGCAAGAACTTCTACATGAGCTGCGTCGCCCTGTTCACCATCAGCTCTTTCCTGTGCGGACTCGCACCCAACCTGGCCACGCTTATCGTTTGCCGAGTCCTGCAAGGCGTAGGCGGCGGCGGTTTGCAACCCAGCGAACAGGCCATTCTTGCCGACACTTTCCCTCCAGCCAAGCGCGGCATGGCTTTCGCCGTCTACGGCATCGCCGTAGTCACTGCGCCTGCCATTGGTCCCACTCTCGGAGGCTGGATCACCGACAACTTCACCTGGCGCTGGATTTTCTTCATCAACATTCCGGTCGGCATCATTTCACTCCTGCTCACCTCGCGGCTCATTCAAGACCCGCCTTTCCTGAAACGCCGCAAGCTCAGCGAAACCACCATCGATTACGTCGGCCTCGGTTTTGTAGCCCTGGGTCTCGGAGCCTTGCAGATCGTCCTCGACAAAGGGCAGCGCGACGATTGGTTCGAATCCCATTTCATCGTGATCCTCTCTTTGATCGCCGCGGTCTCCCTTATCTTCGTGATTTTCTGGGAGTGGCATCATAAGGATCCCATCATCGATCTTCACCTGTTCCGCGATCGCACCTTCGGAATCTCCAACCTGCTGATGTTCATGTTAGGTTTCGCCCTGCTCGGCAGTACGCTCCTGCTGCCCTTGTTCTCCCAGACCCTGCTCGGCTATACCGCGGAGCGAGCTGGCCTGGCTCTCATGCCCGGCGGATTCACCATCATTCTTCTGCTGCCACTGGTTGGATTCTTGCTCTCGCGCTACAGTCCGCGTTGGCTTCTGTTCTTCGGTTTGATTGTGCTTTCTGGTTCACTGTTCTACATGACCGGCTTTAATCTGGATATGGACTTTCGGATGGTTGCCGGCGCCCGCGTCTTCCAGGCTGCCGGGATGGCTTTTCTTTTCGTTCCCATCAACACCGCCGCCTACGCCTTTCTTCCCCGCGAAAAGAACAACGCCGCCTCCGGCCTGATGAATCTTGGCCGCAACATCGGTGGCAGTTTTGGCATTTCCCTGGTCACCACCTTGCTCGATCGCCGCACTCAGGTTCACTTGAATGATTTGTCCCGCCATCTCAGCGCCTCCAATCCTGCATTCCAGTCGATGATGAGGGGCGCTACCCAGGCCATGCGGGCGCACGGTTCGAGCGCGACCTATGCCACCCAACAGGCCTACGCCTTAGTCGAGGCTACCCTGCAGCGGCAAGCCGCCATGCTGGCCTATCTCGACGATTTCCGCCTGCTCGCCATATGCATCCTCGCCATGGTTCCGCTTGTCTTCCTCATGAAAAAAGGCAAGCCCGGCGGCGGATTAGCAGTACACTGATCCGCGGCAAACCGCAGACCTCGGGAAGGCACGACTTTAGTCGTGCCCGTTAGAGCGCGCCTCATCAACCGCGGCTTTAGCCATTGAGGGACTTCGAAAATGTTCCGTCTAATCACCATCGAGCGTGAATACGGCTGCGGCGCCGCCGCCATCGCCGAAAGCTTGGCCCTCCATCTGGGATGGAAACTCTGGGACCACCTGCTCACCGAAGAAATCGCCCGCCTCGCCCGTGTCGATATTTCCTCAGTCTCGCGCTGCGACGAACGTATGGATAGCGGCCTTCACCGCCTTGCCAAAGCTTTCTGGCGCGGCAGCTACGAGCGTGGCTCTGCGCTGGGCGATCAGGTTTTCGACGCCGACCGCATGGTGAAGATGATGGAGCAGATCGCTCCCAGAATTGCGCGCGAAGGGAATGCCGTTGTGGTAGGCCGCGGTGCGCCATATTTCCTGCGTGACCAGCCCGACGCCTTCCATGTTTTTCTCTACGCCCCGCGCGCCGAAAAAGTGCGCCGCATCCTGCAAGAAGGATGCTCCACGTCAGCAGCCGAGGAACTCGTCGATAGTGTCGACCGCGAACGAGTCACCTTCGTCAAACACTACTTCGACGCCGACTGGCCCACCCGCTCGCTCTACCACATGATGATTAACACAGCGGTAGGAAACGAATCCGTAGTCGAGACCATCCTCAACACCATGCGCCTGGTCGAAGGCCGCCCCAAAGCCACCGATTACGAACGGCCCCCAGTGCCCAGCTCCGTCTAGCAGACGGCGGCGCAGGAGAGATTCGTATCAGGGCACGCGTTCATGCGTGCCGATAAGTTGGTTCGGGAAGGGCACGACTTCAGTCGTGCCGTTGAACCTTTGAAAATTTGTCCGCGCTTCAGCGTCTGAGGTATTTTCTTGCGTCCTCGAAAACTGTCACCACCGCTCACAATTCCCTTGACTTCGACTCCCAACCCTGCAATTCTAGTATTGCTATACGCATTGGATCTTTGACAACTCAATAGCACCGAGATAACTCCCAAGAACTCAATATTTTGCAAGCCGAGCTCTTGATTTTACGATGTTTTGCCCATCGCAGGGCGGCTAAGTCCTGTGTATGGAATATTTTACGGGCAAGTCGTTTGTTTCCAGTATTTTAGCCAGATCGGCACAGGATAAAGATTCGCAACTGACTGATTCCACGGATCTTACGCAGATCGATCCGAATATTTTTGCGAGTCCAGATCCGGCCACCGACCACTAACCACTGACCACCACTCTCCGCGGCGCCGGACAACAATTCTCCTCGCAAACATCCGCGCGAGGCCCCAGCAATCCCAGCGCCCGGCGTTCCGACCCGGGATTCACCCGCTCCATTATCAGCTCGCGAATCATGCTTACGAATTTCGGATGCACGCCCACAGTTTTTGCCCGAGTCATCGGCAAGCCCAGCGAATCGCAGAGCTTCCGCGCTTCCACATCCAGGTCGTACAAGACTTCCATGTGGTCGGAGATAAAGCCGATCGGCGCCAGCACCACAGCCGACGCCAGATTCTCCGCCTTCACCCAGCGCAGATAATCCAAAATGTCCGGTTCGAGCCATGGCTGTCCCGGAGCCCCGCTGCGGCTCTGGTAGACAAGAACATCATTCTTCTGCCCCAGCGCTCCCGAAACCAGGCCGCGAACTTCTTCCAATTGCTTCATATAATCGGAAGAGTCAGCCATCGAAACCGGAATACTGTGCGCCAGGTACACGATCTGCACATTCTCTCGCGCGCCCTCGGGAACGGCTCGCAGCGCATCGCCCACGCGTTCGACCGTAGCTTCAATGAACGCCGGATGGTTGAAGAACGCCCGTAGCTTCTCCACTTCCGGCTCCCCCGCTCCAACTTCGCTTCGTGCCCGCGCAATGTCCTCGCGATACTGCCGGCATCCTGAATACGAACTGTAAGCGGAAGTTACAAACGCGAGCGCCCGCTGGATGCCATCCTTCTTCATCTGTCGCAGAGTTTCAGGCAGCAGCGGATGCCAGTTTCGATTCCCCCAATAGATCGGAAGCTTCGGCCCGTTGCGTTCCAACTCCGCTTCCAGCGCGGCGATCAGCTCGCGCGTCTGCTGGTTGATCGGGCTCTTGCCCTCGAAATGATAGTAGTGCTCGGCGACGGCCAGCATCCGTTCGCGCGGAATGTTCCGGCCACGGAGCACGTTTTCGAGGAAGGGAATCACGTCTTCCCTCGATTCCGGACCACCGAAAGAGACAACTAGTATGGCGTCGTAATTCATCCAGGGATGATTTTAGAGACTCGATTGCAGGAGCCCAATGTTAGAGTGTACTGCGGCAAGCGCGGCAAGCGGGAAGCTAGAACGTGAATCGCGCCGAAAACCGCAACACGCGGGGCAATCCGTCTGAGCTGATTTCCTGCAAGGTTCCGAAATTGCCCGGACCCGAGTTCGGCACCAGATAACAAGTCTGCTCGGCATGAATGCCGTTGCCGCAGGTGGTCGCGACGGGGTTGTATTGGATTTGTTGATCCCGTTGCCGTTCTGCACGTAGTAATTCGCGAGGTTGAACAGATTAAACGCCTGCGCCTGGAATTGCAGTTGCTTGCCTTCCGCGATCGCGATACCCCGAGCCAACCCAACGTCGATCCTCTCCAGCCACGGGCCGTAGAAAGAGTTCAGACCAATGCTGGGCGGTTCGATTCTGCTGGAAGCATGCAAGAAGAGATTGCGCCCCAACCCGACTCCAGGTTCAGTCGTGCCGAACTTGCAAAAGCGGCATGTTACGCTTTTAGGGGCATAGGGGACTTAGTCTGATCCGCCGGGTTTTTAAGGCATTCCAATACCGCGATTTCCGCCTGATGTGGGTGGGCGCCTGCACCTCCAGCATCGGCACCTGGATGCAGATCGTCGCTCAGGGCTGGCTGATTTACCGGCTCAGCCACTCTGCGTTTCTGCTGGCGCTGGATCAATTTCTCGGCGGCATCCCCATCTTTTTATTTTCTCTGATCGGCGGCGTGGTGGCCGATCGTGTGGAACGCAGAAAGATTCTTCTGGCCTCGCAGTATGTGCAGATGTTCTCCGCCGCGGTCCTCACTCTTCTAGTGACGACCGGCCTGGTACACGTCTGGCAGATTCTCTGTCTTTCTTTTGTTTCCGGCTTCGCCCAGGCCTTCGGAGCACCGGCCTATTCGGCGTTGATTCCCACGCTGGTCGACAAGGAAGACATGCCGAACGCCATCGCTCTGAATTCCATCCAGTTCAACGTGGCGGTCATGGTTGGGCCGGCGCTGGCAGGGCTGGTATTGGGGAAGTTGGGTGAGAAATGGTGCTTCGGCCTGAACGCGCTGTCGTTCCTGGCTCCCATCGTGTCGCTATCGATCATTACGACGCGCTTCCTGCCTGTGAAAACCACGGAGACAATGTTCTCCAGTCTCAAACAAGGTATCCGGTTCACCCGCAAGCAAGGCTCCATGGAAGCGCTGATCGTGCTGGCTTTCTGCATGACCGCCCTAGGCATGCCGATGCGAACTTACATTCCAGTATTCGTGAAAGACATTTTCCATCGCGGTCCGGAAACCTACGGCAATTTGCTGGCGCTCATGGGGCTGGGATCGATCCTGGGTTCGCTGAGTATTGCGACCGCCGGCAATATGCGAAGAAAGGGACTGGTGGCCCTCGGAGCGCTGTTCTGCCTTGGTGCGGGGATTTCCGGATTCGCTCTTTCGAAATCATTGCCCCTGAGCGGCGCCATTCTCGTGCTGGTGGGCGCGTCGATGATGGCGGTCTTCGCTACCGTGAATTCACTAGTCCAGCTGATCGTCACCAACGAAATGCGCGGACGCGTGATGAGTGTCTACAATTTTGCATTCCGCGGCGGCATGCCGCTGGGGAATCTGTTGTCGGGATGGCTCGTCCCGCTGTTCACCGCACCCGTGGTTTTAGGAGTGAACGGACTCCTCCTGATTATGCTCGCTCTTTATTTCCTGCTGGTGCAGCGCCGAGTGGCCGCGCTCTGAGGGATCATTCTTTCCGTCGTTGGCGCCCTCATCGCGCGGTATGCTGCGCCCGCAGCGACTTAGCGTTGCCGGCCGGAGAAAGGCCGCGAGCGAACTTCCTCGCGCCGCCAGCAATCATCTCGCGGTTGAGCGCGTGGATCTTCGCGATAATCGCTTCGGTTTCGGCGGACGGGTCGTAGTCGTCGAGATGATAGACAGCAACTAGATACTGCGGCATGACTTCTCCCTCCCGTAACGGTCGTTATTCTTTGGTCTTCCTTCTTCGGTCTTCGGGCGGGCCGGTTGGCCTGGCTCACCACATAGTCGACCCGTGCACCGGAATGCGACAGGTCGTCGAGGGTTTTATTTTTGGGGCTGATGGGATAACCGCGTCGGCTCCTCGTGGGCCAGTAGACTTGGGAGCGCCCAGCAACCAAGGCTTGGAGGAAAGGAGCCGAGCGATTTGGACGGGTTTCGCGGCCCACACTCGACAATGGCTCCGTCGTCGTCTTTCGCATATTCTGGTGCTGGCGTGATGGGCGAGCGATGCAATTTCGTCGCCTCACGATCATGATTCCTGTTATGCCTGCGGACACATCGGATCGGTGGGTTGGTTGGGTCGCCTCCTGCCTTGTCACCCTCTTACTCACCCCGTATTGGGCGATTTGGTTCTACAACTCGCCCATGGCGGAACTCTGGAATGAGGTTGCAGGTGGCTCATTCTTCCCCGCGGGTCAGCAAGGAAACCGTTTCAACTACCTCCGGAATCTGGTCATCACTCCCGGCGAAAATCGCGTGCACGCTAAGTGCGTGCTCTGCTCGATGACCGTGCGCGGTACGGTCGGAACGGCGACCACATTTTGGGGTGACGTTACTGTCGAGAGCGGGGGCAGCGTAGGGCGGGCCGACGTTTGGGGCGGCCGAATCACACTTATGCCGGGAGCCCAAGTCTGGATGCCCACCTTGTTTGCCTATGGCGGCCCGGTGGTCGTCGATTCGAGCATACGCGTCAATTCCAGCCTTATTCTCAGCTCGCCGCGCACGTTCTATCCTGGCCAGCGGTCGTGGCCTGCCGGGGGCGTAGCAGTTTTTGCTATTGCCTTGCTGTTGACATCGGCGTGTGGCGGATCGCTGGTGTGGGGACGCCTTCGTGAGCGGATAGGGAGAGCCGCGCGGCGGCCCTTCGCGAGCGCGTTCATTGGGGTTGTGCTACTTGTCGTGATATTGCCATCCCTCGGTTTCCTCGCTGTTGTGTTTCTACACACGTCCCCGCCGTTGTTCCTCTTGCTTCTTTTCTTGACCCCCGTTCCTTATTGGGTTGCTTTTGTCATTGGTTTTGCCGCTGTGACCGAGCGGATCGGCTCGCGGTTCGGCCTCGCGCCCCCCGTCGGAGCACGATTACGTGGCGCGGGAGTTCTCGTAGCTCTGATGCTCATCCCAATCCTGGGACTTTTTGTCATGGTCCCCGTGACCCTGGTGGCGCTGGGCGCTGGAACGGGCATTCTCCCGTTAAAGAGACCGGAGACGCGGTTCAGAAACTCAAGCCCATAGGATGGTCATCGCCGTATTGGCGGGCTGAAGAGGTTCCTGAGCGACAAGATGTCCGTTCTTCCGCAGTTGGTCGGCAGGTGGCCCGCCCTTAATGATCTCTGCGGGCACCGTTCCCACTGAGGTCGGAGCAGAAGACTAACTGACCTCCGCAGGAGTCAGTTGCAGATCTTCTTCGAGCCGATGCTTGGGTCTTATACCGTGCTTCCCGAGTTCGCTGTGATAGTTTTTCACCGCTTCTTCCGGTTCTATTTCTCCGTCGGCGATCAGGCGCAGCATGCGGATGAATTCCAGCGGATGCTCGGAATCTTTAATCCTCCGGCCAAACAGCGCGACTCTGGCCCCGTGCTTCCGGCCGTCAGCCAATAGTTTGAAGGCATCGTAAGTAGTTCCGCTGCTGCCGCCGAGGATGCCGACGATAACGGAGGGATCGTAGGCCACCAACTCTTCGAGAGGTCCCGGCCCGAAATAGGGGATTTTCAGAAACAGCGGCCGTCCGCTGGATGGCACGCCCGCCAATGCCCGCACAATCTGATCGTTCACAAAAGCCGGCACTTGTTCGGAAGTCAACCCGGTCTTCGGGGAATTCGGAGCAAACACTTCGAGAAAGTAATGGAAGCCGCATTTCTCGGCTTCGGCCCGGAATTCGCGAAACGCGCGCAAGCTCCGCAGATCCGCTTCCAGGTCATTGTTGAATGTCATTGAATACAAACCCAGGTTAACCACCGGCGCGCCTTCTCGATGTGCGGTCAGGCTGCCAAACTGCGCTTCCTGAATGTAAGCGGTAGCGAACGGAGCCGAGGGGGATTCGCGATAGCGAGCCCCGCGCTGGCACCAGATGTCCGTAGCATCGTTGATGCGCACCGCCGGAGTGACATGGGTACCGTCGAAAAGGCGCTCCTTGTGCGCCAATTTGTCCATCGTCGACGCCGAGGCCAGCAAGATATCGACGAAGCCCTGGCGCACGACTGCGCGTATCTCTTCGAGAAACGCTGGCGCGGAACGAAAACCCTGACCCGAGCGAGCTTTGCCGAAGCTCGGGATGCCCCAGGACATGTCAGCGTCCCGCGCATCGGCAAGAATAAAAGTCCGGCCAGAGGGATTGGCGCGAATTGCCGCCAGCTTTGCGAACAGCGAGTCCACACTCATCCTTGTTTAGTCCTCGACAACCGCGGCAGTGCAGAGTGATCGAAGGAAAGAGAAAACCTGGTGCGCCCGGAGAGATTCGAACTCGCGATCTATCGCTCCGGAGGACTTGTCGCACGAATTAATCAGCAGCTTACACCGAAAATCACCAATTGCGACCTTGTGCTACAAATCCAATTGCGCGGACGCTGACGTGACATCACGTGTGAGTAACGGGCTCAACGGATGATTCAATGGCCTCCGGCCGCTTATGAGTACGCCACTTCAAGAAAGTATCCATGTAAGTGTAGAACACCGGCGTGATGTAAAGCGTTACAACTTGCGCGAAGAGCAAACCTCCGACCACGCAAAGGCCGAGTGGACGGCGGGCGTCGGCGTCGGCGCCAAAACCGATGGCAATAGGCAGAGTGCCTATTATCGTGCACGCACTGGTCATCATGATCGGGCGGAACCGAATCATCGATCCCTGGTAGGCCGATTCGCTGGCTGTGTAATCCCCCTTGCGCTCAAGATCCAAAGCGAAATCGACCATCATAATCGCGTTCTTCTTGACGATGCCGATGAGCATGATCAAACCGACGAAGCCGTAGATATCCAGTTGCTCGTGGAACAGGGAGAGCGTGGCTAGACCGCCGAAGGCCGCAGCCGGCAACCCCGTCAGAATTGTGATGGGATGGATGTAGCTCTCGTAGAGAATGCCCAGCAGTATATAAATGACCACCACCGTCATGATTAGCAGAATGCCTTGGCCGGCGATCGATTGCTGGAACGCCTGGGCGGTGCCTTGGAAGCTGGTGTTGATTGAGATGGGCAGCATGGAATTGGCCAAGTTCTGCACGTCGCTCACCGCTTGGCCAAGAGCCACTCCGGGCGCCAAGTCGAATGACACCGTGACTGATGGAAGTTGCCCGGTGTGGTTGATGGTGAGGGGGCCGACGCCAGTGGTAAATTTCGAGACGGCCGCAAGCGGAACCAGTTGGCCAGAGGAAGAGCGGATATAAAGCTCCGACAACATGTCGGGATCGCTCTGGAACTGATTCTGCACCTGGAGAACGACCCAGTATTCGTTATTCGAAGTATAGATGGGCGACACCAGGCGTTGGCCGTAGGCGCTGTACAGTGCATCTTCAACCTGCTGTGGTGTCACCCCCAGAGCAGACGCTTTGTCTCTATCAACCACGACATTCGCCTGCGGGTTCTTGATCTGGAGATCGCTGGCAACGTCGGCCACACTGGGCAGCGTCTTCATTTTTGTTTCGAGCAACTGCGCGTACTTATAGAGCTGATCCGTGGCTGGACTCGAGAGCGTGAACTGATACAGGCTCTTGGTGAATAGGCCGCCGATGCGGATGGCGGGCGGATTCTGGAGAAAGACTCGCATCCCAGGGACCCTGTCCAGCTTCGGTTGCAACCCATGAATCACATCGTCGATAGTCATGTGACGTTCGAAGAACGGACGAACGTACTGGAGGACGGTGTCCGCCATAGAAACATGACCATAGCGGGCAATCAAATGATCGTAAGCTGGACTATCGGTCCAAGGACGGTCGGAACGGTTCTTCAAATGTAGGAAAGCATAGCCATTGTTGAGGCCAGAGCCGTTCGAATCAGCGATGCCCGAATAGAACTGAACCACATTCGGGTCGGCTTGGAGTATGCGATTGATAGCCTCCTGGTGAGCTTTCATCGCGTCGAAGGAAATGCCTTGATTGGCTTCGGTGGAGACGGAAATCTGCGCGGTATCCTCCTCCGGCAGAAAGCCTTTCGGAATCACCCAAAACTCCCAAGCGGTCCCCACCAGGATGAGAAAACCGAGAATCATCACCAGGACGCGATGCTGCATCGCTCGGCGAAGGCTCCATCCGTACCAGCGGAGCGACGTATCGAGAATGTTTTCCAACTTGCGATAGATCCATCCGTGCTTACTCTCATGTTCGGGGCGCAGGTAGTATCTGCAGAGCATCGGGGTCAGCGTGACGGAAACGAAGCCGGAAACCAGAACAGCGGAAATGATGACGACGGCAAATTCGTGGAGCAAGCGGCCCAAGACGCCGGACATGAAGAACACAGGGAGAAAAACCGCAGCCAGCGACAAAGTCATAGAGAGAATCGTGAAGCTGACTTCCCGCGAGCCGTCGAGCGCTGCCTCGAACGGTCCTTTGTCCATCTCCTGGTGGCGCACGATGTTTTCGAGCATAACGATCGCGTCATCGACGACGAAGCCCACCGAGAGTGTCAACGCCAACAACGATAAGTTGTCCACCGTGTAGCCGAGCAGGTACATGACCGCGAAAGTACCCATGATCGACATGGGAAGAGCCAGGCTAGGGATGATGGTGGCAGATGCGTTGCGTAGAAAAAGAAAGATGACAAGAATAACCAGAAAAATTGCCAGCAGAAGAGTGAATTTGACGTCATTAACCGAGTCGCGGATCGGAACCGAGTGATCGTATTCGACCGAGAGGTTGATGGACGGAGGTACAACCGCATAGAAGTGGGGGATGAGCTTGCGAATGTTGTTGACGATCGCGATCGTATTGGTGCCGGGCTGGCGCTGGACGGCCAGCATAATTCCGGGAACGTTGTTGATCCAGTCTGCGACGTACAGATCTTGAATTCCGTCGTTGACCGTAGCGATCTGATCGAGCCGCACTGGAGCTCCGTTGCGGTACGCCACAATGAGCGGGCGGTAGACCATGGCGTCGGAAAGCTGCCCGTTCGATTCGACGTTATAAGTCTTGTGAGCGCCATTCAGCGTGCCCATCGGCATGTTGACGTTGGCATTCTGAATCGCCTGCTCTACCTCGTTGATACCGATCTGCCGGCTGGCGAGAGCTTCCGGGTTTAATTGCACGCGCACCGCGTACTTGGCCGAACCGTTGACGCTGACTTGGGCGACGCCGGGCACCATCGAAATCTGCTCGGCCAGCAGATTCTCAGCATACTTATCGACTTCGTAGAGCGGCAGTGTGGGCGAGGTAACAGCCAGCAAGAAGATGGCCTGATCTGCGGGATTCACCTTTCGAAACGTCGGAGGTGAAGGCAGATTGGGCGGAAGCTGATTGGCGGCGGCCGAGATCGCACTCTGAACATCGAGCGCCGCGGAATCGATGTTGCGGCTTAGATTGAACTGCAGGGTAATTTCAATGCTGCCGAGCGAACTGGTCGACGTCATCGAATCCAGGCCGGCAATGGTAGTGAACTGTTTTTCAAGTGGCGTCGCTACTGAGGAGGCCATCGTTTCCGGGCTGGCGCCCGGAAGACCGGCGTATATCTGAATTGTTGGGAAATCAACGTTGGGCAGATCACTGACGGCAAGGTCGCGATAGCCCAGAATGCCAAACAGAAGAATGGCCAGCATCACGAGGCTGGTCATGACCGGCCGGCGAATGAAAGGTTCGCAAAGATTCATCGCATTGATTCCAGCCGGGTCAGAGTCCTTTAGTGAAATATACTTTCGTCCCTGGAATTAGACGCACTTGCCCGTCGGTGACCACGGTTTCCCCCGGTGAAAGTCCGTTCAAGACTTCGGTTTCGTTATTCACTGTTTGCCCAACATTCACCTGCCGGACATCAACCGTCATATCCGGTTTTGTAACGAAGACATAATCACCCTGCTGTCCGGCCTGAACCGCTTGCGAGGGCACGACCAGCACGTTCTGCTGCTCGCCCAGCCGCAGCAGGACGTTCGAAAACTGGCCTGGCCAAAGATGTTGATCATTGTTGGGAAATGAAGCCCTAAGAGCGATGGTGCCCGTGGCCGGATCCACCGTGTTATCGACGAAAGTCAGAGTTCCGGTTTCCGGCCCGGAGTCGCCGGTCGGAGTGGCTTGAACGGGTAACCTGGAGCGCATCATGAGCCGCTTGACCGATTCGAGGTACTGCTGCGGAACCGAGAAATTAATGTAGATCGGCGAAACCTGGTTGATTACCACAAGCACAGGGACGTCATTGGCCTTTACTGCTGCGCCCGGATAGACAAGCTGAGCTCCGGTGACACCGCTGATGGGGGCATAGATGGAGCAATAGGAGAGCTGAATTTTGGCTGTCTGGATGGCGGCCTCATCGAAGTTGATAGTGGCTTCGGCGGCAGTCGAGGTTGCCCGATATTGCTCGAACTGCTCTTTCGAGACAATGCCTTCTTTGTAGAGCCCTTCGTAGCGCTCAAGTTGCGCTCGATCGAGTTGGACCTGCGCATAGTCTCTGGAAAGCGCTGCGTTGGACTGATCAAGCGCGGCGACAAAAGGCCTCTTGTCGAGCGTGAGCAGTAGATCTCCTTCGTGGACGAACTGACCTTGCTTGTAATTCACTTCCTTGACGATTCCGGCAACTTGCGACTCCACTGAGACGGTCTTGAAGGCTTGGCCTGCGCCAATGGCGTGTAATTGCACCGGAATCGTGCTGCGTTCGACTTTCGCGACCGTAACCGGCACAGCGGAGGTGTCGCGGGGCCTCTCAATCGCTCCGCTGCCGCGCGATACCTGCACCGAGCTGGCGCTGTCTCCGCATCCAGAAAGTATGAGTGCGGACAGCAACGATATAGATCCCAGGATCCTAAAAACTGTGGTCATGATCTCCAATTTCAATCCGTCACGTTAGACGCCCCCAGCAAGCTTACGGTAGCGCGAGAGGCATCGAATGTGCGCAACAATATAAACTCAACAGCACGCTCTACCATGGTTGGCAAGGTTATTGGAAAGCACTTGTAGGCAAGCTAGCGGATCGCAGATCAAATTGTTACACGGACGATATGGAGTGCCTACGGGCGTGGGTGCAATTATAGCTCCAATATCGCGGTATACGATGGAACGATTTCCGGATTGTCGAAAGCTCTTTCCAAGCAAGGACTTCGCGCGAACGATCATTTAAACCCGCATTTGAGACGGTTGGGCTCGGTAGGTTGGAGATGGCTCCCAGCCCCCAATGCGGCGACGCAAATCAGGAAGGCCATCCATCGCGATGGGCAAGCCACCATTCCTCCGTTGTAAACAGGCGATTGCACTCATTGATAATTCAGCCGACTGCCGGTCAATGTCGGCGGGAAAGATCGTCCTCCGCCCGTACACTCATAAGTAACGCCACTGGTAATGCCTCAGTCGTGCCGTTTCCTTTGGGGTCGATGATGGGTATCCTCGGACCATCATGAAGAGACTTCAAGGATGTCTCAGCCGCACGCCTGAACCCCTTCCGTACTATGCCGAGATCGCAGCGGCATGCCGGGCAATGGGGCTGCACATCAAGGACACCGATTACGAACTGATTGAGGCTCTCCTGGAGGGTCCAGGCTCGCCGAAAACGACGCTAGAAAGTCATCAGTTTGCCGACCCCGGAGACGCACTGGTAGCGGGATTCCTGCCAATCGCATATGAAGAACAGTTAGTGAACTAATGATGTGCGACCAGGACTGTTCGTCCTCATCGGTCCTGGGAAATCGCCTTTTTCACGTCTAATACCAAGACCCTGATTGCGGGGGAGTGTAATCGCCTGATTGCGTAAATTGACACGAGGGCTTGTTGTGGGAGCAACACTTTAAGCCGACGTGGTCCCTTTGATTTTGCGGATACGCCTGCGCCATCCGATCAACGCGATGGCCAGCACAAGAACGAACACGAAATACAGAAGGTGCGAACTGATCCTCAGGACCAACCCGAGCAGGCGCATGCGGTGATTGGCCGTCCGTATTGCAACTGCCGGAATGGTGACGGACTGGGTCCAATCCATGGTCTTCAAACGAGGCAGGAAGCCCTGGCGCACGCAGCCTTCGAGGTTGTACACGCCGACCAGGTGCGAGAAATGGCCCGCGACAATCAAATCGCGGGAAAACCTGCTCCAATCGAGCACGGCGGGGTTTGCGGCGGGATCGCCATCGGTGCAGCAAATGGC
>Ga0209693_10000027_pt1 | contig 56627 bp, 58 predicted proteins | sample HubBroMetageWRM3_FD_188345 | JGI IMG/M metagenome (GOLD analysis project Ga0209693, IMG submission 188345) | Warmed soil microbial communities from the Hubbard Brook experimental Forest, New Hampshire - Hubbard Brook CCASE Soil Metagenome WRM 3... | ecosystem: Environmental > Terrestrial > Soil... | reverse complement strand
TAGCTAGACGTAAGTCGGACCCGGCCCGCGAACGTGACGGCAAAGTCACGCTCGAGGTCGAGCGTGACTGTAGCGTCACGTTCGCGGTCGCGCAGCTAGGTTCGCTGGAGACGACCAGGAGGTGCACCGATGGAAGCACGTGACCGGGTGCTGATCACCGCCACGGAGCTGGCCGCCCCTCTCGAGGCTGGCGATCCGCTAACCATTCTCGATGTGCGTTGGCGCCTCGATGAACCTGATGGGCGGCCGGCCTACCTGAAGGGCCACCTGCCCGGCGCAGTATATGTGTCACTTGAGGAGGAACTCAGCGATCACACGGTCGCCGGCCGTGGTCGTCACCCGCTGCCCTCTGGGCGCAACCTGCAGGCCGCCGCGCGCGGGTGGGGAATCCGACAGGACGTGCCGGTGGTGGTGTACGACGACTGGAATCGGGCCGGTTCAGCGCGGGCGTGGTGGGTCTTGACCGCGGCTGGGCTGGCGAACGTCCGCATTCTGGACGGCGGGCTGGGTGCGTGGCGGTCAGCCGGACTGACCCTCGAGACCGGCCCGGTCAACCCGCAGCCCGGGAATGTGACTGTGCTGCACAATGATTTGTATGCCGGTAGCCGACTTACCTTGACGGCGCAGCAATCCGGCGCGGGCGGCGTGACGCTGCTCGATGCGCGCGCACCCGAACGCTTCCGGGGCGAGGTTGAACCGGTCGACCGTGTTGCCGGTCACATCCCCGGCGCACACAACCTCCCAAGCGGAGCTCTGCTGACCGATGACGGCACGTTTCTCGGCGACGACGCGCTCACCGAACTGTTGTCCGACCGCGGCATCGATACCAGCGGCCCGCTGGGCGCCTACTGCGGCTCAGGTGTCACGGCAAGTATCACGGTCGCGGCGCTCGCCGCAGTGGGCTACGACGCCGCGCTGTTCCCTGGGTCATGGTCGGAATGGAGTTCGGATCCGGACCGCCTCGTCGCCCGTGGCCCCGAATAGCCGGCGAGCGCATAGCTCGTCAGCGACATTTGGGATTTCTCGCGCTACCGCGCCGTGCCTGCGTACCCTTCGCGTGTCTACACCCGCGAGGCCTTGATGATGCTTAAGTGAACGAGCACAAAGGAGGCGTACTGAATGGCAGAACGGCGGCGGGGTGCCCGGTGGGCACGGCAACGGACCACCCTGGCTGTCCTAGCGCTGGTGCTCACGGTCGCCGCGTGCACGCCGAACACGGCAGACACGTCCAGGGGACCCACCAGCGCGACATCTAGTCAGACGTCGGCTCCGACCAGCACAGGAGCACTCGCGGGGGTGAACGTACCCGATGCGTTCACCCCATTGACCGTCCAGCCGATCAGCCAGCCGACCTTCCCCTTCCCCGGCAGTGACGACAAATATCACCTCGCCTTCGACGTGCAGATCACCAACGCCGCCGCAGTGCCCGCCACTCTCGACGCCGTCGACGTGGTCGACGCTCATGACCCAACGAAAGTGCTTGCCTCGTTTTCCGGCAAACAATTGGTCGACCCCACCTGCAACTACGGCGACTGCAACCGGCTGCGACTGCTCAGTCAAGCGCCCTCCCCCGACAACTTCATCCCCCCGCAAACATCGCGGGCGCTACTCCTCGATTTCACGCTCGACACATTGGCACAATTCCCGCAAGCGGTGATGCTGCGTCTGCACGGCACCGGCGCGAACAACCCAGGTGCAAAAGATCCGACCCCGTTCGACAACCTGGGTAATCCGTTCGACATCTCGGCAGGCACACCACGGGTGATCAGCCCACCGCTGCACGGCAGCAACTGGGTCGCGCTGAACGGATGCTGTGATCCGGGGTGGCCGCACCGCGACGCCATCCTTTCGGCCAACATGAAGCTCAACAACAGCCAACGCTTCGCCATCGACTGGAAGCGGACCGACGACCAGGGCAACTTCTACACCGGCGACCAAACCAAGAACGAGAGCTACGTGGACTACGGATCCCCGGTGTACGCGGTGGCTGACGGGACCGTGACCTCGACGCTGGACGACATGGACGCCAACGTGCCGGGCATCTTGCCCGCATCTGATCCTGTCCTCGCCCCGAAGCTGACGGTAGAAAACATCGACGGCAACCACGTCATCTTGGACATCGGCGACGGCGTGTACGCCATGTACGCCCACTTCATCAAGGGTTCGCTGTTGGTGAAACCCGGCGACAAGGTCAAGAAAGGTCAGCAGATCGCGCAGTTGGGCAACACCGGCAATTCCAACGCCCCGCACCTGCACTTTCAGCTCATGAATGGTCCGTCATTGCTTGACGCCGACGGCCTTCCCTACGTGTTCGACACCTTCGGATACCAAGGCCAGGTCGATCCGGCAGCGATCTGGAACGCCGACAATTACCTCAGCGGTTCGTATTTCGGTCCCGGCCGGCTAGAGACAGCGCAACCGCGGAGGAATCAGCTGCCCGGCCTGTTGGCGCTGGTGAACTTCCCGAGTTAGGCCGTGCTGCAGGGCAGCCGCTTGATGCCGTGGAAGAACGAGGAGCGCAGCCGGTCGGGTGGTCCGACGACCGTCAAGTCAGGCAGGTTCGCGTACAGCTCTTCGAGCATCACTCGCAGTTCGAGACGGGCCAGCTGAGCTCCCAGACAGAAGTGCACTCCCCCGCCCCCGAATGCTGCGTGACCGGCATCGGGGCGGGTGACATCGAACTCGTCGGCCCGCTCGAACACGTCCTCGTCGCGGTTGGCCGACAGGTAATGCAACAAAACCCAGTCGCCGGCGGGGATCTGTTGCCCGCGGATCTCGACGTCGCGGGTGACGGTGCGACGGAAGTGCATCACCGGAGTTGACCAGCGCAGCAGTTCCTCCACCGCGGGTTTGATCGCGTCGGGGTCACGCGCCAGCAGCGCTTGTTGTTCGGGGTGTTGGGACAGCGCCAAAATCCCGTGGCTGAGCGTATTGCGCGTGGTTTCGTTGCCGGCGACCGCCAGCAGCAGGAAGAACTCGTTGAGCTGGTCGCGGTTGAGCTTCTCACCGTCCACCTCGGCGGCCAGCAACGCCGACAAGATGTCGTCGGTGAGGCCGTGGTTGCGCCGATGCGCGACAAGTTCGCCGCAGTAGGTGAACATTTCGGCGGCGGCCTGCCCGAGGGCCTCCGGGCCCGGAGCGTAGTCGGGATCCTCGATACCCAGGCTGCCGATGGCGTTGCTCCAGCGAAAAACCTCCATGCGGTCTTCGGCGGGAACCCCGAGCACATCGGCGATCACCTGCAGCGACATCTCCGCGGAAATGTCTGGTACAGCATCGAATTCACCCTTGGCGGCGATGTTGGCGACGATGTCGCGGGCTACCTGGCGCATATGCGGTTCAAGACGCTGCACATTGCGCACGGTGAAACCCTGGTTGATCAGCTTGCGGTAGTGCACGTGCCGCGGTGGATCGATGCCGGGCAACAGCGCCGAGGTTGGCGCCGCCTCGACCTCGACCAGGGTGTTGCCTTTGCTGCTGGTGAAAGTGTCGGTGTCGCGGCTCACCAGTCGCACGTCAGCATGCTTGGTCAACAGCCACGCTCGGGGCAGCCCGGGCAACTGCACCGGGTGCACCGGCGCGTTGGCCCGCAACCGGGTCAACGCATCGAACGGGGCGCCGGTGACAAAGGTGTCCGGGTTCAGCACGGCGGCGGCAGCGCGGTCGGCCACGCTGTCCTGTTTCTCGGGGACCAGCGATCTCACCAGTCCCGGTTTGGGAATGTTCATCGGTGCTCCTTGATCCCGGCAATGATCACGTCCAGTCCTGCGCGAAAGCGGCTGGCGGTCTGGCGTCTGCCGCGTGATTCCTCGAGCGTCACCGAGCCCAGCAGATAGGTGTACAACACCGTATGGGCCGCCGCTGCAGCGGCTTTCGCAACTGGGGCTTCAGCGATCAGCGAGCGGCTGAGCCGGTCGAGCCGACGGGCGGCTTCGCCTCCGGTGCTGGTCTGCAGTATGCCCGCGACGCCGGGAACGCCGAGGATCACTTCTCTTGCAACACAGTAGAGCTCGATGAGCCTGCTGTCCCACCGGCCAGCCTCGGGAACCGGGATTTCTGCCAGTACGGACTCGGCGAGCATATCCAGAGCCGCTTGCTTGCCTGGGACGTGGTAGTAGAGCGAAGGCACCGCGGCACCGAGTTCGGCGGCGAGCTCCCGCATGGTCACGCGCTGTACACCGAGGCGCCGCGCCACATTGCGCAACGCGGCCACCACCTCGGCCGGGTCGAGTTCGCCATAGGCGCGTCGCACCCCAGCTGGCACTGCGACACGTTTACTCGCGGCGGCCACGAGATTCGATCCTTGTTCGAATGAATTCGAGCATCGTTAGAATCTACCTTGACGGCTGTCCTGCGGAAACCAATCAGGCTCTCGGTAAGATCGCCCAATGACAGGCCGGCTGGAGGGCAAAGTCGCGATCATCACCGGAGCGAGCAGCGGCCTGGGACCGGTGCTTGGCTCGCTGTTCGTCCGAGAGGGCGCCCGGGTGCTGCTGGCCGCGCGACGCGAGGAGCTGGTTCGCGAGGCCGCGCGCGCAGCGGGTGCAGGCACCATCGCGATGCGCGCCGACGTCACCGACGAGGACGACGTCAAAACCATGGTGTCGCGAGCGGTCGCCGAGTTCGGCCAGGTCGACATCCTGTGCAATAACGCGGCCGCACCGGGCCAGGATCGCTGGATCTGGGAGCAGACGCTGGACAACTGGAACGCCACCATCGCCATCGACGTCACCGCGGCGATGCTGTGCACCCGCGAGGTGCTCAACCAGTCCATGCTGCAACGCCGCCGCGGGGTGATCCTGAACTTCTCCTCCACGGCCGGCTACGCCGGCATTGCCCGCAAGTCCCACTACGTCACCGCCAAAGCGTCGCTGCGGGCGTTCACCAAGGCCGTCGCGCTGGAGGTCGGTCCCCACGGGATCCGGTGCAACTGCATCGTCCCGGGCGCCATCGACACCGAGCTGTGGCGCAACTGGGTGCAACGCACCGCCGACGAACAGGGCATCGACTTCGCAGACCAGCGCGCGAAGTCTCTCAAAGGCGTTGCATTACAGGATATTTCCTCGCCCGAGGACGTCGCCAACCTGGCGTTGTTCCTGGCCTCCGATGAGAGCCGTACCATCACAGGGCAATCGATCCCCGTCGACGCCGGAGGATATATGCAGGGATGAGCAACCGTCCCGCACGACTATCGGTAGCCACACCCGCGGTGACGATACCGCCCCAGACCCCCCCAAGCGGTGCCGCGTGATACGAGTCAAAGCAGGCTTTTTCAGCCTCACCGCGCCGGCGCCGCCCGACGATGACGGCAGTTACCTGCGCTGGCACCTGTTGGATCACATGCCAGAGCAATACCAGCTGCCGGGCATCGTGCACGGGCTGCGCTGGATCGCCGACGGCGACTGCCTTGACCACCGCTTGGCGGCCCACGGACCACTGGGCCAGGTCGGCAACGTCGTGCACTACCTGGTCAGCGAACCCGTTCGGGAAACCTTCGACGACTTCGTCGCACTGGGCCGCGCGCTGCGGGAAAACGGTCGCTTTCCGGTGACCCGACCGTCGTTGCAAGTAGCCGGCCTGCGCCTGTTGCAGTGGCACGCCGCACCTCACGCTTTGGTTTCCTCCGAGGTGGTGCCGTTTCGGCCGCACCGCGGAATCGTACTGATCGTCGAGGAACCCACTGACGGTCGTTCCAACGACTGGCTGCAATGGCTGCACGCCGAGCACTATCCAGCGCTGCTCGCCACACCTGGCACCGCGGGCGCCTGGACTTTCGGCTCCACCACGGCCTGGAACCCCGCACCGCAGGGCTGGCGGACCGACCACCAGTACATCACCGTCGTCTACCTCGACGGCGACCCTCTTGCCACCAGTGAGGCCCTTGCGCCCCTCATCGAGGAGCGGTGGCGATCAGCAGTGCGACCCGTATTCGCCGGACCGCTGCGGACTATGATCAGTTGGGAAGCCTGGCCGTGACCACTGTGTTTGTCTCATCGCCAGCCAGACGAGGCCTTTCGGAAAAGTGCAACGCCTATATTCCTTGTGTCGTTCTAGCAGAGGACCTGAAATGCGGAATCCAGACGGTCGGACCATCGTTCCCGGTGGTGCCCGGCTCGTCCTAGTCATCCTTGGGGTCAGCCTGTCGGGCTGTTCCGCCGAGGGCACGCAGCCGGCGGCTGCGCCAAGTTCGAGTCCAGCTTCCTCGCACACAACCGTCATGATCGAGCAGCACGCGCACTCGATTTCCGCCGGAGTCGATTGCACCAGCTCGGCAGCGCAAACGACTGCAACGCCGGCGGAGTCGGGGGACCTGACCACCCACATCACTGCCCACGACGATTCAGCGTCGGTTTCATTGGCTGTGTCGGACGAAACACCGCCCAGTGTCGATGCATTCGCGATTACGCTCAAAGTGGGAAGCATTCAGTATCAGATGCCGTACCAGCCGACCCAGTCGGCCACCCAGGTCCAAGTCACCAAGGAAGGCAAGACTTACACGGTGACCGGGTCGGGCCAGGCGGTGACGACCGGTCAAAGCGATACGCGCCAAATGACATTCGGGATTCACGTGACCTGCCCGTGAGGACCTGCCGTCGCGGACTACCCCGGTTGTCCAACCGCGATCAGCTCTGAGATGCTGGCATCTTGGACATTTTCACAGAGTGGCAGCGCGACAGTACGGAACTTCGCTGGCGGTCGACAACCGCCGCCAACGAGGGACAGGAAGTCACGATCTTCAGCCGCCGCTGCGGCACACCCGGAGCACCCGCGCTGGTGCTTGTCCACGGCTTCCCGACGTCGAGCATCGACTATTTCGCCTTGGCGCGTGAACTGAGCTCCGAGTTCGACATCTACCTGCTGGACTTTCCGGGCCACGGGTTGTCCGGCAAGCCACCGGAGCCCTACGTGTACTCGCTGTACGACGACGCGCGTCTGCTCGTCTACGCGATCACTCAGGTGTGGCAGCTGACCGAGTTCCGGATGCTCACCCATGACCGTGGCAGCAGTGTGAGCATGATCGCGGTGGGCATGCTGGCGGCCCAAGATCCGGCGGTCGCACCCGTTGACCTCATCTTGACGAACGGCAATATTTATCTTCCGCTGTCGAACCTCACCGTGTTCCAAACCGCGCTGCTCGACCCCGCAACGGGGCGAGCCACCGCAGCAGCGGCGACGCCGCAGACACTGGCGGCCGGCATGGGAATGACCACCTTCATGCCGCGCCGCACGCCCGAGGACCCGGAGATTGCGGCCATGGCGAAGTGCTTCGCCCACAACGACGGAATCCGCGTGTTGCCTGACGTGATTCAGTACCTGAAAGAGCGTGCTGCCGACGAAACCCGTTGGCTTGAAGCGCTTTCGGAGAGCGAAGTCAACACCACGGTGGTGTGGGGCGTGCACGACAACGTCGCGCCGCTGCGCGTCCCTAACTATGCCTGGCAGACGTATCTCAAGGACAAGCCCGGTCGAAACCGTTACTGGGTGGTGCCAGGCGCCGATCACTATGTCCAGTGCGACGCTGCCGAGCAGTTAGCCCAGATTGTTCGCCTCACGGCCAAAGGCGAGGACATTCCGCTGCAGACCCTCGGCAACCAACCCGACGGCGCGGTACTGGTTGATCAAAGCCCACCTGCTCGAGCGTGACGCTGCAGTCACGCTCGAGCTCGCGCGTGACTGTGCCGTCACGTTCGACGGGCACGAGCGGCGCGAACCCGGCCAATGATGTCTGCCGGCCGGTCGCCGGCGAGCACCCGGATCACAATCCAGCCCCGTCGCTGCAGTATCTCCAAACGCCGGATATCCCAGGCGTATTGCCTCTTATCGGTGCGGTGCTGGTCTCCGTCGTACTCCACCGCGACTTTGATTTCCTCCCAACCCATGTCGAGGTACGCGATCACTTCGCCGAACTCGTCTTGGACCGGAATCTGCGTCTGTGGCCGTGGTAGGCCTGCCCGTATCAGGACAAGGCGAACCCACGATTCCTTTGGCGACTGTGCACCCCTATCGACGAGATCGAGCGAGACGCGAGCACGCTCAAGTCCACGACGTCCCCGATATCGAGCCGCCAGCAGCTCCACGTCGGCCATCTTGACCTCGGTCGCACGAGCCAGTGCGTCGATCGCGGCTACTGCTGTTGTCGATGGATACCAACAAGCGAGGTCGAGGACGGTACGGGCGGGAGTCGTCACCGGCACTGCGTCGATGAGCTCGAACTCGTCATCCGCCAGCTGGTCGCCCCAGATCCGCAAGCCCGGCAGCGCGTGCCGGTTGTCATGAATGATGTCCACGGGCCCGGCTGCGTCCACCCACTTACTCCCATACATTCCTGCGGCCGAGAAGCCACCGATAACGCCGCGTCGTCGCGACCACAGCCAGGCGGCCCGGGCACGCACCGCCTGAGTCAGCTCGGTACCTTCGCTGACGTAGACATCGCGGAACACCCGCGTGTACCTGCGGCGTAACTGGCTGTGCGAAGCGACGCCGGCCACGACAGCTTCACTGCCTATGAACGGTTCCCCCATGACAGCAGCGTGCCAGCAACCACCGACACGACCCCGAACGTGACGCTACAGTCACGCTCGAGGTCGAGCGTGACTGTGCCGTCACGTTCGCGGGCGCGGGCTAGCCGGTAAAGACCGGTAGCGTCGACCATCCGCGCACGCTGGACGTGTGCGCCCTGCTGGCGTTGGCGTAGTCGACTTCCCAGTCCGGCCAGCGCCGGATGACCTCCTCGAGCCCCACCCGGGTCTGCATCCGCGCCAGGGCCGAACCCAGACAGAAGTGGAGGCCGTGACCGAAGCTGAGATGACCGCCCACGCGATGGATATCGAATCGCTCGCCATCGGGGAACTTGCGCTCGTCGCGGTTGGCGGATCCGTTGAGCAACAACATGACCGACCCCTCCGGAACCGTCGTGCCGTGGCATTCCGTATCGCGGGCGATGTAACGCGCCTGCACGGGCGAGGGCGCTTCGTAGCGCAGCACCTCTTCGATCGCCATGGGAATCAGCGAAAAGTCATCCACGATCTGGCGACGCTGATCGGGGTGTTCAGCCAGAAGTTGGCCCGTGAAACCGATCAGGCGTGTCGTCGTCTCGTTGCCCGCGCCGGCGATCGTGCTGCAGTACAGCAGCACCTCGGTCCGCGTCAGCCGCCGAGTGACCCCGTCTTCCTCGATCTCGGCGTTGAGCAGCTGCGTCATCAGATCATCGGACGGGTGGTCCGCCCGCCAATCGATGTACTCGGCAAACAGCTCATATTGCCGCTCGAATAGATCTTCGGTGGCGACCCGCAGGGTCCCGTCTTCGAGGTTGAGCGAGCCGTCGGTGCTGGCGCGGATCGTTTCCTGATTCTCTTCGGGGATGCCCAGTAGGTAGCCGATTGTGCGCATCGGGACCCACGCACCGAGATTCTCGATGAAATCGAACCTGCCGGAGCCCACCAATGGGTCTAGCGCACGCGCACAGAACGCGCGCGTCAGTGACTCGATCGCCTCCATCCGCCGCGGCGTGAAAACCCTTGAGAGAACCCGGCGATGCAGATCATGAAGCGGTGGATCCTCGAAAAGAATCATGCCAGGTGGAACCTCGACACCACTCTTGATGATGTCCATGGTGGTACCACGGCCGGACCGGTAGGTCTCCCAGTTGCTCAGCTCGCGGGCGACGTCCTCATACCGGCTCAGCGCGTAGAAGTCGTACTTGTCGTTGTAGTACAACGGGGACTCGTCTCGCAGCCTGCGCCAGATGGGGTAAGGATCGTCATCGATGTCGAAATCGAATGGGTCGTAGTAAACCTCGGTTGTACTCGCTCCGGCCACCGTTACACCTTCCTTTCCGAGAGGGCCTCGGGCAGCACGACGTCGCCCACGCGTTTGAGATACGGCCATGCGACTTCCGGCGGCAGACCACCGCACAACGGCGACAGGTTGAGCATCTGGCCGGCGCGTACCCGTGAGATTGCTTCCGAGACAGAGATGATCACGTGCGACGCCGCCGCCTCGCGCAGCTCGGCAACAGTTGCCACGTCGGTGAACCCAGCCGTGGTCGTGTCTCCGGGATTCCACGCGGCATAGGTTCGCGAGTCATGCAGCAGATGCTCGCCAAGCTCCGACCAGGCCTGCTCCACGTCATCGGCGACGAAGACCACCGACGGGCTCTTCCGGTTGGGAAGCAGCGTCGGCCCGGGCGAGTGGCCGTGCTTGCGGCAGGCAGCCTCGTAGGCCTCCTGCATACCGGCGACATTGGCGTTCGCCAGCAGACCCAGGCCGTACCTGCCGGCGCGCCGGGCCGCTGCCACAGTCCCGCCACCCCACATCAGCCCCGGTCCGCCAGGGGTCTGGGGGCGCGGTGTCACCGTGATGCGACGTCCGTCTGCGACGACTGTTTCTCCGGCGAGTAGTCGGCGCAGCAGGGCGATCTTCTCGTCGGCGAGCTGCCCACGATCACCGAGCGCCAAGCCGAAGTGCTCGAACTCCTCGGGCCGATACCCCAGGGCCAGGGTGTATGACGCCCGACCGCCGCTGAGGATGTCGAGGACCGCCATGTCCTCGGCCAGGCGTACGGGTTCGTAGAACGGCAGAATCAGGATGAGGTTCATGGCCAGCCGCTGCGTGCGCGCGGCAATTGCCGGTGCCAGCACCAGCGGGGACGGCAGGTACCCGTCCTCGGAACCATGGTGCTCACACAACACGGCGGCGATGCCGCCGTGACCCTCGGCCCAGGCACACATCTCGGGCACCGCCGCATACAGCGCGGCGGGGGGCGCCCCCCACGCCGGGGCCCGCATATCAAAGCGCAGCGTGAACACGGCGACTCCTAGACGACCTAATCTTTGTGTCAAGTACGCTACGTCCGGTCCGAGAGCTGCGTCAACGCTGGGTCGGACACGTGTCGCGGCACAGCGCCGGCTCCAGGGATGTGCCGAATTGCCCGCCTCCGCGCGACCAACGTCGCGTCGCATCGGGTATATCGGCCGCGGCGGCCGCGGCTTAATCTGCCCGGGTGACGTTTAATCCGCTCGAGGAACTCACGCTGGGGCAACTGCGAGTCCGCACCAGCATGAAGTGGCGTGCCCACCCGGCCGATGTGCTGCCGTTGTGGGTCGCCGAGATGGATGTCAATCTCGCGCCGACAGTGGCCGACGCTCTCCGTACGGCCATCGACAATGGTGACACCGGCTATCCTTCGGGTACCGCGTTTGCCGAGGCGGTCAGTGAATTCGCTTCGCGGCGTTGGGAATGGCACGACCTACAGGTCAGCCGCACGGCGATCGTTCCGGACGTCATGCTCGGTATCGTTGAGACGCTGCGTCTGGTCACCGATCGCGGCGACGCCGTCATCGTCAATCCGCCGGTATACGCCCCGTTCTACGCTTTCGTCTCGCACGACGGCCGCCGGGTGATCGAAGCGCCGCTTGGTATCGATGGCCGAATTGACCTGGACGCGTTGGAGGAAGCGTTCGCACACGCCTGTGCGTCGAGGGCGAAGGTCGCGTACCTGTTGTGCAATCCGCACAATCCGACGGGGTCGGTGCACACCGCCGACGAACTGCGCGGAGTTGCCGAACGTGCCCGCCGGTTCGGTGTGCGGGTGGTATCAGACGAGATTCACGCGCCGGTGATCCTGTCGGGGTCGCGTTTCACCCCGTATCTGAGTGTGCCCGGTGCAGAGGACGCGTTCGCCGTGACGTCGGCATCCAAGGCATGGAACCTCTCCGGGTTGAAGGCGGCCTTGGCGATTGCCGGTCCTGAGTCGGCCGCAGACCTTCGCCGGATGCCCGAGGAGGTCAGCCACGGCCCAAGCCACCTGGGCGTGATCGCGCATGCCGAGGCGTTCAAAACCGGTTGCGACTGGCTCGATGTACTGCTGCAGGGGCTGGATGAGAACCGGACGTTACTGGGCGATCTGGTCGCTGAGCACCTTCCCGGGGTGGGTTATCTGCGACCGCAGGGCACTTACCTGGCGTGGCTGGATTGTCGGCAACTCGGACTCCAGGAGGCCCCGGTCGAGGTCGCCGACGGCCTTGCGGTGGTATCCGATCTCTCCGGGCCGGCCCGCTGGTTCCTCGACCACGCCCGCGTCGCGCTCAGTTCAGGCCATGTCTTCGGAACTGGCGGGGCCGGGCACGTGCGCCTGAATTTCGCTACCTCGCAACCGATTTTGGTCGAGGCAGTATCGCGAATGGGTCGGGCGCTCGCCGAGATCTAGCTAAGACCGGCTCATACCGGCAGCTGGTCCTCGGCGCCGCGGCCCAGGTTGCGGAAGCCCTCAGCAGGTTTCTTGATGCCCAGCAAAAACGGCAGCGAGCTCGACTCCAACTTCAATTTCACCCATAGCCGACCGGACAAACTGCGCTCTGGCACTACCACCGGTGCGACCTCAGTGGTGGTCAGGTCGATGTAGTGGGTCGACGTTTCTCCGAGGCCTTCGAAGTCGTGAATCAACGGCTTGGACAGCTGGCGCATCGGCTCGTCGAGGGACTGCGCAATCGCATCGGTCATCAGCACGTACTCCGGCACGGGCACCGAGTTCTTGAGCATTCGGTGCACCAGGATGACGTCGACGCCGGCTAGCTCGACGTGGCGTTTCACCTTTTGCTCCGCCACTTCGCCCTGGTGGGCGACGAACTTGAGCGACAGACTGTCCAGCTGAGAGCAACTCGCGCACTCGCAGTCGAAATCCTTTTTCATCCGCTCCCGCCGCGCAAAAAACGACTGGCGCATACGCGATAGCCGGTCGCCCACCAGCACATTGGCGTTGCCATCTGGTGCCCAAAAGAACGCGGCGTCGCCCTCCAGCTTCGCCAGCTTGAGCCCTTTGCCGGCGTCGATGACCGACTCCAGCAGCAGCGCGACCGTCTGCTGCGCGTGGGTCAGGTGTAGCCGGTTCCAATTCATGTAGCGCGTATATCCGCCGATGTCGGCAATGAGCAGAACCGCGCGCCGGATGGCCATGATTTGGCTATTTTAGTGGCCGGTCGGGCTCTGCATCAATGAAATCTCGTACTGGACGAAGGGCGCGCTGCCGAGAGAGGCTTGCAGGGGCCGCGCGCCACCGGAGGAGCTGAATATGGATGTGCTGCGAACCCCAGACTCCCGATTCGAAAATCTGGAGGGCTACCCGTTCGTAGGGAACTACCTCGATGTGAAGGCAAGCGATACTGGGCCGCTGCGCATGCACTTCCTCGACGAGGGTCCCGCCGACGGCCCACCGATCGTGCTGCTGCACGGCGAACCCACGTGGAGCTACCTGTACCGCACGATGATTCCGCCGCTGGCTGAGGCTGGTAACCGCGTGCTCGCGCCCGACCTGATCGGCTTCGGCCGTTCCGACAAGCCCACTCGGATCGAGGATTACACCTACCTACGCCACGTCGAGTGGGTGACCTCGTTGTTCGAGCGACTCAACCTGAGAGATGTCACTCTTTTCGTGCAGGACTGGGGATCGCTCATCGGCCTGCGCATCGCCGCCGAGCAGGGTGACCGGATCGCGCGACTTGTGGTGGCAAACGGTTTTCTTCCCACGGCCCAGCAGCGACCGTCTCGCGCCTTCTTCGCGTGGCGGGCCTTTGCGCGCTACTCCCCCGTGCTGCCCGCCGGGCACCTGGTCGCGGTCGGCACCGTCCGCAGGGTTCCCCCTAAGGTGCGAACCGGCTACGACGCGCCCTTCCCAGACAAGACGTACCAAGCCGGGGCCCGGGCGTTCCCGCAGTTGGTGCCAACCTCACCCGAAGATCCGGCGATTCCGGCCAATCGGGCGGCGTGGGCCGCGCTGGGCCGATGGGAGAAACCCTTTCTCGCCATCTTCGGAAGTCGCGACCTGATCCTCGGGAAAGCAGACCGTCCCCTGATCAAGCACATCCCTGGAGCGGCGGGCCAGCCGCACGCCCGCATCAATGGCAGCCACTTCATTCAGGAAGACTGCGGACCAGAACTGGCCGAACGCATTCTGTCTTGGCAGAATGCCGTGCACTGAGACGCGCATGACCGCCCCTGTCCTTTGACGGATTCGCGACGACATGGCATGGGGACAGTCGCGAAGAATCCGAACCGATCGGGTTGAGCACCAACGAGATCGGCAAGATAGTCGTTGATGTCGCGCGCCAGGGCAGCGGCGTCGGCCGAGCCCTGCAGGACTCCACTCCGGAAGCGCGCGACCGCCGGATTCGTCAATGCCGGCTTTTAGCAACGAGTCTCGGTAGAAACCGGAACGCCCTACACACCACCGGCGCCCGTCAGCCAGTGACGGCCAGTACCGCCTGCGCAAGCTCAGGACGGCATATCACCAGGTCCGGCAACTTCGGGTCCGGCTGGTTATAGGCCAATGCGGACCCATCAATGCGCGAGGTATGCAAACCAGCGGCTCGGGCCACCGCCACCGGGGCAGCCGAGTCCCATTCGAACTGGCCCCCGGCGTGGACATACACGTCGGAGAAACCCTGAATTACCGACGCCGCCTTGGCTCCGGCGGAGCCCATCTCCACCAGCGTGCCGTCCAACGCGTCGCACACGGCCAGCGCGATGGCCGGCGGCCGGGTGCGCGACACCACGATGCGCGGCTTGGCCGGTGCGGCAGGAGGCGCCGCAACGTCAGGCGTAGCCAACGTAATTCCCTGTGCCGGCAGCGCTACCGCACCGGCAACGAGCTCGCCGGCCTGCCAGAGCGCGACGTGCACGGCCCAGTCGTCGCGCCCCAGCTCGGAGAATTCACGGGTGCCGTCGAGCGGATCGACAATCCAGACCCGCTCCGAGCGCAACCGCACCGGATCATCTGCGCCCTCCTCGGACAGCACCGCGTCGTCCGGACGCCGGCCGGCCAACGCTTCCATGAGGAAGTCGTGGGATCGCTTGTCCCCCGCCGCTTTCCGCTCGCTCACGTCGGCATCGGCGAATTCCTCCCGCACTCGGAGCAGCAGCTGACCAGCCTCGGTGGCGAGCCGCGCCGCAAGTTCGTGGTCATCCATCGGTGACTCCACAGACATCACAATCCTCACTTTGTTGGTTGTGTTGACCAACTTTACCGTGCCGTATCGGTTGTGGCAGTGACCACCCTGACGTGACAATTGTGCCGAGAGGGGGAACTTGTTAAAAGTGAGTGGTAACAGCAACGCGCCTTCGTCGACTTCTTCGCGGACCTCGTCGCGGCGCATTCCGCGGATACACCTGATCGTGACCGGCGCCGCGCTGGCCATAGCGCTACTGGGTGTGCTTATTTTCGTCGGAGTAAAACCCAGCCACAAAGGCGCGGCGCCGCAGCCCACGACCCAACCGCCGCCCCCGCCGACCAGCTTCGCCATTCCGGGCTGTTACAACCCCTCGGTTCCACCGGTCGAGCTTCCGAACAAGCTCAACATCGTGGGATGTGCGAGCGTAGCTGTTGCGCTGCAAGATATGTCGTGGAGCTTATGGGGGCCCGGGGGCGCCGATGGAACCGGCACCGCCGTTTTCAAGATCTGCGATCCGAATTGTGCAGCCGGCTATCAGCTCACCAACCCGGTCCGCGTTCATGCGTGGAATCCACAGCCGCCCCGGGCTGACGCCCTGTGCCAGGTCGGCCTCAAGATTTTTGCCGACATGATCCTGGCCTTCCCCAAAGGTGCCCCTCCGCCGACCGCGGAAAAGATGAACACCCAGTACAACGGACTGCCGGCAGTGCACTACGCCAACTACCCGGTCGACAACTCCCGGGATAAGGAGTTCATCGGCTACACCTACTGCAACTGAGGCGGTGTGATTAGACCTCGATGACGACTGCGCCGCCCTGCCCGCCGCCCGCGCACATGGCCGCGACGCCGATGCCGCCGCCGCGGCGAGCCAACTCGTAGGTCAACGTGGTGACCATGCGGGCTCCCGAGGCCGCGATCGGGTGGCCGAGGCTGCAGCCGCTCCCCGAGAAGTTCACCTTCGCCTCGTCGAGGCCGAACTCCTTGCACGCCGCGACCGGCACCGAGGCGAATGCCTCGTTGATCTCCCACAGCGTCACATCGCCGAACGAGAGGCCGGCTCGCTGCAGTACCTTTTCGATTACCCGCAGCGCACCCAGTCCGCAATCCCGGGCTGGCACTCCGGCGGCGGCCCACGCCTTGACCGTTGCCATCACGTTCAGGTTCTCGGCGCGGGCGTAATCCAGGTCGACGAGCGCGACCCCGGCTGCCGCATCGTTGGTGCCGCTGCTGTTACCGGCCGTGATCGAGAATCCTTCGATCTCCGGGTGCAGGACTTTGAGCCCGGCGAGCTTCTCGACGGTGGTGTCGCGCCGCGGATGCTCATCGATTGAAAAGTCGGTCACCGACCCGTCTAGTTGGGTGATCTTCAGCGGGATGATCTCGTCGACGAACTTGCCCGCGTCGATGGCCGCAACGGCACGCTGGTGTGACCGCGCCGCCCAGGCGTCCATCTCCTCGCGGCTGATGCCGACCGCCTGCGCGGTGTTCCAGCCCACAGTGATCGACATGTCCTTGGCCGGCGCGTCGGGGGTCTCGACGTGGGTCGGCGGCATCCAGCGCTCTTCGAACTTCAGCTCGGGGCCGGGAATGCGCCAGTTGGTCAGCGGCGTCATCGACAACGACTGCACACCACCTGCGATGAGCACGCGCTCCATGCCTGAGCCGATCTGGGCGGAGGCGTTGCCGATGGCGGTCAGACTGCCCGCGCAGTGCCGGTTGACCGATTGGCCTGGAACGTGGTCCAAACCGGTGGCGGTTGCTGCATACCGGGCAAGATCGCCGCCGCCGTAATGCGATTCGGCGAAGATGATGTCGTCGATGTCAGACGGGTCGACACCCGACCTGCGCACCACCTCCGGAAGCACCGCGGTGATCAGCGTCTCGGGCGGGGTGTTGACCAGCGTCCCCTTCAGGGACCGGCCGATCGCCGTCCGGGCAGCTCCGACGATTACGGGTGTTCCCATGTTCTCATCCTCGAGATGTCTGGCAGCGGCCGATCGCCGCGACTCGTATCAAATACTGTATAGGCAATAGTATTGGTCTAAGTTGGGTAGCACCCCGTCTGTGACGGCGCTAACAATTAAGCGGCGTGGATATTGACCGAGGCCAACCGTTGAAAACCAAGGGTGCCGTGGTCTGGGAGATAAACGCGCCGTGGTCGATCGATGAGATCGAGATCGGCGATCCCCGCCACGGCGAGGTGACGGTTCCATCCCCTTGGAGGTGCCTCGTCAATCCCCAACCTCGTCAATCCACTAAGTGGAAATACCGCACCATTGGGAACCGGATCGCCGCGTCTGACAGGTGATCGGGCCGCCCTGCTCTCCTCGGGGCGGCGGCCCAAGGCCCAGGCACCGCGGGTGACATCAGATCTCTACAGTCCCGGATACCGACCGCCCGGAGTTGTCCACTCCGGGCCGGGCGGAGGAGGCCCATCAGTCGGGCACATGTACTTGTCCGGAAACCTCACACACGTCGGTGGCAGCGGCTGATTTGGGCCGTCGAACGTCGGCAGGACGTGCAACCACCCGCGATCCTGGCACAGGAAGTAGTCGCCGCCCGAACCACCACGGACGGTGCCGTTAACGCACGGGTCGGCGTCCGCCACCGTCGGGATGCTGAGAAACCCCGAGACGATCGTGGAGGCCACCGCGACGAGGACCGCCCTCATAACAGATTGACGGTAGTCCAAGCCGACCTGCCCAGTGAACCGAGGGGGCGGCCCCCGACAGGCGCTGCGATTTGATCGGTCCTGACCAGCACCCTGGGGGTCTCGCCTTTGCTGACCCACCGACGCACATCGACGACTGAGCTTCGGCCAGTGGCTGCTCTGCGCCGTGCCGCTCGGGAGCGGCCGGCATCGCCGACGCCGACCGTTCCGCACCGCCCCAGGCTTGATAACCGACGCTGATCAGCAAATCAAAAAGCGGACTTGGACGCGCGTCCTCCACGGCGGCATCGTAAGGGTAGTCACCTACGTGGATCGTCGATCCGCTGCTGTTGAGGAGAATGAAATGCTAAGGCAGACAAGCAAGCACGTTGCATCACTCACAGAGGGCGAAATCGTCGAAGAGTCCGACCTCGGCTCCATCCGGCGCCTGACAGCCGACGTCTTCCCAATCCTGAACGGCCTATCGATCAAACGGCTGCTGATCAGTGCCGGCGCAATGCGGACCCCGCACTGGCACGCCAATGCCAACGAACTGACCTACTGCGTTTCGGGCACCGCCCTGGTCTCGGTGCTCGACACCGGCAGCCGGTTCGCGTCTTTCGTGGTGCGCTCGGGCGACATGTTCCACATCGACTCCGGTTCGCTGCACCACATTGAGAACATCGGCACGGACGAGTGCGAATTCATCATCACGTTCCGCAGTGAACGGCCCGAGGACTTCGGACTGGGGGCGGCTTTCGGAGCAATGACCGACGCGGTGTTGGGGAATACCTACGACCTGCCGGCCTCGGATTTCGCGGCGATCCGCCGCGGCACCACTGACCGCGCACTGGCCGCCCGTGACGGAGACCCCGATGTGCCCGCGACCGCCTACTTCGACGACCCACACAAGTTCCCGGTCGAGGCTATGGCGGCGCCCGTCAGCAGCGCCGTCGGCTCCGCCAGGACCGCACGCGTGCAGTTCTGGCCCGCGCTCAAAGACCTGTCGATGTACTCGTTGCGCATCCGCGAGGACGGCATGCGCGAACCGCATTGGCACCCGATTACCGCCGAGATGGGCTACGTCAACAAGGGCGCGGCCCGCATGACGGTGATGAATCCAGGCGGCGAGCTTGACACCTGGTACCTGCAGCAGGGCGATGTGTACTTCATCCCGCGCGCCTACCCGCACCACATCGAGGTCTTCGACGCCCCGGAGATGCACTTCTGCATCTTCTTCGATCAGCCCACCCCCGCGGATATCGGCTATCGGACGTCGGTCAGCGCCTACTCACGCAAGGTGCTCGCGGCAACGTTCGACACACACATCGACGACCTGCCCAACTTCCCGTTCACCAAAGAAGACCCGCTGATCGTCAACCGGATCAACCCGCTCGACGCCCACGCTGTCGGCGAGTGACGAGCACCCGCCACAATGGGTCCATGACCACCACACCCGTAGCCGAACGTGCCACCCAGACCGCCGCATACCGAGTCGCGGCGATGCTGATGGGCATCGGCACAGTCCACTTCCTGGCACCCAAACCGTTCGACGACATCGTCCCCGCCGAGCTGCCCGGAGACGCGCGGCTCTACACCTACGCATCAGGAGTCGTCGAGATAGCCACCGGAGCGCTGCTCGTGCCGCGACGCACTCGGCGATTGGCGGCGCTGGCGGCCGCTCTGCTGTTCGTCGCGGTCTTTCCGGCGAATGTCAACATGTGCCGGTTGTGGTGGAGCAAGCCATGGCCGATGCGCATCGCCGCCCTGGCCCGGCTGCCGCTACAGATTCCGATGATCACCACCGCGCTCAAGATCCGGCGCAACAGCTAGGCGTGATGTCGAGTGCTTCGATTCACAAGTCTGCAAGCAAAAGTCAAGCAGCAGACGGGAGCGGCTACATGAACGAACTACTCGACGAAGTCCTCACCGCACACGGCGGCACTCAACGCTGGCAGTCCGTTTCAGCGATCACGGCGCGGGGACGCCTGGGCGGCCTGTTGCCGACACGCTTCCCCGGTAACAAGCTGGCGAACTTCACCGTTGCGGTCCGCATCTTCCCCACCCGACGGCGCGTGTTCCCGCGGGGCCCCGGCGGCCGAGTTCTGTCCCGGCCGACCTTGCTGGCGCTCGACTTCGACGAGATCGAGATCCAGCGCTGAGCGCTATGGGAGCCGAGGAGAAGATGGTGACCAGGCGGTCCTATGGCCAGTACTGCGGCTTGGCGCGGCTGACTGATCCCGGGTTCATGCCCGCCTGGCGCCTGCCGGTGCAGAGACTAGCGGGACAGCTGTGACACGTTCAGGTATGGCCCTAAACTCGGATTGGTGACCTCGATTGTAATCGTGGGCAGCGGCTTTACCGGATTCACCTGTGCCCACCGTCTCACCCGAATTCTTGGCCGTCAGCACGCACCAGTCGACGTCACAATCATTTCCCCGGTCGATTACATGCTGTACACGCCGCTGTTGCCCGACGTCGCCGGCGGGCTGGTCGATGCTCGCTTCGTCGCGGTGCCCCTGGCCAACACACTCAAAGGCGTCCATGCCGTGCGCGGGCGGGTGGACGCCGTGGACTTCGCGCAGCAAACCCTGACTTATTGCGATCCCGAAGAACGCAGCCACAGCCTGTCCTGGGACCGCGTGGTGCTGACCCCAGGGTCGGTGACACGGCTGTTCGACGTACCGGGTCTGGCGACACACGCGCGGGGGTTGAAGACCACTGCCGAGGCCCTCTACCTGCGAGACCACTTCGTCGAGCAACTCGAGCTGGCCAACATCGAGCACGATCCAAAGGTGGCCGCGGCCCGTCGCACGGTCGTCGTGGTCGGCGCGTCCTATTCGGGTACCGAGCTGGTCGTTCAGCTGCGGGCCCTGGCCGATGCGGCGGCCAAACAAATGAGCTTCAATGCCACCGACGTCAAGTTCCTGCTACTCGATACCGCCGAACAGGTGATGCCCGAGGTCGGGCCTAAACTCGGTGATGCCGCAATGAAACTGCTACGCCGCCGAGGCATCGATGTGCGACTCGGCATGACGCTGAAGGAGGCGCACGCAGACCATGTGGTGCTCAGCGACGATTCGCGCATCGACACGCACACTCTCGCCTGGGTGACAGGGGTAACCGGCGCTCCGCTGATCGAAAACCTGGGATTGCCAACCGAGAAGGGCCGAGTCAAGGTCCAGCCCGATCTGCAGGTGCCGGGCCACCCGCATGTCTTCGCTGCCGGTGATGCGGCTGCGGTTCCCGATCTGACTCAACCCGGAAAGATCACTCCGCCTACCGCACAACACGCGACCCGTCAGGGAAAAGCGCTGGCGCGCAACGTGGCCGCCAGCCTGGGCTACGGCACGAGCAAGCAATACAAACACCGCAACCTGGGTCTAGTGGTCGACCTGGGGCCCGGGCACGCGGTGGCCAATCCGCTCAATGTCCAGCTGTCGGGGTTGCCCGCGAAATTCGTGACGAGGTGCTACCACCTCTACGCCATTCCGCGGCCGGTCAACCGATGGGCAGTTTCGCTGGCTTACCTGACTGACATACTGTTCGACCGTTCAGTGGTCTCGATCGGGCTGTCGTCTCAAGAAGATGCGCAGTTCGCGGCCAGCGAAGGCATCCCGATGCCGAAGACCAGTTGACGCGCTGGTTGACAAGCGCCAAGGAGGGCAATCGGCCATCGTGGAAAGCGACATCAACGACGACATGCTGGACCCGTCAGAGAGCCTGGACTCCGACGAGATACGCAACGACGACGGCGACGAGGTGGTTGATCCGCCCGACGAGTGGATCGAGGCCGAAGACCACGAGTCGCTCGACGAGAAACTCGCGGCGGAGACTCCGGAAGACCTGCGCGACGACGAACCGTCCAGAGAGGCACACGACTCGGATGCGGGCGGCGCACTCGATGTCCTCAGTAACGACGAACTGGACCGTATCGATCCGACCGAGCACGGCCGCGTGAGCGGGCAGATCGACGGAACGCCAGAGGACGGCGAGTCGTTCTTCAACGTCGAGAGGTGATCTGCGTGCAGAGAGCTCACAGCTTTGGCCGCCTGTTTACTTGTTGCCGGTAGCCACTTGCGGCGATCGCGGCGTACCATCTGGCGGGCCGAGCCCATCAAACGACGATACTTGCGCCAACTTCGAACCTGATTGTAAGCCTTACCCGCACATGGCATCACGACCCTCGTGTCGCGGGGGCTGCCCGTGAGGGCCTATCGCAGAGCGTTGAGGAGGACAAGTGAGCACATCAGAGACGGCCACTGAGTACGGGGGCGGGCTCCCGGTAATCCATCTCTCACAACTGCTGCGCTCGCCGGTGCTGGCCCGGTCCGGCGAGGCCGTAGGCCGGGTCGAGGACGTGATCGTGCGACTGCGCGGCGCCGATGAGTATCCCCTGGTGACCGGGATCGTGGCCGGAGTCGGCGGGCGGCGGGTGTTCGTCGGCAGCACATACATCCACAACTACCTTCCCGACCGGGTTGTGTTGGCCAAGAACAAGATTGACCTTCGCAGTTTTGAGCGCCGCGACGGTGAGGTGCTGCTGCGCGCCGATGTGCTGGGGCACCGGTTGATCGATGTGGCCGCGGTGGAGTTGGTGCGCGCTTATGACGTCGAGCTGGAAGATACCGGCGGCGGGTGGGCGGTTACGCGGCTGGATACCCGCCGCCCACCACGGTTGTTCGGTCTGATCAAAGACTCCGGCGGACATGCGGCCCGCGACTGGAAGGCCTTCGAACCGCTGATCGGTCACGCACACACCGATGCCGTGCGCCGCCTGTCGGGCCGATTCGGTGGGTTCAAACCCGCCGAGATCGCCGATCTCATCGAGGAGGCCGACAAGGCCGAGGGCGGCGAGATCCTCGACCGGGTCCACAGCGACCCCGAGCTGGAAGCCGACGTGTTCGAAGAACTCGACCCCGAAAAGGCCAGCCGGCTGCTCGACGGCATGCCCGATGACAAGGTCGCCGCCCTGCTGGGCCGGATGCGCGCCGACGATGCCGCCGACGCGATCGCCGACCTGCGCCAATCGCGGCGCCGGCGCGTGCTGGACCTGATGCCCGCCCCGCAGCGCACGAAGGTGATCACCCTGATGGGGTTCAACCCTGAAAGCGCCGGCGGCCTGATGAATGTGGACTTCGTTTCCTGTGCAGCCACCGCCACCGCCGGCCCGGCGCTGGCGCTGATCGCCGCCGCCCGCACGTTGCAGTCGGAGGCGCTGGTCAAGATGCATGTCCTCGATGAGGACAAACGCATCGTCGGTGTGGTGTCGGTGATCGCCCTGTTGCAGGCTGACCCCGGCGAAAGTGTTGGGGTACTTATGGATTTCGATCCGGTGCGGGTCAACGCCGACGCCGACCTGACCGACATCGCACTGTTGATGGCCGACTTCAACCTCTACTCCATCCCGGTGGTCGACGAGCAGGACCGCGTGCTCGGGGTGGTCACCGTCGACGACGTACTCGAGGCCACCATCCCCGAGGACTGGCGCCGCCGCGAACCCGCTCCCCGCCCGGTGCGGGAAATCACCCAAGCCGATAGCGACCGCAACGCGCCCGTGCCGGGAGGCGAGGCACCATGACCTCAGCGCCAGACAACACCGCCCACCCGGAAACGCCGCCCAAGCGCGCCGAGCGGGCCGCGGCACCGCGCACCGCGGTCCTCGACAGCAAGCACGTGGGTGATATCGAGGGTGCGTTCGGGCGCATCAGCGTCGGCGACACCGACCATCCCCGCACGTTGAAGACCCGGCTGTTGACCCTGCTGGCCATCGTCGGTCCCGGGATCATCGTGATGGTCGGCGATAACGACGCCGGTGGGGTGGCCACCTACGCCCAGGCCGGCCAGAACTACGGCTACTCCCTGTTGTGGGTGCTGCTGCTGTTGGTCCCGGTGCTCATCGTCAACCAGGAAATGGTGGTCCGCCTCGGCGCGGTCACCGGGGTCGGGCACGCCCGGTTGATCAACGAACGGTTCGGCCGCGGCTGGGGCTGGTTTTCCGTGGGTGACCTGTTCCTGCTCAACTTCCTGACGATCGTCACCGAGTTCATCGGTGTCTCGCTGGCCGCGGAGTACATCGGCGTGTCCAAATACATCGTGGTGCCGGTCTCGGCGGCGGCGCTGGTTGCGATCATGGCAAGTGGCAGCTTCCGGCGGTGGGAGCGGGCCATGTTCTTCTTCATCGCCATCACTTTGCTGCAGATCCCGATGCTGCTGATGTCGCATCCGCAATGGGGGCATGCGGCGAAGTCATTTGTGGTGCCGAGTATTTCGGGTGGCGTGAGCTCAGATGCGGTGTTGCTCATCATCGCCATCGTCGGCACCACGGTGGCGCCTTGGCAGCTGTTTTTTCAGCAGTCCAACGTCGTCGACAAACGCATCACCCCCCGGTTCATGGGCTATGAACGCGCAGACACCGTGCTGGGAGCCTTCGTCGTGATAGTCGGCGCCGCCGCGCTGCTGATGACCGGCGATTGGGCGGCGCGCTCCACCGACACCGTGGGTAATTTCATCGACGCGGGCGCTATCGCACACCTGCTCGGCCAACACAGCGCGATGCTCGGCTCGTTCTTCGCGATCGTGCTGATGGACGCCTCGATCATCGGCGCAGCCGCGGTGACCCTGGCCACCAGCTACGCCTTCGGCGACGTCTTCGGCCTCAAGCACTCGCTGCACCGCGGATTCGGCGACGCCAAACAGTTCTACCTGTCCTACACCGCGATGGTGGTGTTGGCCGCGGTGATCGTGCTGATTCCCGGAGCGCCGCTCGGGGTGATCACCACCGCGGTGCAGGCCCTTGCCGGTCTGCTGTTGCCCAGTGCCAGCGTCTTTCTCCTGCTGTTATGCAACGACCGGGAAGTGTTGGGGCCCTGGGTCAATCGGCGCTGGCTCAACTGGGTCGCCGGACTGATCGTCGGCACCCTGCTGCTGCTGTCGGGGATCCTGATGGCCACCACCCTGTTCCCCCACATCAACGTCATCGCGGTTGCCGGCTACTTGGCTGTGGCCATGGTGATCCTCGGCGCCGCCGCAGGACCAGTGCTGCGCTGGTCGGCCCGCCGCCAACCCGCACCACCGGCCGCACCACCGCCGGCACGCCCCGTCGACCGCAACACCTGGCGGATGCCACCCCTGGCCCTGCTGGAACCAGTCACCTGGTCAGCTGGCACGCGACTCGGCATGATCGCCCTGCGCAGCTACCTGGTGATCGGAGCGTTGCTACTGGTGGTCAAAGCCGTCCAGATCAGCCGCGGATAGCGCCGCCCCTTCCTGGCATCGATCGGCTATTGACGGCGCTCGGGTCCCGGCTATGGCGGCAGCACCTGGCCGTGCGTCTCGGGCGCCAGCGGAATGATGAAAAGGCCGATGACGAAAACGACCGCCGTCAGCGCAACGGGCAAACCCAACGTGTGTGTGTGCAGAACCGCCGCGCCGAGCAAGAAGTTGACGCCCGCACCGACAAAACGGCCGAACGACGTGCAGAATGCAAACGCCGTCGCGCGCACGCGCGTCTCGAACTGCTCGGGCAACCAGAGGCTGAAGAGCGCAAAGTTGCCGCCGAAGAAACCAAGCACGAACAGCCACGCGATAAACGGCGCAAGCCCATTGGGCAGATAGAACGCCCAGCCAAAGCTGCCGGCAATCGACACCGCCATCCCCGCAAAATAAATCGCGGCCGTTTTTCTGCGCCCGACGCGCTCCGCGATCACTGGCAAGATCAGACAACCCAGGATGGTGCCGATCGACAACAGGCCGGTTGCCAACGATGCGGTTTTCGTCGCGCCGCTCTTGTCGAAACCCGCTTTCTGCGCCAACTGAATCACGGCCGTCGGTTCGTAGACCGTGCCCGCCCACAAGCCCACGATCGCAATCGTCACCAGCGCGCAAGCCACCCAGGTGCGACGCCGGTAGCGCGGTCCGAGGATTTCCCGCAACGGGTTCACGCGGGCCTCGATATCCCTGGTACCCGCCTCGGCCTGCTGCCACTTCTCGGTTTCCTGCACGCGAGTCAAGATCAGAATGGCGACGACGATCGGCACCGCGCCGGTCAGAAACATTGCGCGCCAGCCGAAATGTACGCCGATCGTGTAATTCAGGGCCGCTGCCAAAAAGAAGCCGGCGTAGTAGCCGGTCTGCAAATAGCCTGCCCCCATCTTGCGCCGGTCCTCCGGCCAGGCCTCAGCCACATAAGTCCCCGCGAGCGCCCATTCGCCGCCGATTCCGACACCCGCGATGAAACGGAAGCTCGCGAGCTCCCAGACGTTTTGCGCCATGGCCGAAAGGCCGGTGAAGATGGCGAAAGTGAAGATCGTGGCGGCCAGCACCTTGGTGCGCCCGAAGCGGTCGGCAATCGGCCCCCAGATGAACGACAGGCCCCAGCCCACCAGGAACAGCGCGAACAGGATCGAGCCGGCGAGCCCGACATTGGCCGATGTCGCGGCATAGCCCGAACGCGGCAGCAGCTCAGTCAGCGCCGGCGTGAGCACCAGCGCGTAGATGAACGAATCCATCCCGTCGAGCGTCCAGCCGGTCCATGCGCCCCAGAATCCTGCGATCTGCGAACGATTGAGCGGCGTGCGACGTCGCGCGCGGTTCGGCTGGTCCGTCGCAGGACTCATCTTTGCGCCTCCGGCTGGTACGGGTGAACGTCTGCTCCTAATAAAATCGCATACGGCAGATCTACCGACGGCAATCTGGGCGACGCTCTCATGGGACACCGACCGTTCCCATCATGCGGGGCTGCAGCTATGCTCCGTTCACTCCCAGCTTTGACTGGCCGATGCGTCGGATCGCGCGGACGGCTTGAAGGCTTAACGCGAACCGGGAAAGGCGAACGCATGCGCCAGTTGACAGCCGCAGCCGCCATCGCCGCCATCGGGATGTTGGTGGCGGCGTGCGGTGCAAACAACCAGAGCAGCCCATCCTCATCGACCACGACGACGACCACGACCACCACGACGCGGCCTCCGGTCGCGCAGGCCGCGCTGGCGAATCTCTTGCTCAGTGCGGCCGAGATCGATACCGCCCTGGGCCTCACCGGAACGGCGAGCAAGGAAAAGATCGACAAGCTGGAAGACGACAACGTCAAGCAGAAATGGCCCGCGGGATGGCAATTCCCCGCCGAATGCCTTGACACCTTGAACGCCGGAGAGGCACCCGTCTATGCGGGCAGCGGGTACACCGCGGTCAGCGGGGACGACGATTCTGCGGCCCTTCCAGCTGGATCGAATGATCCGGACCCTGAGGTGACCCAGGTGGTGGTGTTGTTCCCCTCCGCCAAGGAGGCGAATGCCTTCTTCACCGCCTCCTCCCAACGCTGGCCGGCCTGCGCCAACCGCGAATTCACCAGTCCCGGGGACCCGACCATGGACAACATCGCAATAGACTTCAAGGTGGGAGCGGTCTCCAACGCGAACGGGATCTTGGTCGCCACGATCAACGGGAGCATGGTCAAGCCAGGAACTCCCAGCCTCGACATGGGCACCTGCCAGCGGGCGCTCACCATACGCAACAACGTTGCGATCGACGTCAGCGGCTGCCGCAAGGACCCGGGCGACTTGGGGGTCAACGTCCTCAATCAGATCGCTGGCAAAGTCGACAAACAGTAGGGCCGCCGGTCTCGCCCTGCCGCGCTTCTCACACCGTGCGAGCCAGACGGTCCACGAGCAGCTCGGCGAACCTCGCTGGGTCCTCGAGTGCCCCGCCTTCGGCCAGAAGTGCTGTGCCGTATAACAATTCCGCGGTCTCAGCGACCGAGGAATCGTCACTGCGATCTTTGTGAGCGTCGCGCAGGCCGATGACGAGCGGATGGTTCGGGTTGAGTTCCAAAATCCGCTTCCCGACTGGAATGTCCTGCCCGGAAGCCCGGTAGAGGCGCGCGAGGGCCGGTGTGATCTCGAAAGCATCGGTGATCAGGCAGGCCGGCGACTCGGTCAGTCGGGTGGATAACCGCACTTCCTTGACTTGATCACTCAAGGTCTCCTTCAACCAGGCGAGCAGGTCGGCGAAATCCTTCTCCTGCTCCTTGCGCTCCTCCTCGTGCGCCGTCCTCTCTTCCTCGGTGTCGAGGTCGATCTCACCCTTTGCCACCGAGTGCAGCGGCTTACCGTCGAACTCGGTCACCTGCCCCACCCAGATCTCGTCGACCGGGTCGGTGAGCAACAGCACCTCGTAACCCTTGGCCTTGAACGCTTCCAGATGCGGGGAGTTCAGGAGCTGGTGGCGCGAATCGCCGGTCGCGTAGAAGATCTGCTCCTGACCGTCCTTCATGCGTTCGATGTACTCGGCGAGAGTGGTGAGTTCGTCTTCCCTGTCGGCCGAGCTGTGCGTCGAGGCGAACGAGGAAACCGCCAACAGCGTCTCCTGGTTGTCGAAGTCCAACATCAGGCCCTCTTTGAGGACCTTGCCGAACTGGCTCCAGAAGGTGCGGTAATCCTGCGGCCGCTCGGACTGCAGATCCTTGATCGTCGAGAGGACCTTCTTGGTGAGACGGCGACGGATCGCGTTGATCTGGCGATCCTGCTGCAGGATCTCGCGGGAGACGTTGAGCGACATATCCTGTGCGTCGACGACCCCCTTGATGAAACGCAGGTATCTGGGCATGAGCTGGTCGCAGTCGCCCATGATGAACACGCGTTTGACGTACAGCTCCACCCCGACCTTGCTGTCCCGGTCGAACAAGTTGAACGGCGCCACCGACGGGATGAACAGCAGCGCCTGGTACTCGAAGGTGCCTTCGGCCTTCATCGAGATGACCTCGAGCGGGTCGTCCCACGCGTGCGCGATGTGCTTGTAGAACTCCTTGTACTCCTCGTCGGAGACCTCGTCTTTAGGCCTGGCCCACAGTGCCTTCATCGAGTTGAGGGTCTCGGTTTCAATGGTGACGACCTCGTCGCCGCCGTCTTCGGGGGCGGGGGTTCGACGCTCGACCTCCATCCGGATGGGCCAGGCAATGAAGTCGGAGTACTTCTTGACCAGGTTCCTGATCTTCCATTCGGCGGTGTAGTCGTGCAGCTCGTCCTCGGCGTCTGCGGGCTTGAGGTGCAGCGTGACCGATGTGCCCTGCGGGGCATCGTCGACCGATTCGATGGTGTAGGTGGCCTCGCCGCTCGACTCCCACTGGGTGGCTTCACTCTCGCCGGCCTTGCGGGTGAGCAACTCGACTTTGTCGGCCACCATGAACGTCGAGTAGAAACCGATCCCGAACTGACCGATCAGTTCCTCTGAGGCAGCCTCATTCTTGGCCTCACGTAATTGCTGGCGCAGCTCAGCAGTACCCGATTTGGCGAGAGTGCCGATCAGGGCCACGACTTCCTCGCGCGTCATACCGATGCCGTTGTCGCGAACGGTCAGCGTTCGTGCATCCCTGTCCACCTCGATCTCGATGTGCAGGTCGGAGGTGTCGACGTCCAGGTCCTTGTTCCGGAACGCGTCGATTCGCAGCTTGTCCAGTGCATCCGAGGCGTTCGAGATCAACTCCCGCAGAAACGAATCCTTGTTGGAGTAGACCGAGTGGATCATCAAATCCAGCAGTTGGCGTGCCTCCGCCTGAAACTCCAACTGCTCGACGCCCGCATTCATGAGATTTCCTTCCACGCCATGACACGTGAATTTACCGAGATCCGAAGCGACCATGCCCCGGGGGGCCGCGCTGACGGCCTGTTCCTACGTGCAGGAGGTCGCGCTCTACCCTGTGATCACCGCAACCGAGCCCCGCAGCGAAGGGAAATCAGGTGTCTGTTGCTCAACGCGAACGTGCCGCCCTCGTCGACACCATGCGCGGCGTCGGGCCGGATGCGCCCACCCTGTGCGAAGGCTGGAAGACACGGGACCTGGCCGCCCATCTGGTGATCCGGGAGTACCGCATCGACGCCGCACCTGGCATCACGATCCCTTTCTTCTCCGCCCACACCGCCAAGGTGCAGAAAGAGGTGACCGAGCAGACCGACTGGGACGAACTGGTGGACAAGGTCGCGTCCGGTCCGCCGCTCTACTCACCGCTCAAACTGCTCGACCCAGTGGCCAATGTCGCCGAGATGTTCATCCACCACGAGGACGTGCGCCGCGCGCAGCCCGGCTGGCAGCCGCGCGTGCTGGAACCCGCCCTGGCCACCATGCTGCGCCGCACGCTGTCGCTGATGGGCCGGCTAACGCTGACGAAGGTCCCCGCCCGGGTGGCGTTGCGTACCCCGGGCGGCAAGACGATGCTGACCGCCGGCCACGGCCCGGCGGTCGCGGTCACCGGTGCGCCCGAGGAGCTGCTGCTGTTCTCCGCCGGGCGCGTGGCCCAAGTCGAGTTCGACGGCGACGAGGCGACGGTACAGGCGGTGCGCGACGCACCCAAAGGCTTATAGCCGGCGAGCGTCAGGATCAGCCGAGCCCAAGATTCCGGTCATGCCGGCGGAGTCGCGGATGGGGGACGAAATCCCGAGTGCGCTATCGAGACGGACACGGCACTCCCTACTGGGCCCAGGTGGTCGACGAGGACGGCCGAGCCGGTAGCCACCCCGTCGTTGCTGTAGTGGGTAAGTGAGGCCAGCCCGATGTGGGGCCCGTCGGGCAGCCGGCTCAGGGCGAGGGTGTAGTCGGCGTTGATGAACTGCAACGCGTGTGTGCCCCAGTTGGCGATTGCGGCTGTGACGTCGGCAGCCATCGCCGCGCGGGTGAAAGCGCTGAGTGGTTCACCGTCGATCAATGAGCGGGTTTCTTGCAACCAGGTGTATTTCGGTCCCGACGTATTTGCCCATTCCGGGTCGGGATTCTGGACCCCGGCACCCCAGCCGTAGGTTCGCATGAAAAGCGACGGGTTGGCGCCGTCATGCTCACGAGGTAGCTGCGGCATCTGCACTGGTTGAGACCACACGTGCCCATCGGGCTGCGGGCCGCGCCGCAAAAACAGGGCACTCGCACGTGCCACGGTGTTGCCGCCCTGGATGGCAACAGCCTCGACCAGTCGCAATCGCCGTCGGTCGTGCTGTACGCGGGTGTGCACCTCAAGTGGTTCCAGCGCGGTTGGCGCGGGAAGGTCGACGGTCAGCCGCGCCGGTTGCAGTTGCGGGTCGTCGACCGCGTGTTCGACCGCCCAGCCCAAGAGGCCGCCGATGACGTGGCCGCTGATCGACGGTCCCCATCCCCCACGCGCGATTTTTGTTGGCAGGTAAAGGCTTTCGTCTCGGGTGAAGTACGGCGTCGACGGCTCCGAATCGATGTCATCCGGCGCGATATCAGGCTCGGTCACCGCGTGACTCTGCACATGAACGAGACTTCCACGGGATTCCTCCTTGACCGGCAACAGTAGATATTACTCGCGCACTAGGGATTTACGGCTTGCAGCACCACCGCGGTGTGGGCGTCGACGGTCAGCTTCTGCGCCGCGCGCAGTTCCTCGGATGCCGTCGCATCCTCGGCTCCGGAGTGCAGCACCGTGCGCCACTCAGTGCCGAAATCGGCTGGCGGAAGGACGAACTCAAGTGGCTCGTAGTGGGCGTTGAAGCAGAGTAGGAACGAGTCATCGAGCACCGGCTGCCCTCGCGCATCGCGGTCGGGAATGCCGTGGCCGTTAAGGAACACCGCGACGGATTTCGCGAAGCCCGCGCCCCAGTCCTCGTCGGTCATCTCGGCGCCCTCGGGGGTGAACCAGGCGATGTCGGGCAAGCCGGCCTCGCCGCGGCGGCCTACCGGCTTACCGCTGAAGAACCGCCGCCTGCGAAACACCGGGTGGTTGGCGCGCAGTGCTGACACCGCGCGGGTGAACTCCAGTAGGCCGGCATCGGCATCGGCCCAGTCGATCCAGGTGATCGTGTTGTCCTGGCAGTAACCGTTGTTGTTGCCGCCCTGCGTACGGCCGAGCTCGTCGCCGTGGCAGATCATCGGAACGCCCTGCGACAGGAGCAGGGTGGTGATGAGGTTGCGCTCCTGGCGACCGCGCAGCTCGTTGACAGCGGGGTCGTCGGTCGGCCCTTCGACGCCGCAGTTCCACGACCGATTGTGGCTCTCGCCGTCGTTGTTGTCCTCACCGTTGGCCTGGTTGTGCTTCTCGTTGTACGACACCAGGTCGCGCAGCGTGAACCCGTCGTGGGCGGTGACGAAGTTGATCGAGGCAACTGGCCTGCGTCCGGTGCGCTCGTAGAGGTCGGCCGATCCCGACAATCGGTAGGCGAACTCGTCGAGCGTGGCGGGCTCACCGCGCCAGAAGTCCCGCACGGTGTCGCGGTACTTTCCGTTCCATTCCGTCCACTGCGGCGGGAAATTGCCCACCTGGTAGCCGCCCGGCCCGACGTCCCAGGGTTCGGCGATGAGCTTGACCTGGCTGACAGTTGGATCCTGTTGCACGAGTTCGAAGAACGTCGACAGCCTGTCCACGTCGTAGAACTCGCGGGCCAGCGTCGACGCCAGGTCGAATCGGAAGCCGTCGACGTGCATCTCGGTCACCCAATAGCGCAACGAGTCCATGATGAGCTGCAACGAGTGGGGATGCCCGGCGTTGAGGCTGTTACCCGTGCCGGTGTAGTCCAGGTAGTAGCGCTTGTCGTCATCGACCAGCCGGTAGTACGCGGAGTTGTCGATACCGCGCATGGACAGCGTCGGGCCCAGGTGATTGCCCTCGGCGGTGTGGTTGTAGACCACATCGAGGATGACCTCGATGCCCGCATCGTGCAGCGAGCGCACCATCGACTTGAATTCCTGCACCTGGCCGCCAGCCGAAGTGGCGCTGGAATATTTCGGGTCGGGCGCAAAGAACGAGATCGTGTTGTAGCCCCAGTAGTTCGTCAGATCCTTCTCGACCAAGGTGGAGTCGTTAGCGAAGTGGTGCACCGGCATCAGCTCGATCGCGGTGACGCCGAGGCTCTGCAGATGCTCGATTATCACCGGGTGCGCCACGGCGGCGTACGTACCACGTATCTGTTCGGGGATGTCCGGATGGGTATTCGTCAGACCCTTGACGTGCGCCTCGTAGACGACCGTGTCGGCATACTCGTGGTTGGGCGGGCGGTCGTTGACCCAATCGAAGTACGGGCTGATCACCACCGACTTGGGCATGCTGGCCGCCGAGTCGTCGTCGTTGCGGCTGTCGGGGTCACCGAACGTGTAGCTGAACAGCGACTGGTTCCAATCGAACGTGCCGTCTATGGCCTTCGAATACGGATCCAGCAACAACTTGTTCGGGTTGCACCGCAGTCCGGCGTCAGGCTGGTACGGGCCGTAGACGCGGTAGCCATAGCGCTGGCCGGGTTCGATGGTCGGCACGAAACCGTGCCAGACAAAGCTGTCGACCTCGGGCAGCGTGATCCGCGTCTCAGTGCCATCGGCGTCGAACAGGCACAACTCGACCCGCTCAGCCACCTCGCTGAACACCGCGAAGTTGGCGCCCGCACCGTCGTACGTCGCACCCAGCGGGTAGGCCCTGCCCGGCCACACTTCGAGGGCGGGCGTGGGGCCACGGTTGCCTGCGCTTGCCATGGCGCAGTTGATACCCGGCCATGGCAGCGGTCAAACCGAGCGCGACTCTGAACGACATCACACACGACACCAGGCGTCACCATGCATCGATCCGAAATATCCTGGCGCACAACCATCTTACTGGCGCGCTCGGCGGACTGGCCGGCTACGGCCTCAGCTGCCGGCGATCCAGGCTTGCTCCTGACCGGGCTCGGGCAGAACGCGGCCGCCTTCGACGGCGAAACTGGCTGGGCTGCTCTGGAAGACCGCAAGCACTCGCTCGGCGGGTATACCCGCAATCCGCGTTACGGCGGAAGCGATTTCGGTGACAAGACGCGTGGTCTCGGCTTTCGGGTGGCCTTCACGTATCCAGCCGCTGACCAGGACTGGACTAGCTGGTACACCGTCGGTGTAGACGTTGTCTGAAGGCAATTCATGGAAAACCACGTTGACATAGGTGCTGGGCACGTGATTGATCTCCGAGTGGATTCTCGCAATCTCAGCCGCCAACGTCGCCTTGACGGGGCCGGGCAGCGTCGCTGCTGTGGTCGTGCAGGTATAGATAGGCATCTGTGCTCCTTCAGGGGGCAGTCACAACGGCAATCACCTTCATCCGCCCGAACTCGGAGGTACTAGTCATCTCGCGGACAGTCTTCGTGCTTGTGCGGACAAATATTTCGATCGGCTCCTTGATTGTTGACCGAGCCGGTGTGGTTGTCGATGTCCTCCCTGACAACTCAGCGCCTGCTCTGATGTGCCGCGACACAGTGGGTTAGCGAAGTTGGTCGGGTCGTCGAAGGTTCGCGCGCCTGGCGCACCCTCAGGTTGCATCCCCAGGGTTGTCGGTCTCTCCCTCGGCGCCGGCCGTGTCCGGAACTTTTCGCAAAGCACGGTTGGTGGAGCGCAAGTCAGTATTGGCCGCCGACAGTGTGGCGTTGTCATCCTCGAGGTCGAGGATACGAGCGATGGCGGCCAGGTTGATCCCGGCTGCGACCAGCGCGCCGATGCGCCGTAGCCGGGCCAAGTCGTCGGCGCTGTAGCGCCGGGTTCCGCCATCACTTCGAGCCGGTATCAGCAGACCGTAACGTTCGTACAAGCGCAGCGACTGCACCGGTATGCCGGAAAGTTCGGCGGCCACGGAGATTCCGTACACACCGTGATCGGGAGCCGGGGCGCCGGTGGGGCCACCAACATCGGCCATCGAGCATCTCCTCGCGTAGATACACAGGAAACCTGTGTATCACACTTGCGCTGAACTTTCGACAATGCTATATAAAACCTATGTTAGTAGCCATAGATAGCACGGCGGCCACCGGCGCTCCTGTGAAGCGATATCGTAATGTCGTCCCCGGCGTTCAGAGTCCAGCGCCTCTTATTCGACTATCGCCGCCGCCGCGTGGCGGATTTGCGACGAGCAGTTTGGCCTGTGTCTGTTATTGACGGTGCCGTCAACACAGCGGTCGATGATGTGGTCAACTGAGCGCGAGGAGGCAAGCTTCGCGATGAGCTGGGATCTAAACGGCCAACCGGCCGATGTCCAACAAGCCTTGGCCGGTGGCGAACCGCAGCGGGTGGGGTGGTTTCGCTTCTACTTCGCCGACCAGCGGTGGGAGTGGTCCGAACAGGTGCAGCGTTTGCACGGGTACGAGCCCGGCACTGTTACCCCCACCACCGAGCTGGTGCTTGCACATAAACATCCCGACGACCGCGGCCAGGTCGCGGCTACCATCGACGACATTCTGAGCACCCACAAGGCGTTCAGCACCCGTCATCGCATTGTCGACACCGGCGGAACTGTGCGCCACGTCGTCGTGGTCGGTGACCAGCTCTACGACGACCAGCGCGCCGTGATCGGAACGTACGGCTTCTACGTCGAGGTCACGCAGGTGCCCGACCAGGCGCACGAGGACCTCGTTACGGCGAGGCTGGCTGAGATCGCCGACAGCCGCGCCGCCATCGAGCAGGCCAAAGGCATGTTGATGCTGATCTATGGCATCGACGACGCCGCCGCGTTCAACCTGCTCAAATGGCTGTCGCAGGAAGCCAACGTCAAGCTCCGGCTGCTGGCCGAGCAGATCTGTAAAGACTTCCGAGGCGCCAGGCTCACCCTGACGTCGCAATCGGAGTTCGACCAACTACTGCTGACCGCGCGTCTGCGCGTTGGCAGCGCCGACAGCCCAGCCATGGCGCAAGAGGCGTGAGAGTGCCGCTGCCTGCCGCTGAGATGCCTTGTCTAGGCTGGTCTTTGGTTTGAATAGACCTGATCTATCTTGAGGCTGGCCGCAGGCCGTCGAGGGCGATGTTAGTCACCTGCTCGGCCAGGTCGCTGTTGTAGGTCTCAACCGCTTGGCAGCCGACCAGCAGCGCCTTCACTTCCGGTACACCGACATCCTTTCGCGCCGTACCGGATTCTTGGGCAGCGCTTAACAGTTCGCCGAGCAGACCGAGGAAGGCGTCCTCAGCCTCGGGCACCGAGGTATTGATGTCGATTCCCAAGCCGGCCAGGGCGTCGACGAGGCCGCGGTCCGCAGCGCCCCACTGCAACACCATCGAGAGCAAAAAGGTGAACAGCGCCTCGCCGGGGTCATCGGATTTCAGCAAGGTGTAGCCGTCGTCGATGATGCGGTGTAACCGATCGGCGATCACCGCCTGGAACAGCGCCTCCTTGGTCGGAAAATGGCGGTACACGGTTCCCGCTCCGACTTCGGCTCGCCGGGCTATCTCATCGATCGGCACCGACAGGCCTTCAGCCGCGAACGTCTCGTAGGCGACCGCCAACACCCGGGCCCGGTTGCGGGCAGCATCGGCACGCAGCGGGCGCTCGGGTTGAGCCACGTCACACCACCTCCGGTCGAACGATGCTTGACAAAGCGGGGCGATCGTTCCGTATAGTCAGCATAATAGGAGCGGACGCCCCGTTTAAGTCGATTCTAGTAAAGGAGCTTCTCATGCCCAACTGGACTGCCGCAGACATTCCCGACCAAACCGGCCGCACCGCCATCATCACTGGGGCGAACACCGGCCTCGGTTATGAGACGGCTGTCGCGCTGGCCGGGCAAGGTGCGCGCGTCGTCCTCGCCGTGCGCAATCTCGACAAGGGCAAACAGGCCGCCACCCGCATCGCCGAAGCCCACCGGGGTGCCACTGTGGAGCTGCAGGAACTCGATCTGACCTCGCTGGCCTCCATCCGGGCCGCCGCTGAGCAATTGCGCGCCGATCACGACCGCATCGACCTGCTGATCAACAACGCCGGAGTGATGTGGACGCCCAAGTCGACCACCGCGGATGGCTTCGAGCTGCAGTTCGGTACTAATCATCTGGGCCACTTCGCGCTGACCGGGTTGCTGCTCGATCGATTGCTGCCGGTGCCCGGTTCGCGGGTCGTCACGGTCAGCAGCATCGGCCATCGCCTGCGCGCGGCGATCCATTTCGACGATCTGCAGTGGGAGCGCAGCTACAACCGCGTCAGCGCCTATGGGCAATCCAAGTTGGCCAACCTGCTGTTCACCTATGAGCTGCAGCGCCGGCTGGCCCCGCGCGGAACAACCGCCGCCCTGGCGGCACACCCCGGCGGCTCGCGAACGGAGCTCACCCGCAACGTGCCCCGTCTGGTCGCAGCGGTCAACGCCGTCCTCGAACCGCTCTATCAGGGTGCGGATCGGGGCGCACTGCCGACACTGCGCGCCGCGACCGACCCCGGAGTGCACGGCGGCCAGTACTACGGGCCTGGTGGCATCGGCGAGCTGCGGGGATACCCGAAGGTAGTGCCGTCCAGTGACCAGTCCCACGACGTGAAGCTGCAGCGGCGGTTGTGGGAGGTCTCCGAAGACCTCACCGGTGTGGTCTATCCGGTCGGCTGACGCTGATTTCCTGACCAACCGGCAACTCCTATTCGGTGGCGAGGCAGCCACAGCGGGCCCCGACGAACCGCTCCACGGTCGGCCCTTCTCAATAGCTGCCGCGCGGCGAAGCAGCCACCGAATAGGGTGTTGCGGATTCAGATTCGAGCCTGCACGCTCGCGCGGGAAAGCCGTCATCCTTGCAGTTCAGATGACTGCTGACCGTAGAGCTTTGCAGCGTAGATCGATGCAGAAGATTTGCAGAGGCTCGTCATAGCAAACTCATAGGGTAGCTATTTAGCGTTGCTCACTGTCAGGGCGAGTGTCCAAACATTCACTAGAGACAGGTGAAGGACCATGAAACTGAAGCAACTAATCGGGGGCGCGACCATCGTCGGTGCTCTGGGCGCAGCGGCATTGGGTGTGGGCGCCGGTTCGGCCTACGCCGCCCCAGGACCGGGCGGGCCGGGCCCGGGCGGCCACGGCGCACCTGCGGCCCCGGGTGGTGACCACGGCGCACCCGCAGGCGCACCCGGCGGCAACCACGGCGCACCGGCGCCCGGAGACTTCCATGGCCCGGGCGGACCCGGCGGTCCTGCCGACTACCACGGCCCGGGCGGACCCGGTGGTCCCGGCGGACCCGGCGGGCCATGGCGTGGGGACGCACAGCGTGGCTACTTCAACGGGACCCCTTGGGGCAACGGTGCGGCACCCTGGGGATGGGGCGCGCCGCCACGGCCAGCGTGGGGCGGACCGCTCCCCCCGCCCGGTGGTCGCTGGGGAGGTGGCCCAATCAACTACTGGGGCTACCAGGAAACACCGTTCTGGAATCCCGGGTTCAATCAGTGGGGCTTTAACTTCTTCGGGGTGTGGATCCCGCTGTAAAGAGGCAGCTGTCACGTCGCCCGCTTCGCCGCTCGGCGAGCGGGCGTCGTGCATTTCCCGCAGGGCCGCGGGGCACGCAGCGCTTTCGGGACTGCCGGCTGCACGGGATGAGACCGACGTGTGACCTGCGCCATGTCCAATTTGCCCCGCGTTCAACACCGCCCGCGTTAGGCTGCTATCAGCATCTTTCGGATCGACATTGGACGCGTTCTGATCGATCGCTCATCGGGGGGAAGCGCGACGTGATCATCGGAAACGCCGAGGTGGTGTTGCCGGTTGCGGCACTGGGTCGAGTGGATGCAAGCGACGACGACGACCTGCCCCAGGTCCTCGCTGACACCGTCACCGACCTCTTGGGCACGCCCCGGGCACGCGGGTGGATTCATGTCTGCTTGGCGGCGTTGTTCGTCGTGGCCGGCGCGGCCCTGGTGCCGGTCGCCTGGATCGCCACGTCACCGAAGGCTGGTTGGGCCACGCTGATTTACACCGCGACCATTGTCGCGATGTTCAGCGGCAGCGCGATCTACCACCGAGTGCAATGGCGCTCCGAAAACGCCATGAAGTGGATGAAGCGTGCCGACCACTCGTTGATATTCGTGTTCATCGCCGGTTGCTACACCCCGATCGCGCTCTTGGCGATGCCGAAGTCCACCGGGACGCTAGTCCTCGCGGTCGTCTACACCGGAGCGGTCGCCGGTATCGCCCTCAAAATGCTATGGCCATCGGCCCCCAGAGCGGTCGGCTTGCCCCTGTATCTGCTAATCGGCTATGTGGCAATATTTTTCGCCGGAACACTCGTGGCCGGCGCGGGCGTCGTCGTCGTCGTGCTACTCGTCGCCGGAGGTGTGCTCTACAACATCGGTGCAGTCCTATACGCGTTTCGCTGGCCCAACCCGTGGCCGCGGACGTTTGGCTATCACGAGTTTTTTCACGCATTCACCGCGGCCGCGGCGATCTGCCACTACATCGCTATCTGGCTCTTGATCGCCTAACGGGGCAATTCTCCGGAATGGCTTGTATGTGCTTTTCGCTAGCGATCTTTCAGGCTGCCGATGCCAAGTGACCCGGATGACAGGCCCTGGCGGCCGGACCGCTCTGCCTGCCGCACGTAGGCAGCCGGATCACGGTCCACGGGCCGGATGCCCGCAAAATGCCGCGCCTCGAAAGCCACGAAGGCGACGGCTAAATCGTGGCGCAGCTGGAGCCCGACTTCCCGGCGAAAGTCGGTGAGGCCCTCGCGTTCCTCCTCGGCCATATGGTCGCCATTGGCCACGTTCACCGCGGCGACCGCCTCATACCACCCGTTACTCCCCGGCTTGTGGCCCGCGACCGCGGCGATGGTGTCCCGGATTTCGTTGTGATCGCCGATGGCATCAAGCGTCTCCTCCTCGGCGGTGCCGATGCGGCCGGTGCGCTGGCCAGCGCGAAGCAGCTCAGGGTAGAAGATCTGCTCCTCGGCTGCGGCATGCACTTCCAGGAATACCGACAGCCTTGTCCACAGGTCACCCAGGGTGCCGGTGTCGGCCCGGTCGACCTGCTCCAGGATGGCGAAGCGTCGGCGCTGTTCGTGGTGGTCCTCGAGGATCAGTTGGGTGATGTCCAACTCGCCTCCAACGCAGAAACTTCCAGGCATCTGTCCTGATGGATCCTACGCTGGCGCGCGCCCGCTTTTACTGCCGCGCCTTGCGTCCTGCGCGCTGCTGCGCCCTGGGTAGCTCCACGATGCGGTCGCACGACTACACCTTGGATGGGATGGAGTGTGACGCATAGTTGAGCCAACCCCCGCGGCCGCCGAAAGCCGCGCCCAACATCGTGGTAATCCTGTTCGACGACCTCGGATTTGCCCAATTCGGTTGGTACGGTTCGGATATCTCGAAACCGGCGATCGACCGTCTGGCCGCCGGATGCCTGCGATACAACCGGTTTCATGTGACCGCCCTGTGTTCGCCCACGCGGGCAGCGTTGCTGACATGTATATAGAGGGTGTCCGATGTATCGGACCAATGCCACCGCGCAGATTCACCTCGATGGCAACGCCGCGACCAACGGGCAGGCGGGGCCCGTCGTTGATATCCACCAGCCCGAAAGGAACCCCCTATGACCGCTTCACACGCCATGACCACTTCGCCCGGCGTGGAGATCGGGGTCGGGCTCGATCGGGGCCTCGGGTTGTCCTGGGATGAGTACCGCGAGCTTGGCAGGAATGCCGCTCGCCTGGGTTACCGAAGCGCCTGGACCAACGCCGGCATTGGGAGCGACGCGATGCATGTCTGCGCCCAGTGGTCCGTCGCGAGCGCGGACGTGTTGCCCGGCGGCATCGGGACTGGCGTCTCGGTGATCCCGATCGGCTACTGGTCGGTGGCGTCGATGGCGTCCTGCGCGGCGACTGTCGGCGATATCAGTGGCGGCAAGTTCGTTCTCGGAGTGGGGTCAGGGGCTCTCCACGTCCCGGCTTTCCGGCAGTCGCTTGGCCTGGACGACAGGCTGCGGCCGATCGGCACGATGCGCGAGTGGCTGGTGACGCTGCGTGCCCTGCTGGCCGGTGAGACGGTGGGCCACGAGGGCGAGGCGATCACGCTGCGCGGCATCAATCTCGGATCGAAGCCGCCGAGGGTGCCCGTAGTGCTGGGGGCCCTTGGACCGAAAATGCTGGCCCTGGCGGGTGAGGCGTCCGACGGTGCCGCCCTCAACTGGTGCACGCCCGAGCAGATCGCTGCCAACCGCGAGATCGTGGCGAACGGTGCGCTCAAGGCGGGCCGTGCGCCCAACGAGGTCGCCATGATCGAGTACATCCGCATCTGCGTGGACGACGACGAGGACACCGCCCGACGCGCCTTCACCAAGGCGCTGATGGGCTACGCGCTGGCCTGGCCCGGCACGAACAAGGCGCTGGGATACCGCGGCCATTTCGGGCGGATGGGCTTCGACGAGGCGCTGACTGAACTAGAGGAGCGCCGCGACCGCGGCGCCTCCGAGGATGAGTTGATCGACGCGTTCCCCTTGGATCTCGCGAGACTGGTGGGCTACTTCGGGTCGGCGTCCGGCGCTGCCGCCGCCTTCCGTCATCTCGCAGAGGGGCTGGACACCGCCATCGTGCGGGTGGTGGCCGCCCGGCCGGGGCTGGAGTCCATCGCCGCTGTTATGGAAGCGTGCCAGCCGTCCAAGCTCGCGGCCTGAGCCCGGCGCCGAGGACGCCTGGCTCGATGAGGCCGCAGCAAGCTGATCCTGCCAGCGGTAGCCTGTCGCCGCCGCCCATGTCGGAGGCGCTCTGCGGCAACGACGTTGACTGAGGATGGTCGCCTGCGGTGCAACCGCAACGTCATCGAACGCGGTTTCAACGATCCACCCGACCGGTGCCGGACCCCGACCGCCGTACGATCGGAAGAATGACTGCCCCAACACCACCGCGGCCGTGGCCGGCTATGACCCGGCGCCGCATACTGCTCGGCACCACAGTGCTCGGCGCGCTCGCCGGGTTCGGCTCATTGCGTGACTCCATCGCGGCCGCCGCGCCGGGCATTTCGACCGATACATTCGAGGTCAGCCATAGTGACGGGGAGTGGCGGCAGCTTCTGACCCCACAGCAGTACGCCGTGCTTCGCACGGCGGCCACCGAGATGCCCTACAGCAGCCCGCTCAACGACGAGCACCGGGCCGGGACCTTCGGATGTGCGGGCTGTGGGCTGGACCTGTTCTCGTCGACCACCAAGTTCGACAGCGGCACCGGCTGGCCGAGCTTCTGGAAAGCCCTGGACAACGCCGTACTCGAGCAGCCAGACAACAGCCAGGGCATGAGCCGCACCGAGGTGCTCTGCCGCCGCTGCGGCGGGCACCTCGGCCACGTCTTCAACGATGGCCCCCAACCGACCGGCCTGCGCTACTGCATGAACGGGGTGGCAATGAACTTCCGACCGACCTAGCGGCCCTTCCGCTTCTATCAGAGCTCCATAAGGTCCACATAGCCCCGGCCACAACGCGGCACAGGCTTGGCGGACAGCATTTGTCTGGGCGGCCTCTTCTGTCAGACAGCGGCTGCCGGCAAACCTTTGGAGTAGCAGTGGACATCGTGCTCGGGGTATCAATGGCACCCGCGGGGGTCCGCATGGTGCTGGTCCAGGGGGGAAACGCCGACGGCTTCACCGTCGAAGAAGGCAGCCTCGACGTCGTTGGCACCGCCGACTCGGCAGCCGCGAGCGCAGCCGATCGAGTGCTCTCCGCGATTGTGGGGACGCGCGAAGGTGCGGCCGAAGCCGGACACCAACTGTCCTCGATCGGAGTGACCTGGACCGACGAGGTCGAGGCTGCCGTACTGCGCGACGCGCTGGCCGCCGAAAAGATCAAGAACGTCATGGTGGTCTCGGCGTTCCTGGCCGCAGCCGCGCTGGCTCAATCTGTCGGCGGCGCGCTTGGCTACGAACACACCGCGATGCTTTTCCTGGAGCCTGAGAGAGCGACTTTGGCGGTCGTTGAAACCGCCGACGGTTCCATCGCCCATGTCCACACCCAGCCGGTAGGCAGCGCCGACACCGTCGTCGAACTCACTTCGTTGATCGCTGGATTGGAGGCGCTTCAGACGCGCCCGGACGGGCTGTTCGTGGTTGGCTCCGGCGTTGACATCGCCGCGATCAAACCGCTACTGCAGGAAGCGACTTGCCTTGCGGTAAGCGCGCCGGCAGAGCCGGAGACGGCGCTGGCCCAGGGGGCGGCGCTGGCGTCGGCGAATGCGCCGTTGTTTGCCTCGTCCACCGCTGCCCAGGCCTACTCGCGGGACGCCGGCACCGGTGAAATGCACCTGGGTGCGCTGGCTGGCTACCTCAGCGTTCCCGACGTTGCCCCCGGCGCCGAGGAGGGCGAGGAGCTCGCCTACAGCGCGTTGCCTGACGAGGACGCCGACGCCCCCACCGTCGTCGTGGACACGGCCGACGGCAAAAACCAGCAGGGGCGCCGGCGGGTCCTGCTGATCGGTAGCGCCTCAGCCGTGGTGTGCATCAGCGCGGTTGTGGCGCTTGAGATTGCGCTGGCGATCGGTCTGCGCCCGACACTCGCTCTGCGCCCCAACCCCGGCCAAAACCTAATCGTCCCAACCCAGCATGCGCCCCGGCCGGTTCAGGAGTCCAACCCCCTACCAAATCTCACTCACCAGCCGGTGGTGGCGCCCCCGGCCGTCAACGCAGTGGCTCCCGCGGCCCCTCCCCCGGGTGCGCCGCGGTTGCCGGTGCCGGTTTTCGTTCCTGCGCTGCCGGTGCCGGTTCCCCAGGCACCAGAGCACGTGCCGTCCCCCGGTCCTCCTCTGATGCCCCAGGTTCCAGCGCAAAGGTCAACACCGACACCTCAGGCACCCCTGCCGACGCCTGTGCCCCCGCCTCGAGCGCACCCCCCGGTGCCGCCACCTCAGGTAACCGTGCCGCCGCCCGCGCCCCCGCCACGAGGACACGCCCCGGCGCCCCCACCTCAAACGCATTTCCCGGATTCGCCGCCGCGCGGTGGCCCTCCAGATTCGCCGCCACCAGGCCACAACCCGGGACATCAACCCCCGGGTGACATACCGGGCCCCCAGCCTCCGGTGCATGAACCAGGCCCCGCAGGTCCACCGGGTCCCGGGAACCCGGGCGTCGGGGAACCACCGAGGCAAGACCCGGAACCCAACCCGGGCGGCGGTGGCGGATTTGGCGAGCCTGGTGGCGGTGGTGAGGGCCACAGCGTCGGTGGCGAAAGTGGCGGCGGCGCAAGTACGGGCGGCGGCGAGAGCGCCGGCGGCGGCGCGAGTTCCGGAGGCGGCGAAAGCGGCGGTCACAGGTAGCCGTCCGCGATGTAACGTCGTGATGTGGCAACCACGAACGACGGATCCGCTGCCCCGCGCGTCCACCACGTCGTGTACGCCGTCGACTCGGACCGGATAGACGCCGCCGCCGACTTCTTCACCGAACTCGGTTTCACGTTCGCGAATTTCGTCCTCGAAGACGTGGGCCTGCGCGTGATGTTGGACTGGACTGGCGGATTGGAGCTTGTCACACCTGTGCCGGGTGGCAATGGAGACAGCAGCTCGGTCGCAGAGTTCCTGCGCAACGCCGGCCACGGTGTGTACTCGGTGGCGATCAGGGTGCCCGAGGCTTCGGCCGCCGAGGACGTGGCGCGAAGATACGGCGCCACAACGCAATACCGCCAACATCGCGAGGTGGGCACGCACAGCCTCGACGAGATCGACCTCCGCGTGCTGGGCCTTCCGGTGACTTTTCTGTCGACCGACCTGCCGGATTGACGGTCAGCTCACCACAACACGCCGGGCAGATGGTCGGTTGGCCTGATGTCGCGGGCCGCCATCATCCCGGCCGGGGCACGGCACACCGCGTCGATCATGTTGATTGCGCGCGCGGCGGTGGCGATAACCCCACCATCGTTGTGGTCGATGCCCGATCCGCCGACATGAGTGTTGATCTCGACACCGGGACTTCCCTCGACGACCACGCGGTGAACTCCCGGTCGGCCGTCCGGCGGGAACTGCCAATCCGGAGCGGCCGCCTCGGTGAGCCGGTTGACATGTTCCATCGTGATCACCGCATCGTCGCCCCGCACTCCTTCCACGGCGAAGCGCATCGCGGCCACGCATCCGGGCTCGACATTCATCATCGTGCACTCGATGGGTAGCGGAGTGACCCACTTCTCGTAGCGCTCGCGAACCGAATCGAGGGTGATTCCGATATCTTCGGCCAGACTGCGGATCGGGCCGCCCCACATCGACTCGAGGATCCCGGGCTCGAACAAGATCGGGGTGTGCTCGGGCAAAGTTCCGAAACCGAAAGTGACACCGGTGAACTCGGCATCGTCGTACGAGGCGTAGTCGCAGATCTCCTGCACCGTGATCGATGTCGCGCGGGTAGCCAGGCTCAGCGCCGTGTGCACCAGGGTGTCGCCGGAAAATCCGGGGTCGAGCCCATTGATGTACAACGTGCTTGCCCCGTCGGCACACGCCTGCTCCAGCGGCTTCCGCAACCAGCTGCCCGCCTGCCTCGGCGCCACCAGCCACACCATTGACGTCCCGACGATATTGATGCCCGCACGCAGGAACCGAGTCATTTCATCGAGCGCCTCCTTCGGCCTGGTCTCTGCCTGTGACGTGTACACGACGCAGTCGGCCCCCAGAGCGATGAGCGCGTCGACGTCATCGGTGGCAATAACTCCGGTCAGGTCATGCCGTCCCGCCAATTCCGCTGCATCCCGGCCGATTTTGTCGGGACTCGAGGCATGCACGCCGATGAGTTCGAGATCCGGCCGATCGATGATGGTGCGAAGGGCATGTAGCCCGACGTTGCCGGTCGAGAACTGGATGACGCGACGTGTCACAGTGCACCTTGCCTTTCTGACAGTGAGCCGGATCAGCCGATGGCTTGCAGGCCTTCGCGGTGCGGGCGCAGCGAACCGATGGCCGAGGTGATCGGCATGTGCAGCGCGTCAACCAAACCCGGCGGAGCCGCGCACACCCACGGAATGGCGTTGATTGCGCGCATCCCGGTGGCGAGCAGACCGTGATCGGTGGAATCCTCGTCGGCGTTGAAGCCGACCTCGAACTCGGCGTCGAAACTCGGCTCCCCCTCGATCATCACCCGCCAGACGCCGTCGATGCCGCCCGCGCGACTCTTCGGCCAGTCTGGTGCCACGTCTTCGGCCATCCTGTCGACGTGTTCGATTGTGATGACTTCCTGACCGTCCACGACGCCGATGCAGCGGAACCACACCGCACCGACCGCGCCGGGTTCGATTACGCCGGACAATGTTTCGAGTCGTCGCGGCGACGGTGCGTACTCGCATGATTCGCGAATCTCATCCAACTCGACGCCCAGTGATTCGGCCACCATCGTCACCGCGGCTCCCCAGCCGAATGTGATGACACCGGGCTGCATGATGCCGCCCTGATAGTCCAGCGATTGGCCGAAGCCGAACAGTTCACGCATCTCGTAAAGCGTGTTGTCGCGTGAGTAGTCGGTGATCTCCAGCCCGCGGATGGAGTACACACGGTTGGACATGGAGCTCAGCGCGGCCGCGAACAAGTCGCACCCGAACCCCGGTTCGATGCCCGACGAATAGATCGAGGCGCCGCCTTGGCGCGCGGCGTCGACGATCCGCGTCAGCGCCGACTCGCGCATCGATCCCCTCGGGTAGACCAAGCCGGGCAGCGAGGTTGTCACGATGTTCTTGCCGGCGGCCAGGATTCGGCAGAAATCGGCTATTGCCTCCCGTGGGCGGCTGGTGGCGGGGCCGGTGTAGATCACGCAGTCGACGTCCGAACTCAGCAACGCGTCTTCGTCGTTGGTCGCCACGATCCCGAGCGGTTCGATGCCCGCCAATGCTCCGGCATCCTGGCCGGCTTTTGACGGCGAGTGCACCCAGACCCCGACCAGGTTCAGGTTGGGTCGATCTGTGACCGCCTTGATCGAGAGTCGTCCGACGCGACCCGTCGCCCACACGACGACGTTGTATGTCCGCTTCGCGAAATCGGTTGTCGGCGTCACGGTGTCAACTCCTGTCGGCCAAGTGCATGTGCGCGTGCATTAGAGTCAACACTGTTGACCGACTTCAGTCAACAGTGTTGACTGCAATGGCGGTGGCGCGAGAAAGGCAACGTTATGGGTGAGGCGAGCGCCGAACAGCCTGCCGCCCAAACGCGAGCGGCCCGTGCCGCTAAGACGGCGGACGCCATCCTGCGCTGCGCAACGCGACGGTTCTGGCGCGACGGATACTCTGCAACGACGGTCCGGGCCATCGCCCAGGACGCCGGCGTTGATCCAGCCCTGGTCATCCGCCACTTCGGCTCGAAGGAAGATCTGTTCCTCCGGGCGCTTCCCGTCGAAGAGTTCTGGCGCGATGTGCTGTCCGGACCGGTAAACAGTCTGGGAACGCGCCTGGTCGATCATCTCCTCGACCAGGCGTCGAGCCGGATGCTCAACCTTCACGCCACATTGGTGCGCGCTTCGGACAGCCCGGCCGTGCGTAGCCGGTTGTTCGAAATCATTGATCGCTACTTCATCGACGGGCTCAAGGATCGCCTCGGCGGACCCAACCCGGAGCTGCGCGCCCATGTCGTCGCCGCACAGGTCGGCGGCTTGCTGCAGTCGCTGAGTATCTCCAATGCGCTCCTTGACGACTACGAACGCGCCGCCGTCGTGTCCGTCTACGGTCGAGCCATTCAAGCCGTCATCGAGTCCCCGGGCAAGTGAACGGCGCCTAGAGCTTGAACCGTCCGGCGAATCCCCGCAGGGGTAAGTCGGCACTGGTCAGCAGTCCCGGTGGGGCCGCGACGACGGATTTGATCGCGTTCAGCGCCGGCATTCCGGTCACAGTCATGCCGATGGAGGCGAAGTTGTCGGGGTTGGACAGGTCGACGCCGGGTTTGGGGAAGACCATGTGCTTGTTGTAGATGCAAGGGTCGCCCTTTATCTGAGTGATGTAGCAGCCCTTGATGTCCCAGCTCGGATCGGTGTGCGGGGTCATCTGCCACTCCAGATGGGTCTCGACTCTTGGCACGCCGTCGACCATGCCCTGGTACTTGATGTAGTTGCCGCCGAGCGAGCCCTTCGGCATCTTGTACCAACCCAGGTCGACGTCCTTGGTACACGCACCGAGTTGGTAGCTGAACTTCACCTCGTCCAGTTCCAGGTCGAAGCAGTCCGCCATCATCAGCACGCTGTCGGCGAAGACCCGGGTGTACTTCTCCAGCTTGCCCGGAATGCTCGGGTCATCGACCGGCATCCCGTAGCCGACCTCGATCCAGGTGTCCTTCGAGTGGTGGCATGACACGTCGACGGATTCGAGGGTCGTGATGTTCTCGATCTCGGCAACATCGGAGGAGCACACCACTCCCAGGATCTGGTTGACGCCCGGGTTCATCCCCGTGCCGTAGAAGGTGGACCCGCCCGTCTGGCAGGCCTCCTGCAGAATCTGGGTCACCGGCTTGCCCGACGGATGCGGATGATTCTTGTCGCGGTGCCAACCGGTGATCCAGTCCGCTGTGGTGACGATGTTGATCCCGGCCGCAAGGACTTTCACGTATAGGTCCTCGTCGGGGAACACCCCGTGAAAGGTCAGGACATCGGGCTTGGCGGCGATGATGTCATCGACCGAACCGGTGGCGGTCACCCCGATGGGGGCCAGACCGGCGATCTCACCGGCATCGCGCCCGATCTTTTCCGATGTGTAGCAGTGCAATCCGATCAGCTCGAGATCCGGCTGGTTACCGATGCGCTTGATCATCTCGGTGCCGACGTTGCCGGTCGCGACCTGAAATACCCGGATCGGTGCGTTCATATCGAAGCCTGCCTTCCTTCACTGAGTATCGGCCCCTGAAGCTCAGCGGCGCTGCCGCCGCGGCCGTCCGGATAGAACTGCTTGGCCCAGTTGCGGATAGCAGTAAAGCCCTCGAACTCGCTGCTGGACAATGCGGGCGGATCTGAGTACCGCTGGTGTTGCCAAATGTGAATGTCTTGCGCGAACTGACGAATGACCTCTTGCGCGAACTCCCGGGCCTTCTGCCCGGCCTTCGCCGGATCGGAGCGGGCTGTTCGCCCGATGTACACGCTGAAGCGAACATCGGATGTGTTGTCGTCGACGGGGGTCACGGCCGAGATCGTCCGGTTGTCGACCATGCCCCAACTCTTGGTCACCGCGACGCCCAGTCCGCCGTTGATCGCCTCGACACCGCTCTTGACGTCCTCGATGGACTGCCCGTCGTCGCCTTCGAAGGTGATGGTGAAGTCGACGTAGGACACCGGTTGATCGAAGTCGTGCCGGGTGAACACAGGCACGATCGGTGTCTTGTGCACGAACTTGAAATGGGCGAAGTCGACACCATTTTCGAGCACGTACTGCGGGTGCAGTTCCAGCTTCTCCCGATAGAGGGTGGCGACCGGGTAGTAGTCGGCCAGACTGCTGCCGTCGTCGAAACCCGCGAACACGTCGGGCACGTCGAAGAAGGGCGCTCGACCTTCAACGTCGTGCCAGATGTACACCGATTCGTTGCGCTCCACCACCGGATAGGTGCGCATGCGACGTCCTCGATTGGGGCGGTTCTCGTACGGGATACAGACGTTGCGGCCTTCGTGGCTCCACTGCCAGCCGTGGAAGGCGCACTCGATGACCTCGCCTTCGACGTGACCGCCGAACCCCAGATGTGCGCCCAAGTGTTCGCAGTAGGCATCCATGACGGTCAGCCGACCGGACTGCGCCCGCCAGGCCACCATCTCCTGGCCGAAGTAGGTCATGCGGTGGACCTCGCCGACGCCGATCTCGGTGGACCAGGCGACTTGGAACCAGCCGGTGGGCTTCATCGATAGCGGTGGTTTCGCCATCAGTCGTGTCCTCTCCCCTACCGTGGCTACCGTCCGGATCGAATAATAGAGCCCTAGTTGAAAATATGATAGGCGGTTCTCTGCCCTCAAACGATGCGCCACCCGACGACAGCCGAACGGCACCCCAACCGGCGCGGCCAACGTCTGAAGCAACGCCGGCGACGGGTCTGACACCGTCGCGCCGAGGCGGGCTCCGCGAGCGTAATGCCACCGCGATTTTCACCGGCGATTTTTTCGCAGCGACGTTACGCTCGCGGCTGCACCGGGCAACACGAAAGGCATTCGGCTATCTACGATCAGCACCTGGCCGATCTCGATGACGCCGACGTCGCGGCGTGGACCGCAGGCGTGATCAGGCCCGCAAGCCGAGTGCCTGCTTGGACTGTGGACACCGACATACCGTGACCAAATCGTTAGCTTGAGTGACGCATCGAGCGGGTAGTCGCACGACGGATATGTCGAAACGCTTTCCCTTGCGTTGCGATACGCAATCAAGGATCGAGCATCCAAGTTACTCATGATAAAAATTTATTCATGAAAAACATTGCACGCGTTACACTATCGGCATTCGTCGTGACCGCAGGCTTAGGGCTGGCCGGTTTGGGAGCGGCTACCGCCGCCCAGGCCCAACCCGCGCCGTTCCCAACATGGTGCCCAGGCGACTTCTGGGACCCGGGTTGGGGTTTCAATCCGGATGGGGGCCACTGCCACGATGGTGGTCCGGGCTGGCGTGGTCACGACGATGGCCGTGGCCCGGGTTGGAACGACAACCGCGGCTGGCGTTAAACAGACACTTCGGGTTAGACGGACACTTCGGGGAGTCGGGACTGCGCACGGTTGTGCGCAGTCCCGCAACCGGAGCAGCGCCGCCCTGAAGCCGTCGCGCAGCCGGGAAGCGCGCTATCACTGACTTCGAAAGTTAACGTCGCACCTGACGGACTCCCACCTCGTCAATTACCACCTTGACCAGCCGCGCTGGATCGCTACCTGCGAGTGCGGGCTATGTTGGAGCGCTACGCGTAGTCCACCGCCACCGATCGAGCGTTGGTTACGGCCAGGCGCCTGAACCTGGGGACTTGTAGGATGATTTCCGTTACCCGGAACCCGTTGGGCACGAAGGAGATGCGATGACGCAACTCAACGAGGGGCAACTGGAATGGCTGCAGGACCCTCTGAACTCCGACGGTTTCGCCGCCCTGCCAATAGATCGGTCGGCTATCGGCCACATTTACCGCGTCTTTCCGTCCCCCCGAGGTGGGTGGGAATACATCCGGAATCAGGGCCTGACGGTCGGCCCGCTGACGGTCGGGTCGAGGCATGGCGATGCCCCTACCGCCGATACGGCCATGGCCGTCCTGGAAGCCGATTGGTTCACCATCCAGCGATTTGGGGATTGGGCCCGGTACATGGCCGACAACCCGCCGCCCGCGGAGGCGGGCGAAGCTGAGGGCGGAATGCCGGACATCTGCGACACACCACAAGGGTCAGCAACTATCAGCGATGGATAGGCGCTACTAGTCTGATCGCCGTGACGTCACCCTGGTCGCCGAGCCGGCTCGGCAACTTGACTGGCAAACGAGTCATCGTGACGGGAGCGACGAACGGCGTGGGGCTGGGCACGACGCGTGGTCTGGCCAGGGCCGGTGCCCAGGTTATTTTGGCTGTGCGCAACACCGAACTCGGTGAGCGGCGTGCGGCCGAGGTCGGCGGCTCGACATCGGTGGTCAAGCTCGATCTCGCCGATTTGTCGTCGGTGCGCGCATTCCCCGGTCTGATCGACGGCGACGTGGACATCCTGATCAACAACGCCGGCGCTCTCACCGACCGCCGCGCCGACACGGTCGACGGCTTCGAGATGACGCTGGGCACCAACCTGCTCGGCCCGTTCGCATTGACCAACCTGCTGCTGCCCCGGGTACGTTCGCAGATCATCAACGTCGGCTCTGACGCGCACCGGTCGGCGAAGCTGCACCTCGACGACCTTCATCTGCGTAGCCACAAGTGGACGAGGTTGGGGTCCTACGCGCAGTCCAAGCTTGCAGTGATGTTGTGGGGTCTGGAGCTGGACCGCAGATTGCGTGCCGCCGGATCGCCGGTCGTCAGCCAGCTCACCCACCCGGGGTGGGTGGCTTCGAATCTGTCACATCTCGGCGACTCGCCGCTGATGTCGCTGGCGCACAAAACGGTCAAGACTCTGGCCGACCGGTTGGCCAACGACATCGACGAAGGGGCAGCGCCCACGTTGTACTGCATCAGCGAACCGATCCCGCCGGGCAGCTATGTCGGCGTCAGCGGCAGGTTCGGCCTACGCGGCGGCCCGGTGCTCATCGGCCGCTCGGTGGTTGCATGCGACTACGCCGCGGCCGCCCGTCTGGTGGCGTTCGCCGAAGAAGAGACCGGCACGACACTGTCGGTGTAACCGGTTGCCTACCCAGTCCGGCGACGGGGCCGGGCTGTTCGCCATGTAGCTTGCCGGACATGGGTGAACTCGACAACGCGATCGCTGTTATCACCGGCGCGGGCCGCGGCCAGGGTCGCAACCACGCCGTCGCGCTCGCCGAGCAGGGCGCCGACATCATCGCCGTGGACCTCTGCGCCGATATCGATGCGATTCCGTATCCGCTGGCGACCAAATCCGATCTCGACGAAACCGTACGGCGGGTCCAGGCCGCGGGCCGCAGGATAGTGCCCGTCATCGCCGATGTCCGTGACCTGGCAAAGTTGGAAGCCGGGATACAGGCCGGGATCGACGAACTCGGCGATATCGACATCGTCATCGCAAATGCGGGGGTGGTGGCGATCGGCGACGCGGAGACCCACTCCGAACCGGTGTTCACCGCGATCGTCGACACCAACCTCAAAGGTGTGTGGCACACCCTGGTGGCGACGGTGCCGTCGATCATCCGCAAAGGCCGGGGCGGATCGATCGTTCTAGTCAGTTCGTCGCAGGGACTAACCGGCCGCGGTGGCGACGGCAGCGCCGCGATGTTCGCCTACGCGGCATCCAAGCACGGCGTGGTGGGATTGATGCGCTCAGCCGCCAATGCCTATGCGCCACATAATATTCGGGTCAACTCGGTACATCCGAGCGGTGTCGCGACCCCGATGATCCTCAACGACTTCGTCGCGAACCGGATGATGAAGAATCCGAACCCGGCCGTCGCGCAGATGCTGCTACCCGACGTGCCGTTGGTCGAGTCGCAAGACGTCACCGAAGCGGTGCTGTGGCTGGTCAGCCCCCGGACCCGGTACGTGACGGGCGTGACGATACCCGTCGACGCCGGCCATGTCGTCATGTAAGTGGCAGTACACCTCAAAGGATTTCGCGAAAATCTGCAAGGATTTGGGGACACCCAGTCAATGGGTCCGGTCGGCACGTGCTGACAACTCGCTCGGTCACTGTCTCGAGGATAGGGCGGTGAGGCCGCGGCGTCCGGGTACGACGGGTGATGGGCCGTCGGCGATGAGGTGGAAGTGCTCGAGGCCGGGGATGTGGATGTGCACGGCGGTGATTCCGTTGGGGAACACCTGCAGGGTGTGGGTGTAGGCGTTGAATCCTCGACGGGTCAGTGCCGCCAGCAGATGCCCTAGGTGGGCTTGGGGTGAATATGGGGCCTGGCTGTCAACGAACGCGGTGCGTGGCGTGGACGCTGTTGGTGCATCGAGTTCAAATGCTGCGCACGACTGCAGAAGTGGATCACCGCTGAGCAGATCGATGGCCGCGCATCGCTGATCGATCTTGGCGGTGTCTTCGCTGAGTGCACCTTCGAGAAGTTCGGTGAGTGCCCGATAGATGCTGTGGTGCCGCGACAATGAGGTCCCATAGCCGCGCAAAAAGTTGCCGCGGGTTCCTGGGGCATAGGCCAGTGTGGTGGGAACGCCGAGGTCGGAGGTCAAGTCGATGATCCACACCGTGCGCTGCACCCGGTCTTGCACGTACTCGTGCACACTGCGCACCTCATGTGGCAGCGTGTCGATGTCATAAAACCTCGGTGGTGCGCCGGCCACGTAGGTGTCGAGGAAAAACAGTGAGGAGGCGTCGCGTTCTATGGCCTCGTTGATCGCATGAACCGCTGCTTCGGCGAAGCTGCCGCCAATTGCGCTGCCGTTGTTGGAGGAATAACGTGCCAGCGAGTGGTAGTCGGTGGTGTCACCGACCTGAGCGCGCAGGACGGCTGCCTGATGCTCAACCCACCACACGTTGGACAAGAACAGCGGCACCGCTAAGGTGTCGCTGCCGTCGATCTGTTGATAGATGCGGCACGCGATGAGGTTGTCGGGTTGTTCTGCTAGTAACCCGGCATAGGCTTCGGTGGCCAGGGCTGATTCGGCGATCTGGCCACAGGGACGCAGCGCCACTCCGTCGACGGGGCCTTGTTGAACCACATAGTGTTCCAGCGCCTCGTAGAGGGCACCGACTCGTGCCCCGCCGAACGTGCCCTTGCCTTGACCGGCAGCCCACGCTACTTCGCTCCCGTTGTCGAGCAACCGGCAGCCCCAAACCGTGGGATCACCACCGTGGTACTTCATCTCTGCGGTCAGGCCCAGCTCGGTAATCGTGGAGTGTGCACGACGAGCGGCTTCGTCAAGGACGTATTCCCGCTCGCCGTGCTGCACCGACAACATGTTTAGCTGCTTTCCGGGGGTCGCCAGATTCCTACCCGACCAGTCCAGCGAGCACTTCGCGCTCAGCGTCACTGAGCACCGCACCCTGCTGGATCAGCCCGGGCTGAGAGATGTAGATGAACCAACGACCTTTGCGGGGGACGTTCATGGATGTCTCCTTTGCGATTTCCTCGCGCGGCCCGAGTGCTGCGCGATTTGCAAAACGTTAACGTCGCCTCCGTCCCAGCAACATCCACCGATCAGCCAAACCGCATGACTATCGTGGCTCCCCCGATTAGAGGACGGGTCCATGGTGCCGAGGTAGCCCGCTCGGGCATGACCGCTGACCTTGTTTTCAGCCGAGCAGCCAGTCCATAGCGTGCTTGAGCACGTCCGAGCGGCTGCGTTCGCCGTGATCGGCTGCGATGAAGTGGTTGCCGATCGCCAGCGAGAAGGCCAGCGTGCTGCGGGCCTCGATGTGGTCGGCGTCTGAACAAAAGGTGCTGATCAGTGCGCGCAGGTACGCCATTCGCCGGTTGTCGACGCGGCGCAGGCGTTTGGCGACCGATCGGTCACGCCGAGCCCAGTCGCGGACCGCGAGGTCGACGGGCAAGAGCTCCCGGGAGAAGGTGAGCATCCCTGCCCGCCGGACTTTGTCCCTGGCGTCGCCGCCCTCTCGTTCGACCCGCTCGAGCGCCTCATCGGTGCTTCTGTGCTCCCAGGTGTCCAGCATCTCCTCGAGGAAGGCCGCTCGGCCCTTGAAGTACCAATAGAACCCACCCCGGGTCACGCCGAGCTCTTGGGCGAGCAGCTCGATGCGCACCGCGTCCGGGCCGCCCGCGGCAAGAGCCCGCAGCCCTGCGTCGATCCAACTGCTGCGAGGTGTGCGGGTCACGGCGGGCATGACCACTCACCTATCACGTCCGCGGGCTTGACAAGGCGCATCATCCATACAGTACAGTACTGTATGGATGTTCGAGAATTAGAGCCCGCAGATCGGGTGCGCCAGATCCCGGTACCGGCGGCGGCGCGAGCGCTCAGCACGCTGTCCCACATCGACTACGCGGACGCGTTTCTCGTCGAGATTCGCTCGGCCCGGGACCGCACGCCCGAACAATGGGCCCGGGCAACCCTGGACCAAGCCCCGATCAGCATGCGAACCAAGCTGCGGTCAGGGTGGTCGGCGATCGGCCTCAAGCTCGACACCGGCGGATCCGCCCGATCCGTACTCGGCTGGCAAGTACGACGCAGCACTCCGGAATTCGTGCTGCTGGGCGCAGACTCGCGCATCGGAATGCCGGGCGAACTGCTTTTCCAGCTCCAACAGCACGCACTGCTGTTCGCCACCTTCGTCGAACACGCCAACCCCATTGCGCGCGCGGTATGGGCCGCGGTCAAACCCGTCCATGTACCCGTCGTTCGCGAAGTCCTCGAGCAAGCCAGCATCCGATAACACCGCGGCAACTCCGCACTCACGGGTGAGACAACCATCGCCGAGGCCGCCGTTCGCGGCGCGGGCCCGGACGCGTGTAACTCCTTCCCCTATCTATCGATGGGCTCGCGACGGGCGGGTCCGATCAAATTTTTGGTTGGAGGACTACGGTGACTCTGTTTCAAGAGCGAACCGACACGCTCGCAAAGGTATGGCGCTGGCTTGCCAATCCGCCGACCAGCGCACCGGCTGCAACGATCTTGATCAGGCTGATGGCCGGAGGAGTGTTTCTCTGGGAAGGCGTTCTGAAATTTGTTTACCCAAACCAGGGCGTCGGGCGCTTCACCAAGATCGGAATCCCATTTCCGGAGTACAGCGCCGATTTTGTCGGTGGGCTTGAGATCGTCGGCGGAATCCTGTTGCTCCTGGGCTTATTCACCCGGTTCATCACCATTCCGTTCATCGTCGAGATGATAGTTGCGATGCTATCGACCAAGATCGCCATTTTTTTGGGGATCTCGCCGCTACCACTGCCCCCGGTGCCTCCGCAGACTGGTTTCTGGGCCGTGTTGCACGAAATACGTTCAGAGTATGCCCAGCTGCTGACCGTGACGTTCTTGCTCATCGTCGGCGCCGGCCCGTGGTCTTTGGACGCACTGCTCATGCGCCGCAAGGGCCGGGCGCAAAGCGCGGAGCCACCGAACAGCAACGGCCGCTCCACAGCCAAGGAGCTTGCCGACATCCGCTAGGAGGCCGGTGCGAATCGCCTTCCCCGGCGGATCTACTGCGTCGCTGCCCGGTGTATGTCCAACAGCTGCCGGTAAACCTCGCCGTTGTGGCGGTTGGCGGCGATCTCGGCCTCGCTGAGTTCGCGCCGCACCCGCCCCGGTACCCCGGCCACCAGCGAACGTGGCGGCACGACAACACCTTGCGGCACCACCGCACCCGCGGCGATGAGCGAGCCGGCGCCGATGACGGCGCCGTTCAGGATCGCCGCGCCCATCCCGATCAGCGCATCGTCCTCGACCACGCAGCCGTGCAGCACCGCGTTGTGTCCGACGCTTACGCCGGAACCGATGCTCACCGGGTACTCGGGATCCACGTGGACCGTGACGCCATCTTGGATGTTGGTGCCAAAGCCGACGTCGATGGGCTCCGCCTCGGCCCGCAGCGTCGCCGAGTACCAGACGCTGACCCTCGCACCGAGCCGGACCTGGCCGATCAAGCTTGCATTGGGCGCCACCCATGCTTCGGGATGGATCTGCGGCTCATGACCGCGGATGGCGACGATCAGCGGCCTGCGCAGGAACGTGTCCGGATCAGCATCGGGAACAGTCGGCTTGGTGGAACTCATTTCGGCGCTCCTCGTCGTGATGGCCAGTTTGTCATTGGTTTCAAGGGGCTGTCAGCTGTTGCTTTGCGAGTGGTCGGTAGTTGTCGGTGGTGTGCTGTAGGAACGGGTGTATGAATCTGGCGGCGTGGGCTGAGCGCAAT
>Ga0209693_10000026_pt1 | contig 57015 bp, 55 predicted proteins | sample HubBroMetageWRM3_FD_188345 | JGI IMG/M metagenome (GOLD analysis project Ga0209693, IMG submission 188345) | Warmed soil microbial communities from the Hubbard Brook experimental Forest, New Hampshire - Hubbard Brook CCASE Soil Metagenome WRM 3... | ecosystem: Environmental > Terrestrial > Soil... | reverse complement strand
TGGACGAGGCCGCCGACTGGCTGCGCCGCAACCGGCCCGCGCACTACACGCCGGGCATCATGCACGGCGACTACCAGTTCGCCAACGTCATGTTCGCGCGCGGGGAACCGGCGCGACTGGCCGCGATCGTGGACTGGGAGATGACGACGGTCGGCGATCCGCTGCTGGATCTGGCCTGGGCGCTGCTGGGTCATGACGGCGGAAATCCCTTCGTCGACGGCTTTTATCTGGATATGCGCGGCATGCCGACCCGCAGGGAACTGCTGGAGCACTACGAGAAAGTCAGCGGGCTGTCCACCGAGAACATCGACTACTACCTGGTGCTGGCCAATTGGAAACTGGGCATCGTGCTGGAGAAGACCTACGCCGCCGGGGTAAGGACCGGAAAGGTTGACCCCAAGATCACCGAGACCTTCGGGTCGATGATCCCTGAGCTCATCGCCACAGCGGCCGAGCTGACCCGGGCTTTGCCTTCTAGGCCGGCTGGGGACTGCTGAAATGGGCTATGCAGATAGGCTTTTCGACCTCACTGATCGGGTGGTGCTGATCACCGGCGGCAGCCGCGGCCTAGGGCGCGAAATGGCGTTCGCGGTCGCGCGTTGCGGTGCTGACGTGGTGATCGCCAGCCGCACCATGGAAATCTGCGTGAGCACCGCCAAGGAGATCGAGGCCGAGACCGGCCGCTCGGCGATGCCTTATCAGGTGCACGTCGGACGCTGGGATCAGCTCGACGGACTGGTTCAGGCGACCTACGACCGGTTCGGCACGGTTGACACGTTGATCAACAATGCGGGCATGTCACCGGTGTACGACAAGCTGACCGATGTCACCGAGAAGCTGTTCGACGCGGTGGTCAATCTGAACCTCAAGGGCCCCTTCCGGTTATCGGCACTGGTTGGCGAGCGGATGGTGGCGGCCGGTCGTGGGTCCATCATCAATGTGAGTTCCACCGGGTCGCTGCGTCCGGGCGGTGACATCGTTCCCTACGCAGCGGCCAAGGCGGGGCTCAATACGATGACCGAGGGATTGGCGCGGGCGTTCGGACCGGCCGTGCGGGTCAATACGTTGATGGCGGGGCCGTTTTTGACCGACGTCAGCAAAGCCTGGAACCTCGACCAGGCAAAAACCACTATTTTCGATCAACTTTCGTTGCGGCGTGCCGGAGACCCGCCCGAAATTGTTGGCGCCGCGCTGTTTTTGGCTTCCGACGCCTCCAGTTTCACCACCGGTTCGATCCTGCGTGCCGATGGCGGCATTCCCTGAAAGGTAGGAGTATTCGAATGTCTTGGGACTTTTCCACCGAGCCGGAGTTCGAGAAGAAGCTGGACTGGATCCGCGAGTTCGTTCGCGAGCAGGTGGAACCCCTCGAGGTGCTGTTTCCGGGTTGCGAGTACCTGCCGCTCAATGACGAGCGGCGCCGGATTGTCGATCCGCTCAAGCAGCAGGTTCGCGATAATGGCTTGTGGGCACCGCATTTGGGCCCGGAATTGGGCGGGCAGGGCTTCGGGGCGGTCAAGCTGACGTTGATCAACGAGATCCTCGGGCGCAGCCTATGGGCGCCGATCGTTTTCGGAACGCAGGCACCCGACACCGGCAATGCGGAGATCATCGCCCGCTTCGGAACCCAGGACCAAAAGGACCGCTATCTGGACGGGCTGCTGTCCGGGGAGATCTTCTCGTGCTTTTCGATGACCGAGCCGCAGGGCGGCGCCGATCCGCGGGTGTTCACCACCCGTGCCGTACGCGACGGCGATGACTGGGTCATCACGGGGCGAAAGTACTTCTCCTCCCACGCGTCGGTCGCCTCGTTCTTCATCGTCGTAGCGATCACCGATCCCGACGTGCCAGTGCACCAAGGTGCCTCGACGTTCCTGATCCCGGCGGGAACCCCGGGCCTGACCGTGGAAGCCACCCACCAACTCGCCGGCGCGGACTCCCACGAGCCGGGGCATTCCCTGGTGCGCTACGACGGGGTGCGGGTGCCTTCGGACGCGCTGCTTGGCGGGCCGGGTCAGGGCTTCCTGATTTTGCAGACCCGGCTGGCCGGCGGACGGCTGCATCATGCGATGCGCTCGATCGGGATGGCGCAGCGCGCTGTCGAGATGATGTCGCGGCGTGCGAAAAGCCGCTTCACACAAGGCAGCTTGCTGGCCGATAAGCAGTTGGTGCAGGAGTTCATCGCCGACTCCTATACCGAGTTGATACCGTTTCGACTGACCGTGTTGCACGCCGCGTGGCTGGTCGACAACGCTGACGAGCGTGCCGCCCGCGCCGAGATCGCCGCCTGCAAGATCTTGGCGTCACAAGTTGTTAAATCGATTGCGCTGCGGTCTATCCAGGTACACGGCGCGCTCGGGCTCACCGATCAGCTACCACTGGTCGATGTACTACTCGGCGGCATCATGCTGGGTTTGGCCGACGGGCCGACCGAGGCGCACAAGGTCAACCTGGCGCGAATGCTGCTCAAGGGCTACGAGGCCGAAGATGCCGAGTGGCCCAGCGAAATGCTGGACATCAGGCGTGCGGCCGCCCGCGCCAAGTACGGCGAACTCGTCGACCAGGTTCCGGCGCTCGCAGATTTGCCGTGAACAACAGGGTCAGCGCGGCCGTTGAGCGCGCCCTTGACGACCGCCAGCGGGAGCCAATCCGAAAACGTCAGGCCACCACGCCCGACCGAGAAAGATCCGGGGTAACGATCCGAGCGGAACATCCGTGTGTCATTAAAAGCACACATTCCTCTTGGGTTCGTCCAATCCTCTGACGGCGCTCTTCAGTCCGGCTGTAATAACGGTGGTCCGCGATTTTGTTCGGAACCCTCCCTGAGCGCGCTTCATTTACAGCCCGTCGGCTTCTGGGCAAAATATGTTCGACGATTGTTTTCGTCTAATCCCCGGCGTATCTATTCTCGCCGGTCTACCCTTTCATATCGAAAACCGTTAGTATCGATGTTGATAAGTCGCTGGCTTGAACGACGCTACAACGGGACGGTTTCTATGCAATTCAAGAGTCGCGGCCGACTGGCTGCATTGCTCATTGCCATGACTGCCGTTGGTATGGCCACGCAGACCCCGGTCCCATGTGCACGTGCCGCTCCGGCGCCCGAGGTGGAGTACCTATACAACGTTGCGGCAAGGCGGCACTATAATTTTCCGAATAATGACGCAGTCGGCTACGGCCGCGGGATCTGCGATAAGGTCACTCGTGGTGAGAGCTACGCCGAAATAATGGGCGATGTGAAGAGCGACGTCACTCCTAACGACGAATTCGCGGCCAATTATCTGGTGTCGTATGCGGTTAACCTACTCTGCCCGGCAGAGATCTGGCAGCTGCGAAACACAGCGGCTAACTATAAACCGTCGGCATGATGCGGACCCGCTTAGCCTACGTTTGGCGCGCCGTACACTGCGACGACGACAGTGCGGTCCCAGGTACTGTCGGACCACACACCGATTTGGGAGTTGGCGCAGTTTGACATGATCGCCATGTAGTCAGGACGGTAGTACCACTGGCGCATGATTTCGATGTTGTTGATCGCCATAGCCGGATTGATGGCGACCGTCTCTGCGGCTCGTCCGCGGTATCCCGCGGCGTTAGCACGGTCCTGCACGGTTGAGCCATCAGAGCCGATGTCGGCGTCGAGGGCACGGTTGTTGAGCACGTCGTCGGTGTGCCACTGCGCGGCGAGAACCAGTTGGCGGTTGGGCACCAGATCGTTGCTGCAGCCGGCTTGGTTCTGAATCGAGTAGACGTTGGAGACCACGCTGTAGTTCAGCCGTGTGTTGTCAGCCTTGGCTGTCGCGCTCAGAGCGGTGCCTGTCACTGCACATACGGTCAGTGCCGCCGGTAACACGAATCTCATAACGCTGTATCCGATCACTATCTCGCTCCGTCGATTCCTGTTAGACCGGGTCGAATTTGGAAACCAACCACCGTTCGCCAACCTTGTCCAAGCCCACCCGCACGGCCGAAGAGGTGGCCGTGGGCGCATCGTTGCCCACGATCACGGTCTGGTCGATGAAGACCAGGACCACAGCGTGTTGGGGATTCGCCGACACCGAGGTGGCTGCAGCAACCGAAGCAACGGCTGAGATCTGCTTCTGTTTTGCGCCCGGGATGACCACGTCGCGGGTCAGCTTCGTGTAGGCGTCCTTGAAGGTCCCGGTAAGCAGATCACGCGCGGCGCCCAGTTGCTTGTCCGCGGTATCCGGCCGGTAGGACAGCAGCGCAACGCTAGCGTCGCGGGCACTTTGCACCGAGGTGCCCCGGGCCGCATAAGCCTCGCGAGCCGACTCGTCCTGCCACTTCAAAAAGGCGGCGGCCAAGCCCAACGCCATTGCCACAACCGGCAATACGCCGAGGGTCACGATGCGCGACCAGGAAATCCGGGTTCTGGCTTTGGTTTGGGCGGCCTGCTGTGGGTCGTCTGAGACGTCGGAGTCGTCTTGGTCGGCGGATTCGGCAGTGGCGGGGCCGTCGGTCGTGTCCGCCGACTCGTCGGCGAGGTCGCCGTGACCGATGTCCGAATCGGTCTCTTGTGCGATCACAATGTGTCCCTTCTGCGTAGCTGCTTCCCCGGCCGTCACGGCACGAACTGCACGTTCGAGACCTTGACACCATCGCCGCCCTTCTCGACGGCGATTCGCATCCTCCATGAACGAGGATCTTGTTGCCGGTCAGCAGAATTCGATGTCCTGACGGTGACGGCAACGAGCACCTGTGCTGAATTGCCTGACTCGGATTCCAGGCCGGCCTCGGTGACTGTTCCCACAGTCGTGGATTGTGATTGCTTCACCAAGTCGATGAAGGGTCGCGATCGGGCGGTGAAATCGTCACGGAAGGCGCCCGATGCGCTGTCCAAGATCCGTTGCACGTCTCGGTCGGCCTGTTGCCAGTCGATTGTCGTCAGGTTTATCGCAGCCTGTTTGCCGACTTGCAGGAACAGCCCGCGTTGTATCTGGGCGTTGTGCGACCGCTCGGCACGCACGCCCAGCCAGCCTACGAGCCCGCCAAGGACGGCAACGATGCCAATTCCGGCGAGCAGGGCGGTGCGCCCATGAAACGGTGCTTTGCGTGTCGGCCCTACGTTCTCGTCGGTGCCGGCCACGACGTCGAGATTCTCGTCGGGAGGGTCATCCGCACCTTCGACGACTGTGCTTTGGCCGCCGTCGGAATCCCGTGATTGCGGTACCGCGGAGTCCTCGGTGTCATCTAGTGTGGCGCTCGAATCGCGCGGGTCGTGCGAGATTGGTTCTGCTGACGCAGCTTTGACCGTGATAGTCGCCGTCGCGCCGCCGCCAGGGCCCGGGTCGTCGGTCGGCTTGATCAGCTGCCCGGCGGGGGCAACAGCATGCTTTGCCATGTTTTATCCTTCGCAGCCGTATGGGAAAGGTCTCTCTGCATATACACGCGGCCATCGGGGCCGACGTAGGTTCCGGTGGCGGGGTCATATCCGACGGCGGCGATCGGCGTTGCGGGCCGGGGCGCCCCCGGCGAGCCGACTCCGGCTGTGGGTGCGGGAGAATTCGAACCTGACAATTGGGGGATAGGCTGGCCCGACAGTGTGGCGTTTGGGTCGCCCTTCCAGTTCAGGCCGTCGTTGAGTGGGACGTAGTCTTGGTCGCTTTCGCACATCTTCACAGTGGGTGCACGCTTGCCCGGCCTTGTCTCACATGGGATGTTGCGCGCACCGCGCACGTTGAACGGCGAGTCTTGCGGGACTCGGCAGTACAGGTCGCCGGCGGGGCGGTCGGGGTAATCCACCACCGAGGCCACCCGTTGCTGTTGGACGGGCAGGAAGCCGGTCGTACAGGGCGGGGGCAGGTTGGTGTTGAGGTTGAAGCTCAAGTAGCCGCCCTTGTAGGACTGCTTGGTGCCTCGGTTGGCCAAGCCGATGGCCTGGACGTCTGCTATGCCTTGGGGAAGCAGCACCAGTAATTGCTCGAGGTCAGGGCGGTAGGTGACGAGCACCGGAGCGACGCTGGCCAGGTTGGCGGCGATGATCGGGACGGCGGGCTGGAGCCGTTCGATGAGACTGCGCACCGCCTCGGCGCCTGCGGAGCCGTTGGTGATGGTTCCCCGCAGATCGGTGTCGTGGTGGCGTAGCTGCCCGGTCACCGTCGCTAGATGAGCAGCCCACGCCTGCACCGCATCTGACGTATCGGTCTGGGTATCAAGGACCGGGCCGAGGTTATCGACCACGTTGAGCAGATCAGGCAGGTCGGTGTAGGAGTCGATGGCAAGAGCGGTGGAACCTTTGACCAAGCGGCCGATGTCGGGACCGAGGCCGCCGACGGCGGTGTAGGACTCATCGATTGCGGTTTGCAAATCGCTGCCGGGAATCGCCTGAAGTCCACGATTCGTCGCGTCGAGCAGCGAATTGATATCGGGTGGAACCCGGGTGTTGGCAACCGTTATCACGTCGCCGTCTTTGAGGTCGGGCCGGTTTGCGTTGCGGGGTAGCAGGGCGATGTACTGCTCACCGACGGCGGATGTGCTGTGTATCTCGGCTTCCAGGTCGGCTGGGATCTTGACATCGGATCGCAGCGACAGCACGGCGTCGACCCCGGCATCGTTCAACCGCACGGTTTTGACCTCGCCGATGTCGCTTCCGCGGTAGGTGACGTTGGCCCTTTCGTAGAGACCGGCCGCGCGGGAAAGGTGCACGGTGACCGTGTAATGGCCGACGCCGAAAAACACACTGGGCAGGCGCATGTAGTCGAAAAGCATATAGGCGAGGGCGGTTACGGAGACCACAGCCAGCACCGCCAGCTGGGCCCACGTATATCTGGTCAGGTGCATGGCTACGGTCCCTGGTCGAGGCGGTAGGGGGCGATGAGTGGGTTGCCGGCGGTGTATGGGCTGGGGAGCTGACCGACGGTGCGGCCCCATTGCAGTTCCAGCTCGGTGAGGTTGCCTTCCCATCGAGTGCCGGTTAAGAACGACTCATCGAGGCGGCTCAACGTCAGGTCGATGATGGCGGTCAGGTTCGCATAGTCGCCACGCAGCCATTTGGTCAGGGTGTCTTTGCTGTAGGGGTAGGTGGTGTAGATGCTCAGCGATCGCGTCAGTGCGGGACCGGCGTCGGCCAGCGAATGCAACACCGGGCCCAGCGCTTTGAGCTCCTTGATCACGTTGTCTTTAGTCTGGTTGACGGTATCGGTGGCGAGCGCCCCGAACTTACCGAACTCGTCGAGGGCGTCGGCCAGGTTGTTGCGTTGATCCTTGAGCACTGCCAGCGCCTCAGGGATCGTCTTCAGTCCCCGATCGATCGTCGGTTGCTGCTCGGCGACCTGATTGCTGAACTTGTTCAAACTATCTGTGGCCGCCAGGATTTCATCACTTTGGTCGTTTAGATAGCTGACGTATTTGTCCAGCTCGCCAAGGAGACTGCGCAAGTCGTTTTCGCGGCCGGCAAACGCCGATGACAGCACCTGCGTGATTTCCTGGATCTGGCCAATGCCGCCCCCGTTGAGTACGAGCGATACGGCGGAAAGTGTTTGTTCGGTCGTCGGGTAGGCGCTGCCTGACGACAGTGGGATCAGTGCACCGTTATGCAGCCTGCCCTGCGGCGGGGCCGCGGTCGGCGGGGCCAACTCAATGTGTTTGGAACCCAACAGGCTGGTCTGACCCATGGTTGCGGTGGCGTTGGCAGGCAGGTTCACGTCACCGTCGATGATCATCGTCACCAGTGCATGCCAGTCTTGTCGTTCGATTTTCGTCACCGAGCCGACGGTGACGTCACCGACGCGGACCCGCGAGTTGCGCTCGATGTTGTCCACGTCGGGCATTTGCGCCTGGATAGTGAAGGACCCGGGCCCGTGGCCGGCGGTCCCCGGCAGCGGCAGCGAATTCGGCCCTTGCCAGCTCGCGCAACCGGATAGGACGGTCCCGACCGCCGCGAGCACCAACACCCGTGCTGTCAATGCCCGTCTCATGGCTGTGCTCCCGGCGGCATCATGATTCCAGAAAGTCCGTCGGCCGGATTCGTCTGGATCGGGCCGCCAGGTCCTGGCGGGTTAGCGGGGAGCAGACCGGTTGTGGGCGGGGGACTCCCAGGCGGCGGCGGTTCGTTCGCCGCGGGTGGTGGGCCGCCCGGAGCAGGCGGGCCGGCGGGGGGCACGTAGTCGGGCCGCATCCGGTCCTCGGAGTAGGTGAGTTCGTTGGGCCGCGCCGAGGCGCCGACGAACAGGTTTTCTCCGATCGGCGGAAAGTTGTACTGGCGGTTCTTGAGGATCGGCGCCAAGTATTGGACGCATAGTTTGGCGGATTGCTCGGCGCCGAGCCGCGACGCTGCTTGGATCGCCCCGCACAAGAAGGCGATCGGATTGGCGAAGTTGTTGACCGCTATCGCACCCGTGAAGGTGCCCTGCGCGGGCTGGTAGATGTTCAGAAAGTTCGAAAAGGTAGTCGGCGTGATATGCAGCGTCTGTTTGATGTCGTCGATGCTCTGGTTCAACATGGTGCTGACCGAGGCGAGCTTGTCTGAGGTGATGCCGAGGGTGTCCTTGTTTTCGGCCACAAAGCTTTGCACGTCACCGATGACGTCGTTGATGTCGTGGACCGCCGCGCCAACCTGGCCGGGATCGTTGGCAAGCAGCCCGGTTACCGCGGACAGGTTCTGGTTGAGGTCGCGCATCAGGTCCGTGCTGGACTGCAGTGCCGACACCAGTGTTGAGATGTTTTTGACAGTGCTGAACAAATCATGGCTGTGATCGCCAAGCGCTGAGAAGGCTTGTGACAGCTTGATCAGGGTGTCACGAATAGTGGCACCTTGGCCGCGTAGGTTATCGGCTGCGGTGCTGATGAACCCGCCCAGCGTGCTCGTGCCGCCGGGCTGCGTGGGCTGCAGAGTGTCGGTGAGCCGTTGCAGCTGGTCGCGAAGGTCGTCCCATTCGATGGGAACTGCGGTGCGCTGCTGGGGGATAACGGCATCGTTGGATATCGCTGGTCCGCCTGTGTAGGCCGGTGTCAGCTGGATCGCCCGAACCGCCACCAGCGACGGTGCGATGATCGCCGCGTTGACGTTGGCTGGAATCTTGTATTTCCGGTCGACCCAGAAGGTGATCTTGGCCTGACTGGGCTGCGGCTCGATCCGATCGATCTTGCCCACCGGTAGGCCAAGGATGCGGATCTCGTCGCCGGAGTAGAGCCCGTTGCTGTTGGCGAAGTAAGCGGTCAGATGGATGCGGTCGTGTTGGTCTTCGGTTCGAACTAGCGTCACCACGCCGCCGATGAACACCACAGCAAGAACCGCGGCGATCGCACTCTTGTAGCGGCCCTTCATGATCGGCCTGGCTGGGGGGTGGGCTCCCCGGGCGCCGGTACGAAGACCGGTGAGGGTGTCGGCGGCCCTACTTCGGCGCCGGCCCCGGGAACAACCGGGGGCGCCGGCGGCCCTGGAGGCGGCCCTCCCGGCGGTGCGGCCGGCGGTGGCTCGCGGTAGGGGTAGCGAGGGTCGTCCGGCTTGCCCGTAATCGCGTCGGGCAATCTCAGATTCGGTGTTCCGCCCTGGCCGGTGCGTGGGTAGGGCACGGGCAGCGGCGGTGTTCCGGGTTGGCCGGTCTGTGGGTCGGTGAGCTGTGAGGGCGGCAGCGTGTGTGGGTCCAGCCCGAGGTCGGAGAATGCGGCATCGATGAACGGCTGAACAAACTGTCCGGGTAGCAGGTTAACCAGATAGGCTTTGAAGAACGGGCCCGAAGATACCGATTCACCCAGCGACATGGCATAGGCGTTCAGCTTTTTGATGGATTCCTGCACCTTTTCTTTGCGGTTGTCGACAATCGCCAGGACGCCGTTGAGCTTTTCCAGCGCGGGCTTGAGCGTTTGCCTGTTGTCGCCGATGAAGCCTTTGACCTGGCGGGCTACCGCGCTGACGTTGCCCGAGATGTGTTCTAGGGCAGCGCTTTGGCTTTCCAGCTCGACCAGCAGCGCGTTGGAATCGGCGATCAGTCGCACAACTTCGTCACTGCGCTCGGCGAGTACGCCGGTGATCTTGTTGGCGTTGGCAAGGAGGTTTCGTAGCTGCTGATCGCGCTGGTCGAGCGTGTCGGAGAACCTGGCTACCCCCTGCGCCGCGATCTTCAGTTCCGGCGGGGTGTCCTTGAAGGTTTCCGAAAGCACCTGCAGCGACTGAGATAGCTGGTCGGTGTTCAGGCCGCTGATCGCGGCGGTCACGTCGCCCAGTGCGTCGGGTAATTGGTATGCAGAGGTGCTGCGCGTCAATGGGATTACCCCAGACTGTGGTCGCTCGCCACGTGGGCTGACTTCGAGAAACTTAGCTCCGAGAAGGCTTTTCGTCTTGACTGCGACCTCGGTTCGGTCTCCGATGAAGATGTTTTGATCGAGGTCGAAGTTCACCAGGACCCGTGGGCCATCCAGCGACAAGCTCTCGACATGACCGACTTCCAGCCCACTCACTCTGACCGCCTGTCCAGACGTCAATCCGCTGGCATCTGCCAAATACGCTGAGTATTCAGTTTTTTGATTTATCAGTGGCAGTGATCGGTAATTCAGGGCGGCCAACGCGGCCGCCGCCGTCAGGGAAATGCCGACGATCCCGATGACCAACGGATTTCGCTCAGCAAATGACTTCATCGGGGCGTACACCTCCCGGAGGCCTGGCTCGCCAACTTGACATACACCGGTTGGCCGCCTTTGCCGTTGACTTTGAGCACAAGTTCACACAGGTAGAAACTGAAGAAGTCACCGTAGAGACCTTGGCGGCTCAGCACTTGGTAGGCGTCGGGCAAGGTGGCCAGTAGGTTGTCGACGTATTCGTGGTCTGCGACGACAAGGGCCGCTGCCCGATCTGTTTCGGCGATCGTGTTGGTGATCGCCGGGCGGGACTGGGCGAGCAAGTCGGCTATCGAGTGACCGGCACTGCTGATGCCGGCGACCGCGTCAGAGATCTCGGTCTTACGACTGGCCAACCTGGCGACCAGCGCTGACAGTGAGTCCAGTGCCTTGGCGAATTGGGTGCTCTGGTCGCCGAGTGATCCCAACACGGTGTTGAGATTGACGATCACTTGTCCGATGAGCTGGTCGCGGTTGGCGAGCTTGTTTGTCAGCGCACCCGTCTGGGTCAGAAACGAGCCGATTGTGTCACCTTGTCCCTCAAAAGCTTTGATCAATTGCTCCGTCAACGCGTTGGTCTGATCGGGATTCAGGGCCCGAAAGAGCGGCCGGAAACCACCGATCAGCGCGTCGAGATCCAGTGCAGGTGAGGTATTCGAGAGCGGAATGGTGTCACCGGCTTTGAGCTTCTGAACGCCGCCCGGCCCTTGCTCGAGAGCCATGTAGCGCCCACCGATCAAGTCGTCGTAGCGGATGACCGCACGACTTCCCCGGGTTAAGACGACAGCGGGATCAGCGGTGAATACGGCTTTTACGGTGGTGTCGGGCTGAATAGTGAGCTGTTGGATTTTGCCCACCTCGACGCCGGCGATGCGGACAAACTGGCCGGTTTTGAGACCGGACACATTCGCGAACACTGCGTTGTAGGTGGTTTCCGGCGCGAATCGCAGCTTGCCGAATACCGCGAAAAGCGCGAAGCTCAAGAGCCCACATACCGCGACGAACACGACAAGGCCGCGGATGGCGCTGCCGAGGTTAGCTCGCATCCTTAGCTCTCACAATCTGGTAGGCCTCTTCCGTTGCGGTGTCGTGTGGCGCCCGGTGCCGCGTCCTAAGGCGCCGGCGGTATGGGCGTTGGTTGCAGTTGCATGGGGTTGGGAGCGACGAACGGCTCTGAGCCAGGTGCCGGACCGGGGTTGTTCGGGGCGCCTGGTGGAGGGGCGGGCGGCTCGTTCGGATATAGGGGTGTCCCGTCGGGTGCGTACATCGGGGCCCCGTAGGGCGGCCGGCCGGGGCCGGGATCGGGACCCGGTGCCGGGGCCCCGGGGTAGCGGATGCTGGGTGGTTCGGGCACCCCGCGGGTGACGGGTAGGTAGTTGGCCCAACCGGGGAAGCCGATTCCGGGGTTGGGGCGCATGTCCAATCCCGTTCCCCATCCGGTGTTGGTGATCAGATAGCGCTGCGGGAAGTTCTTGGATACGTCGGGCAATGAGCCGCATCCCGGTTTGCCGCCGGGTCCGCCCCTGGCCCCCACGACCGGCAAATTGTCGGGGTATCGGTAGGCGTCGTCGCCGAGTAGAAGAGCTACGTCCAGAACATCAGAAAAGCCGTTGTGACCGCCGGTATCTTCTCCGTAGGCGTATCCGCCCTGACTTTCGGGCTGCAACAGTTTGTAAGCGCCGGTGAGCATGCAAGTCAATTCTGGGTTGTAATTGAGCAGCAGCGACGTGGTCGGCTCCGACGCGTTAAGGCCGGTAGCCAGGTTGCCTGCGCTAGTCGACAGCAGATCGGCCCCGGTCCGGGAAAAGCCAGTGACGCTGAGCAACAACGCTTCCAGCGACGAGGCGTTGTCGGTGATCGTTGCGCTGGTAGTGCTTGCCGCGTCGACGACGGAGAGGATGTTCTGGGCTGCCGCGCTGTAGGTTTCACCGAATCCCTGCAGCGAATGCCAGTCGCGTCGGACTGTCTCTGCGCGCGGATTGATCTGCAGCAGAACGGCGTTGGCGTCGGTAACAGCTTGCCCGATCTTGGGGCCCTGGCCACGCAGGCCATCGCCGACCGCGGTCAAAACGCCGTTGAGCTTGGAAGGGTCGATTCTGCTCAGCAAGGCATTGAGATTCTGGAAGACCGTATTGACCTCAGTCGAAACGTTGTGTGACCGTATCTCCGCACCCGCCTTGAGCCGCTGAGTGCTCGGGTGTTCGGGGTAAACAAGGTCGACGTATTTGGCACCGAAGGCCGTTGTGGCGCGAATCTCCGCGCCGACGTTGGCCGGGATGAACCGGATCTGATCGGGGTCGATGTCCAGCTTGAGCTTCACTGGCGCTTGGCCGCCCTCGATTGCGGCGACGCGGCCGACTTCGACCCCGCGCAATGTCACCTTGGCGCCGGCCTCCATCACGAGCCCGGCCCGCTCTGAGGTCAAGGTTACGGGTACCGCAGAACGGAAGGTACCTTCAAACATCGCCCAGGTGGTCGATACCAGCGCCGCCACCAGCGTCAGCAGGATCACGCTCCACGCTGCTGGATGAAGTCGGCTTTCTCGTCGCCACGCCGATGCCATCGTGGCCTAGGCCTGGGCGCGACGATAGCCGGGTCCAGCGGTGGCGACCGGCCAACCCGACAGAGGCACGAGCGCGCAGCGTAATTGGCTGCCGGAAGGACTGGCCTCGGCCGCCGTACGCCTTCTCGCCTGCGCACTCTGGTCCTCAGGTGGCGCGCCGGACGCCGAAAGACGCATACCGACCATTGGGTGGATGGCGCTCACCTCCCCTGACTGGTTGCTGGAACCCCGGCAATTCTGTGGGTATCCGGGCGTCTGTGACGCGGCTGACAAATCACTCTAAGATAGAACGAGATCGCAGGCAAGGATGAATCACGCCATCATCTATCGACTTAGTTCCTCAGCTTCGACGCCGCGACCGACGCCTGGGTTCAACGTGGCGCCGCGGTAACCACCAGCCCGCGGCGACGGCCTCGAACACCGCCGCTGGGTCCGGTCCGCCGCGGATGCGCACTGTCTCCAGGCCGCCACAGCGTCGATCGGCGTGGGACTGGGCGAACACCACGTCATCGATTTGGGCCGGGTTCACAGCGGCGCGCTCGATGACCGCCCGCAACACCGTTGTCGCCAAGTCGGCGGCGCTGAGCGCTTTGATTGCCCCGCCAAAGGTGCCGATCGGAGTGCGGACAGGGGCGACGATCGCAGCCCGCCGCACTGCGTCGCCTCCCCGATCCTTGGTCCCCAGCCAATTTCAATCTATTATATAGCGAGTTAGCGAACTCGATGACACGGGCCTTCTGGACCCGGGCCAGCGTTGCAGGTCCGGGACACCAGCGATAGCGAGGCACATTTGACGAGCGTTGGATCGATCGGCCACACCAGAAGGGGATTGGGACGTCAGCGTGCAACCCTTACAATCCGATAGATTCTACATCTATTTGTTCAAGGCGAGGTCAGCGTGATATCAACCAGTGCACTGAAGGGGCCGGCGCGGGCCGTCGGCAGCTTCTATGCAATGAGCCTCGATACTCTGTTGGCCATCCCGCGAAGGCCGTTCGCTTGGCGGGAGTTGCTTTTGCAGACGTGGTTTGTGGCTCGAGTCTCGGTCGCGCCGACGTTGATGCTGATCGTCCCGTTCACGGTGCTGACGGTGTTTACCGTCAACATCTTGCTGACGGAGATCGGGGCCGCCGATTTTTCTGGCAGTGGCGCCGCGCTGGGTATTGTCACCCAAACCGGTCCAGTGGTGACCGTGTTGGTCGTGGCGGGGGCGGCGGCCACGGCGATGTGCGCTGATCTTGGGGCCCGAACAATTCGTGAAGAACTCGATGCGTTGCGAGTGCTGGGCATCGACCCGGTGCAGGCGCTCGTGGTGCCGCGGGTCATAGGAGCGACGATCGTTGCGTTACTGCTCAACGGGTGCGTCACCGTTTTCGGACTCACCGGCGGCCTGCTATTTTCGGTGTTTTTTCAACACGTCACCCCGGGCGCATACGTCGGAGGGCTGACGTTGCTGGTGGGGGTACCCGAAGTGGCCACCGCCACGGTCAAGTCGGCGCTGTTCGGTATGGTCGCGGCGCTGATCGCCTGTCATAAGGGACTAGCCGCGGATGGCGGCCCGCAGGGGGTGGGCAACGCGGTCAACGAGACGGTGGTCTTCTCCTTCATGGCGTTGTTTGTGATCAACGTGCTGGCCACCGGTGTCGGGGTCGAGGTCGGCAAATAATGGCCAACGTCTCCAAGTACCCGCAAGCGCGGATCAGGCACGCGATCGCCAGAGCCGTCCAGGGATTCAACCAACTTGGCAGGCAAACGCGGTTTTATGCCAAGACCATGGGCTCGCTCAAGGATGCCTTGGTGCGCCACAGAGGCGAGACCATCCGCCAGATCGCGCAGATGGGGCTGGGGAGTGGTGCGCTCGCGCTCGTCGGCGGGGCAACGGTGGTCATCGGCTTCTTGACATTTGCCGGCGGCACCGTGATAGCCATCCAGGGTTACAGCTCGCTGAGTGGCATCGGCGTTGAGGCCTTCGCGGGTTTCGTTTCGGCCTTCGTCAACGTACGCATCGTCGCTCCTCTGGTCGCGGCGATCGGTTTGGCTGCAACGATCGGGGCGGGGGCGACGGCGCAGCTCGGCGCGATGCGCATCAATGAGGAGATCGACGCGCTGGAAGTCATGGGCATTCCGTCGGTCGCGTACTTGACGTCCACGCGGCTGGCCGCCGGGGTGATCGTGGTTGTTCCGCTGTTCTGTGTAGCCCTCATCATGGCAGTGGTGGGTACTCGGCTCAGCGTGACGGTCGCATACGGTCAATCGACGGGTGTCTACGACCACTATTTCAGGACATTCCTGAATCCGATGGACCTGGTGTGGTCGTTATTGCAGGCGCTGTTCATGGCGGTCGTCATCATGCTGATACACACCTACTACGGCTTCACCGCGAGCGGAGGGCCGGTGGGTGTCGGTGAGGCCGTGGGCCGCGCAACGCGGACATCGCTGGTCATGGCAAGTTTTGTGACTGTCGCGGTGTCGCTGGCCGCCTACGGTCAACACGGCAATTTCCACCTGTCGGGTTGAGCCCCGTGCCGTTGTCAGGACGGCGCTTGCAGTTGTGAGTTCAGATCAAGTCGTTTGGCAAGCTCAGCGTGCACGTCGTTGAGATGGCCGCGCCAGTGTTCAGACGCCGCGTGGACAGCTCCGGCCGAGACTAGGTCGACCAGAGTCGCGTGTGCCTCCGCCGAGTGGTGGATCACGGCCAAATCGTCGTCGCGCCGAGACGAAAACACCGATTCGAGCTGTTCGCCGATCAGATAGTTGATCAGTTCGCAGTATTGAGCCAGCACTGGGTTACCGGCCAACTCCACTATGTCGAGATGGAATTGGTTGGCCGATCTCGCACTCGCGTCGCCATCTGGGGGATCAACCTGTCCGCTTGCCAGGCAACGCAGCCGTTCCAGGGCTTGTTCGTCATGACGGCGTGCCAGCTGCGTGACTGCGGCTGGTTCGATCATGAGTCGTGCGGCAAAGACGTCGCCGAGCGTGGTCGAACGGTAGCGCAGCAGATCGCTCAGGTAGCGGCTTGCCAGTTTTGCCGACGGGCGGAAGACGGTACCACCGCCGCGGGACCCGCGCTGCACAGCAATCAGGTGCTCGGTTTCAAGGATGCGAAAGGCTTGGCGCAAGGTGGGCCTGGACACGCCCAGCCGCTTGAGCATCTCGGCCTCCGAGGGAAGCGTGTTTCCCTCGGCCAGCTCGCCCATGACGATCTGCTTGCGAATCTGTGCAGCTATCAGTGAGGCTGCTTTGGGAGCCGGCGTATCGGCGTCGGTCACCGAGTCGGACACATTACCGTCCTTTCGCACATAGGAGCAGCGCACGCCTACCCGAAACGGGAGTCGACCCAGCTGGACCGTAACGGTCAATTTATCACCGGATAGCCATCCGGCGGCGGTACGCGTCCCCCCAGGGTGGGGTCGGGTTGTGCCCCGCGCCCGCGATTCGGTAACGTATCGATTATTGATATACCGATTTATGTTCGGGTGGCGTTTTGACGAACGCGACGGCAGGCTCGCAGGAGGCGTCATTGGCACAGCACGGTTTGCGCGTCCCTGATCATGTCCCGGCCGCGCTTCTGCGGGAATTCGACCACGTCAATGGACTCGCGGTAGAACGCGACGCCTTCGCGGTCTACCGCGATGCACCTAAGATGCGAGCCTTCTTCAGCCCGCTCAACGGTGGCTTCTGGGTGTTGACCAAGACTGACGACATCCGCGCAGCACTGCAGGACGCAGAGCTGTTCTCCAGTGCCGCAACCGGCATACCGGCGCAGCCCGAGCGGAAGGAAAAGCTCTACCCGCTCGAGCTGGATCCACCCGAACACCGGCCGTACCGTCAGGTGTTGGCGCCCTTCTTTGCGCCCAAGGCCGTGGCCGCCAAGGCCGCCTCCATTGGACGCGTCTGTGTCGAACTGCTCGAGCCGCTGGCTTCTCAGGGTTTCTGTGAATTCAACGCCGACTTCGCCCAGCCGTTTCCCACCACGATCTTCACGGCAATGCTTGGGTTGCCCAATTCGGAGTCCAAACAGTTTGTGGAGTGGAACTCGGTGCTGCTGCATGGGCATGACGATCCCGCGCGCCGCGCGAGTGCGGCCGCCGACATCAACACCTACCTGCGCGACCTCGTCGACCAGCGTGCCAAAGACTGCCAGGACGACTTGGTGTCAAAGTTGCTCGACACGACCATCGACGGGCATCCGGTCAGCCGTGAAGCGGTGCAGAACTTCACCTTTCTGCTGTTTGTCGCTGGACTCGACACCGTCACCGCCGCACTGTCGTTCGCGTTTCGGTTCCTGGCCGAAAATCCCGTACATCGCCAGCAATTGCTCGATGATGCGCAGCTGGTGCCCAGCGCGGTCGAAGAACTGCTCAGGGTATTCAGCTTCGTGAACATGGGACGCACCGTTGTCCGCGACGTCGAGTTCGCCGGTGTGCAGATGAAGGCGGGGGACCGGGTGCTCACGTCGACGACATTCGCATCGATGGATCCCGACGAATTCGACAACCCCCTGACCGTTGATTTCAGCCGTCGCGCCATTCGCCATCTTGCCTTCGGCGCGGGACCGCACCGATGCGCCGGGTCGCACCTTGCGCGCGAGGAGCTGCGCACCGCGATCACCGAGTTTCATCTGCGAATTCCGCACTACGAGGCGGTGCGCGTCGATGAGACCCGAATGCACGGCGGCGGGTCGATGGGGATGGATCGGCTCTGGTTGCGCTGGCCGCAGGCCGACGCTGACCGTCGATGATCACCGCGCGGTGAGTCGCCAATCTTTAGGCCCGGAGGAGATCGTGACTGCCATAGACGACGCTGACCGGCGTGAGCTGCGATCCACCGCGCGTGGATTCTTCGAGAAGTACTCTGACGAGTCGGCGGTTCGGTCGACGATGGAGACCGACGAAGGTTTCGACCGCGCGCTGTGGAGCCGGATGGCCGATGAACTGGGCCTGCAGGGGCTGCTGATTCCTGATCGGTTTGGCGGTGCCGATTTGAGCTTCATCGACTTAGAGATCGTCATGGAGGAGATGGGCCGCGCGCTGGTGTGTGCGCCGTTTCTGTCCAGTGCGGTGTTGTGCACCACCGCACTGCTGGTCGCTGACGATCAGCTGCAGTCCGCGGCGTTGCTGCCGCAGTTGGCCCGCGGTTCGGTCATCGCGGCTTTGGCGTTTGCCGACCAGCAGGGGAGGTGGGATCCGACCGGGACCGCCGTCCAGGGTCGGCTCGACGGGCAGCAATGGACGGTCACCGGTGAGCGGCGCTACGTCCTCGACGGTTCGACCGCCAACGTGGTGCTGGTCGCGGCGGCCACTGACCGGGGGCCGAGTTTGTTCGCCGTCGACGCTCGGGCCGAGGGTTGCCAGGCCGAGCCGCTCGAGACGTTGGACATGACCAGACGACAGGCCAACCTGATCTTCGATTCGGTGAGCGCACAACTGGTCGGCCGCGCCGGGCGCGCCGACGACTATGTGCGCGCCGCGGTCAACGCCGGGCTCGCGGCGCTGGCCGCCGAACAGGTCGGCGGGGCACGACGACTCATGGAGATGAGCGTCGAATACGCCAAAGTCCGCGAGCAATTCGGCCGGCCGATTGGATCGTTTCAAGCGATCAAGCACAAGTGCGCAGACATGCTCGTTGAAGTGGAGTCTTCGACGTCTGCGGCCCACGCGGCGGCTGCGGCGATTGCGGAGGGCTCTCCGGAGGCCGCGCTGCTCGCCAGCCTGGCCAAGGCGTACTGCTCTGAAGCGTATTGCCAGGTGGCTGCCGAAAACATTCAAATCCACGGCGGGATCGGATTCACCTGGGAACATCCGGCCCATTTGTATTTCCGGCGCGCCAAGAGCACTGAAATGCTGTTGGGCACCCCGACCTATCACCGTGAACGCATGCTGGAGGAACTAGGACTGTGACTACCCCGACGGTGACCGCAAACGGCGATGTTCGGGCCGCGGCGATACGTGCGCTACCAGTCGCTTCGGCGTACGTCCGCGGCGCGTTTCACGAAGGCGTCGGCCGCCGGCACACGCACCGCGATCCTGCCACCGGGGACGAACTGCGTTCCTGGGCATTGTGCGGGCCCGATGACGTAGACGGCGCCGTCGGCTCGGCGGCCCACGCGCAGCTGGAGTGGGCGAGCCGGGACGGCAGCGAGCGACGCGATGGGCTGCTCGCGGTAGCCGGCGTGATGCGCGCGCACGCCGATACCCTCGCGGCGCTGGTGTCACTGGAAATGGGCATGCCGTTGCGCGCGTCGCAAGCCGGGGTGGGGGCTGCAGTCGAGTGGTTTTCGCACTTCGCCGGCCACGCAGACAAGATCGAGGGGTTCGTACCGTCGGTCGGCAAGCCAGGACGGATGCTCGACTACACGCGCTATATGCCCTACGGAGTGGTGGCTGCGATTATTCCGTGGAACGGTCCGGTCATGGCGCTGGCGCTCAAGGTGGCTCCGGCGCTGGCGGCGGGAAATGCGGTGGTGCTCAAGCCCTCTGAACGCGCTCCGTTCTCCGCGCTGTACTTCGGTTCGCTGGTCGCAGCAGCGGGTCTTCCCGCCGGCCTGGTCAACGTCCTGGCCGGCGGTCCGGACGTCGGAGCCCGACTGTGCGCAGAACCCGCGATCGCGATGATTTCCTTCACCGGGGGGTCGTCGGCGGGTCAAGCCGTCAGCGAGGCCGCCGCGGCCCGCCATGCCCCGACGGTGCTCGAACTGGGCGGCAAATCCGCGTCGCTGGTCTTTCCCGACAGCGACATCGCCAGGACCGCCAAGCTGGCCGCAGTGCTCGGGGTTGCTCAAAACAGCGGCCAAGGCTGCTTTCTTCCCACCCGGTTGCTGGTGCACCAATCGATCTACCGCCAGACCCTTGAGGCTGTACTGGCCGCCGTGGCCAAGTTCCGCCTCGGCAGCCCGTTCGACCCCACCACCACGATGGGCCCGGTGGTCGACGAGCAGTCATGCCAACGCATCCTGGCGGTAATCTCCGACGCTGCGCGGCGCGGCGACGGGCGATTGGCTTACGGCGGCGCTCGCGCCGACGGCGCCGGCCTGCAGGGCGGAAGTTACGTCGAGCCAACAATTTTCGCCGACGTCGACCCGGCCAGCCCGTTGGCGCACGACGAGGTGTTCGGGCCTGTGCTCAGCGTCATCCCGTTCGACGACGAGGCACACGCCATCGAGATCGCCAACTGCACGCAGTTCGGTCTGGCCGGCTACGTGTGGACCGCCGATCTGGGGCGCGCCCATCGCGTCGCCGACGCGTTGCAGGCCGGGTATGTGTCGGTCAATGGGATGGCCGCGTTGCCGCCGGCGGCCCCCTTCGGGGGGTGGAAGTCCAGCGGACACGGTGTCGAGGGCGGCCGGCATGGCCTCGCAGAGTACCTGCGCGTCAAGAACGTTCACGTCCAATGGTGACGATCGCCGATGCCAAGGCGGATCTGCTCAACCTTGCCGACGGCGATGGGCAGCGCCGATTCGCCGCCGAAGCCATCGAGTTTCTCAGTGCCCACCTTCCGTTGCGCCCGCCTGCCAACGAGGGTTGGGGCGTCGGTGACGAGAGATTGACACTGTTTCACGAAACCACCGACGCCGAAGAGCGTGCCGAAGTCCTGGCCGCCCGGCAATGGCAAAAAGCGCGGTGGGAAGGTGGATTCGGCTGGATCACCGGCCCCGACGAGTTCGGCGGTCGCGGCTTGGCCTGGGACTATGAAGCCCTCTACCGCCGGATCGAGTCGGCCTTCGCGGTCCCTGACATGAGCCCGCTGCGAATCGGCATCGGCACGGTGGGGCCCGCGATCCTGACCAACGGGACGCCAGACCAGATCCGGCGCTACGTGGTACCGATCTACCGCGGCGAGACGGTGGCCTGTCAGTTGTTCTCGGAGCCGGCCGCGGGCTCTGATCTGGCGGGGGTGCAGACCAGGGCCGTCGCTGTCGACGGGGGCTGGCAGCTCACCGGGCAGAAGGTGTGGACTTCCAACGCGCAAGTCGCCGACATCGGATTGGCGTTGGTGCGCACCGATCCTGTTGCACCCAAACATCGTGGCTTGACGATGGTCGTCGTAGACATGTCGGCGCGCGGGGTGCAGGTGCGTCCGCTGCGCCAAATGACCGGCGGCGCCAGCTTCACTGAAGTGTTCCTCGACGAGGCGTGGGTTTCCCGGGACGCGACCGTCGGCGAGGTCGGTGGCGGGTGGACGGTGGCGACTCGCGCGCTGGCCGGGGAGCGCAAAGCGGTCGGCGACCGCACCCACGAGATCACCGAGCAGGCGATCGCACTGCTTGGCGAGTTGGCCCGACGTACCGGACGCGACCGCGACCCGCTGGTCCGCCAGCAGTGGAGCCGGGTGTACGGCCGGTTGCGCATCGCACGTTTCCAGCAGCAGCGGGTGCGCAACATCCCAGAATCGCAACTCAGCGGTGCCGAGCGCGCGATCGACAAGTTGCTGGTGTCGGCCAACCTGCGCGCGCTGGGCGATCTGGCAGCCACCGTCCTCGGGCAGGAACTCGTCGTCAACAACGGACAATGGGGCACATTCGGCTGGACGAAATGGATCATGGGCGCGTTCGGCTACCGGATCGCGGGGGGTACTGAGGAGATACTCAAAACCATGCTTGCAGAACGGGCTTTGATGCTACCGAGGGAGCCTCGATGAGTGTCCGCCAGAACGCCTACGAGACGGTGCTGTTCGAGGTCGCTTCGGACGGGGTAGCGACCATCACGTTGAACCGGCCGGACGTCATGAACTGCTTCAACCAGCAGATGCTCGACGAGTTCGGTGACATTTGGCGCACCTGCCGCAACGAGGACGACATCCACGCCATCGTGCTGCGTGCCGCGGGGGACCGCGCATTTTCCACCGGCGTGGATCGCACCCAAGGACGGTTCCGTCATCCCAATCCCCTTAGTGAGGACGATCCCGGGTTCTGGTTGGGAGCCAAACAAAATCGCGTGTGGAAGCCGCTGATCCTGGCGATCCACGGGATATGCGCCGGCGGCGCCTTTTACTGGCTCAACGAATGTGACGTGGCGATCTGCTCGGAAGACGCGACTTTCTTCGATCCCCACACCACCTACGGGATGGCCTCGGCGCTAGAGCCCGCCGCCCTGCTACGTCGAATACCCTTCGGGGAGGTCATGCGGTTGGCGCTCTTCGGAAACGACGAACGCGTCAGTGCCGCCAAGGCATTGAGTATCGGCTTGGTCACCGAAGTGCTCGCGCGTGACAAACTCTGGGACCGCGCCAATGTTCTCGCTCAGCGGCTGGCTGAAAAGCCGCCGCTGGCTGTCCAAGGCACCGTTAAGGCTGTGTGGGATTCGCTGTCGATGACGATAGAAGCGTCTCGCTCGGTGCCGCTGATGTACACCCAACTCATCAATCCACGGACCAAAACGGAATTTCACTCAGGCGTCGAGCGCAGCTGGGAAATTCGGTGATGAAGCTTTCCCTGCGCCTGCGCTACACCGACCGCAAAGCCTTGACCGAGCTGGTGTCGACGGCCGAATCGGTAGGACTGCACGGTGTTTGGGTGAGCGAGCCATGGGGATACGACTCCTCGGCACTGTTGGGCTGGTGCGCGGCCAACACCCAAAAGCTGGTCCTGGGTTGCCATGTGGCCTCGATCTTTTCCCGCAGCCCCGCCATGACCGCCGGAATGGCGGCGTCACTGTGGTCGCTGACCGAAGGGCGCTTCCGATTGGGCTTGGGAGTATCAGGACCGGCCGTCGTCGAGGGCTGGCACGGCGTGCCTTACCGCCATCCCTTGCAGCGGACGCGCGATACGGTGAACGTCATCCGCCAAGTGCTTTCCGGCGACGCCGTCTCTTATCACGGTGGGATGCTTAGTGTTCCGTTGGACGGCTCGGGACGGGCGCCGCTGCGGTTCGCGTTGCGCGGGGCCTCGACGCCGGTGCCGATCTATCTCGCGGCGCTGGGGCCGGCCAATCAGCGGCTGACGGCTGAAATCGCCGACGGCTGGACGCCAACGCCGTATTCCCCCGACCATCACGAGCAGTTCGCGGCTGCCTTGATTGCGGCGCGCAAGACTACGCAGCGCGATGTCGCACTGGCGCCGGTAGCCCCGGTTGCTATCGGAAAGGACCCGCGTGTCCTGCATGAACTCGAGCGTGGCTGGTCGGCACTCTACCTGGGCGCGATGGGCGACTACTACGCCAATGCCGCGCGGGCAATGGGCTTCGGTGCGATGGTCGACGAGGTCCAACGCCACCGTCGCAGTGGCGACCGCGCCGCGGCCCGTGGCGCAGTGACGGCGGACTACATCAACAGCATCGGGCTGTTCGGCAGCCGCACCGATATCCGGGAGCGGCTGCACCGCTACGAGCAGGCCGGCATCGACGAAGTGGTGTTGGAGCTTCGGAAAAAGGACCTCACCGATCAAATCGCTGATCTACACGAGCTCGGAAAGGTCGCGACGTGATGAACCCGTCTGAGTTCACCCGCATGAGATTGGATGTCGAGGACGGCGTTGCCAGATTGACGCTCAGCCGGCCGGACATCCGCAACGCCTGGGCCGGCCGTACCGCAGTCGAATATCGATGGGCCTTGCACCACTGCCACAGTGATCCGCAGGTGCGCGTCGTCGTGCTCAGCGGCGAACAGGACTTCTGCGTGGGCGCAGATCAGGGACTGCTCGGGGAAATCGGCGACAACGACGGATCCTACGAGGTCGACGGGGTTCGGCTGCCCGACTACCCTGCGCACACCCCGGCGGAGATGCGCCGCAACCACTTCTATCCATTGACGGTGTCAGTGCCGGTGATCGCGGCGATCACGGGTGGTTGCGCCGGTGCCGGCTTCCTTGTCGCCAGCTACGCCGACATTCGGTTCGCCGACAGCGACGCCAAGATCGCAAGCTCTTTCGCGAGCTTGGGTCTGCCCGCCGAGTACGGGCTGGGCTGGTTACTGCCGCGAATCGTGGGGTCGGCCAATGCTGCTCAGCTGCTGTACTCGCCGGGCCCGATCAGCGCGGCGCGGGCCGCCGAGCTGGGCTGGGTGCAACGGGTCAGTGAACCTGGGAAGGTGCTCGCCGACGCCGTCGACTATGCCCGGGCGTTGGCCAGCGGCAGCGCCGCGGAGTCGTTGCGGATGATGAAACGGCAGATTCATCTGGACTCGGCGCTCGCTTTCCACGACGCATACACCAGGTCGGTGGCCGACATGAACAGCGCGCTGAAGTCCGACGAGTTCAAAGAGGGGGTTCGGGCCCTGCAAGGCAAACGCAAACCCAACTTCCTTGGCATGCGTCCCGGGTCCGCTGTGCACGAATGATGTTGCGATCGAACATTACTTGTGGTGAACCACCGCACACGGAACGGTGGACTGAGCGAGAGTAGAGGAAAACAGATGGCGCAATTTCAGGGCCAGGTGGCGCTGGTAACCGGTTCGGGGGCAGGTATCGGCGCGGCATGCGCCCACGCATTCGCCAAGGCGGGTGCCGCCGTGGTCGTCACCGACATCGATGCCGAGGGCGGTGAGCTGACGGCGGAAAGAATCAGGGCTGACGGCGGGCAAGCAGAATTCTTCGCCGCCGATGTCACCGATGCGGCCGCGGTTGCGGCGTTGGTGAAGTTCACCGTCGACACATTCGGTGGCCTGCACTACGCGCACAACAACGCCGGCGTGTTGGGTCAATCGGCGCGGTTGACGGACTGCGACGATCAAGAGTGGTTCAGGACGGTGGACATCAATCTGAACGCTGTCTACCTCGGCATGAAACATCAGATTCCGGCCATCATCGCAAGCGGGGGAGGTGCTGTGGTCAACACGTCGTCCTATGCCGGACTTGTCGCGGTGCCATTTGCATCGGCGTACGTGGCGTCCAAGCACGGGGTGATCGGGCTATCAAAAGCCGCCGCAATCGAATTCGGCAAGAAGGGGGTGCGCGTCAACGCGGTCTGCCCGGGCTCGGCGCGGACACGACTCAACGTCGAGCGGGTCGCCGGAAACCCGGCGATCGAAAAAGCGATGACCGACGTGTCCCCGATGAAGCGATTCGCTGAACCCGATGAAATCGCGAGTGCGGTTGTGTGGCTGTGCTCCCCAGGGGCGTCTTTTGTGAACGGGCACGCGTTAGCCGTCGACGGTGGCGCTCTAGCACAGTAGGATTTCCTGGTGGCAAACGTACTTCGCGCGGTACACCTCCCCAAGATGGCCGATATAGTCGCCGGAGACTTACGACGCCAAATTATCTCGGGGGAGCTCAAGGAGGGTGACCCGCTGCCGCCCGAAGATCAGCTGATGGAGCATGCTGTCGTCGCACGCACGACGGTGCGAGAGGCACTTCGCATCCTGGAGTCCGAGGGTTTGCTCGTCGTGCGGCGTGGCGCCGGCGGTGGCGCCCGCATCAAGGCGCCCTCGGTCAGCAACGTCGCGCGCTATATCGGGTTGGTGCTGCAGTCGACCGGCGCGACGTTGCAGGATGTCTTCGATGCCCGGTTGATGCTGGAAGCGCCTGCCGCGGCGATGCTGGCCGGGGCCGACGAGCGCGAGCAGATCGTCGCAACTTTGCGTCAAGCGCTCGATGAGGAAGAGGCGGTGCTGGACAGTCCAGTCGAGTTGTCGCATGCGTACGGCCGATTCCACAATCTCATCGTTCAACTCTGTGGCTCGCAAACCTTCGAGGTACTCACCTCGGTGTCCAACCGCATCATCCAGGTTCAGGCCGACCGCTACATGCAGGCCGAAGCGGTGCAGCCGGACCGGCGAGTGCCCAGCGATGCGGCCCACCGCGCCCACACCCACTTCGTGGACTTGGTCGCTGCGGGCGCTGCGCAGGACGCTGAAGAGTTGTGGCGCAAGCACTTAGCCGCCGGCGACCGAGAACTGCGGGCGGATCCCAATGTCAACAGTGTGCTCGACCTATTGGAGTGACTGATTCGGTGACGTCGATAACGCGCTGGGCCTTGTACGCCGCCCGCGGCAGGGTTCCCGCCGCGACCCAATCGACGTCCACCGGCACGCCCACGGTTGCAGAGATTCGTTCGCGTGTCTCGCCGCTCGGTGATCCTTCAATGCGAACGTGCAGCCTGTCAGTCGGCGCGGCGTGGCGCTGCATCACGAATTCGACCCCGGCGGGCAGCGCCTTGGCGACATCGACGGGCAGGATGGCATGACCGCCGACCCGGACGATGTCCTTGGTGCGGCCCTCGAAGAACCCGCGGCGGGTGGTCTCTCCGCACGGGCACGGACTTGAATCGATGCGCACGATGTCCTCGACGTTGTAGCGCAACATCGGATTGTCACGGTTGAGTGAGGTCACCACCAGTTGGCCACGCCTGCCTTCTTCGACAGGCTCACCGGTGTGCACGTCGAGCACTTCCACGATTGCGAGGTCCTCGGCGAGATGGGCGCCGGGGGATTGCCCGCACGCCGACCCCAGATATGCAACGCACTCTTGGCCGGCACTGATTTTGTCGTATTGGCTCTGCGCGCGTCCTGCCTCCGGACTGGGCAGGCCCGCAAAACCGATGCGCTCTGCTGCCTCGTGCAGGCGTTGCAGGGCGGCTGGAAATAGCTGCCAGTGATCGACGGGCAGGCCCGAGATGGCCTGCAGGGATCGTTCGGCGGCTGCCAGCGACTCCGGCGGCCCGATGGAGACCAGCAGACAACCCATGTAGTCGTAGGCCGCCTGCTGCAGCGACTGACCACCGTTGAGGTAACCGGGGTGCGCGCCGACGATGACCATCCCCGGCCGGATTCCCATCCGATAGTGGTTTCGGGCCGATAGCTCGCACTCGATGTCGAGATCATGCTTGGTCCACAACATCGTCGTCGGCTTACCGGTGGTTCCCGACGACATCCCGATCCGCACCGCGCTCGCCAGCGACCGGACGCGATAGTCACCCAGTGGGGGACACTCAGACTCGCTGCGGCGCAGATCATCTTTGGTGATCACTGGGATGCGGTGTAGGTCGTCGACCGAATCGATGTCGTCGGGCCGCACTCCCGCGGCGGCCAGGCGACGCGAAAAAAACGGCGCTCCGCAAGCCAACCCGACGGAGTCTCGCAAGCGCGTTGCCTGCAGTTTGCTGCGTTGTACGACCGGCATCGTCTGTGCTTCGGCGTTCCAGAAGGGTTGCTCAGCGGACGCGGACATGTCTTCCTCATCGGATGTGCGAAACGACGAAAGAAACAAATTTCGATCTATGATTATACTGTTTTTGCCGGGAGTGGGCCAGCCGCGGCCAACCCGGAGTCGATCGAGGGGAATAAGGAATGGGGCTCAGCTCCGAGGAGCAAGCGTTGTTGCAGACAATCCGCGACTTCGTCAACAAGCAGGTCATGCCGGTGTCCCGCGAGCTCGAGCACGCCAATACATATCCCGCGGAGCTGATCGACACGATGAAAGCCATCGGCGTGTTCGGCCTGGCGATCCCCGAACCCTATGGGGTTGGCCAGGTTTCGACTCCCTGCTACGTCCAGGTCACCGAGGAGCTGGCCCGAGGCTGGATGAGCCTGGCAGGCGCCATGGGCGGGCATACCGTGGTGTCCAAGCTGGTGTGGTTGTTCGGCACGGAAGATCAAAAGCAGAAGTATCTGCCCCGTATGGCGACGGGCGAGCTTCGTGCCACCATGGCGCTTACCGAACCCGGCGGTGGCTCGGACCTTCAAGCCATCCGCACACACGCACGCCGCGAAGACGACGTTTTCGTCATCAACGGCACCAAGACTTGGATATCGAACGCTCGGCATTCGGGATTGCATGCCCTGCTGTGCAAAACCGACCCTGGCGCGGTGCCGTCCCATCGTGGTGTTTCGATCCTGCTCGTGGAGAAGGTGCCGGGATTCACCATCTCCAAGGACCTGCCCAAGCTCGGCTACAAGGGAGTGGAGAGCTGCGAGCTGAACTTCACCGATTGTCGGGTACCCGTAGCCGCTCTCTTGGGTGACGTCGAGGGCCGGGGCTTCGCGCAGATGATGAAGGGTCTAGAGATCGGCCGCCTGCAGGTTGCGGCCCGCGCCACCGGCGTCGCCCGCGCCGCCTTCGACGCGGCACTGCAGTATGCCCAAGAGCGGGAAAGCTTCGGCAAGCCGATCTGGCAGCATCAATCGATCGGCAACATGCTTGCCGATATGGGCACCAAGCTATTGGCCGCCCGTTGCTTATTGCTCAGTGCCGCCGAGAGATTCGACTCTGGTGAGCGCTGCGACATGGAGGCCGGTATGGCCAAGCTCTTCGCATCCGAGATCGGAATGCAAGTGGCGTTGGATGCCGTCCGCGTCCACGGAGGTTATGGGTATTCGACGGAGTTCGATGTCGAGCGATACTTCCGTGATGCTCCACTGATGATTGTGGGCGAGGGCACCAACGAGATACAAAAAGGCGTTATCGCCAAGCAACTCGTTAAGCGAGGTGGCCTCGGGTTGTGAGATCCGACCACCGTGGGCCTTAGCAGGCGACCTTGATCGAGAACGTGCGATTGGCGGGCAAGCTGTCGTTGCCGGTGCCAAATCCGTCAGCATCGCCGGTAATCGAATACGTGCTCTCGGTGATCTTCACCTGAGCATGGCCCATCAGGTTTGCGTTGTAGCTCCCCGTGAAACCGTCCAGGTTGCGAATCTGCACGGACTCGGCGGCTAGCGGGCCAGCAGAGGAAACCACCGTGGTTGACCCGGAGTTCGCGTCGCCGGTCACAATCGTCAGTAGCGGGGGAGTGACCAGGCAACGGACAGCATCAGTTTGACCGAGCTCCTGACCATTGACCGTGATGCGCGCGGTGCCGGCGCCCAACGTCCCCAGCGCGGGTCCAGCGGAGTGCGCCTGCGCCGAACACCCGGCGACACAGCCGATGAGTAGCGCCGCCAACCAACCTCTCATGACTTGCAGCATAGCGGCAAAAAGCCATATGATATAGCGAAATGTTGCGGAGAACATCACCGAGCCTTGATCGGGTGCCGGCCGGTCAATAGGTCTGGCAGAATGCTGTGCTACTCGGCCTTAACCGCCTTTCCCGCAATATCATTCGCAACTGAGCAGTTAGCCAGGTGCGCGGCAAAAGTCCGCGTTCACAAGCGGCCTGCCGTCACAAAGACCAGCTTCTCTTAGGAAGCAGCCTATCATCCAGCTCTAAATAGCTATATGATAGATCGCGATTGGAAGGAACGGCATGGACCCTAGCCCGGACTACGACGCGAGCGATGAGCTGGAATTCGTCTTCAACGCAGTTGCATGGGGGTTACGTGGCGTGTACCCGCCGCCGGCTTACCCGCCGTCGTAAGGGCTACCAGCGCCTCACTCATCCTCCAGCGTCAGTGCCAACTCGGGGCAGGCGCTAACTCCCAGGCGCGTGGCCTGTTCGTCGCCAAGGGCGACCGCCCGCGATTCAAGCGTGCTGTAGCCCTCATCGTTTATCGGGAACAGGTCGGGGTCGGCCGCGTGGCACTGGGCGTGCCCGACGCATTTGTTGCGTTGCAGATGCACTTTCATCCATCTCTCCTTGAGACTTACCAGGTCGCCGGATGTCAAAATATCGTGCTAACATACATCGAATTTACGCGGCAAGCCGTGCCCCGGTGCGCAAGCGTGTCCACACTTCAACGAATTGTGCAGCGTGACAACCGATGTCACCTAAGTCGAGGGAAGCGCTAGGGGAGGTGCGCCGAATGAAGCGCTTGGTTTTCGACCCCGAGCACGAGCAACTGCGGGAGACCACGCGCCAATACATCGAGCGCGAGGTGACACCCAATGCCGCGCGATGGGAGACCGAGCGCCTCATCGACCGCTCAGCCTACGTCGCAGCAGGCAAATACGGGCTGATCGGGTTCAACATGCCCGAGAAATACGGTGGAGGCGGCTCCGACGACTTCCGCTTCAACGCCGTGATTCTCGAGGAGCTGGCTAAGTTCGGTTCGGCCACGCCGGCGCTGGGCCTGCAGAACGACATCGTCGGGCCATACCTCAAGTCCCTGGCAACCGAAGAGCAGCAGGCGCGGTGGCTGCCCGGGTTCGTCACCGGTGAGGTTATCGGGGCGATCGCGATGAGCGAACCGGGCGCCGGCAGTGATCTGGCGGGCATCCGCACCTCGGCGGTACGTGACGGCGAGACATGGATCCTCAATGGCGCCAAGACCTTTATTTCCTCAGGCATCAACTGCGACCTCGTCATTGTGGTGACACGCACCGACGCCGACGTGGGCCACCGGGGATTTTCGCTGCTGGTGGTCGAGCGCGGGATGGACGGTTTCACCCGCGGCCGCAAGTTGGAGAAGATGGGCCACCACGCCCAGGACACCGCCGAACTGCACTTTGACAACGTCCGGGTGCCGGCCGCCAATCTGCTGGGTCAGCAGAACCGGGGCTTTTATCACCTGATGCACAACCTTCCTTCCGAGCGGCTATCCATCGCGGTGAGCGCCGTGGCCGCGGCGCGCGAAACGTGGCGGCAGACATTGCAATACGCCAAGGACCGGACGGCGTTCGGGCAGCCGATCGGCAGCTTCCAGCACAACCGGTTCGTCATGGCCGAACTGGACACCGAGCTCGACATCGCCGAGCAATACATCGACCGGTGCCTGCGTGCGGTCGTCGACGGCGAACTGACCGCTGTGCAGGCCGCGAAGGCCAAATGGTGGTGCACCGAACTTGCGAAGAAGACCGTCGACTCCTGCCTGCAGCTGTACGGAGGGTACGGCTACATGAGCGAGTACCGGATTTGCAGAGACTTCGTCGACACGCGTGTGGCCACCATCTACGGTGGTACCACCGAGATCATGAAGGACCTCGTCGGCCGGGACCTGGGGCTGTGACCGACGATGCTGACGACCAAGTTCACTGAAGCGTTCGGTGTCGAGCACCCGATTGTGCAGGGCGGCATGCAGTGGGTCGGCCGCGCGGAACTCGTCGCGGCGGTGGCAAATTCAGGTGCGCTCGGTTTCATCACCGCGCTGACACAGCCGACACCGGAGGATTTGGCGAAGGAGATCGCCAAGACGCGAGAGCTGACCGACAAGCCGTTCGGCGTGAATCTCACCATCTTGCCGACCATCAACCCGCCGCCGTATGACGAGTACCGCCAAGCGATCGTCGACTCGGGCATCAAGATCGTCGAGACCGCAGGGTCAAACCCGTCGCCGCATCTGCCGATGTTCCACGACAACGGCATCAAGGTGCTACACAAGTGCACCTCGGTGCGCCACGCGGTCAAGGCCCAGAGTCTCGGCGTCGACGGGGTCAGCGTCGACGGCTTCGAGTGTGCCGGGCACCCAGGTGAGGACGACATCCCCGGACTGGTCTTGATCCCCGCGGCCGCGGCCAAGATCGACATCCCGATGATCGCCTCGGGAGGCTTCGCCGAGTCCCGGGGTCTGGTGGCGGCGCTGGCACTGGGTGCCGACGGCATCAACATGGGGACGCGGTTCATGTGCACGGTTGAATCCTGCATTCACCAAAACGTCAAGGAAGCCATCGTCGCCGGTGACGAGCGTGGCACCGAACTGATCTTGCGCACGCTGCACAACACGGCCCGGGTGGCCAGCAATACCGTGGCGCGCGAGGTCGTCGAAATCCTCAACGACGGCGGTCAATTCGAAGACGTCAAGGACCTGGTGGCCGGTGTGCGCGGCCGGCAGGTATTCGAGAGCGGCGACGTTGAGGCCGGTATCTGGACGGTGGGGACCGCGATGGGCCTGATCAATGACATCCCTTCGGTCAGTGAGCTGGTCTCGCGGATCGTCGCCGGCGCCGAAGAGCTGATCACCGGCGGGTTAGCGGACCTGGTCGGCTCTGGCCGACGTGACGCGGTGGCGTGACGCAATTCCTCGACTCCGCGACAAAACCAATCTATGATATACCGAGTTATCGTGGCGGTTTGAACGCGCGAGTGCATCCCGGGTGAACTATTAGATCGAAGGGCCCGATGAAGATCGACGGACAACACGTGGTGGTGACCGGAGGGTCCCAAGGGATCGGGGTCTATATCGCCAGCGAGTTCGCCATCCGGGGCGCCAAAGTGACCGTGCTCGGCCGCAATGCCGAGCGGTTGCGCGGCGTTGCTGATGACATCGGCGGATCGTGGTTGCAATTGGACCTGTGCGAGGAGGGGGCGCTCAGCGGGGCGATCAGCGAGATCGAACAATGCTTGGGTCCCGTCGACGTGCTGATCAACAATGCGGGTGCGGCGCTGGTGCGCGACGCTGGCGGTTATCGGTCTGGGGAGACGAAAGCCCTGGTCATGGTCAATGCCATCGCGCCGATGGAATTGACCCGGCAGGTCCTTCCCGGGATGCGATCACGCGGCTACGGACACATCGTCAACATCTCGTCGCTGGCGGGGATCAGCGCGGTGCCGCACCTGGCCATCTACGGCGCCAGCAAAGCCGCGCTACACCACTACACCGCGGTGGTGCAGCGCGAATTAGCCCACGACCGCGTGCCGGTCGGGTTGACATTGATCACGCTCGGCGAAGTCGCCGGCACCCACATGATGGAAGCTGCCCGGCAGTCGCCCGTCATCGCCGCTGTGTCGGCTCGGCTGGCCCGCGCCCGAGCGCTGCCGCCGGTCGCGCCACACACCGTCGCCCGCGCGGTGGCAAGCGCCGTCGAACGAAACAGGCCATATGTCTGCGTGCCGCGGCGGATCGGTCCGATGATTGGGCTGCGAAACCTGCCCAGCCGGCTGCAGGATCTCGCACTGCTTGGGCTCGCCTGATGCGCCGCAGCGCAGGGTCTCGGCAGCGCGCCTCGCCGACGGCCGTGCCGCACACCCGACTGCACGCATTCAAACCCCGGACACGAAGGATCGACACCATGGAGGAGACCGGCCAATTGCAGGACCGACTAGGGCGCTTCCTCGCTGCGCGTGGCGTTCGCGGCGACGTGCAGGACATCACGCCGATCGTCGGCGGGTTCAGCCAGATCACCCACCGGTTCACCGTCAGCGACCGAAATATGCAGCACCGCTACGTACTTCGCTGCGACCGGCCCGGCGGCGCCCAGCTGACCACCACCGACCGCGCACTGGAATTCCGGGTGATCAAAGCCTTGAACAGCGTCGGTGCACCAGTTCCGAAGGTGCACTGGGCCGATACGAATGGCGCCGAACTCGGCACGCCGGCGATGATTTCCGATTTCGTCGAAGGGCCGAATTTACTTCAGGCCGCGCGTTCGGGCCATTTGCCGATGGCTGAACTGGCCGACCTCGCTACCGGCGCGGCCGCGCAAATCCACCGCGTGGACACCGCCGGGTTTCCCGCCGAAATCGGCACCGCCGGCGGCGATTGGGGCCACTACATCGATACCCAGATTCAGGCCTGGCGCGACCTGGCAGCCCGCCAAGCCGAACCCATGCCGGTGCTGCGCTACCTGGCCAGCTGGCTGGACTTGCACCGGCCTGAACCCGTGCCGCTCTGCCTGGTTCACGGCGAATACAGCACCGCCAATCTGATGCTCGACCCGACCGGCGCGGTGTCGGTCATCGACTGGGAATTCGCTCATATCGGCGACCCACGCATGGACTTCGGCTGGTGCATCCAGCGCGGCGGCAAAGAGCCGCCTAATGTCTTAGGCGATCACCTTGACTTGGTGTGTCGACGATACCGAGAGCTGACCGGAATGTCTGAGTCCGCAATGAATCCCGCCACGGTCTCCTACTTCGCGATACTGAGCGGTTGGCGTGCCTTCGGCGCCGTGCTCGACGGAATCTCCCGGTTCGCCAACGGGGAGAGCAACCTATTACTGTCTGCCTACCTGGTATCGCCATGGTCGCTGGCCTGTGGTGAGTGGCTGCGCATCACCGAGGCACTGGAGTCAGCTCCCCGAGACGAACACAGCCGGGCCGTCGCCGCGAGCGCAGGTGAACGGCCATGATGTCCAAGCCCACCACAGTGCAATTGGTCACCGCGATTCGCGAAAACCTCTCGGCCGCCATCTTGCCCGCCATCTCCGATCCCGGTCAGCAGAAGCTGCTCGCCATGATCGACCATCTGATGCAAACCATCGCAGTGCGCGCCGAGCATGAGATCGACTGGATGGTCACCCACAACCGCGCGGTTGTGGCCCTTGCCCAAGACATGGTGCAGGCAGCGGAGGCGCCTGCACCGGTGATCGCCGCGCTGGCCCGCTACCGCGAAAACCACAGCGCTTCGTTAGCGGCCAGCGCGGTCACCGCCGATTACGCATTGGCCGCTGAGGTGCTGGCCACGATGCTGGAAGCCACCATCTCCGACACCGGCGAATTCGGCCTGGCCGCCAGGGAGCTGTTGGAGCGCGACGTTGCGCACGGTGTCCAGATTGTCGGCGAGTTCGAACTGGTGCCGCCCTGATCGAGGGCGTGGCCGCTGTCAGACGGCGACGCGGGTGCGGGCGCGCACCATGATGTCGATGTGGCCCCGCTGCACGACCTCGTCGCGCTGGTTGAACAGCTCGAAGTACCGCTGCACCACGCCGCGGTCGCCGCCGCTGGTGCGCCGGACGTCAACAATCGTGAGCCGGAACTTCACGGTGTCGCCGATGAACAACGGCGCGCAGAACTTCCAGTCCCGGATGCCTAGCATCGCGATGGCGCTACCGCTGAACAATCCCGTCCTGTCCAGCAAGCCGGTCAGGATGGACAGACCCAGTAGGCCGTACACGACACGTTGCCCGTACGGGCTGTCCGCGGCGAATTCCACGTCGGTGTGAATCGGGTTGAAGTCGCCGCTGAGCCCGGCAAAGGCCACCACGTCTGTCTCGGTGATGGTGCGCGCGGCGCTGATGAACATGTCCCCCGCGGCGAGGTCTTCAAGAAATTTGGCCTGCATGAGTTTTGGCGTTCCTCCTAGGTTGTGGCGGTGCCCGGGTATCCGGCTCCGCCGTGGTCGGTATCGAGAAGGTCGCGATCCAGCAGGCCGCCGTTTCTCGGGAGCGAGTCGACGAATTCAAACAGTCGCGGGCATTTGTAGCCGGCCAGCCGGGTTCGGCAAAACGCCAGCAAATCGTCAGCAGTGACGTCCCGTTCGGCCACGATGACGGCCTTGACGCGCTGGCCCCAGTGCGCGTCGGGCACGCCGAGTACAGCCGCCTCGGTCACGGCTGGGTGGGCCAGCAATATCGATTCCACCTCGGCGGGGTAGATGTTCTCGGCGGCCGATTTGATGATCCGCTGCAACGGCGCGATGAAGCTGATCGAGCCGTCGTTCTCGAGGCGACCGAGGTCGTTGGTGTGATGCCAACCTCCGCGCGCGCGCACGGCATTCAACTCCGGGCGGTTGTGATAGCCGTTCATCACCACCGGGCCCCGCACCACAATCTCGCCGATCTCCCCGGCCGCCACCGAGGCCCCGCTGGGGGTGTGCACTTCCACGCGGGCGAGCGGGCCAGGCAGCGCACCGATGCTGGACAGGCCGGGATAATTGAAGGTGACCACCCCAGCAACCTCGGTCTGGCCGTATCCGCTGCTCACCTGAGGGTCGGCGACGGTCACCATGTCGTTCCAGCCCTCTGGGCCGCCCGCGCTGCGCAAGCTTTTCAGATTGAACAGCCCATCGGAGTTTGCCCGCACCATCTGTGCCATCGTCGGCGTCTGCAAAAACGCATGCGTGCACTGCTCAGCGTCAATCAATCGACACAGTTCCCCGGCGTCGACACGCCTGCAGAAGACGTTGAGTCCGCCGCCGTGTGCCACCGCGACGGTGCGCCGTAGCCCGCCGATGTGAAACATCGGCCCGCTGTTGAGATAGACGGTCCGCTCACCGAGTCCCTCCAGTAGACGTACCGTCGTCGACTGGGCCAACAGCGCGCGATCTGACAACAACGCCCCATTCGGCCGCCCATCGAAGGCGGCCGTGTACATCATCAACACCGCTGTGTTCGCATCGGCTGGGCGATCCAGGTGAGCGCCGTGGGGTGGTGCCGCCGACAGGCGAGCTTCATAGGAGTTGGGCCCGGTGCCGTCGTGCTGGATCCACAGCGCATCGTCCTTGCCGTGCCCGCGGACCGCGCGGATGACGTCACCGATCTCCTCCGCCTGCCAGATAACGGCACGAGCAGCGCAATCGTCGAGGACGAACGCCAGCTCCTGGGCGGTCTGTCGCCAGTTGGCCGGACACACCACCGCCTCCAGCTTGGACGCGGCGAACAAAATCTCCAGCAGTCGGTGGCAGTTCTGCCCCCACCACAACACCCGGTCGCCGGTACCGACGCCGGCCTTGCTGAGTTCGCCGGCCAGGGCCTGAGCGCGGGTGTCCATCTGCTGCCAGCTGATTCGGCTACCGCCGCACACCGCGGCCAGTGCCTGGGGCCGGATTCGGGCGTGTTGTCCGAGGACGTCGCTCAAACCGAACGAATCGATGCCGGAGTAGGCAGGACCGTCGGCCGCATACCGATCGTCGAGAGATCGAGAAATCAGGGCGCACCTCCCGGTCGGACGTCGTGCTTGAGGCCACTAGAGCCGCACGCGAAATTACGATGTATGATACAGCTATTTATAACGAAGGGATCCAATGCAGTGACAGCTCAGGTGACCGAGACGGCGCCGGATGAACCGGAATTCGGCAGACTGACCGCCGCGGGCATTGAGGCGTTCCGCGGCAAGATCGGGGTGGACTGGCCTTACAGCCGGTGGACCACATGGAACGAGGCGGCCGCCCGTGACGGTATACGTCACTACGCCAATGGATTTGGCGATGACAATCCGCTGTGGTGTGATCCCGACTATGCCGCCAAGACCCGATGGGGAGGGATCGTCGCCCCGCCCGGCTTCCTCGAGGGTGCCGGGCTGACGCCGAAGGTCACCACGCCACCGGAGGTGCGGGCCCGCGGCAAGGGTGCGCTGTCGGGGGTGCACATGTTCTGGGCCGGCGACCACATCAACTTTTTCGCTCCGGTGCGCGAAGGCGACCGGATCTGGGTGCGCCGGTTCTATGTTGACATCCAGGAGAAGCCGCAGTCGCGGTTTGGCGGACGCTCGGCGTTGTCGGTGCGCCGACGGGTGTACTGGAACGACAACGGCGAGTTGATCGCGATCTGGGACGCCGATTTCGTTCACACCGAGCGTGCCACTGCCGCGCAGCGAAACACCGCGGACAAACCCCTCGAACAGCACAGCTACAGCACCGCTGAGCTCGAAGAAATCGATCGGCATTACGAGATGGAATCGGTGCGTGGTGGCGAGAAACGCTACATCGAGGACGTGGCGGTCGGCGACGAGTTGCCAACGCGATATCGAGGACCACTGATCGTGGGTGATGTGATTGCATGGCTGCAGGGCAACGGTCGTCACGAAATCTTTCCCTACCGGCTCAACTGGCAGAACCGCCAGCGCATGCAGGGTTTCTACGCGCGCAACGAATTCGGTGCATGGGACTCGGCGATGCGCGTGCACTGGGATGACAGCTACGCAAGATCTGTGGGTGCGCGTCGCGCGTATGACTACGGCATGTTGCGTAATGCCTGGCTCATGCATGCCATTACCGACTGGATGGGTGACGACGCGATCATCGTCGGAGTCGACGACCGCGTCTCCGGGTTCAACACCTTAGGTGATCTGACCAGAATCAGCGGCCGAGTTTCGGCGATCGACGGCACGCGCGGATACCCCGAAATCGTCTGTGCGCTGGAGTGTCACAACCAGCGCGACGAGCGAACCGCCCACGGAACGGTGCGGGTGCGCCTGCCCTCCCGCAGCCGCGGGCTTCCTGAGTATCCGCAGCCACCGCACGACCATGGATTGTTGCCGGATATGCCTATACCGGAAGAAGGTCCGTGGGCTCGTTGACGATGCAGAACCTGCTGCCTGGAACCGGCGTCTTCGCCGATAATGCGTTGCGGCAAGCTCGGGGAGAGCACGCCCAAGCCGTGGTGAATCCGGCTACCGAAGAGCTGATTGGCGAGGTCTGCGATGCCGCGGACGTCGATGTCGATACAGCTATCGCCGCGGCGCGCCGGGCCGCCGACGGGGGCCCGTGGTCGCGGCTGACGGCGCGAGAACGCAGCGAGGCGCTGTATCGCTTCGCCGAGATCCTGGCTTCCGACCTCGACAGGCTGTTGGCTGTTGTGGTCGCCGAGACGGGGTGCCCGGTGAGCGCGGCGCGGGGCAACCAGGTGACCACGCCGCTCAAGCATCTGCAGTACTGGGCTGAAGCGGCCCGGCGGCCGGACTTTTACGCCCGCAGCCCGCACCTGACCGTCCGACCGGATGGAGCTGGGATCGTGGGCGGCTGGGCGGTGCGCCGCGAACCCTACGGCGTCGTCGCGGCCATCACCCCTTATAACTTTCCGTTTCTGGAGACGGTGATGAAGGTGGGCCCCGCGCTGGCGGCGGGCAACTCGATCGTGATCAAGCCATCACCGTTGACGCCCTACACCGCATTCATCATCGCCGAGGCCGCGCAGCGGGCCGGTCTTCCAGAAGGGGCGATCAACGTGGTCACCGGGGACGCAGCGGTGGGCGATCGGTTGATTGCTGATCCGCGGGTAGATCTGGTCAGCTTCACTGGCTCGGAAAGGGTCGGCGCGGCCATCGCTGCCCGGGTGGCGCCGAAGCTGACCCCCTTGCTGCTGGAACTGGGTGGCAAGAGTGCCCTGATCGTTTGTGAGGATGCAGACTTGGCGTTGGCGGCGCGCGCTGGGGCTCAAAGCGCGACCTATCACGCGGGCCAAGGCTGTGCGTTGACCACCCGGCACCTGGTGCACCGCCGAATCCGCGACGAGTACCTGCAGCGACTGGTCGAGCAGATCGGCAAGGTCAGCGTCGGTGACCCGACGGATCCTCGCACCGGGATGGGTCCGCTGATCCGATCGCAGGCGGTTGAACGTGTTCATGGTTACGTCGAGATCGCCCGCCGTGGCGGCGCTCAGATCGTTGTCGGCGGGTCGCGCGGGGATCACGCACGCGGCTATTTCTATGAGGCCACGGTCATCACCAAAGTCGCGAACACCGACCCAGTGGCTGCCGACGAGATCTTCGGGCCTGTCGTGACGGTCTCAGACTTCGAGGACGACGACCAAGCCATCGGCGTCGCCAACGACTCGCGCTATGGACTGGCCGGCCATGTCATCAGCGCCGATGCGGGCCGCGCGTTCGGCCTCGCCTGCCGGCTACGGACCGGATCCGTTGACATCAACGGTGGCCCCGGCTACACCAATCCCGATGTGCCGTTTGGCGGATACAAGCGCTCCGGACTCGGGCGTGAGAACGGCCCCGAGGGGATGGACGAATACACCCAGCTCAAGACGATCAAATACCACGTGGGGTGATAGTGCGTATGGACCGCACCCAATGGGCCACCGAAGGCTCGTTAGCCAAATTGTTGCGGTGGCGGGTCGCCGAACGACCCGACCGGGAGTTCCTCTACGTCGAAGACGACGGGCCCTGGAGTTACGCGGCGATTGCTGCGCAGGCAGTTCAATACCATGACGACCTGGCCCGTGGGGGCGTCGGCCGCGGCGACTTCGTCATCGTGCGAGTCGGCAATGATGAACGGTTCCCCGCGGCTGCTTTCGCCGTGTGGATGGCCGGGGCCGCGGTGGTCGCCATGCATCCCTCCGCGCCGGAGCAAGATCTGCTGGACGTCGCCCAATCGATGACCCCGGCTGCGGTCATCGCCGACCCCGGCGATGGGCCTGCCCATAACAGTGGCCTTCTGGTGGTCGACGCCGGGCTTTTCGAGCCTTCGACCGACCATGAAGTCACCCTTGCAGCAGAGGGTTTCGTCGAACATGAGGCCGTCGCCGGCTCGGAAACGGCGCTGGTGCTGTTGACCTCCGGCTCTACCGGCAAACCCAAAGGAGTGGTGTTGACCCACGACGGCGCCTGGGCGAATCTTCGCGCTACGGTGTCTGCGTTTCGCTCCGACACCGCGCCCACGGCGCTGGCGAGTGAACCCAAGCCGCCGAACCTGATCGCTAACCCGCTTTCGCACACAGCCGGGGTGGTGCGCTTGCTGTTTGCACTCTACGTCGGGCGCAGCGTGGCGCTGCTACGAAAGTTCAACGGCGTTGTCGCCAAAAGGCTTATCGATCGCCATGGCATCGACAACCTGACGATCAACCCGGCAATGATGAGAATGCTGCTTGACCAGATACCTGTCGGCGAACGCCTGGGCCCGGTGCGCTATGCCTCCTCAGGCACCGCGCCGCTTCCGCAGGCGCTGCGCGAGGAGTTCGAAAGCCGTTTCGGAATACCCGTTTTGCAAGCGTACGGGCAGACCGAAGCGTTCGGCGGCATCGCCATTGAAAGCGTCAAGGATGTCCTGTCGGGACGACGCAAACCAGGTTCGGTCGGCAAGCCGCTGCCCGGCGTGGAACTGCGCATCGTGGATACCGACGGCGCCGACGTTGAACAGGGTCAGGTCGGTGAACTGCTGGTGCGCACCAAATCGGTCACCTCCGGTTATCTGGGAAACGACGCGTCCTCGCCTGTGGACGCGGCGGGCTGGCTGCTTACTGGCGACCGGGGCCGAATCGATGCCGATGGCTACCTCTACATCACCGGCCGCTCCAAGAACATCATCATCTGCGGTGGATTCAATATCGTGCCCGAAGAGATCGAAGCAGCCCTGGCCCACGATCCTGCAGTGCGCGATGCGGCGGTGGTCGGGATCTCCGACGCGCGACTGGGCGAGATCCCTGTCGCGCTGGTCGAAAGCAGCGCCGAAGTCAGCGCCGTGCAAGTGCGCGCGGCCGCACGGCTGGCGCCCTACAAGCGGCCCCGGCGGCTGTTCATTGTCAACGAGCTGCCGCGGGTCGCAAACGGTAAGGTCGACCGGCCTGCCGCCACTGAACTCGCGCGAACCTTGGTCGCCGCGACGCCGTTGTGAGGAAGCTTTAGGTGTGAGCACGCTGTTCGACCGCCCCCGACAACTGCCCGAATGGCTCACAGCGAGTTGGGAATCCGGCGGTCCCTGGTCGAAGACCGCCGTGTCGGAGACGATCCGTGCCCCGCGGCGCCCGGACGCGGTGGCCTGCGTGGTCGACACACAGCGCTACACCTTCGACATGCTGGCGCGATGGTCGGCGGGAGTGGCCGCATCGCTACACGAACGGGGTGTGCGCCGTGGCGACCGGGTCCTCATTCAGCTACCCAACGGCGCGGAATTGGTCACCGCAATCTTGGCCAGTTGGCACCTGGGCGCCGTCGCCGTGCCGGTTCTGCCTCTGCTTCGCGAACACGAACTCGCCGCGGTCGCCGAGCAGACCCAGCCTTCGGCGGTCATCGCCGGATCCCGTTCGAGCACCCGGGCGCCGACTGCCGAAATCGACAGCGGGCTCGCGGCAGCATCGGTTCGGCCGCTGGCGCGGTTGAGCGTCGCACCTGATGTCGCGGGCTGGGCGCCTTTTCCTGTCCGAGGCGCCGAGCTCGAACAACCCGCACTGCCGGAGCCGGGCTTCGCTGACGCCGACGCGTGCGCACTGATCCTGTTCACCTCCGGAACCACCTCGCTACCCAAAGGCGTGCGCCATGATTCACGATCGTTGCTGGCCGAGGTGAACAGTTACCGACGCTGCGCCCTGCTGTCCGCCGGCGACGTCATCCTCAATCCGGCACCTATCGCTCACATCGGTGCGCTGGTCATCAGCGTGCTGGTGCCGTGGTGTGTCGGCGCGCCAGTGGTGCTGCTCCCGAAGTGGGATTCGCAGCGCGCCTGCGAGGCGATCACCCGTGAGCAAGTGACCTTCGCCGTGGGCGCGCCGTATTTTCTCAACGAGCTTGTGACGCTGTATGAGTCGCCCGATTTCTGCGGTCACCGCCTATCGAAGTTTCAGACCGGCGCGGCGCCAACCGGCGCGGCTCTGCTGACCCGAGCTGAGCGCGTGGGGATCACCGGTTGGCGGGCATGGGGGATGACCGAGGCGCCGTCAATCTCATATGCCGCGGTAGGCGACCCTCTTGATCGACGGGCGAACTTCGACGGCCGGGTTGAACCGGAATCAGAAGTGATTGCCGCTGACGAGGCAGGCGCGGCGCTACCCGCCGGCAAGGAAGGCCAGCTGTTGCTGCGTAGTCCTAAGCAGATGCTGGGATACGTGCAGGATGTCGACGGGGCGATCTACCCCGGCGGCTGGTTGGCGACCGGCGACCTGGGCACGGTGGATTCCGACGGATGGGTCAGGATCACCGGCCGGATCAAAGACATCATCAATCGCGGCGGGGAGAAGTTCTCGGCCCGCGAGGTCGAAAACTCCCTATGCGACCACCCGGCTATCGAGGCTGCGGCGGTGTTGGGCGTTCCCGAACAACGCCTGGGCGAGCAAGTGGTGGCCTACGTCACTACGCGGCCTGGGCAGAGCTATCCGGGCTTCGCGGCGATCACCGACCACCTGCGGCGGCGGCGAATGGCGCCGCAGAAATACCCGGTGGCCATCACCGTGCTCGACGCCCTACCGATGACAGCCACCGGAAAAGTCCACAAGCATGAGCTCGCCCGACTTTGGCAGAACGGCCGGGGACCGGCGAACCCGACGTGAGCGCGGTTACTGCGCCGACGCTGGCGGCAAAACTCCCAGTTCTGCAAGCGTGCAACGCAACTCGGCCTCCCCGGTGAAAAGCAGCGCTCGAATGCCCATCCGCAGTGCGGGTTCTACATTCTCGGGTAGGTCGTCAACAAACACCACCTGCCCCGGGGGTCTACCGATACGGCGGATCAGCTCCTGATAGATCCGCTCGTCGGGTTTGCGCACCCCGACCTGCGAGGAATCGATGACCACGTCGAACAGCTCGAAGGGGAAATCGTCGCGCCACCTCGCCTCGGCGACGTTGTTGGTCAAAAGCGCGGTGCCGCAATGGCGGTGAACGTCGGCCACCAGCTTCACCATGGACGGGTTGAGCTCCTCGCCCCTGGCCGCCGCGGCGGCCAGTTCGCGGATGTCGAGACGAGTGCCCGTCTGACTTTGGCAATCCGTGCAGACGAACTTGAAGAACTCTCGCGAGCTGATTTGGGCGGTTTCCAGCAGCACCATCTTGGGGTGTCCACGGAAATAGCTTGTCAGCAAGCCGGGGGGCAGGCCGAGTGCAGCCGCGTAGTCCTCGAGCCCGCCGAAGGAGGTGTACGTCAAAACACCGCCCATGTCGAAGGCCACTGCGGCAATTCCGTCGCGTTCCATCGCACCTCCGTTGCGTCCCGAGAGCCAGCGGCCGCTTGAATCGAGCTATCTTATAACGTATTATTAGGCCAGTCGAAGTGTCCTTGGCCACGCCCGCCGAAACCGCTGACCCGTGAGGGGATTCCGCCATGCCGTTGACCGATGACATGCACCTCGTCTCAGTCGACGATCATCTCGTCGAGCCCCCGTCACTGTGGGAGGTGCGGTTACCGGCCAAGTTCCGCGAGGCAGGCCCGCGCATCATCGACGAGGCCATCGATGGCCGGCCTGATGAGGCGCCGGCGAACGTCTGGGTCTACGAGGGCAACCGATTCCCGCAGATCGGCCTGAACGCCGTCGCGGGCAAAGACCCCAAAGACTACGGAACAGAACCGATGCGCTACTCCGACATGATTCCTGGCTGCTACGAACCGCAGGCGCGAGTCATCGATATGAACCTTGACGGTGTTCAGGCCGCGCTGTGCTTCCCGTCTTTTCCCAAGTTCGCTGGAACAGTCTTTCTGCAGGCCCGCGACAAGGAGCTTGCACTGCTGTGCGTGCAGGCTTGGAACGATTTCATGATCGACGAGTGGTGCGCCGCAGCGCCCGAACGGTTCATTCCCATCGTCATCATGCCGTTATGGGATGTGAACTTGTGTGTAGCCGAGCTCGAGCGCACCGCTGCGAAGGGCGCCCGGGCGGTCAGCTTTGTGGAAAACCCGGTACCGCTCGGGCTGCCGTCGTACCACACGGATCATTGGGACCGCTTCTTCTCGGCGTGCGAACAGGCCCAGATGCCGTTGTGCACGCACTTCGGCACGTCAGGGCAGGCGCCGGTGACCGCGCCGGAAGCGCCGTTCGCAGTCACCATCACGCTGTTCGGGTGCAACTCGATGTACGCCACCGCGGACCTGCTGTTCTCGCCGGTCTTTCACCGGCATCCCAACTTGAAAGTCGCCCTGGCCGAAGGCGGAATTGGTTGGATTCCCTACATTCTGGAGCGCGCCGACTACGTATGGAATCGTCACAAGTACTACCAAAACGTCGACCAATCGATCGCGCCGTCGGAGCTGTTTAACAACCACATCTACGGTTGCTTCATCGACGATGTCCATGGCCTGTCCGCGAGACACCAGATCGGCTTGTCCCAAATTCTCTGGGAGGCCGACTATCCGCATTCGGACTCCAACTGGCCCAACAGCCGCAAGCGGGCTATCGAAGTGTTCGCCGATGTTCCCGATGAGGAAGTGCGTCAAATCGTCGAAACCAACAGCCGGGACCTGTTCAGGTTCCCGCGAACCGCGTGACCGCCACGCCGTCATGATCGACCCGAACGACTCGGACTGGTCTGACCTCGACCTTTTGACCCGCAACGAAGTTCAGCTACGGCTCCGCGCGGAAGTTGCCGAGGTCGAAGCCCAACTGGCAGAACTCAAGCTCTCCGGGTCAGACCACGACACGGCCGCGATCGGCGCGCTGTCGCGGCGCCTGGACGCCCTCCTGGCGCGCCTCGCACAGTGACACCCGCAACCGCCGAAGGCTCCGCCGAGCTGCGCGAACGAATACGACGCTTCGTTGCCACGCACCCGCCCCCGGAGTTACGCGGAGTCAATCGACTACGGCGCATCGCGGGTCTGCGCGACTGGGCGGCGACGATGTACGACAACGGGTTCGCTGGACCCGCCTGGCCCCACGAATACGGCGGGATGGACTTGAGCTTCGCCGATCAGGTCGCCTATCAGGACGAATTCGCCAAGCTCAATGTGCCCCCGCATCCGGGTAACGGCCCTTCAATCGCCGGACCTACTCTGCTGAAGTTCGGCACAGAGCAGCAGAAGAATCGCTATCTTCGTGCAATGCTGCGGGCTGACCAGATTTGGGCCCAAGGCTTTTCGGAGCCGGATGCGGGTTCCGACCTGCAATCGCTGCGCACCACCGCGGTGCTCGACGGGGACCATTATGTGGTGACCGGCTCCAAGCTGTGGAGCACGTTCGCCGACGTCGCGGACATGATGTTTGCGCTGGTGCGCACGGGTCCCCCTGGCTCAGGTCGACACGGCATCACCTACCTGCTCATCGATCTGCGCAGCGAGGGCGTGACGGTGCAGCCGTTGCGTGACATGAGCGGGCAATCGCGGTTTTGCCAAGTGTTCTTCGACGCGGTTCGAGTGCCCACAGCCGACCGGCTTGGGTCCGAGAATCATGGCTGGGCACTGGCGCGCACCACGCTGGGCAACGAGCGGGCGGCGCGATCACTCGGCCAGGCCAGTGCCTACCGGCGACGGATGGACATCCTCATTCAGCTGCTCCGATCCAGGCATGCGTTGGACGACCCAGTCGCCAGGGACAAGCTGGCGCGCTGCGAAATTCATGTTCGGATCCTCGGCTTTAACGCGGTCCGCTGCACTGCTGCGCTACTGGCCGATGGCTCGCCGGGACCCTCAGCGTCGATAGCCCGGCTGTACCACAGCTTGCTGGAGCAAGAATTCCACCAGGTCGGTGTCGAGCTTCTCGGGCAGGCCGGCCTAGTCACTGGCGGAAGTGGGACGGTAGACAACGGACGCTGGACGACCGGATACTTGCATTCACGCGGAGCCACGATCGGGGCCGGAACCGCCGAGATACAACGCAACACCATCGCCGAACGTATCCTTGGCCTGCCGCGTGAGGAACCGTAAAGCCGCCGTCTTCGGGGTCGACGAGGAGAATCCGTGACCGCACTTCACGTCGACCAGATCGCCGAACGCAATCCGTGGACCAATCTCGACATAGACGATGCCAAAGATCGATTCAGCTTCGTCCTACTCTCGGACCGCACCGGCGGGGCGCAGCCTGGCGTGTTCCAACGTGGGCTGGCCGTCACCGACTTACTCGCGCCGAGTTTCGCCATCCAGGTCGGCGACCTCATCGAGGGCTATCTCACCGACCCGACGGAGTTGAACGAGCAGTGGGCCGAAATCGACAGCATGCTCGCTCCATTGCGGACACCGCTGTTTCACGTCCCCGGCAACCACGACGTAAGTAACAACCTTCAGCGCGAAGTATGGCTGGCCCGCTACGGGCGACTCTACTACCACTTTCGCTACCAGGACGTGCTCTTCGTTGTCATCGACACCCAGGATCCGCCGGCAAACTTCGACACCGAACTCACCGACCAGCTCGACGGCCATGCGCAGCAGATGCGCTTGGACCCAGCCGCATTCCGCCAAACACTGGAGCACGCGATCGACTGGAACGGCCGTCAAAGCGCCTTGGTCAGTGAGGCCCAGCTGTCCCACATCGAGCAGGTCTTCGCGGACAACACCGACGTGCGCTGGACGTTCCTCTGCATGCACATGCCCCTGTGGCAGGGTGACCATCCCGCCTGGGAACGCATCTCCTCGGCGCTCGGCAACCGCCATTACACGGCCTTCGCCGGCCACGTTCATAACTACCGCGCCGAGGGCGACGACCACACACAACGGGTACGACTCGGGTCGACCGGCGGTATGTGGGTGCTCTCAGGTCCTGAGGGCAACTTCCAGCACGTCACCCAGGTCACCATGACCGCACGCGGTCCGCTGATCGCCAACATCATCCTGGAAGGCGTGCGCGATTTCGAGGGCAAACCGGTCGGCGCCACCGCCACCACCTATGCCGGTCTCATGTGACGGGGGCCATCGGGTGCCCCGTCTCAATCACGGTCAGGAAGGGCGCATGAACACGATGGAAAAGCGGTTCGTCAGGGTCGGGCGCGATGGCGGTTTGGTCGCGATCGAGTTGATCAACTCCAAACCGCTGAACATTGTCGGCACCGGCGCTATCGAGGAACTGACGGAGGCGTTTCGCGCCATCAGCCACGACGACGACGTGCGGGTCGTCGTGTTGCGGGGGGCGGGCGAGAAGGCGTTCATCGGCGGCGCCGACATCAACGAGATGCTCACCCTTGACCGGTCCAACGCCGAGGCGTTCATCCGGCGACTTGCGGGCTTGTGTGAGGCGATTCGCGAATGCCCGGTCCCCGTCATCGCCCGGCTCGCAGGCTGGTGCCTCGGCGGCGGTCTGGAAGTCGCGATGTGCTGCGATCTGCGGATCGCCGAGTCGGGCGCCAAATTCGGAATGCCCGAAGTCGCGGTCGGGATCCCGTCGGTGATCCATGCGGCGTTGATGCCGGCGTTGATTGGCGCCTCGCACGCGGCCTGGCTTCTGCTGACCGGCGAAACGATCGACGCGAAGACGGCTGTGACTTGGGGGCTGGTGCATGAAGTCGTTGTCGCCAACACGCTCGACACGCGCATCGCCGAGCTCACCGCGAAACTCGCCGGATTCGGCCCCCACGCGGTCCGACAACAAAAGCGCCTACTCAACGAGTGGGTCGATATGACGGTTCATGGCGCGATCGAAGACAGCGTCGAGCAGTTCGGGCTGGCCTTTCTGACAGGGGAGCCGCAACACCACATGCAGGCTTTCCTCGCGCGCAAACGTAGCCCCGGCGGCCCTGTCACTCGACGGTGACGACAACACCTGTTCATCCGCCGCATAGTGTGTCGCCGGTGGAACGGTCTGACCACATGATCAGCCAAATCGCACCAAGCCTGTTTGGCTTGACGGCGAGGCAATTTGGGTGGTCGCAATGAGTACGGTGTTCCAGTGGCAGTGACCAGCGACGTAGAACTGGCCCGGGTGCGCAAGGCTCACGAGTTGCGCTCATATCGAATCGCTTCGGTACTTCGGATCGGCGTCGTGGGGCTCATGGTCGCCGCCATGATTATCGGCACGCGCCGGTCTGAATGGCCGCAGCAGACTGCATTGATCGTCCTGTACGCACTCGTTGCACTCTGTGCTCTGTCGCTGGCGTTTTCTCCTTTCCGTCGATGGGATGGAATGGGCCGCTTGGTCCGCCTGGGCCGGCCGGAGCCGTTTGCTTTCAACGTCATTGACGTCGTCGCGTTGACAGTCTTTCAGTTGCTGTCCACCAACGGGATCTATCCGTTGCTGATCATGACCATGCTGCCGATCCTGTTGGGCCTTGATGTCTCCTCACGGCGCGCGGCGGTGGTGCTGGTCTTCTCGATGGCGGGGTTCGCGATCGCGGTGCTCCAAGACCCGGTGATGGTGGGCGCGATCGGATGGCCCGAGGCCGTTTTTCGGTTCGTGCTCTACGGATTCCTGTGTGGCACCGCCTTCGTGGTCGTTCGCATCGAAGAAGGGCACACACGCTCAGTGGCCGGCCTGAGCGCATTGCGGGAGGAATTGCTTGCTCAGACGATGACCGCATCGGACGTGCTGCAGCGCCGGATTTCGGAGTCCATTCACGATGGACCACTTCAAGACATCCTGGCGGTGCGCCAGGAACTCGTTGAGTTGGATACGGCATTCCCCGGCGATGAGCGTGTCGGGCGCGCGCTGGCCGGTCTTCAGGCTGCCTCGCAGCGACTGCGGCAGGCGACCTTCGAGCTGCACCCGGCTGTTCTTGAGCAGGTCGGGTTGGGTGCTGCGGTTGAACAGCTGGCCGCGTTTGCCGCGCAACGTTCGGGTATCAAGATCTCCACCGACATCGAGTACCCGATCCACAGTGCGATCGACCCCATCATGTTCGGGGTGGTGCGTGAGTTGCTGTCCAATGTGGTGCAGCACTCGCACGCTCACAGTGCGTCGGTCACCCTCGGGATTACCGATGAGAACTGCGTTTTGGATGTAGCCGACGACGGTGTGGGAGTCAGCAGCGAGACCGCGGCGCGCCGCCTGGGTGAGGGACACATCGGTTTGGCGTCGCATCGGGCCCGGGTTGACGCCGCCGGCGGGGTCTTCGTCTTCCTCGATACTCCCGCGGGCACCCACGTCTGTGTGGAACTACCGCTCAAGGGGTGAACCGAACGGTTGCCGGCCCGGGTCTGGCTGGCGGGGCTGCTGTATCGTCGGCCGCTTGGTAACAGCGGGTAGATTCCCCGGGTGCTGTCACCCCGTGGACGCGGCGATGTCTACCGATAGTCGTTTACCACCGGACTCATGATGCGGGGGCCGCATTGCTTCCAGGCGGCGTCGCCCTGGGCAGGTTGACGGCGTCGAGGTGCCGCGGAGCGCCTGAGCTGCTCACTCCAGCAAACGCCGCCGCATCGCCTCGGCGACTGCCGCCCCACGGTCAGACACCCCAAGCTTCCCGTAGAGGTTCTGCACATGGGTGCGCACCGTGGTGGGAGAAAGATGCAATTTCGCCGCGATCTGGGGCACCGAAAGTCCTTCGGCGATCATCCGGACGGTCTCGAGTTCCCGCGGTGACAGCAGCGCCGAATCCCCCTTGGCTCGCTGGCGCAGCTCATTGGCGAGCCCGCTGGCCAACGACGTCGGCACATATCCGGCGCCATTGGCGCAACTGATCACCGCCGCGACGATCTCGGCGCGGTCCGAGTCCTTGGTCAGGAAGCCCGCCGCGCCGGCGGCCAGCGCCTGGTATACCACCGCGGCATCGTTGAACGCGCTCAGCAGCAGCACATGAGTAGCCAGACCGTCGCGGGCGACGGCGTGCACCACCTCGAGCCCGTCCAGCTCGGGCATCCTGTAGTCCAGCAGCGCCACCGACGGCTGGTGTTCGCGGATCGCGGTCAGCGCGGCACGCCCGTCGCTGGCCTCGGCGACCACCCGAATGCTGCCGCTGTCCTTCAGCGCCCGGACCACGCCCTCCCGATACATCGGATGGTCGTCGCCCACCACCACGGTGATGGGCGCGGCGGTGGTCATCCTCCAATCCTAGGAGGAACAGTGGTCACCATTTGGGTGTATTCGCAGGATTTCCGCCCAGCCCGGCACCTTTTACGGTTGGCGTGTGACGACAGCCAACTCGATCGAACACCGGCCCGCGGTGCTGACCGCCCTCCGCGGCGGCACGGCGCCGGAGCCCGGCGGCTACCCGGTGGTGATCTGGCTTCTGCTCGGCGGCAACTTCGTGGTGCGCGCCGCCGGCTTCGCTTACCCCTTCATGGCCTACCACGTCGCCGGCCGGGGGCACGGCGCCGAAGCGGCCGGTTTGGTACTGGCCGCGTTCGGCGTCGGCTGGGTGGTGGGACAGCTGGTGTGCGGGTGGTCGATCGACCGCATCGGGGGCCGCTCAACCCTGGTCGTCGCAATGCTGGCGGCGGCGGTGATGCTCGCCGTGATGGCCTCTGTGCACAGCGTGGCCGCCCTGGCGGTCGGTGCGGTGCTGGCCGGCCTGGCCTACGACGCGCCGCGACCCGTCCTCGGCGCGGCGATCGGTGATCTGCTACCCGACCCCGAGCGGCGCGCGAAGGTCGACGCCTGGCGGTACGGCTGGGTGGCCAACCTCGGCGCCGCCGTCACCGGCGGCGCGGGCGGGCTGCTGGCCGACCGGATGGGCATCCCGGTGCTCTACCTGATCGACGCCGCCGCCTGCGCCGCCTTCGCCGTGGTCGCACTGTGCTGCCTGCCGTCCGATCGGGGCGCGCGGTCCGCCGCTGCGAAGACGAGCTATCGCCGGGCGCTCTCGGACCGGCGCCTGGTGGTGCTGCTGGTGTCCAGCGTGGCGACGCTGACCGCGTTCATGGCGCTGTTCGCCGCGATGCCCATGCTCATGTCGGCGCGCGGCCTCAGCGCTGCCGCCTACGGTATGACGCAAGTGGCCAACGCCGTGGCCGTCGTCGCGCTCACCCCGCTGATCACCTTCTGGTTGAGCAAGCGGGTCGCTGTCCGCCCCCGCCTGGACATCCTGGCCGCCGCGTCCGTGTGGACCACCGCGTGCATGGCAGCGTCCGCATTCGCCCACACCACGACCGATTTCAGCCTGGCCGCCGCGGCCTGCGCCCCCGGCGAGATCGCCTGGTTCGTCGTCGTCGCCGGCATCGTGCATCGCATCGCGCCCGCCGACCAGCGCGGCCGCTACCACGGGATCTGGGGCTCTGCGCTGGCCGCATCGGCGGTGTTCGCCCCCATCCTGGGTGCGGTCAGCCTCGATCGCGGCGGACCGGTGCTCGTCGCCGCCGCCACCTTCACCGTCGGCCTGATCGGCGCCGCGCTGTGCTGGCCGCTGGCCCGCACCCTGGCGGAATCCACCGGCACCGCACCGGCTTTCACAACGGACATGGGGTTGACGACATGATCAGCGCAACAGGAGCTTTCGCCGGAGTCGCACCCGACTTGATGGAGCTCTACGGCCGGATGTGCGTGCTGCGCGACCTCGACCTGGCGTTGGAGGACCTGCGCCGCGAAGGGCTGGTCAAAGGACCCATGCATGTCGGGTTCGGCCAGGAGGCGGCCGGCATCGGCGCCACCGCCGCCCTGCGCCACGGTGACATCACCACCGCCACCCACCGCCCACACGCCCAATACGTCGGCCTCGGTCTGCCGCTGGGTCCCACCATCGCCGAGATGATGGGCCGCGTCGACGGCCAATGCGGCGGCCGCGGTGGACACATGCTGATCACCGACCCCGCCTACGGACTGCTCGCGCCGTCGGGCATCATCGGGCACTCGCTGTTGCTGGCGGTCGGGCACGGCTACGCGCAGCGGTTGGCCGGCGACGGCCACGTCACGCTGTGCGTCACCGGCGACGGCGCCATCAACTCCGGCGCCTTCAACGAGGCCGCCAACATGGCCGCGCTGTGGCAGCTGCCGGTGGTGATCTTGGTGGAGAACAACCAGTACGCGCTCAGTGTCCGGCTGGACCGCCACGTGCGCGAAACCCAGCTGTACCGAAGGGCGGCCGGCTACGGCATGCCTGGTGTGGCCGTCGACGGCAACGACGTCGAAGCGGTCCGCGACTGCGTGAGCCGAGCCACCGACCGTGCCCGCGACGGCGGCGGACCCACCCTCGTCGAGGCCATCACCTACCGCGACGCGGTGTTCTCCGGCGCTGACCGCGGCGGCTACCGCGGCCAGGCCGAGGCCGCACCGTTCAGCGACCCGTTCACGCTGGCCAGGGCCCGACTGATCGCTCGCGGCGCCGGCGCAGCCACCGTTGACGAGGTGGAGCGCACCGCACACCAGGCGGTGGCCGACGCCGTCGCGTTTGCCAGGACCAGCCCCTGGCCAGATCCCGCCGACCTCACCGACATCGCCGCCATATGGGACGGGAAGGAACACACATCATGATCCCGATGACCTACGCGCAGGCCCTCAATGACGCTCTGCGACAAGAGATGCGACGTGACGAACGGGTGATCGTGCTTGGTGAGGACGTCGCCGTCTACGGCGGGATCTTCGGCGCCACCACGGGCCTGCTCGACGAGTTCGGCCCCGACCGCGTCGTGGACACCCCGATCAGCGAGAACGGCATCGTCGGCGCCGCCATCGGCATGGCGATGTCCGGGCTGCGGCCCGTCGTCGAGATCATGTACAGCGACTTCCTGTGCCTGGCGCTCGACAGCCTCGCCAACGCCGCCGCGGTGTATCCGTTTGTCTCCCACGGACGGGTCACTGTTCCGCTGGTTGTGCGCACTCAGGGCGGACCCGGCAACAGCGCCGGCCCGCAGCATTCGAAGTCGTTGGAGCAGTGGACCGCTCACCTGCCCGGCATCCACACCGTGCTGCCAAGTGACGCCGCCGACGCCAAGGGTCTGCTGACCGCCGCGATCCGCTCCGACGATCCGGTCGTGATGTTCGAGCACAAGGCGCTCTACACCACCGAGGATCTGGTGCCCGAAGGCGAGCATCTGACACCGCTGGGCACCGCGCGCGTGGTACACGAAGGCGACGACGTCACGATCATCGCGCTGTCCGGGATGGTGCGCCACGCGCTCGACGCCGCCGCCAGCCTGTCCGCGTTCGGCGTGCACGCCGAGGTCGTCGATGTCCGCTCGCTTCGCCCGCTCGATACCACAACACTGGTCGCCTCGGCCCGCAAAACCGGCCGCGTGGTAGTGGCCGCCGAGACCTGGCTGCGCTATGGGCCGACGGCCGAAATCGCCGCGGCCATCACCGAGGAAGCATTCGAGTACCTGCACGCGCCGGTCGCCCGGGTCGGCGCCCTCGGTGTGCCTTACCCGGCGAGCCCCACCCTGGAGTCCGCCGTGGTGCGCAAGGCCGACGACATCGTCCGCGCCACCCAGCGGGTGCTGACGACCCAGGTCATCCGCCCGGCCCGCAACCAAATGTGGGACACCGTATGACAACGCGCTTCACCGACAAAGTCGTGCTGGTAACCGGCGGCGGAACCGGGATAGGCCAGGCCTCCGCACGCCGATTCGCCCGCGAGGGCGCCACCGTCGTGGTCGCCGGCCGGCGATGCGCCCCGCTGGCCGAGACGGTCTCGCTGATCACCGCAGACGGCGGGCGCGCTGAGGCGCTCCCTGCCGACCTCGTCGAGGAAGACGACGTGGTTAGACTCATCGACACCATCGTCGCCCGCCACGGGGCCCTGCACGTCGCCTGCAACAACGCGGGCGCACCGGGATCCGGTAAGCCCTCCGACAGCTTCGAACTCGACCAATGGCGGCGCATCGTCGATAACAACCTGCAAAGTGTGTGGCTGTCGATGAAGCACCAAATCCGGCATATGCGAGGCAATTCCGGCGGCGCGATCGTCAACGTCGCCTCGATCGCCGGCATTGTCGGGTACTACAACGCCGCCCCCTACACGGCCAGCAAGCACGGTGTGGTCGGGCTCACCCGGTGCGCGGCCATCGATCACGCCACCGAGGGGATCCGGGTCAACGCCGTGTGCCCCGGGCCGATCCTGACTCCGATGCTGGCCCAAGCCAAAGCGGCGCGGGGACCGGCCGCAGACGATTTCTACTTGTCCCACATTCCGATGGGGCGACTCGGCAGGCCCGACGAGGTGGCCAACGCCGTGGTTTGGCTGGCCTCCGATGAGGCCGCCTATGTAACAGGCCAGGCGCTGGCCGTCGACGGAGGATGGACCGCCCAATGAACACGACATACATCACCAACGATCGCTCACCCCGGCACATCGTGTTGGTCGATACCTACGGCGCCTCAGCGTCGCGGCTGGCCCCGGCATTCCAAGACGCCGGCTATGTCCCCATCCGTGTGCAAAGCACCGCGCAGGCCCCCAAATACTGCAGCGGTCGCCCAGATCCGTTCCCCTTCACGGCGAACATCATGCACCGCGGCGATTTCGACGCGACCATGCGGGCATTGACGCCGTTCCGCCCGGTCGCGGTCATCGCCGGGTGTGAGCACGGCGTAGAACTGGCCGACGCGCTCAGCGAAGCGTTTCACCCGCTGACCGGAGCACCGACAAACGGCACCCTGCTGAGTTCGGCGCGCCGCGACAAGTACCAGATGGTGGAACGAATCAAGCAGTGTGGCCTGGCAGGAGCCGACCAGATCCTGGTGCACGACGAAGAGCAACTGCACGCCTGGCACACCCGGCTTGGCCGGATGGCCATCCTCAAGCCGCTGCGCAGCGCCGCCAACGACGGCGTCACGTGGTGCCGTACCCCGTTGGAGTCGGTGGAGGCGTTCCGCCGCCTGAACGGCAGGGAGAACGCGCTTTCCGAGCCGGGCGACGGAGTGGTCGCCCAGGAATACCTGGTCGGTGCCGAATACCTGATCAACACCGTGAGCCGCGACGGGCGCCACCACGTGTGCGACATCTGGCGGACCCACCGCATCAGCGCGAACGGAATCTCCGACCTCATGGTGGCCTGCCAGATCATGCCGTCCAGCGGCGAGATCCAGGACAAGCTGGTCAAATACACCTTCGATGTGCTCGACGCGCTCGGGATCCGCCACGGCGCCGGCCACACCGAGATCAAGATGACACCGGACGGGCCCTACCTGATCGAGGCCGGATCCCGGGTCGGAGGTCAGGATCTGCCCGGTTACACACACCAGGCGACGGGGGAGTGCCAGATCGACTGGACCGTCGACGCCTACCTGCGCCCGGACCGGTTCAAGCGCCGCCGCGGTCGCCCCTACCGGCTGCAGCACAGCATCGCCTGGGGCCACATGGTCGCCCCGCGCAGCGGTGAGCTGGTGTCCTATCGGGGCCTTGACAAGGTCAAGGAGCTCGACAGCTTCTGGGACCTCCAGCTGATGGTTCAGCCCGGCGAACACCTGGAGCGCACCATCGACGACGGCACCTACCCCGTGAAGGTGGTGCTGATGCACGACGTGGAAGACGTGCTGGTTCGGGACCTGTGGACGCTGCGCTACCTCGACGGCGAGGGCTTCTACCAGCTCGCCGAGGATGGCGCTGCGCGAAGCGATTTCGAACCGTGGAGCACCATAGGGGCGCTCAACACCGCCCACACCACACTACCTTCAGGAAGGGGTTGACCACCATGATCGTCGTATTGTCGCTATATCGGCCGCGCGTCGAGGATTACCTGGCGGCGCGCGGCCAGAAGATCGTGGCGGTGGTTCCGCACAGCGTGCGGCCACCCCGGCAGGCCGGCAATCCCGGATATCCGATCAGGTCGATCGGGCGCTGGGACGACTACAACGAACTCGCCAGGCTGGCACGTGAATTCGAAGAGCTCGGGGTGACCGCCGTTGCCACCATCGACGAGCCATGTATCCCAGCCGCCGGCTTCCTCAGGGATCTGCTCGGTCTACCGGGTCAGGATCACCGCAGCGCCATCGCGTGCACCGACAAGTCGGTGATGAAGCAGCACCTCGCGGCCGCAGGCATTCCCGTCGCCGAACACCGTGTCACGCACGGTGTTCAGCAGATCCGCGACTTCCTCGACGAGCTGGGCAGCGACATCGTCGTCAAGCCCCGCTACGGATTCGGCGCCATCAATACCCATCGGGTCAGCCAGGCCAATTTCGACGAGCTTGTGGCGGCGGGCGCCTTTCGGGCCCCGCGTGATCTTCCCGAGTACTTCGAATCGACCACCATGACAGCCGACGTCGGCAGGGCCAGCTACCTGGCCGAGCGCTACATCGATGTCGTTGCCGAGTATCACTGCGAAATCCTGCTGCACGAGGGCGCCCAAGTGCACTGCGTGGCCGGGCGTTACAGCAACCCGATCCTGGCCGACTTCACAGCGGGATCGGTGTGGCTGGACGCCGATTCGGCAGAGGCTTCCAGGGTTTGCGAACTCACCCGGGCGGCCGCCTCCGCGCTCGGGTTCACCCACGGGTTCGGTCACTGCGAGGTCTTCCTGGACCGCTCGGGCCGATGGTTTGTCGGTGAATTCGCCTCTCGCCCGGGAGGAATGATGATTCCGCGGATGCTGACCCTCAGTTACGGGATAGACAACCTGGCGCTGCTCGCAGACCAACTCGCCGGTCGACGCCCCGTCAGCACACAGGTGCCGCTGGTATCAGGCACCATCGCGTGGTGCGCCGTCTCGGTGGAACCCGGCGTCATCACCGAGATGCCCGACGACGACGACCTGCTCCAGTTACCCGGTGTGATCGAAGCCGAAATCGTTTTGCGCCGCGGCGATTCCACCGCAGGCCTGCCGGCCTCAATGTTCAATGCGGCCTACCTGTTCTGCGTGGGGGACAGCCCCGAACACGCCGAAGCCCTCGTCCAGCACGCACAGAGCGCCTGCCGAATCACCGTCGACCAAGCGGCCTAACGGCCTTGGCGGCGGGCTCGGCACAACTCCAGGTAATCGGGAGGTCGGCGCGCCGAAGGAGCGTCATGGACACTGACGCCACAGTCACGACCTCAGGCCAAGATGCCGATTTGGATGAGATTGGGGCCCGCCGCAGCACCTACGAGGCTGCGCTGAGGCCAGGCTGTTCGTGCCCCACTGGGCCGAAGTCCCGATTTCTGCCGCCCGTGTGACGGCAAGGAGTCGAGTTGACGGCAAATGACGGCAAGAACGCGATCCTGATCGCGGTCGGGATCGCGACATAAGCGGTGACCGCGCCGAGCCGCATCGACCCGGCGGCATGTCGGGGGGCTGTCAGCTGTTGCTTTGCGAGTGGTCGGTAGTTGTCGGTGGTGTGCTGTAGGAACGGGTGTATG
>Ga0209693_10000025_pt1 | contig 58082 bp, 53 predicted proteins | sample HubBroMetageWRM3_FD_188345 | JGI IMG/M metagenome (GOLD analysis project Ga0209693, IMG submission 188345) | Warmed soil microbial communities from the Hubbard Brook experimental Forest, New Hampshire - Hubbard Brook CCASE Soil Metagenome WRM 3... | ecosystem: Environmental > Terrestrial > Soil... | reverse complement strand
CCGCCGACACCACCGGCCCCACCGAGACCACCGGCACCATTCGTGCCGCCCACACCGGCCGTCCCGCCCTGCCCACCCTGGCCACCGGCCCCACCATCAAAGCCTGCCCCACCCGTGAGACCGTTACCGCCGGCGCCGGCCCCGACATCGCCCGCACCGCCGCTACCGCCTTGCCCACCAGCACCGCCGATACCGGCATGCCCGGATGCCCCACCGGCACCGGCCACCTGGCCGAAACCGCCGGCGCCACCGGTGCCCGCGACGCCTCCAGCACCCGCGGCGCCGCCCGCACCACCAGCACCTCCGGTGTGGCCGCTGGCACCCACACCGGCAGCGCCATCACCACCGGTGCCGCCGGCGCCGCCATTACCGCCCAGGCCACCATCACCTGCGGTGCCGCCCCAGCCGAACAACGAGGCGGCGCCACCGGCCCCACCGGCGCCGGCGTTACCACCGACTCCGCCCGCACCGCCGGCCCCGCCGGTCAGATTCAAGCCCACGCCGCTGCCACCGGCTCCACCGTTGCCGCCGCTGCCACCGTGCCCGCCGACACCACCAGCACCGCCGCTGCCCAGCAGCCCGAGAGCGGCGCCGCCGACACCACCTGTGCCCCCGGCACCACCGTTGCCGCCGAGAACACCGGCAAAGGCGCTGTCGCCCGCGGCGCCGACAGCTCCGAGATCGCCGGCCCCGCCAACCCCGCCCGTCCCGCCGGCCCCGCCAGTCCAGCCCAGCAACGCCCGGTCGACACCACCGGCTCCACCAGAACCGCCGCTACCGCCGGCTACGCCAAACTCCGCGCCGCTGCCACCAGCCCCACCAGTGCCGCCGGCGCCACCAAACCCGCCGAGCAAGCCATCGGCGCCGCCGGTCCCGCCGGCCCCACCGGGACCGCCCGCCGCACCGACACCACCCACTCCGCCGGCGCCGCCATTGCCGAACAACCCCGCGGAACCACCGGCTCCACCAGCCTGCCCCTGAGCCCCCGCGCCGCCATTGCCCCCGTTGCCCCACAAAATGCCACCAGCCCCACCCGCCTGACCGGTTCCGGGTGCTCCATTGGCGCCGTTGCCGATCAGCGGGCGGTTCAGCAGCAACTCCGTGGGAGCGTTGATCACACCAAGGAGGTCCTGCTCGAGGGATTGCAGCGGATTCATGTTCGCCGCCTCGGTAGCCGCATACTTTGCTGCAGCGACACCGACCGCTCGCGCAAACTCATCATGGAACAGCGCCACCTGGGCGCTCAGCGCCTGATGCTCGCGGGCATAGCTGCCAAACAGACCCGCAACGGCAGCCGACACCTCATCTTGACCAGCAGCCAAAATCTGCGTCGTCGACGACGCCGCCATCGCCTGAGCTTCCCTGATCGCCGATCCGATCCTGCTCAAATCCTGTGAGGCTGACGCCAAACCCTCCGGCGAGGCAACGACGAACGACGACATCAACCACTCTCCCGACCCGCCGCAGAGTTGCCAGAGCGCACGTCCGCAGCACACCTCGACAAAAACCGTAACTTAACATGTCTAACGGAATTTCGTGGCGCATGCTATCAGCCACCGACTCCCGAGCTGCGCGGCCGGTTTCCGTCCCGTAAGCCCTACAGGAGTTCGAGCACGTTCGCGGCTCAAGGTGATCTGATCGCTTGTCGCTTGGTGGCATTCGATCGCTGTGCACCCAGGGGCCCGGCAGGCCCCACAAAATTCAGTAGCGCCGTAAGCGCTTCAATTTCCGATGTTTGCGTCAGACCCTGCCGGGTACGTCAGCACCCTCCTGAATCTTGGAATCGTTTCGGGCTGGCCGAGGTACGTACTGACGAACCAGAAGCCCGGTTCGGTGCGGCGATCCTCGATAACGTCGGCGAGGCGGGCAACCCATGACCTGACAAGCGGTCCGTGCTCGCCGGCCACCAATGCCCGGTGGCCTCCAACCCCGCACGGCAGTGCGCGGGCTGGGGTGCGACCTGCGGCGAATACCCGTGCAGGACAGGCCGTTGTGCAGCGGCGCGTTGTTCACGCAGGCGGCGAGCCGACGTGAGACGCAGTCCCGGCTTGGGGCCGAAGTCGGCGACCACACCGCCGTCGCGGCGGTCGACCAGCCAAGCGCCGGCCTTGGCGGCGCCGCGATTTCCGCGCGCCCCGGCCGACCAGGCACCAAGGATGGTCGGTGTATGCTTCGCGGTCGCCGACACTGCTGGAGCCGGACCCCAAGGGAGGGAATACCTTTGGCTTCAGCCAGCGGATGCCCGACCGTCTCGGCGAACCGTGACAGACCTCCGATGGTTTTGATTGTCATCCCTGCGGGGCTCGACGACCGCCAGCACTAACCGGTCGTTGAGCTCAGCTGTCCGCTCATGGGTACAAGACGTCACATGGCGAGTACCAGCGAAACGACCGAGCGGCTGCTCGTTAGATGCTGCCGGTGCTCGGTGCGAGCCTGAGGCCGGCAGCGATCGTGGCGAGTTGCTCGCCTGTGAGGTTGTCTGAGACGAGGAATACGAACGTTCCGTCGCGTTCGAGGTGCGCCTGGGCCTGAGCCCATTCGGTTGGTCGGACCCTGACCGACGTCCCATCGCGGGCCACCTCTTGCCAGTTCTCGTCGTTGACCATGTTCCCGTACTGGCGGGAAGCGTTAGCCGCGGCCATCTGCGAGATCGAGATGCTCTCGTGGCCGTCATCGGAGCGATAGCTCAGCGAAACCAGCGCCGGCGATGGTGGCTGCTGAGAGGCCTCAATGAACATGCAGTGCAACTGCCAGCTGGCGGGCACGCGGTCTGGCATGAGAACGGTGAATGGAGCGTGCTGCTGCGCTTCGGTGAGGGTGATGTGCTGCAGACGATGTGCTGCAGACTATGGCGACGACTTTGGGCTGGCTGGATCTCTTCGCCTGCCGGTGGCGCGAACTGGAAGGTCTCGGCTGGGATCGGCTCGTCGAAGCCGATCGCGAGCGTGGTGATCTTGTGGAACGGCTGCTCGTCGCGGATCGCGGCGACGGCCAGTAGCACTCCGCGTTCCTGGTCAACCTCCAGCTCGTAGTGATCGGCGCCCTTCGGTCTCAGGGGGCTCGGGTTCGCCACCGCGCCGAAAGGCGACGACTCTGCTGATCGAAGCGCCGCGACGCTTCTGCTCCTCGTAGTCGGCGCGGAACGCCTCGCGCAGGCGCTCGTCATGGCGCCAGGCGCGGTAGGTCGCTTGAACGGTTCGAAACGGGTCATCAGCGCCGTGCAGCAACACCAGCAGCATGCCCAGCTCGACCTCATCGCCAGTCCTACGGTGCGGCACCTCGGACATGGGATCAGACTAGACCGCGGGCCATGTCAAACGAGGCCATGGACTCAGCAGCGCAAACACCGGTGCACCCTTATTCACGAAGAGCCGGCAACCACGTGGCGTAACTGCTGAACATGTCGCCACTCGACCACTGGCATCGCCGCGGTGAAGAGTCCGGCCAGCGCGTAGCCAATCCACGACGCGCCGTCGTGACCGACGGCCATTACGTACGTCGCCGCCGCGGCCGCAGTCAGCGCGGCCCCCATCGTGGCTGTCAGCAAGACCGTGCCGCGCAACCAGACCCGATCCGCCGCCTCGCCGGACCACTCGGCGGCCGGCGGCGACGCTTGCATCCGTCGCTGCTGGCGTGCCCGCTCCGCCGCGGTGCGCGCTGCCGGAGATCCCGGCGTCGCCGGAGACCGGCCCGCCTCCCGTGCCGGCGCGATTATCGACCGAGCAACCGGCTCGGCGCCGGCCCTGCGGCGAGCCCGCAACAGCACCGGGATGGCCCCGGCGATGATCAGCGCGGAAACGACGATGACGGCGTACAACACCCAGGTGGTGTGGGGGCTATGGGCCATCTTGTGAAAGCCCCGACCGAGATCTGCCAGCGCGACGAGGGCGGCCACGCTGACGCCCAACAACACCAGCCAGATCGCGGCACACGCCCCTAGCAGAATGCGATCGATGACGTGCGGCGGAACGGTGTCGGACCCGCTCCGGTATGCGGAATATCGGCTGACCATCAGCAGCTCGTCTGCGGTGCGTCGCCGTTGTTCGACGACAGCACCGTTCCGTCGCTTGTGGTGATCGAGCAGTTGAGTCTGCTGACCCGGAAGAGGCTCGAGGCCTGGACCGAGCCGACGTCGGACTGCGAGATCGGTGTAACGGTCATCGACCACGGGATGTACACGTTGTGCTGGGTGCGTGACCGACCGGAGGCGTCGATGTAGGTGACCGAGATGATGTCGCCCGGCGCTTTGGTGCCGGTCACCGAATAGGTGACTTGCCGTGGACCTGCCGGCGTCGTGGTCGTAGTCGGCGGCGGAGCCGCCGCCGCCGTCGTGGTCACCGGCGGCGGCGCCGCAGTGGGCGTCGCAGGCGGGGGCGGGGGCGGTGGCGGCGGCGGCGAAGGCGTCACTGTCACTGTCTGGGTCTCCGTGGCTGTTGGAATCTCGGTGGTCGGTGGGGGCGGCGGCGTGGTGGTCGTGATCTCGTCCTGCATCGGCGGCGTGGACGGGGTGGTGGTGGTACCGGGGCTGGCCAGTTTGTCGGTGTCGGTCCGCGCGACGAGCAGCGATACCGAAACCACGAGCGCAATCGCGGCGAAGATGGCGACGATGCCGACCACCCACGGCCAGCGCGGAGCAGCATGCTCATCATCTGAATCGAGCGACTCCTCGTAGGCGTCATAGTCATAGAGCCTGGGATCGGCCGGTACATACGGCCCGCTGGTGAAGTGCTCGGACTCTGGGGCCGAGTAAGCCCGCGAGTAGGCGTCCGTCTGGCCAGTGTGGTCTCCAACCGCGATTCCGGCGCTGTCGAGGGGCTCCAATCCGTCATGGGAATGGAGTTCATCGAGTTCATGGGCGGGTTCCAATTCGTCACCGGGATCGCCACCGGAACCCAGTTCGTGGCTGACCTCGCTGGCGGAATCAGGTCCTTCAGGTTCCCGTCCCGGGGGTTTCGGCCCGCTCATGTATGCCTGCCCTGTCCAACTGCATCGCCAACGCGCGGGGCTCCGCGGATGGATCGTTGCGCGCGCGCTGGGGCGATTCTTACTTGTGCCTCGGAAGACCCTACCGAACCGAACGGGGCAGAACGGTCAAGGCAAACTGGCCACCGATCAACTGACGCCCTGATTGTGACCTTTGGGACGCCGATCAGTGCTTCTCCGGCCCGACGTAGTACTCGAAGACCAGGCCAGCCACCGAAGCAAGGATGAACACCACCCCTGCAAAGATCAGCCAAGGCAGCCATAGCGCGATGGCGACCGCGGCCACCGAGCCGGACAACGCCACCAGAATCGGCCACCAACTGTGTGGGGCGTAAAACCCTAATTCACCTGCACCGTCGCTGATCTCGGCACCCTCGTAGTCCTCGGGCCGAGTATCCAGGCGACGAGCTACGAACCGAAAGAAGGTGGCCACGATCAACGCCAGTCCAGCGGTCAGTGCCAGTGCGGTGGTGCCCGCCCACTCCACCCCACCGGTGGCGAACATCGCAGTCAGCACCCCGTAGAGCACCCCGACGAGGACGAAGAACGCGGCGATGAACTCGAACAGCCTCGCTTCGATATGCATTGCGTGTCCTAACTTACTGACTTCCGGCCAATTCACCGCGGCGGGTGTCGAAGGGGTGAGTGGTCACCGCTAGCGGAGGCTGCGCGATCGCCTGCAGTGCCTCGGCGTTGGTTTTTCCCGCGATCCGTTGCTGCAAGTAAGCCTTGAAGTCGTTGGGTGTCACCACCCGGACTTCGAAGTTCATCATTGAGTGATAGGTGCCGCACATTTCGGCGCAGTGGCCGACAAACGCGCCCGTTTTGGTGATCTCTTGGACCTGGAAGACATTCACGGAGTTGTTCGCTGCGGGGTTGGGCATGACGTCGCGCTTGAACAAGAATTCCGGCACCCAGAATGCGTGGATGACGTCGGCCGAATTCAGTACGAATTCGATGCGCTTGCCGGTAGGCAGCACGAGCACCGGAATCTCGGTGCTGGTTCCCAGCGTTTCGACCTTGTCGAAGTTCAGGTAGGTCCGGTCTTCCTTGTTGAGCCCGGCGACCGGCCCGACCAACTCCTCACCGCGTTGGTCCTTGCCCTCTGGCTTGGAGGTCATGGCCTTTTTGCGAGCCGGGTCGGAGAGGTCGTATGCCGGGGTGCCGTCCTTGAAATCGACGTGCTGGTAGCCGAACTTCCAGTTCCATTGGAAGGACGTGACGTCGATGACGATGTCGGGGTCCTTGGCCAGATGCAGCACCTTCTCCTGCACCACCACCGTGAAATAGAACAGCACAGAGATGATCAGGAACGGCGTCACAGTGAGCACCAGTTCCAACGGCATGTTGTAGCCGAATTGACGTGGTAGCTCGGTGTCGCTCGCTTTCTTCCGGTGGAAGGCGGCCGACCAGAAGATGAGGCCCCACACGATGACGCCGATAACCAGAGAGGCGATCACCGCTCCGACCCACAGCTCCCGGTTGAGCTTGGCCTCCGGCGTGATGCCCTCCGGCCAGCCCAAGCCCAGCGCTTCCGACCAGCTGCAGCCGCTCAGGCTCACCGCCAGGACTCCCAGCATCGCAGCCAGCGCCAGCGGACGAAGACGACGGTATAGACCCGGGGGGCCCTGCGACAAACGTTGCGAACGGACCTGCCCGCGAGGTGTCACGTTGGCGCCTCCTGTATCGCAAGCTGGGCCCACTGGGGGGCTAACCCAGCTTAGGGCGGGATTCGTCGGCTGACTCGGATCGAATACTACGCAGCGTAGACCACGCCGCTCGCCGGGGCGACGAAACCCCGGCCGAGCCGGCCTGCCCGGCCATCGCGCCCCCGCCCGGTGCGGCGTCCACCAGCGCCACCCGAGTGCGGCATACTGGGGCGCCGTGTGTGGACTGCTGGCGTTTGTGTCAGCCCCGGCCGGGGCTGACAGCCCTGATGCCACCGTGGCCGCTGCAGCCCGAGCCGACAATGCGGTTGCCGGCGCTTTGCATTTGATGCGCCACCGCGGGCCTGACGAGCCCGGCAATTGGTTCGACCCAGACGCTGACGGGGCCGCCGTATTCGGCTTCAATCGGTTGTCCTTCATCGATATCGCGCACTCCCATCAGCCGCTGCGCTGGGGCCCGCCGGAGACACCCGATCGCTACGTGCTGGTGTTCAACGGCGAGATCTACAACTACTTGGAGTTGCGCGACGAACTGGCCTCCCGGCACGCCGCTGTTTTCACCACTGATGGTGACGGTGAGGCGATCGTGGCCGGATACCACTACTGGGGCACCGACGTGCTCAAGCGGCTGCGCGGCATGTTCGCCTTCGCCTTGTGGGACACGGTAACGCGCGAATTATTCTGTGCCCGCGACCCTTTCGGCATCAAGCCGCTGTTCATGGCGACCGGCAGCGGCGGCACCGCGGTGGCCAGCGAGAAGAAGTGCCTGCTGGATCTGGCCGAGTTGGTGGGGTTCGACACGGGGATCGACAACCGGGCGGTGCAGCATTACACCGTCCTGCAGTACGTGCCGGAGCCAGAGACGCTGCACCGCGGGGTGCGCAGGCTCGAATCGGGTTGCTACGCGAGGATCCGGCCCGGACTCGAGCCGCAGATCACGCGCTACTTCGTGCCGCGGTTTGCCGCCGTACCGATCACCGGCGACACCGAACAGGCCCGCTACGACGAGATCACCGCGGTGCTTGAGGACTCGGTGGCCAAGCACATGCGTGCCGACGTCACCGTCGGGGCGTTTCTGTCCGGAGGTATCGACTCCACAGCCATCGCGGCACTGGCCATCCGGCACAACCCCCGTTTAATCACGTTCACCACCGGGTTCGAGCGTGAGGGATTCTCCGAGATCGACGTCGCGGTGGCCTCGGCCGAAGCCATCGGGGCCCGTCATATCGCCAAGGTGGTCAGGCCGGATGAGTTTGTTGCCGCCCTCCCCGAGATCGTGTGGTACCTCGACGAACCGGTTGCCGATCCCGCACTGGTGCCGCTGTTTTTCGTCGCCCGCGAGGCCCGCAAGCACGTCAAAGTGGTGCTATCCGGCGAGGGCGCCGACGAGCTGTTCGGCGGCTACACGATCTACCGGGAGCCGTTGTCGCTCAAGCCCTTCGATTATCTGCCCCGGCCGCTGCGGCGTTCGGTGGGAAAGATGTCCAAACCGCTGCCCGAGGGCATGCGGGGCAAGAGCCTCTTACACCGAGGATCGCTGACGCTCGAGGAGCGCTACTACGGCAATGCCCGCAGTTTCTCTGACGCGCAGCTGCGCGACGTGCTGCCCGGCTTCCGCGAGGACTGGACCCATACCGATGTGACCGCTTCGGTGTACGCCGATTCGATCGGCTGGGACCCGGTAGCCCGCATGCAGCACATCGACCTGTTCACCTGGCTGCGCGGAGACATCTTGGTCAAGGCCGACAAGATGACGATGGCCAACTCACTGGAGCTTCGGGTGCCGTTCCTGGATCCCGAGGTGTTCGCCGTCGCGTCCCGGTTGCCCGTACCGGCGAAGATCACTCGCACGACCACCAAGTACGCACTGCGGCGCGCGCTGGAGCCGATCGTCCCGGCGCACGTCCTGAACCGGCCCAAGCTGGGTTTCCCGGTCCCGATCCGGCACTGGCTGCGCGCCGGTGAGCTGATGGAATGGGCGTACGCGATGGTGGACTCGTCACAAGCCGATCACCTGGTCGACCTGGCCGCCGTGCGCCGGATGCTCGACGAACACCGAAACGGCGCCGGCGATCACAGTCGGCGGCTGTGGACGATGCTGATCTTCATGCTGTGGCACGCGATCTTTGTCGAGCACAGCGTGGTGCCGCAGATCAGCGAGCCGCAGTATCCGGTCCAGTTATGACGGCGAGCAGACGCAGAATCGCACCGCGCGGGCCTTCCGCGTGCGATTCTGCGTCTGCTCGCGCAACTAAGCCAGCACGGCCGCGATCTCGGCGGCAGCGTCGTCGCCGTAAGCGCCGGCCAGCCGGGTAGCCGCAACCTCGCGGTCCCACTCCCACTCCTGGGTTCCCGTCGACTCCAGCACCAGCACGGCGACCAGCGAGCCCAGTTGTGCCGAACGCTCCAGGCTGAGACCGGCACTACGCCCAGTCAGGAAACCGGCCCGGAATGCGTCGCCGACACCGGTCGGGTCGACCTGGCTGGTCTCGGGCACCACACCGACGTGGATGGTCGTGCCGTCGCGGTCCACTATGTCGACCCCCTTGGCGCCCAGTGTGGTCACCCGCAGGTCGACCTGCGCCAGCACGTCGGCCTCCGACCAGCCGGTCTTGGACTGCAACAGCTCCCACTCGTAATCGTTGGTGAACAGGTAGGCAGCACCGTCGACGAGCTTGCTGATCTCGTCTCCGGACAACCGGGCCAGCTGTTGGGACGGGTCAGCGGCGAACGCCAGGCCGAGTTTCCGGCACTCCTCGGTGTGCACCACCATGGCGTCGGGGTCGTTGGCCCCGATGATGACCAGATCCGGCGTGCCCACGGATGACACCACGTCGGCGAGCTTGATGTTGCGGGCCTCCGACATAGCGCCGGGATAGAACGACGCAATCTGGGCCATGTCGAGGTCGGTGGTACACACGAATCGTGCGGTGTGCGCGGTCTCGGAAATCAGCACGTGGTCGCAGTTGACGCCGTGGCCCTGCAGCCATTCGCGGTATTCGCCGAAGTCGTCGCCGGCCGCGCCGACCAGCGCGACGTCACCGCCCAGCACACCGATGGCGTAGGCGATGTTTCCCGCGACACCCCCGCGATGAATCACCAGGTCGTCCACCAGGAAGCTGAGCGATACCTTCTGCAGATGATCGGCCAGCAGCTGCTCGGAGAATCTGCCGGGAAACCGCATCAGATTATCGGTCGCAATCGAACCTGTTACCGCGATCGTCACGAAATCTCCACCCTTCGTTAGTAAGGTCAGCTATCTTACTCAGGCGTATCGACCGCCGTTGCGTCCGCAGTCGCCAAGAGGTCGTGCGCTAGCCTGCCTATGGAGCTACTCAAGCCGCCGGGACCCGGATACTCAGGCGGTAACCGCTTGTGGTCCCGTCTACCACCGTAGGAGAACCACGATGGCCGGTCCGCACCCGCCGAACCATAGTGTCGGCACCGACGGACCAAACCCGTACGGCGAGTCCCAGCCGGTTGACTTCCCCGACGGACCCACACCCGGGACCTCGGCGTTCGTCCGGCCGCCGGGCAACGAAGGCTCGCCCCCGTCAGGCACCTATCCGGGGCAAATACCGGCTTCATACCCAAAGCGGCGGTCCAGGCGGCGCCTGATCATCGGCACTCTGGTAGCCGTCGCACTGGTCGCGGCGATGACAGTGGCGATCGTCTACGGGGTTCGCACCAACGGAGCCAGTACCGGCGCCGCGTTCTCCGACGCATCCGCCAAAACGGCGATTCAGGGGTATCTGGACGCGCTCGAGCACCGCGACGTCGACGGCATCGTCCGCAACGCGTTGTGCGGTATGTACGACGGCGTGCGCGACAAGCGGTCCGACCAGGCCCTGGCCAAGCTGAGCAGCGACGCGTTCCGCAAGCAGTTCTCTCAGGTCGCGCTGACCTCCGTCGACAAGATCGTCTACTTGTCGCAGTATCAGGCGCAGGCCCTGTTCACCATGCAGGTGTCGCCTGCGTTTGGTGGCCCGATGCGCGGGCAGGTCCAGGGTGTCGCGCAGTTGCTTTTCCAGCGAGGCCAGATCTTGGTCTGCTCGTACGTCCTGCGTACCGGGGGCTCGTACTAAACCGACCAGACGGGCCGCCAGCCGGTCAGTTGAACGAATCTCCGCAGGCGCAAGAACCCGTGGCGTTGGGGTTGTCGATGGTGAAGCCCTGCTTTTCGATGGTGTCCACGAAATCGATGGACGCGCCTTCCACGTAGGGCGCACTCATCCGGTCCACCGTGAGGGTCACACCACCGAACTCCCCGGTCAGGTCACCGTCCAGCGTCCGGTCGTCGAAAAAGAGGTTGTAGCGCAGCCCGGCGCAGCCACCCGGCTGCACCGCGATACGTAGTGCAAGGTCGTCACGTCCCTCCTGATCCAGCAGGGATTTCGCCTTGGTGGCGGCAGCCTCGGTCAGGACGACGCCGTGGGTTTTGGTGATCGACTCGTTCTCCACCGTCATTGCTTCTCCTACCTGCCTCATCGTTGGGTGGGTGCGCCCTGAGCTGAATTTGCCCCTCAATTCAGCAAGGACCCGAACCACCGGGGAAAGCCCACTAGCTCAACGGTACCTTGCAGGAGGACTATTCCCGAGTCGTGCCGCCACCTGTGACGCTAATCCCATGAGCTGGTTTGCCGCATCGGCCTGTGCCAACCGCACCGAACCCGCGTATTCGGCCATGGCCAAAGCGGACATGATCCCCGATGATCGCGTCGCGGAACTGTCCAGGTTGACCTGTCCGGCCAGGACGATCACCGGAATTCCCAGCGGACGGGCCGCGGCGGCGAGAAACCCGACCACCTTGCCGTGCAAGGACTGCTCGTCGAATCGGCCTTCACCGGTGACGACCATGTCCGCGGTTTCAAGGTCGTCGTCCAAGTGGGTGTGCTCGGCGATTATTCCCGCGCCCGACTCGCACCGGCCGCCGAGCGCAAGCAGCCCGGCGCCGATACCGCCGGCGGCGCCCGCGCCGGGCTCGGCGCTCACTGCTCTTCCCGCGGCGGCGTCCAGTTCAGCGGCCCATTTGACGAGGCGGGACTCGAGTGCGATGACAGTGGCCCGGTCCGCACCCTTCTGCTGCCCGAATACCCTGGCCGCACCCCATGGTCCCAGCAGCGGGTATTCGGTGTCGAAGGCGGCGATCAGCTCGATGTCAGCCAGTTGTCGGCGGGCGGCGGCCAGCCCACCGAGCTGGGTAATCATTCCTTTCCCGCCGTCAGTGCACGCGCTGCCTCCCAGGCCGACCACGACCCGGGCCGCCCTGGTCCGCAGCGCCTCGGCGATAAGCTGGCCGACTCCGCTGCTGTCGGCCGCTAGCGCGGTCTCCGGGGTGGGCGGGCCGCCAAGCAACGTCAGACCGCACGCTTGCGCACTCTCCAGGTAGGCGGTCGCCGAGTCGGGATCGAACACCCAGCGGGCGTCCACGGCGGTACCCAGCGGCCCGCAGACCCGCAATTGGCGCGTCTCCCCCAGCCGGCTACCCAGCACGTCGACGAACCCCGGGCCACCGTCGGACTGCGGGGCGACGATGAACTGGTCGCCCGGACGTGACCGAGTCCAGCCGGTCGCGATGGCGGCGGCGGCCTCTGAAGCTGAAAGGCCGTCGCCATAGCAATCCGGGGCCACCAGCACCCGCATGGCCCCCAACTGGAGATGGCCGGGCGTAGGGCCACCGGCCTTGTCATCCAAGGCCGTCGATCCGTCGTCGTCCATTACAGGCAGCCATCCATCTGAGGTAAGCGTAGGTCCAAGGCACACACGGACGCATGCCCGATAGGTACCCGTTCCGGACCGCTCTCGCGGCGAAGTAACCTGGCGACTGTGAAGCTGCTGGGCCGTAAGAAAGGCCGTGACGAAGGTACCGGGGAAGCGGCGGCATCCGTTGCGGCCGTTTCCCCGGACACAATATCTCGCGGGACCCGTAAGACCGACCCCAAGGGCCGGCCCACGCCCAAGCGCGACCAGTCCACGCGCAACACGAGGAAGGGTCCGGTCGTACCGGCACCCATGACCGCCTCGCAGGCGCGAGCCCGGCGCAAATCGCTGGCCGGCCCCAAGGTCAGCCGCGGGCAGCGCAGGGCCGACAGAGTCGCGAGCCGGGCCAAGAGCGTGGATCGGCGGGAGCGGATGATGGCCGGCGAAGAGGCCTACCTGCTGCCGCGCGACCAGGGCCCGGTACGCCGCTATGTTCGCGATGTGGTGGACTCCCGGCGCAGCGTTCTCGGCTTGTTCATGCCGGCAGCACTGGCGCTGCTGTTCGTCTCGTTCGCTGTTCCGCCGCTGCAGTTCTACATATCTCCCGTGATGTTGGGGCTGATGGCCGTGATGGGTGTCGACGCGGTCATCTTGGGCCGCAAGGTTGGCAGAATGGTCGACGCGAAATTCCCGAAAAACACCGAAAGTCGATGGAAGCTGGGTTTTTACGCCGCCACCAGGGCGTCCCAAATGCGCCGGATGCGGGCGCCCCGGCCCCAAGTCGAGCGCGGCAGCAGTGTCGGTTGAGAATCAACCGGCACCCGCCTGACCCCTGTGCGCACTTTGGTGCTCGGCGGGATCAGGTCGGGCAAATCCCGCTGGGCGGAGGAAGCCATCGCCAAGTCACTGACACCCGGCCAGCCGGTCCGATATCTGGCTTCCGGGCTGGACAGCCAGGCCGACAGGGCCTGGGCGCACCGGGTCGCTCAGCACCGCAACCGTCGGCCGGCACACTGGTCGACGGTCGAAACCGACGACATCACCGCCCAATTGCGGCAGTCGCCGCACACCCCGACGCTCATCGACGACCTGGGCGCCTGGCTGACCAGCACGCTGGACCGCCACCAGGCATGGGACAACGGACCGGTCGCGGCTTCCGTTCAAGAGATGATCGATGACATGCTCGCGGCGGTTGGTGCCTTTGCCGCCACGCTGGTGCTGGTCAGCCCCGAAGTCGGGTTGACCGTAGTGCCGGCGACCGCATCCGGCCGCCGATTCGCCGACGAATTGGGCAGCCTCAACCAACGAATCGCGGCGTTGTGCGACCAGGTGGTGCTGGTGGTCGCCGGGCAGGCGGTACCGATCAAGCCGTCGGGAATCTGATGGAATTCGCGCCGGTGTTGCCGCCCGATGAGGGCGCCGCCGCGGCCGCCCGGGCTCGCCAGGACACCCTGGCCAAGCCGCAGGGCGCGCTGGGCCGCCTTGAGGACCTCTCGGTCTGGATCGCGTCGTGCCAAGGCCAGTGCCCGCCAAGGCAATTCGAGCGCGCCCGGGTGGTGGTGTTCGCCGGCGACCACGGTGTCGCCCGGTCCGGGGTGTCGGCGTACCGGCCGGAAGTGACCGCCCAGATGGTCGCCAACATCGACGCCGGCGGAGCGGCGATCAACGCACTGGCCGGTATCGCGGGCGCGACCGTGCGGGTTGCGGACCTGGCCGTGGATGCGGACGCATTGTCAGAGCAGATCGGCGACCACAAAGTGCGGCGCGGCAGCGGCGACATCGCCGTCGAGGACGCGTTGACCGGCGAGGAAACCACCCGCGCCATCGCCGCCGGTATGCGGATAGCCGACGAGGAGGTCGACGCCGGAGCTGACCTGCTGGTCGCAGGCGACATGGGAATCGGAAACACCACCGCGGCAGCGGTTCTGGTGGCGGCGCTGACGAATACCGAGCCGGCTGTCGTGGTTGGCTTCGGGACGGGGATCGATGATGCCGGCTGGGCACGCAAGACCGCCGCGGTGCGGGACGCCCTGTTTCGTGCCTGTCTTGTTTTGCCCGACCCGGTCGGGTTGCTGCGCTGCTGCGGCGGCGCGGACCTGGCCGCGATGGCAGGCTTTTGCGCGCAGGCTGCCGTCCGGCGCACCCCGCTGCTGCTCGACGGCATGGCAGTGACGGCCGCTGCGTTGGTCGCCGAGCGAATGGCACCGGGCGCCCGGCTGTGGTGGCAGGCCGGTCACCGGTCCACCGAACCGGGTCATGGGCTGGCCCTGGCGGCTCTTGATCTGGACCCGATTCTTGACCTGCGCATGCGGCTGGGGGAAGGTACCGGCGCGGTGGCGGCACTGCCGGTGCTGCGCGCCGCGGTGGCCGCGCTGTCGTCGATGGCGACCTTCACCGACGCCGGTGTTTCCACCCGGTCCCCCGGCTAGCTCATCGTGATGCGTTCGCTGGCAGCGGCTTTCGCGTTCGGAACGGTCATGCCCGTTCCGCGCGCCGGGGACACCCCGATGGGCCGCGGCGCCATGACCGCGCTGCCGGTGGTCGGCGCCCTGTTGGGCGCTCTGGCCGCGGGTGTCACCTGGGCAGGCGGGCTGGCCTTCGGTCCGTCCAGCCCGCTGCCCGGACTCCTCGCAGTGGCGGCGCTGCTGCTCGCCACCCGCGGCCTGCACATCGACGGTGTTGCCGATACGGCCGACGGGCTGGGTTGCTACGGGCCGTCGCAGCGTGCACTTGCGGTGATGCGCGACGGATCGACCGGGCCGTTCGGGGTGGCAGCTGTGGTGCTGGCGATGGCGTTGCAGGGGCTGGCGTTCTCGGCGCTCGGCGCGGCGGGGCTTCTCGGGGGCATCGTTGTGGCGGTATTTGCCGGCCGGGTGACGGCGGTGCTGGCGTGTCGCCGGTCGGTGCCGGCGGCCGAAGGCAGCTCTCTGGGCGCCCGGGTCGCGGGCACCCAGCCCTTGCCGGTGGTGGCGGCCTGGTTCGCGGTGCTGCTGGGCGCTTCGGTGCTGACGGGCCCGCGACCTTGGCAGGGGCCGGTCGCGGTGCTGGTTGCGGTGTGCTGTGGCGCTGCCCTGGTCTCGCACTGCGTGCGACGGTTCGGCGGTATCACCGGCGACGTGCTGGGGGCCGCGATCGAACTCACCACCACGGTGAGCGCGGTGGCGCTCGCGGCCTTTTACCGGTGAGCAGACGCAGAATCGCCCAAAAACGGTCGTTTTTGGGCGATTCTGCGTCTGCTCGCCGCGCTAACCCAGCCGGGCCATCCAGCCGTGAGTGTCGGCGAAGGTACCCCGCTGTATCCCGGTCAGCGTGTCACGCAGCGCCATCGTCACTTCACCAGGCACGCCGTCGGCGATGGCGAATTCGGTGTCGCCGTACTTCACCAGCGAAACGGGGGTGATCACCGCGGCGGTACCGCAGGCGAACACCTCGGTGATCTCGCCCGTGGCGGCTTTCTTATGCCACTCATCGATATCGATCTTGCGCTCCTCGACAGCGAATCCGGCATCAATAGCCAACTGCAGCAATGAATCTCGCGTGATACCGGGTAGCAGTGAACCAGACAGCTCCGGAGTGACCAGTCGTGCAGATCCACCGCTGCCGAATACGAAGAAGATGTTCATCCCGCCCATCTCTTCGACGAAACGGCGCTCGACGGCGTCCAGCCACACCACCTGGTCGCAACCGTGGTCGGCGGCTTCGGCCTGGGCCACCAGCGACGCGGCGTAGTTGCCGCCGAACTTGGCCGCGCCGGTGCCACCCGGGCTGGCCCGCACATACTCTGTCGACACCCAGACGCTGACCGGGCTGATGCCGCCCTTGAAGTAGGCGCCGGCCGGCGAGGCGATCAGCAGATAGCGGTACTGCCTGGCCGGTCGCACCCCGAGTCCCGGCTCGGTCGCGATGATGAACGGCCGCAGATACAGCGCGTCTTCGCCACCGGCCCGGGGCACCCAGGCATTGTCGAGGGCGACGAGCTGACGCAGGGATTCGACGAACAACTCGGCGGGCAGTTCGGGAATCGCGAGCCGCCGGGCCGACGAGCGCAACCTGGCGGCGTTGGTGTCGGCACGAAACGACACGATCGACCCGTCTGCCCAGCGATAAGCCTTAAGCCCTTCGAAGACTTCCTGCGCGTAGTGCAGCACGATTGCCGACGGATCCAGCTGAATCGGGCCGTACGGGATCACCGCCGCGGTGTGCCAGCCCTGGCCCTCGGTGTAGTCGATCGACACCATATGGTCGGTGTGGTATTTGCCGAAGCCCGGCTCGAGCAGGATCGATTCACGTTCCGCGTCGCTCGCCGGATTTGCCGAGCGCGAAACCGTGAACTCAAGGGAGCCGCTGGTCATGGGCCGATTGTATATGCGCGCGCCAAAGGGTTTTACCCGTCGCACCCGGTCTCACGGGATCGCGGTCAGCGCGTTTTCAGTTCGACGAAGGGTGGACGCACTACCTCGCAGTCCACGGTGCGGCCTCGGACATCGACGGTGATTAGCCGGCCATCCTCGACTCCGGCGTCGGTGTCGATCAATGCCAGCGCGATGCCCACCTGCAGCGTCGGAGAGAACGTTCCCGATGTGGTCACCCCAACCGGGACATTCCCGGCGAGCACCGTCAGCCCGGGACGCAACACGCCGCGGCCCACCATGCGCAGGCCCCGCAGCAGCCGCCGTGGGCCCGCCGCCTTCTCGGCCAGCAGCGCGTCGCGCCCGAAGAACGCATCCTTCTTCCAGCCGATCGCCCAGCCGCATCGGGCCTGCAGCGGCGAGATGTCCAGCGCAAGTTCGTGCCCGTGCAGCGGGTAGCCCATCTCGGTGCGCAGTGTGTCGCGAGCCCCCAGGCCGGCCGGTTCACCGCCGGCGTCGGCGACCGCGGCCACCAGTGCGTCGAATACCACGCCCGCGGACGCCCAGGGCGGCAGCAGCTCATAGCCGTGCTCGCCGGTGTACCCGGTTCGGCAGACCCGCACCGGCACCCCCGAGTACGAGGCATCGGCATAGCCCATGTAGTCCATGTCAGTCGGCAGCCCCAATCCACCGATCACCTCGGTCGATCGCGGCCCCTGCACCGCCAGCACCGCATAGTTCCGATGCTCGTTGGTGATCGTCAGACCGGCCGGTGCGGCCGCCTGCAGCGCGTCGACCACAGCGGCGGTGTTGGCGGCGTTGGGCACCAGGAAGATCTCGTCGTCGGCGACGTAGTAGGCGATCAGGTCGTCGATAACGCCGCCGGATTCGGTGCAGCACAGTGTGTATTGAGCCTTGCCGGGGCCGATGCGGCCCAGGTCGTTGGTGAGTGCGGAGTTGACGAACTGCGCGGCACCCGGTCCGCGGATCAACGCCTTGCCCAGGTGGCTGACGTCGAACAGGCCGACGGCGCTGCGGGTCGCGTTGTGCTCGCTGACGGTGCCGGCGTATGACACCGGCATCAGCCAGCCGCTGAACTCGGCGAAACTTGCCCCCAATTCACGGTGGCGGTCTTCCAGCGGTCCTTTTATCAGCTCTGGCGCATCGCTCACGGCGTCCCACCCTAGCTCGGCGACGATGCGCGCCACGCAGCGGCGGGAGGTGGGGGTACCCCCAGCCGCACGGCGGCGAGGGGGCGAGCCGAGCAATTCAACCCAGGGCCGCACCGCTGCTGGCACACTCGGGTAGGTGTTTGATCCCTCGGATTACGAAGCACTTCAGGCTGCGGGAATCGCTAACCCGCGGGAGCGGGCCGACCTGATCAAGTATCTGGACGACCTTGGCTTCACGGTGGACGAATTGGTTGAAGCCGAACTCCGCGGCCGGCTGTTCGGCCTTGCCGGTGATGTTCTGTTGTGGTCGGGGCGCCCGATCTACACGTTGCAGACCGCGGCCGACGAACTCGGGATAGCAGCCGAGGACGTCGCGCGCGCCTGGGCTTTGCTCGGCCTGACTGTCGCCGGTCCCGATGTTCCTGCGCTGAGCCAGGCCGACGTCGACGCCCTGGCAACCTGGCTCGCGCTCAAGGGGGTGGTCGGCCAGGACGGCGCATTCGGCCTGTTGCGGGTCCTGGGCGCCGCCATGGCCCGGCTCGCTGAAGCCGAGGCGACGATGATCCGCGTCGGGACGCCGGACATCCAGATGACCCACACCCACGACGAGCTCGCCACTGCGCAGGCGTACCGCTCAGTCGCTGAGTTCGTCCCCCGGATCGGGGCACTGATCGATATCGTGCACCGCCATCATCTGACCAGCGCCCGAACCCACTTCGAGGGTGTCCTTCGCGACACGTCGGCGTCTGTGGTGTGCGGTGTTGGTTTTGCGGATCTGTCCGGCTTCACTGCATTGACTCAGGCGCTTACCCCGGCGCAGTTGTCGGAACTGCTCAACGAGTTCGCCGGCACCGTTTCCGACGTGGTGCATGCCGACGGCGGGCGGGTGGTGAAGTTCATCGGCGACGAGGTGATGTGGGTGAGTTCGGCGCCCGAGCGGCTGGCGCGGGTGGCGGTTGATCTCGTCGAGCACCCGAAGGCGCGCGAGGAAGGACTGCAGGTCCGCGCCGGCCTCGCGTTCGGCACGGTCGTGGCCATCAACGGGGACTACTTCGGCAACCCGGTCAACCTGGCAGCCCGACTGGTGGCGGCAGCGGCGCCCGGACAGATCCTGGCCACCTCCGAGCTGCGTGACAAGTTGCCCGACTGGCCCGCTATGGCCCATGGCCCGTTGGCACTCAAGGGATTTGAAGATCCGGTGACCGCCTTCGATCTGCGCGTCAGGGACGCTGCTGACGAAAGTGCCGCCTCCGGTGACTAGGGTGATTTCCCGTGTCCACCGAACCGGGTTACCAAAGTCCCTCCGTTAACGTCGCCACATCGCTGCCCAAGCGTGGTGCAGGTCCTTCGGTATTGCTCGTGCCGGTCGTCTCGACCGGCGACGAAGACAAGCCGGGCGCGGTCGTCGTGTCGGCCGAGCCTTTCCTGAGCGCCGACGCGATCGCGGAAATCGAGGCCGGCCTGCGGGCGCTGGACGCCACCGGTGGCAGTGAGCAAGTACACCGGTTGGTAGTGCCGTCGCTGCCGGTGGCCAGCGTGCTGACGATAGGCCTGGGTAAGCCGCGCGACGAGTGGCCGGCCGATACGATCCGTCGCGCCGCCGGTGTGGCGGCGCGTTCGCTGGGCCGTACCGAGGTCGTCAGCACCACGCTGGGCGAATTGCCCGGAGACGGTGCCTGCTCGGCCGCCGTTGAGGGCCTGATCCTGGGCAGCTACCGGTTCACCGCCTTCCGCACCAAGAAGACCGCTCCAAAAGACAATGGGCTGCGCGAGATCACCGTGCTGTCGACGGCAAAAGACGCCAAGAAACACAGCGCGCACGGCGCAGCCGTCGCGACCGCGGTCGCCACCGCGCGTGACTTCGTGAACACTCCGCCGAGCCACCTGTTTCCTGCCGAATTCGCCAAGCGCGCAAAGGCTTTGGGCGAATCCGTCGGCCTTGAAGTGGAGGTGCTCGACGACAAGGCGCTACAGAAGGCGGGCTACGGCGGAGTGGTCGGCGTCGGTCAGGGCTCGTCGCGCCCGCCGCGACTGGTGCGGCTGATCCACCGGGGTTCGCGGCTGGCCAAAACCAAGAAGGGCAAGCAGGCAAAGCGAGTGGCACTGGTCGGCAAGGGCATCACCTTCGACACCGGCGGCATCTCGATCAAGCCGGCGGCGTCAATGCACTACATGACCTCGGACATGGGTGGAGCCGCGGCGGTCATCGCGACCGTCACGCTGGCCGCGCAACTGGAGCTGCCGATCGACGTGATCGCCACGGTGCCGATGGCCGAGAACATGCCGTCGGCCACAGCACAGCGCCCAGGCGACGTGCTGACCCAGTACGGCGGAACCACGGTCGAGGTACTCAACACCGACGCCGAGGGCCGGCTCATCCTGGCTGACGCCATCGTGCGGGCGTGCGAGGACAACCCGGACTACCTGATCGAGACGTCCACGCTGACCGGTGCGCAGACGGTGGCGCTGGGCTCGCGCATTCCCGGGGTGATGGGCAGCGACGAGTTCCGGGACCGGGTGGCCGAGATCTCGCAACAGGTGGGTGAGAACGGCTGGCCCATGCCGCTGCCCGACGAACTCGAGGACGATTTGAAGTCCACGGTCGCAGACCTGGCCAATGTCAGTGGGCAGCGCTACGCGGGCATGCTCGTGGCCGGGGTGTTCCTGCGCGAATTCGTCGCCGACGGGGTGGCTTGGACGCACATCGACGTGGCCGGCCCGGCCTACAACACCGGCAGCGCGTGGGGGTACACGGCCAAAGGCGCGACCGGTGTGCCGACCCGCACGATGTTTGCGGTGTTGGAGGACATCGTTGACAACGGGTAGGCGTCCCCTGCAAAACAGGGCCAGCGTCAGGCCGGCCTGACGCTGGCTCGGTTTAAACCACGATCTGGTGGCTAACCTCCCATCGACTGGTATTCGACGGAAGGCAAATTGTGAGTACTCGACGGTTGATGATCGCGGTGGGGGTCGTGCTACTGCTGGCCGGAGTGATCGGGCTCCTGATGCCGGTGTCGGTCTCGGACGGCAGCGGCGGTTCCGTTGCATGCGGGAACGCGATCGCCTCAGATCTGTCCGCGGCCAGGAACGCGAACGAGAAGAACGGGGCAAACATTCCGATCCTCAACCAGATCGTCCGTCCGACCGACTTCGTCGCCCAGTGCGAGTCGTCGATATCGGGCCGGCGCGCCTGGTCCATACCGTTGACGCTCATCGGAATAGTCGCGATCGTCGGCCCGCTACTGATTCGACGCACGGAACCGGGCCGTTTAGGGGCGGGCTAGATCAACCGCAACCGCGCGGCGCTGCGCAGCGCCTGCGGTGCCACGCGGGAAACACCGTAGAACGCGTAGGCGTCCGGCGCCACCGGGCGAATCGGCTTGTTCTTCTTGACCGACGACAGGATGGCCTCGGCCACCCTGTCCGGGCCGTAGCTGCGCCACGCGAACATCTTCTCCAGCTGCCCCCGCCGCCCGTCGACCTGCTCGCTCTTTCCGGCCGGCGCGTCGATGCGGGTGTTTTGGATGATGTTGGTTTGGATGACGCAGGGGCAAATCGTTGTCAACCCTATCCCGGCGGCATCGAGTTCGGCCCGCAGGCAGTCGGAGAACATGTAGGTAGCTGCCTTGGAAGTGCAGTAGGCGCTCATCGAGTGCAGCGGCGCGTAGGCGGCAACCGACGACACGTTGACGATGTGCCCGCCGGTGCCGCGCTCGACCAGGCGCCGCGCGAAGGAACGACAGCCGTTCACCACGCCGCCGAGGTTGACGTCCAGCACGCGGTCGAAATGCTCGGCCGGGGTGTCCAGGAACCTCCCCAGGTGCCCGATGCCGGCGTTGTTGACGACGACGTCGGGCACGCCGTGTTCGGCGGTGACTCGCTCGGCGAATGCCTCCACCGCTTCGGCGTCGGACACGTCGAGCGCATAGGCGTGGGCGACGCCGCCACGCGCGGCGATCTGCGTCGCGGTGTCCTTGACGGCGGCCTCGTCGATATCGCTGATGACCACCTCGGCGCCCTCCCGTGCGAAGGCGAGGGCGGTCGCCTGGCCGATCCCGCTGCCGGCGCCGGTGATCGACACCAGGGTGTCGCCGAAGGACTCACGAGGACGTCCGACCTGAGCGCGCAGCAGCGCACGGCTGGGCCGTTTGCCTTCGGCCAGGTCAGCGAAGTCGTGCACGGCGGCCGCCATTACCAGCGGGTGCGACATCGGCGAAAAGTGACCGGCTTTGATGTCGCGCCGCCACAGCCGCGGCACCCAGCGCCCGGTCTCGTCGTATCCGTAGGGCCGCACGTACTTGTCTAGGGTGTTGACGATGAGCTGCACCGGCACGTCCACCACGTCAATGGCCTGGCCGCGCCTGGAGAACGAGCGAAAGTAGTTGGCGGGGTAGGTTTTCACCGAGTGGGCGGCATCCCTGGCCAGATTGTCGGAGTGATGAATCTGGTCGCAGGGGATGTTGTCGACCGCGTTGCGCCGCAGCGCCGGGATCGACAGCGTCAGCCGAAGGAACAGCGGCGCCAGCACCGGGATCGAGAACAGCGCCATGTAGGTAAATCTGAGTGCCTGACTGATGGCCCGCACAAACCTTCGCGGGCGCCACGGCCGGCGCAGACCACTGAAGATGTAGTCGACCAGTTGGTCCTGACTCGGGCCCGACACCGATGTGAACGAGGCGACCCGGTCGCTGGCACCCGGCCGCTTCACGTATTCCCAGATACCCACCGAACCCCAGTCGTGGGCCAGCACGTGCACCGCCCGGCCGGGGCTCAGCTGGCCCGTCACCGCCGCGAAGTCGTCGGCAAAGTGGGCCATGGTGTAGGCCGAGACCGGCTTGGGCACCGATGACAGGCCGACACCGCGGTTGTCGTAGCGGATGATCCGGAACCGCTCGGCCAGCAGCGGAACGACGCCATCCCACAACACGTGCGAATCGGGAAAACCGTGCACCAGCACGACGGTCGGTCCCTCCGGATTGCCCTCTTCGTAGACAGCAATCCGCACGCCGTCCGCACTGTCGACGAACTGCTGGCGTACCTGTTGAATTGCCGTCATCGGACCTCCGCCCACCCACGATTAGCTTTGACTAACAGCCGCCACACCCTAGCAAGCTGATCGGGGATCACCGCTGCGCCCTGGATGTGTGTCGACGAAGTGGCGTGACAGGATGGTTTCGACAATTATCCGGGTTCCACATCCGGTACACCGCGATGTGGTAAGCCAGATGTCGACCTGCGCCGAGCAATCGAGGAGTCAAACGACCATGGCCTTCTCCGTCCAGATGCCGGCACTCGGTGAGAGCGTCACCGAGGGGACGGTCACGCGCTGGCTAAAGCAGGAAGGCGACACGGTCGAACTCGACGAACCTCTCGTCGAAGTGTCGACCGACAAGGTCGACACCGAAATCCCAGCGCCCGCCGCGGGTGTGCTGACCAGGATCATCGCCCAGGAGGACGACACCGTCGAGGTCGGCGGCGACCTGGCCGTCATCGGGGACGCTTCCGAGTCCGCCGCCGAACGACCTGAGGGGGCCCAACCCGAGCCGGAGGCCCAGCCCGAGTCGGCAGCGCGATCCGAACCCGAGCCCGAACCCGCTGCGCCGGCCCAATCCGAACCCGAGCCTGAACCCGCAGCGCCGGCCCAGCAGGCTTCTGGTGGGGGCAGTGCGACGCCCGTGCTGATGCCCGAGCTCGGCGAGTCGGTGGCCGAGGGCACCGTGACGCGCTGGCTCAAAAAGATCGGGGATTCGGTTCAGGTTGACGACCCGCTGGTCGAAGTGTCCACCGACAAGGTGGACACCGAGATCCCGTCACCGGTGGCCGGCGTCCTGCTCAGCATCGCCGCCGAGGAGGATGACACCGTCCCGGTGGGCGGCGAGTTGGCGCGGATCGGCGTCGCGTCCGACTCCGGCGCTGCGCCGGCTCCCGCACCCGAGCCCGAACCGAAACCCGAGCCCAAGCCTGAGACCCGACCCGAACCCAAAGCCCAGCCCGAGCCCGCCAAACCGGCCCCGGCACCACAGCCCAAACCCGAACCGGCGCCCGCGCCGGAACCCGTGCAGCCCCGGCCGACGGCGGAATCCGGAGGCTCGGGTGCCGAAGGCGCGCCATACGTGACCCCGCTGGTGCGAAAACTGGCCACCGAAAACAACATTGATCTCAACGAAGTAACGGGCACCGGCGTGGGTGGTCGCATCCGCAAGCAAGACGTGCTGGCCGCCGCGCAGCAGAAAGAGGCCGCAAAAAAGGCGCCCCCACCGTCAGCGCCGGCCCCAGCCGCCGAGCCGGCTGCGAAAGCACCCGCAGCCGCGCCGACCCCGGTGCCCGCGCTGGCACACCTGCGCGGTACCACGCAGAAAGCCAGCCGGATCCGTCAGATCACCGCCAAGAAAACCCGCGAATCCCTGCAGGCCACGGCACAACTCACCCAGACCCACGAGGTCGACATGACCAAGATCGTGACGTTGCGGGCCAGGGCCAAGGCCGCGTTCGCCGAGCGTGAGGGCGTGAACCTGACCTTCCTGCCCTTCATCGCCAAGGCCGTGATCGACGCCCTCAAGGTTCATCCCAACATCAACGCCAGCTATAACGAGGACACCAAGGAGATCACCTACTACGACGCCGAGCACCTCGGCTTTGCCGTCGACACTGAGCAGGGTTTGCTCTCCCCCGTGATCCACAATGCCGGGGACTTGTCCCTGGCCGGGCTGGCCCGCGCGATTGCCGATATCGCCGCCCGCACCCGGTCGGGCAACTTGAAACCCGACGAGCTGTCCGGTGGCACCTTCACCATCACCAATATCGGCAGCCAGGGCGCATTGTTCGACACCCCGATCCTGGTTCCGCCGCAGGCCGCCATGTTGGGCACCGGGGCCATCGTCAAACGACCGCGAGTAGTCATCGATGACAGCGGCAACGAATCGATCGGCGTTCGTTCCATCTGTTATCTCCCGCTGACCTATGACCATCGGCTGATCGACGGCGCCGATGCCGGACGCTTCCTCACCACCATCAGACACCGGCTAGAAGACGGAGCGTTCGAGGCCGATTTAGGGCTGTGAGAAGGTGGCTCAGGCTGGTCCTAAGGCCGTTATCGCGATCGCGGGTTCGTCCGGCCTAATCGGCTCGGCCTTGGCTGCAGCGCTGCGCGCCGCCGACCACCGGGTGCTGCGCATTGTGCGCCGGGCACCGGCCAATTCCGAAGAACTGCACTGGAATCCCGACAGCGGCGAATTCGATGCTTACGCACTGACCGAGGTCGACGCCGTGGTCAACCTGTGCGGCGTCGACATCGGCGGGCGTCGGTGGTCGGGCGCCTTCAAACAGAGTTTGCGAGACAGCCGCATCACTCCCACCGAGGTGCTGGCCACCGCGGTCGTCGAGGCCGGGGTCCAGACCCTGATCAACGCCAGCGCGGTCGGCTACTACGGAAACACCAAAGACCGGGTCGTTGACGAAAACGACCGGCCAGGAAGCGGTTTCCTGGCCCAGCTGTGCGAAGACTGGGAGGCTGCCACGCTGCCGGCCCAGTACGGCGGTGTCCGTGTTGTGCTGGCACGAACCGGCTTGGTGTTGGCCACGGCGGGTGGTGCGTTGCGCCGGCTGCGGCCGCTGTTCTCGACGGGGCTCGGTGCCCGGCTGGGAAGCGGCCGTCAGTACATGTCATGGATCACCTTGGAGGACGAGGTGCGGGCGCTGCTGTTCGCCGTATCGAACTCGTCGCTGTCCGGCCCGGTGAACTTGACCGGGCCGGCGCCCGTGACCAACGCCGAGTTCACCACCGCATTCGGCCGCGCGGTCAACCGTCCGACACCGTTGACGATCCCGGGTTTCGCGGCGCGGGCCGCGCTCGGAGAGTTCGCCGACGAGGGACTGCTCACCGGTCAGCGCGCCATCCCGTCCGCGCTTGAGCGCGCCGGTTTCCAGTTCCACCACAACACCATTGGCGAAGCGCTCGGCTACGCCACCGCCCGGCGCGACCATGATTAGTCGCGGCCACCCGACCGCGCGTCGCCGACCAGACCAAGGCCGAGTACCGTCTCGAACGTGACGGATTCTATCCGGTCTTCGATCAGGTCGCAGCCGACCGCGATCGACGTCCGCCAATTGGGGATGGTCGAATATCGCACCGCCTGGCAGCTGCAGCGCGACCTGGCCGACGCCAGAGTCGCCGGCGGCAGCGACACGCTGCTACTACTGGAGCACCCAGCGGTCTACACCGCCGGACGGCGCACTGAGCCGCACGAACGCCCGGACCAGCCCGTTCAAGGCACGCCCGTCGTCGACACCGACCGCGGCGGCAAGATCACCTGGCATGGTCCGGGGCAATTGGTCGGCTACCCGATCATCGGGTTGGCTGAACCGCTCGATGTGGTCAACTACGTTCGGCGCCTTGAGGAATCGCTGATCAAGGTGTGCGGCGAGGTGGGTCTGGACGCGCGACGAGTCGAGGGCCGGTCCGGAGTGTGGGTGCCGGGCAACGCCGAGCGGCCCGAGCGCAAAGTCGCCGCCATCGGCGTCCGGGTATCGCGTGCGACCACACTGCACGGGTTTTCACTGAACTGCGATTGTGATCTCGACGCGTTCACGGCCATCGTGCCGTGCGGCATCAGCGATGCCGGGGTGACGTCGCTGTCCGCCGAACTGGGACGCACGGTTGCCGTCGACGATGTCCGGACCGCGGTCGCCGACGCCGTCTGCGACGCACTGGACGGCCGCCTTGCGATCAGCTGGCAGCCCAACCCTGTCCGGGTAGCATCGACTTCGTGACTTTGCAGGAATCGGGGTGACTTTGCAGGAATTCGGGGCGCCGGAGCGTGATGTCGCCGGCCCCGCGGCCCCGGGGGGCCGCAAGTTGCTGCGACTGGAAGTCCGCAACGCGCAGACCCCGATCGAGCGCAAGCCGCCGTGGATCAAGACGCGAGCCCGCATGGGACCGGAGTACACGCAGCTGAAGAGCCTGGTCCGGCGGGAGGGTCTGCACACAGTCTGCGAAGAGGCCGGCTGCCCCAATATCTTCGAATGCTGGGAAGACCGCGAAGCCACCTTCCTCATCGGAGGTGACCAGTGCACCCGCCGTTGCGACTTCTGCCAGATCGACACCGGGAGGCCCGCTGCGCTGGACCGTGACGAACCGCGACGGGTCGCCGAGAGTGTGCAAACGATGGGCTTGCGCTATGCCACCGTCACCGGGGTCGCCCGCGACGACCTGCCTGACGGCGGGGCCTGGCTGTACGCCACGACGGTGAGGGCCATCAAAGAGCTCAATCCGTCGACCGGCGTCGAACTGTTGATCCCCGACTTCAGCGGCGCGCCTGCCCGGCTTGCGAAGGTCTTCGAGTCCCGCCCGGAAGTGTTGGCGCACAACGTCGAAACCGTGCCGCGTATCTTCAAACGGGTTCGGCCGGCCTTCGGTTACCAGCGCAGCCTGGGCGTGCTCACCGCGGCGCGCGACTTTGGTCTGGTCACCAAAAGCAACCTCATCCTCGGTCTGGGCGAAACCGCCGACGAGGTGCGCACCGCACTGGCCGACCTGCGTGATGCCGGTTGCGACATCGTCACGATCACCCAATACCTGCGTCCGTCGACCCGCCACCACCCGGTCGAGCGCTGGGTCAGGCCCGAGGAGTTCGTCGAGTTCGCCGCGCACGCCGAAGGGCTGGGTTTCGCCGGGGTGTTGGCCGGGCCGCTGGTGCGGTCCTCGTACCGGGCTGGTCGCCTTTATGAGCAGGCCCGTGCCGCCGCGGCATCCCGCTAACCGGCCGTTACGTATTCTTGGTAACTATGGCTAAATCCCGAAATGCCAGTGAGACCAAGGCCGCCAAGGCGCAGGCACAGGCCGCCCGCAAGGCCGCCGCGCGGGAACGTCGCACCCAGTTGTGGCAGGCGTTCAACATTCAGCGCAAGGAGGACAAGCGCCTGCTGCCGTACCTGATCGGTGCCTTCGTGCTGATCGTGGGCGTTTCGGTGGGGGTCGGCGTGTGGGCCGGCGGGCTCACCCTGATCACGATGATCCCGCTCGGCGTGCTGCTGGGCGGTTTGGTCGACTTCATCATCTTCGCCCGCCGAGCCCAGCGATCGGTCTTCCGCAAAGCGGAAGGCCAAACCGGCGCGGCTGCGTGGGCATTAGACAACTTGCGTGGCAAATGGCGGGTGAGCCCGGGCGTGGCCGCGACCGGCCACTTCGACGCGGTGCACCGGGTAATTGGACGGCCCGGTGTCATCCTTGTCGGCGAGGGCTCGGCGGCCCGGGTCAAACCACTACTGGCCCAGGAGAAAAAGCGCACCGCGCGGCTGGTCGGCGACGTGCCGATCTACGACATCATGGTCGGCAGCGGCGAGGGTGAGGTTCCGCTGGCCAAGTTGGAGCGCCACCTCACCCGCCTTCCGGCCAATATCACCGTCAAACAGATGGACAGCCTGGAGTCGCGGTTGGCTGCGCTGGGATCGCGGGCCGGTGCCGCAATCATGCCCAAAGGACCGCTGCCCAACGCCGGCAAGCTGCGCGGCGTGCAACGCACAGTGCGCCGCAAGTAAACCGCGTTAGCGCCGCACCACCGCCGTGTGGGTCACCCGATCGTGTATCCCGCGCCCATCCCAATCGGTGAACAACGGTGGGATGACCAACCCGATGAGCAGGCCCCGCACCGAGATCCGGCCAATCCCCAGCCGGCCGTCCACTGGGACCACCCCGAGACCCAGCACCAACTGGCCAGGCGTGAAACCGAACAGCCGCACCGCCACCGCACCCAGCAGAAACCAGATGACCAAAACCGCGGTCGACAACACCTTGATGGTGATGACGCCGAACCCCAGGGCCAGCGCCGCCAGGCCGTAGGAGACCAGCCAGTCGATCAGCAGCGCCGCCAGCCGGCGCCCCATTGGCGCCAGAGATCCGGGACCGCTCTCGGGCAGGCCGAGCGTCTCGCCGGGATATGTGGGGCGCGATTCCGATGTCATGGGCCGATCGCTCGCGTCCCTTGGCCGTGCCCGAGTTGACCGGTGTGGGTCCGTGGGAGGCCGCTGTGCCTGCGCACCAGACCGGATCCGATCTTGCGGTCCATAGGCCCCACAATAGATCCCATGGCCGACCCCCCGGACTCTTATGCGGGCGGCATGGTCACGTAACGTCTTGCAAACACGGGGTTGACCCACGTGCAATGTCAGCTTCATAGCGTCAGGCCGCGGATTACCAAGCAAAGGAGCATTCTGTGACAGATAAGACGCCGGACGACATCTTCAAACTCGCCAAGGACGAGAAAGTCGAGTATGTCGACGTCCGCTTCTGTGACCTACCCGGCACCATGCAGCACTTCACAATCCCGATTTACATCTTCGACAAGAGCGTATTCGAGGATGGCTTGGCGTTCGACGGCTCGTCGATTCGCGGATTCCAATCGATCCACGAATCCGACATGCTGCTGCTTCCCGATCCGGAAACCGCGATCATCGACCCGTTCCGTGCCGCCAAAACGCTGAACGTCAACTTTTTCGTGCACGACCCGTTCACCCTCGAGTCGTACTCACGCGACCCACGCAACGTCGCCCGCAAGGCCGAGAACTATCTGATCAGCACCGGCATTGCGGACTCGGCCTACTTCGGCCCAGAAGCCGAGTTCTACATCTTCGACTCGGTGAGCTTCGACTCGCGCATCAACGGCTCGTTCTACGAGGTGGACGCGACATCCGGGTGGTGGAACACCGGAGAACCGACCGAGTCCGACGGCAGCCCCAATCGCGGCTACAAGGTCCGCCCCAAGGGCGGGTACTTCCCGGTAGCCCCCGCCGACCACTACGTCGACCTGCGTGACGAGATGCTCACCAACCTGACCAACGCCGGCTTTTCTCTGGAGAAGGGCCACCACGAAGTGGGCACCGGCGGCCAGGCCGAGATCAACTACAAGTTCAACACGTTGTTGCACGCCGGAGACGACCTGCAGCTCTACAAATACATCGTCAAGCAAACCGCATGGCAGGCCGGAAAGACCGTGACGTTCATGCCCAAGCCGCTGTTCGGCGACAACGGGTCCGGTATGCACTGCCACCAGTCGCTGTGGAAGGACGGCGCCCCGTTGATGTACGACGAGACGGGGTACGCCGGCCTGTCGGACACCGCCCGCCATTACATCGGCGGTCTGCTGTACCACGCGCCCTCGTTGCTGGCCTTCACCAACCCCACGGTCAACTCCTACAAGCGCCTGGTTCCCGGTTACGAGGCCCCGATCAACCTGGTCTACAGCCAGCGCAACCGGTCGGCCTGCGTCCGCATCCCGATCACCGGGAGCAACCCGAAGGCCAAGCGGCTCGAGTTCCGCTGCCCCGACTCGTCGGGCAACCCGTACCTGGCGTTCTCGGCGATGCTGATGGCAGGCCTGGACGGCATCAAGAACAAGATCGAACCGCCGCCACCGGTCGACAAGGACCTCTACGAGTTGCCACCGGAGGAGGCCGCGAACATCCCCCAGGCTCCCACCCAGCTGTCTGCGGTGATCGACCGTCTGGAAGAAGACCACGAATACCTCACCGAGGGAGGCGTGTTCACGCCCGACCTGATCGAGACCTGGATCGCCTACAAGCGCGATTACGAGATCTCGCCGGTCCAGATCCGGCCGCATCCCTACGAGTTCGCGCTCTATTACGACGTGTAAGCCGGCTTGACGACGCCACCCGCGCCGCGATCACAACCGATTGCCGCGCGGGTGGTCTCGTCCTTGTCGGGCCGCATCTGCCCGTACACGTCCAGCGTCGTCTTGGCCGAGCTGTGACGCGTGCGCGCTTGAACGGCCTTGACGTCACCGCCGCTGTCGATCAGCGCGGCCGGGGAATCGGCCAGCACGATTGCAGGCACGCCCGGAGTTAGCCACGCAACGGTCTATCGGGTGCTTGCCGAGACGGACGACCAAACCGCTTAATTCGCCGGCCGCTGTATCAACTGAAAATGGTCCAATCCCGACTGCCAGGGCTTACTGTTAGCCAGGGCCCATGTACGTGTGCGCCTGCGACCGACCGCCCGAAGGGCGGTTATGCCTTCGACGCGGAGGGCGCACACGACGCGATTGCGCAGACAGACGGTCGACATCGATCTTTCGCCGTTCATTTTCCCCGAAGATCTGCTCACGCCGCCACTGTCGCGAACACGCTGCTGGGTTTCGTTGTCAGCTCAGCAAGAGAGGTTCAGCATGGCTGATTCGCCCAGAGAGCCCAACGGCTACCAGCCGTCCGTCCCATCAAGCGATGCGGTTGCGACGCCGTCCGAGCAGCCGGTGCGGCGTGACATCTTGCCGATCCCGGATGTGAAGCATGTGGGGTTGACGACGTATGACGCGAAGGACCCGGACACCACCTATCCGCCGATTACTGCGCTGCGGCCACCGGCGGGCGCACCTAACGTGCTGATCGTGTTGATCGACGATGTGGGATTCGGCGCTTCATCGGCCTTCGGCGGCCCGTGCAATACGCCGACCGCCGAACGGCTGGCCGCGAACGGACTGAAACTCAATCGGTTCCACACCACCGCGCTGTGCTCGCCGACCCGCCAGGCGCTGCTGACCGGACGTAACCATCACTCGGTCGGGATGGGTGGCATCACCGAGATCGCCACCTCGGCCCCGGGCAACAGCAGCGTGCGCCCGAAGGACAAAGCGCCAATCGCGGAAACCCTTTTGCTCAACGGCTATTCCACCGCCCAGTTCGGCAAGTGCCACGAGGTCCCGGTCTGGGAGGTCTCCCCGGTGGGCCCGTTCCACCAGTGGCCGACCGGGTCAGGGTTCGAATACTTCTACGGCTTCGTCGGCGCGGAGGCCAACCAGTACTACCCGACGCTGTTTGAGGGCACCTCTGCGGTCGAGCAGACAAAGTCGCCCGAGGAGGGTTACACACTCACCGAAGATCTCACCGACCACGCAATCACTTGGGTGCGCCAACAGAAGGCGCTGATGCCGGACAAGCCGTTCTTCATGTACTTCGCGCCCGGCGCTACCCACGCCCCGCACCACGTCCCCAAGGCATGGTCGGATAAGTACCAGGGCAAATTCGACGACGGCTGGGACGTGGCTCGCGAACAGATCCTGCCGCGTCAGAAAGACCTCGGCGTCGTCCCGGCGGACGCCGAACTGACCCCGCGCCACGCCGAGATCCCGGCCTGGGACGAGATGCCCGCCGCACTGCACCCGGTGCTTGCCCGCGAAATGGAGCTATACGCGGGATTTCTCGAGCAGACCGACCACGAGGTGGGGCGACTTGTCGACTCACTACAGGATCTGGGCATCCTCGAGGACACCCTCGTCTACTACATCATCGGCGACAACGGTGCATCCGCCGAAGGCACATTGAACGGCTCATTCAACGAGATGGCGATGCTCAATGGCATGCCCGAGATCGAGAGCACCGAGTTCCTGCTCTCCAAGATCGACGACTTCGGCACCCCCAAGGCGTACAACCACTACGCCGTGGGCTGGGCGCACGCGATGTGCACGCCGTACCAGTGGACCAAACAGGTGGCCTCACACTGGGGCGGAACCCGCAACGGCACCATTGTCCACTGGCCCAACGGATTCGACGCCAAGGGCGAGACCCGAGACCAGTTCCATCACGTCATCGACGTGGCGAAGACAATTCTCGACGCCGCGGGCTTACCCGAGCCACTGATGGTGAACAGCAGCACCCAGGCCCCGCTCGAAGGTGTCAGCATGCTGCCTACCTTGCGTGACAAGGACGCACCGGAACATCACGATGTGCAGTACTTCGAGATCCTCGGCAACCGCGGCATCTACCACAAGGGCTGGACCGCGGTCACCAAACACCGCACACCCTGGACGACCGAAACCCCGCCACCATTCGACGACGACGTCTGGGAACTCTACGGTCCCGACGACTGGACGCAGGCACACAACCTTGCCAAGGAGAATCCGCAGAAGCTAGCGGACATGCAGCGGCTGTGGCTAATCGAGGCGGTCAAATACAACGTGGTACCGATGGACGACCGCACCTTCGAACGGTTCAACGCCGACCTCGCGGGCCGCCCGCAGCTGATCCGTGGCAACAGCCAGCTTCTTTTCCCCGGTATGCGAGTCAGTGAGAACTGTGTGCTGACCCTGAAGAACAAGTCTTACTCGGTCACTGCCAACGTCACCGTCCCGGACGCCGGTGCTGCCGGAGTGATCATCACCCAGGGCGGCATGGTCGGCGGCTGGTCGCTTTATGCCCACGAAGGCAAGTTGAAGTACTGCTACAACTTCCTCGGCGTAGAGAACTACATGATCACCGCCGACGACCCGATCCCGACCGGCAAGCACCAGGTGCGCATGGAGTTCGCCTACGACGGCGGAGGCTTGGCAAAGGGCGGCGACGTTACCCTCTACTACGACGGCACCGCCGTCGGAAGCGGGCGCGTCGAACGCACCGAACCCATGATCTACTCCGGCGATGAGGCGTGCGACGTCGGTGCCGACAGTGGCTCACCCGCCTCACCTGACTACGGCCCCACCGGCAACAAATTCTCCGGTGTCATCGAATGGGTCCAGCTCAACGTCGGTGACGACGACCACGACCACCTCATCACGGCTGAGGACCGGCTCACCGTGGCGATGGCACGCCAATAGCGCGTCCCCGCTGATGGTGTGGATGGTTTTGCTGGTCGGTAATCGTCCGACCACCGAGTGAAGGAGTTACCCATGGCTGAGTCAGAACGTAGGCTTCGCGGCGCAGTGGTCGGGGTGATCGCCGTCGGCGCGATGCTGATCGGGGGGGCATCACTTGCCTCTGCTGATCCCGCGCCCAACTGCACGGCCGGTGATCTGGCGATCGCGTCGGGCACCGTGGGAACGGCGATGGGCGATTACTTGTTCACCCATCCGGACGTGAACGACTTCTTCACAAGCCTTAAGGGGCAACCGAACTCGCAAATCCATGATCTCGTGCAGACCTACATGGACGCCCACCCGCAGGTCGAGTCCGAGATCAACGGCATCCGCCAGCCACTCACCGACCTGAGAAGCCGCTGCGACCTCGCCCCATCACCGCTCGGCTCCTAGAAAGAGACACCCGATATGACTCACTGGACACGGTCCTGGACCGTCACGGCATCGAGCGTCCTCGCCATCGCCACCATCCCCGGCGCAATTCTCACCATCCACCCCGCGGGGGTCGCCAACGCCGACGTATGTGCCAGCGCCGGGCGACGGGTCTCGGTGAGCGGCTGCGCCAACGTCGCTGACGGCATCGCACCCTACGTGCCACCGCCCGCCTACTACGCCCCGATGCCCGACGACCCACCGCCGCCCCCCAACGCCAGCGGATGCGTCAGCTACAACGGAAGATGGGTTAACGCCAACAGGTGTAATTAAGGCCGCCGATCCGGCCGGTCCGAAGCCGTCCGCAGATGGGCAGCAGAGCGGGGACGTCAACGACGCCGGTATCGGAGTCCGGTTGTCGCCGCACTGGGTCACGCCCAGCATTCACCCGTCGCATTCTGACTTAGCGCTGTTATGAAAACAGACTTGACGCCGCCATTAAAACGACTTTGCCGCCTTTGCCGGTCAAGCCGTAGTCGTCGGCCAATTCCGGCGTGAACGGGGTTCGCGGGCCGCCTTCCGGGAGCACGCGATAACCATTTCCACATCCATTCCCATGGAACTTGCTCGTTCGGTGCAAACCAGGACTTCGGCGGCACATGCCACGGGCCTGGCGGCGCGGCATACCCCTTGGACGTGACATCACCATGACCCAGGTTCAGACCGTAATCACGGACGACCTGCCAGTGGCACACGAAATCGCGTGGCCGGTCATCGATATCACTGCAGACCGGGCGTTGACCCGTGTTGATGACGATCGATGGCAGCGTATGCGCTCGCGCGCCTGCCAACCCCAGGCGCCGCAACCGCGACGCCATCAACGCCGGCATCTGGCGTTTGCGGGCGAAGGTGGGACGCTGAAATATAGAGTCGGAATCGGACACTTTGCACATGTTCGTCCGATTCGCGGATCTGTCGATGACCTGGGGGGCAGCGATGTCGTATGTGGTGGCGATCCCGGAGTCGCTGGTGGCAGCGGCTTCGGATTTGGCCGGTATCGGTTCGACGCTCAGCGCGGCCAATGCGGCCGCGGCGGCCTCGACAACCGGGGTATTGGCCGCGGGCGCCGATGAGGTATCGGCGGCGATCACGTCACTGTTTTCTAGCCACGCGCAGGACTTTCAGGCACTGAGCACTCAGGCGGCGGCGTTTCATGACCAGCTTGTACATCTGCTGAACGGTGGCGCGAACTCGTATGCCAGCACCGAGGCCGCCAACGCCCAACAAAATCTGCTCAGCGCTGTGAACTCGCCGGCCCAGGCACTCTTGGGGCGCCCGCTGATCGGCAACGGCGTCAACGGGGCCCCGGGAACCGGAGCCAACGGCGGGGATGGCGGTCTCTTGATCGGCAACGGCGGCGCCGGTGGGTCCGGCGCGCCCGGCCAAAACGGCGGTAACGGCGGGGCCGCTGGGCTACTCGGCGCCGCCGGCGCCGGCGGCGCCGGCGGGTCCGGTGCCACCGCCGGGAACGGCGGCGTCGGCGGGGCCGGTGCGCTGTTCGGCGCCGGCGGCGCCGGCGGCGCCGGCGGTCTCTCAACGAGCAGCGCCACCGGCGGGAACGGCGGCGCCGGCGGGGTCGGCGGGCTGTTGGGCGCCGGCGGCGCCGGCGGCGCCGGCGGTCTCTCAGCGGCCGGCGCCGGCGGGAACGGCGGGGCCGGTGGCCAGGCCGGGCTGTTCAGCACCGGCAGCTCCGGCGGGATCGGCGGACCCACTCAGCCGACCGGTGGCGCCGGCGGCGCCGGCGGCGCAGGCGCCACAGACGGGGGTAACGGCGGGGCCGGCGGGGCCGGCGGCATTTTGGGCGCCGGCGGGGCCGGCGGCGCCGGCGGGGCCGGCACCAGCGGTGACGGCGGTAATGGCGGCGCCGGCGGGGCCGGCACCGTGTGGGGCAACGGCGGCGCAGGCGGCGCCGGCGGCACTGGCGGCACTGGCGATGTAGGCACCGGCGGGTCCGGCGGCAACGGGGGCATCGGCGGCATGTTCGAAGGCTCAGGCGGCGCCGGCGGCGCCGGCGGCACTGGCCAGACCACCGGCGGCAACGGTGGCAACGGCGGCCACACCACCGGGATCTCCGGTAACGGCGGTGAAGGCGGCTCCGGCGGGGCCGGCATCACGGGTGCCGGCGGGGCCGGCGGTAACGGTGGCAACTCCGGCCCCGTCCAGGGCTCCGCCGGGCGCGGGGGTAACGGCGGCTTCGGCGGCGGCGGCGCCGGCGGGGCCGGCGGCGAGGGGGGCAACGCCGCCGGGATTTCCGGCAGCGGCGGGGCCGGCGGGGCCGGCGGGGCCGGCGACACCACCGGCGGGGCCGGCGGCAACGGCGGCAACGCCGCGCTGGTCGGCTACGGCGCTAACGGCGGCCCCGGCGGGCAGGGGCTGAATTCGACCGGTGGTGACGGCGGTAACGGCGGCAACGCCGTGCTGTTCGGCGACGGCGGCGACGGCGGTAACGCCGGGACTGGCACGACGCCCGGCGGCGTCGGTACCGGTGGCACCGGCGGGCTGCTGTTAGGCCAGGGTGGGATCAGCGGGTTGGCATAGCCGGCGTTCGTGACTTCGACTGGTGAAAAACCTAACTGTCGAGTGCCAGGTCCTTGCGGAAGCGCTGCATGCCATCGATTTTGTCGGCCAAGGTGGCGTCCGGCCCGGCGTAGAACATCCACGGCATGGTGATGATGCCGGTGATACCGGCGTCGGCTGCCCGCTGATAATCGCCAGTGGTGAACGCGTCAGTGAGCGGTGTCAGGATGGTGAAATCGTCTAGTGACAGCCCGTTTTCGAGGCGCAGTTCCCGCAGCCGGCCAACCGCATCGATGGCGCGATCGGTGCTGATCAGGTCGCCGATCCAGCCGTCATTGCGGGCTGCGCGCCGGAGCGCGGCGTCGCTGAGCCCGCCGACATAGACCGGTATCGGCGGCGGGCTCGGCTGCATCTCCAACCGCGGTGCCTGGTAGAACTCGCCGTCGAACTCCGACCAGCCCGGTTCCCACAGCGTCCGCATCAAGTCGATGATCTCGTCGGTACGTTTACCGCGGGCCGCGAACTGCTCACCCATCAAAGCGAATTCCTCTCGGCACCAACCGACGCCGATGCCGAGCTCCACCCGACCTGACGCCAAAACTGCCGCGGTGCCAATAGCTTTGGCCGCCGAGTAGGGATTTCGCATCGCGGGAATGTAGACCGTGTTGACGAACCGCAGCCGTGACGTCACCTGCGCAAGGGCACCCACCAGGACCCAGGGATCGGGCCAGTCGGTGAACGGCTGCCACCGCCGTTGCCCATCTTTGGTGTACGGGTACGGGGTGTCGAGGGTCTCGAGGTTGACGACGTGGTCCGGGATGCCGATGCCGTCATAGCCGAGTTCCTCAGCGGCCTTGGCGATCTCGATGATCTCGCGGGTGTTCAAGAAGGCACTGCTGACGTAGAACTTCATTGAGCTTCCCGCGCCCACGCCGGCTCGATGAAGACACCTTCTGCCTCCACGGTTACCCCTTTCGCATCCGAAATAGTCCCCCGTGCAAAGACTTTGACGCCCTGCCTGCGGTCGATCCAAGCATCGGAGCGAAGCAGACCCAGAGGAGTGCCGCGCAGGTACTTCACGGTGATGGTTCCGGTGAAACGCGCCTTGGACAGCCCCTCGCTGGCCGCCTCGCCGAGCATGTGGTCAAGCACCAGTGCGCTGACGCCGCCGTGCACCAGGCCGGGCGGGCCCTCGTACGCCGACCCGAGGATGAACTCGCCCCAGCAGCGCCCATCGCCGTCGTGGCGGACGACGATTGGCGGGGCGATCGGGTTGCACGCGCCGACCACGACGTTACCCAACGGCAGCGGGCGACCGTCGACGCGATAACTCACTCCGACCGGCCTGGTCCGTTGCCGCAGTAGCGCAGTGACGGCAAGAATCGCGGTTCGCGCGTTGCCGATGACGTCGTCGTCGGCCGCAGTCCGGATGGTGGCGTCGACGAGTTCCCGGACGGCGTCCGCCAACGGAGCGTACAGAGCCGTCACCCGATCAGCCTCGGCCGCGCTGAGCACCTCGAACACGGCGTCGGAGATGGGATTGGACGCGCCCGCTCCCTGACTCAACTCCCGAACACCTTGCGCACGACGGCTTTTGCGCGCCGCGTCACCCGCAGGTAGTTATCCAGGAACTCGCTGCCGTCGTCGTTTGGCCAGCCTGCGGCGACCGCGACGGTATTGAGCTGGCGTCCGGGTCCCGGCAGCTGGTCGGTAGGCTTGCCGCGGACCAGCACCAGCGCGTTGCGGGCCCTGGTCGCGGTCAGCCAGGCTGATCGCAGCAGGTCCACTTCCTCTGCGGGAACGAGGCCAGCAGCGGCGATCACGTCCAGGGATTCCAGCGTCGAGGTGTTGTGCAGAGCCGGGATCTCGTGTGCGTGCTGCAATTGCAGCAACTGCACGGTCCATTCGATGTCGGCCAGTCCCCCGCGACCCAATTTGGTGTGTGTGTTGGGGTCGGCGCCGCGGGGCAGCCGCTCGGACTCGACGCGGGCTTTGATGCGGCGAATCTCCCGCACCGCCTCGGCGGACACGCCGTGAGGCGGGTAGCGCGTCTCATCAGCCATCAGCATGAAGCGCCGGCCCAGATCCGTGTCACCGGCCACCGCGTGTGCGCGCAACAGGGCCTGGATTTCCCACGGCTGCGCCCACTGCGCATAGTAGACGGCATAGGCCCCCAGCGTGCGGACCAGCGGGCCGTTGCGGCCCTCGGGCCGCAGATTGGCGTCGACTTCCAGCGGTGGGTCGACGCTGGGAGTCCCCAGCAGCGCCCGAACCTGCTCGGCGACCAACGCCGCCCATCGCATCGCGACCGATTCCTCGACACCAGCGGCCGGTTCACAGACAAACAGGACGTCGGCGTCGGAGCCGTAGCCCAGCTCCGCACCACCCAGCCGGCCCATCCCGATGACCGCGATGGCCGCCGGCGCCTTGCCCTCTTTAGGCAGGTTGGCCCGGATCATCGCGTCTAACGCGGCCTGGAGCACTGCCACCCACACCGAGGTGAGCGCCCCGCACACTTCCCTGAGTTCGAGCATGCCGAGCAGGTCCGCCGAACCGATGCGGGCCAGCTCACGACGGCGCAGTGCGCGCGCGCCGGCGATCGCCCGCACCGGGTCGCGGTAGCGGGCGGCGGAGGTTATCAGCCCCCGGGCCACCGCGGCGGGGTCGGTCTCGAGCAGCTTCGGACCGCCCGGCGCGTCGCTGTAACTCTGAATGACCCGGGGCGCGCGCATCAAGAGGTCCGGCACGTACACCGAAGTCCCGAGCACATGCATAAGCCGCTTGGCCACCGCGGGCTTGTCGCGGAGCGTGGCCAGGTACCAGCTTTCCCCCGCCAGCGCCTCGCTGAGCCGGCGGTAGGCCAACAACCCGCCGTCGGGGTCGGGCGCGTACGACATCCAGTTCAGCAGCCTGGGCAACAGCACGGACTGCACCCGCCCACGTCGGCCGCTCTGGTTGACGAGCGCCGACATGTGCTTCAACGCGGTCTGGGGCCCCTCGTAACCCAGCGCGGCCAGCTGCCGCTCCGCCGCCGCCGACGTCATGCCGTTGGCGATTTCCAGGCTGGCGGGCCCGATCGACTCCAGCAGCGGTTGATAGAACAGTTTGGCGTGCAGCTGCGACACCCGCAGGTTATGGTGCTTGATCTCCTCGCGCAGCACCCCTGCCGCATCGCGCCGCCCGTCCGGCCGCATATGGGCCGCGCGGGCCAGCCAGCGCACCGCCTCTTCGTCGCCGACCTCGGGCAGCAGGTGGGTGCGCTTGAGCCGCTGCAACTGCAGTCGGTGCTCGAGCAGCCGGAGGAACTCATAGGAGGCAGTGAGGTTGGCCGCGTCCTCACGCCCGATGTAGCCGCCTTGGCTCAATGCGGCCAGCGCGTCCACCGTAGAGGCCACGTGCAAAGACTCGTCGCAGCGACCGTGCACCAGCTGCAACAGCTGCACGGCGAACTCCACGTCGCGCAATCCGCCGGTGCCGAGCTTGATCTCGCGGGCGCGGACATCGGCGGGCACCAGCTGCTCTACTCGCCGGCGCATCGCCTGCACTTCGACCACGAAGTCCTCACGTTCGCAGGCGACCCAGACCATCGGCATCAACGCGGCCAGGTAGCGCTCGCCGAGTTCCGCGTCACCAACTGCCGCCCGGGCTTTCAGCAACGCCTGGAACTCCCAGGTCTTGGCCCAGCGCTGGTAGTAGGCGGTGTGCGATTCGACTGTCCGGACCAGCTCACCGCTGCGGCCCTCCGGCCGCAGCCCGGCATCCACCGCGAAGAACGCCGCCGAGGCCACCCGCATCATCTCGCTGGCCACGCGGGCGCTGAGCGGGTCGGCCCGCTCGGCGACGAAGATGACGTCGACGTCGCTGACGTAGTTCAGTTCGCGGGCACCGCATTTGCCCATCGCAATGACCGCCAGCCGCGGTGGCGTCCGGTCGCCGCACACGCTCACCTCGGCAACCCGCAGCGCTGCCGCTAACGCGGCGTCGGCCATATCGGCCAGATGGGCCGCGACCACGGTGAACGGCATCACCGGCTCGTCCTCGACCGTCGCGGCCACATCGAGTGCGGCCAGCACCAGCAGGTGGTCGCGATACAAGGTGTGCAATCGAGACACCACAGAACCGGGCGGTGAACTGGGTCCTGCATCGGGCACCGCCAACGCTGCGTCGACGCAGGCGGTGAACGACTGGCGCAGCTGATCCGGAGTGGGCAGTTTGATCTTGCCCCGCAGTAGCTTCCAGGACTGGGGATGGGCAGCCAGGTGATCCGCCAGGGTCAGTGACGAGCCCAGCACAGCGAACAGCCGCCCGCGCAGGCTGCTTTCGGTGAGCAGGGCGGCGTTGAGCTCATCCCATCCGGTGTCTGGGTTCTCGGAGAGCCGAATCACAGCGCGCAGCGCGGCGTCGGGGTCCGGTGCGCGCCCCAACGACCACAGCAGGTCGACGTGTGTCCGGTCGTCGTGGCCGGTCCAGCCCAGCTGCGCCAGACGCTCACCTGCCGGGGGGTCGATCAAACCGAGCCGGCCGACGCTGGGCAGCCTGGGACGCTCGGTCACAGGTTTGGTCACGACCACGACGGTAGCGCAATCCGCCGATCCCTCTGACTGACGCGCGCCGATATCGGCTACAGCGACAGGTAGGTGCTCAGCTCATACGGCGTCACACGACTGCGGTAGTTCGCCCACTCCGCGCGCTTGTTGCGCAGGAAAAAGTCAAAAACGTGCTCCCCCAAAGCTTCCGCCACAAGCTCGGAGGTCTCCATGGCATGAAGCGCACTGTCGAGGCTGGTCGGCAGCTCACGGTAGCCCATCGTGCGGCGTTCCTCGGGCGTGAGTTCCCAGAGGTTGTCCTCGGCCTGCGGCCCCAGCACGTAGCCCTTCTCCACCCCGCGCAATCCGGCCGCCAGCAGCACGGCGAACGCGAGGTAGGGGTTGCATGCCGAGTCGGGGCTGCGTACCTCCACCCGGCGCGACGACGACTTGTGCGGCGTGTACATCGGCACCCGCACCAGGGCGGAGCGGTTGGCCGCCCCCCACGACGCGGTGGTCGGTGCCTCACCGCCCTGTACCAACCGCTTGTAGGAGTTGACCCACTGATTTGTGACCGCGCTGATCTCGGCAGAGTGCTCCAGGATCCCGGCGATGAACGACTTTCCGACGTCCGACAGCTGCAGCGGATCGTCAGCGCTGTGGAAGGCGTTCACGTCGCCCTCGAACAGGCTCATGTGGGTGTGCATAGCCGAGCCGGGGTATTCCCCGAACGGCTTGGGCATGAACGACGCCCGCGCACCGTCCCCGAGCGCGACTTCCTTGATGACGTAACGGAAGGTCATCACGTTGTCGGCCATCGACAGCGCGTCGGCGAACCGCAGGTCGATCTCCTGCTGACCGGGCCCACCCTCGTGGTGGCTGAACTCAACCGAGATGCCCATGAATTCCAGGGCTTCGATCGCATGCCGGCGAAAGTTCGAGGCGGAATCGTGCACCGCTTGATCGAAATAGCCGGCGTTGTCCACCGGAATAGGCACCGACCCATCGTCGGGACCGGACTTGAGCAGGAAGAATTCGATCTCGGGATGCACGTAGCAGGAGAAACCGAGATCGTTGGCCTTCAGCAGCTGGCGCCGCAGCACGTGCCGCGGGTCCGCCCATGACGGTGAGCCGTCCGGCATGGTGATGTCGCAGAACATCCGGGCCGAGTGGTGGTGGCCCGCGCTGGTCGCCCAGGGCAGTACCTGGAAAGTCGACGGATCCGGGTTTGCCACCGTGTCGGATTCCGAGACCCGCGCAAAGCCCTCGATCGATGAGCCGTCGAAGCCGATGCCTTCCTCGAAGGCACCCTCGAGTTCCGCCGGGGCTATGGCGACCGACTTGAGGAAACCGAGGACGTCAGTGAACCAGAGCCGCACGAAGCGGATGTCCCGTTCCTCCAGCGTGCGGAGGACGAATTCCTTCTGTCGATCCATGAGGCGCACACTATGCAACTGCTGTTAATTCCGTGTTACCGATGCCCGGCCAGAAGCGTTGCAGACGTTCCAAACATGCTGCTTAGAGCTGACTTGGGCTACTTACGGCTGGCACTGCAAAGACGGCGGCGGCAACGTTCCCGCGACGAAGTACCGAACCGCTGCGGTGTCCACACATTCGTTGCCGTTGAACACCGCGGTGTGCTGGGTTCCGTCGTATGTGATCAGTGGGGCGCCCAACTGCCGGGCCAGATCAACCCCGGACTGGTAAGGGGTGGCCGGGTCGTGGGTGGTGGAGACCACGACGGCCTTGCCCACCGCGACCTGCGGCGCGGTGTGCGGCCTAGACGTCGCCGGCACCGGCCACAGCGCGCACATGTCGCGGGGAGCGTTCCCGGTGAACTGCCCGTAGCTGAGGAAGGGAGCGGCCTGGCGGATTCGTTGATCGGCCGAAACCCAGGTCGCCGAATCGGTCGGCGTCGGCGCGTCCACGCAACGGACCGCGTTGAACGCGTCCTGATCGTTGCCGTAGTGCCCGTTCTTGTTGCGATCTTCGTAGTCGTCGGCGAGCAACAACAGGTCGCCGGCATCGGTGCCGCGCTGCAGCCCAAGCAGACCACTGGTCAGGAACTTCCAATGCTGCGGGGTGTAGAGCGCGTTGATGGTGCCGGTGGTTGCGTCCGCATAGCCCAGGCCGCGTGGATCCGATGTTCTACCCGGCTTGGTGGCCAGCGGATCAACCAGGGCGTGGTACCGGTTGACGAATTGGGTCGGGTCGGTCCCCAGTGGGCACGCCTTCGAGCGCGCGCAGTCCCTGGCGTAGTCGTTGAAAGCGGTTTGGAATCCCGCCATTTGCCTGATGTTTTCCTCAACCGGGTCGACGGTCGGGTCGATGGCGCCGTCGAGCACCATCGCTCGCACGTGGTCACTGAACCCTTCGAGGTAGGCGGTGCCCAACTCGGTGCCATAGCTGTAGCCGAGGTAGTTGATCTGATCATCGCCCAGCGCTTGGCGGACCATGTCCATGTCGCGCGCGGCGGACGCGGTGCCGACGTTGGCCAAGAACTCGGTACCCATCCGGTTGACGCACTGCTGAACCAACTGGCGATAAAGCTGCTCGATGTGCGCTACACCCGACGGGCTGTAGTCGACCATGGGCTCGCGCCGGTAAGCATCGAACTCGGCATCAGTACGACACCTCACAGCCGGGGTCGAGTGACCCACCCCTCGTGGGTCGAATCCCACCAGGTCGAAGTTGCGGGTGATGTCGGAGTTTTGCAGGTCTGAAGCCATTCCGGCCACCATGTCGACCGCCGACCCGCCGGGGCCGCCCGGATTGATCAGCAGCGACCCGACCCGCTGGCCGGTCGCGGGCACGCGGATCACCGCCAGCTTGGCTCGGGCCCCGCCGGGTTTGTTGTAGTCGACCGGGACCGACACCGTGGTGCACCGCGCGGTGGGGACGTCGCTGGTGTCGGTGAGGAACTGGCTGCAGCTGCCCCAGTTCGGGCCTGGCGCCGCGGCTGGTGGCGGCGCCGGGTTGGGGCTCTGGCCAGAACCGGGTTCTGGAGTGGCGCCGGCCAACGGCGATGCCACTGCCGATGGCAGCAACAGCCCAAATGAAAGCAGCGCCGAGCTCAACGATCTCAGGCGCGACATGGCAGCCATCGTCGCACCTTTCGAATACCTGCAGCAGCGCGAGAAGGTCACGCCTTGGTCTCGTATCTGACGCCGGGCAGCGTGGCTCGGCCTTAATGCTGCCCGTGACACTTTGCGCCGCTCGGGGGCGTGGTGCCGCTGATCAGGTAGGCCGCCGCGTAGTCGTCGATGCAGCCGTTGCCCTGGAAGACCACCGTGTGCTGGGTTCCGTCGAAAGTGAGCAGCGACCCATGCAGCTGGTCGGCCAGATCGACCCCGGCTTTGTAGGGCGTCGCCGGATCATGGGTGGTGGAAACCACCACGGTGGGCGCCATTCCGGGCGCCGAGACGGAATGCGGCTTGCTGGTGGGTGGCACCGGCCAGAACGCGCAGGTGCCAAGTGGGGCGTTACCGGTGAACGTCCCGTAGCTCATGAACGGGGCGACCTCCCGGGAGCGACGGTCTTCGTCGATAACCTTGGCCCGGTCGGTAATCGGGGGCTGGTCAACGCAATTGATCGCCACCCGCGCGTCGGTGGCGTTGGTGTAACGGCCGTGCGAATCACGTCGCATATACATATCGGCCAGGGCAAGCAGGGTGTCTCCATGATTGTCAACCAACTCGGTCAGGCCGTCGGTGAGGTGGTGCCACAGGGCCGGTGAGTACAGAGCCATGATGGTGCCCACGATGGCGTCGCTGTAGCTCAGCCCGCGCGGGTCCCTGGTCGGCGCCGGCCGCCCGAGCATCTGGTTGTCAGGGTCGACCAGCGGGTCGACCAGGCTGTGATAGACGGCGACGGCTTTGGCCGGGTCTGTGCCCAGCGGGCAGGTCGGTTGCTTGGCACAATCGGCGGCAAAATCGTTGAACGCGTCCTGGAAGCCCTTGGCCTGACGCAGATCGGCCTCGATGGGATCGGCGTTGGGGTCGACGGCACCGTCGAGGATCATCGCTCGCACGTTCTTCGGGTAGGCGTCCGCGTAGGCGGAGCCGATCCGGGTGCCATACGAGTAGCCGAGGTAGGTCAGTTTGGCGTCGCCCAGCGCCGCCCGGATGGCATCCAGATCCCTGGCGACGTTGACCGTTCCGATGTTCTCCAGGAAGTTCTTGCCCATCTTGTCCACGCAGCGGCCAACGTACTGCTTGGTCTCGTCCTCGATGTGGGTCACACCCGCGGGGCTGTAGTCGACGTTCGGTTCGGTTCGCAGCCGGTCGTTGTCGGCATCGGAGTTGCACCAGACCGCCGGCCGCGACGACCCGACCCCTCGGGGGTCGAACCCGACGAGGTCGAACCGTTCGCGGACCTTCTTCGGCAACGACTGCAGAAGACCCAAGGCGGCTTCGATACCGGACTCGCCGGGGCCTCCGGGATTGATCACCAGTGAGCCGATTTTGTCTCCCGTGGCCGGGAATCGAATCATTGCCAGTACCGCGACGCCGCCGTTGAGACGGTTGTAGTCGCTCGGCACCGCGATCTTGCCGCACATTGCGCCGCCGGGGACCTTGACTTGCGCGCCCGCGGCGGCGCGGCAAGGCGTCCACTCCACCGGTTGGCCCAGCTTGGGGCCCGCCATGACCGCACGCCCGCGCACGACGTGGACGCAGCCTGCGAGAACCAGCGCCACGGCAGCGATCGCCGTCCAGATCAGCAGCGTGCGCGCGAACTTGTCGCGGCGAGTCGGGCCCATGCCAACCTATGCTGCCAGAGGAGACCCGCGACCCTGGGCAGTGACTGTCACCCCAGCATGCGCGAATGGCAATTCTCACACCGACCGGACGGTGCAACTGCGCAAAAGAGGTGGCAGACTGTTGAGCGTCAGACGAACCCGGGGACCCTGTAGGGCCACGAGGATCGACCCGACCAACACTAGGGACAACGATGTCTGAGCAGAATGTTTACGGTGCAAGCTCGTCTGGGCACGCAAACCCTTCTGGGCCTGCTGGGCCCCGAACCAAGATCCGCACCCTGCACCTGCAGAAAATGAAGGCGGAAGGCCACAAGTGGGCGATGCTCACCGCCTATGACTACTCGACCGCCCGAGTCTTCGACGAGGCCGGCATCCCGGTACTGCTTGTCGGTGACTCGGCGGCCAACGTCGTGTACGGCTACGACACGACGGTGCCCGTCTCGATCGACGAGCTGATCCCGCTGGTCCGCGGCGTGGTCCGGGGTGCTCCGCACGCTCTGGTCGTCGCGGATCTGCCGTTCGGCAGCTACGAGGCCGGACCCACCGCCGCGCTGGCCGCCGCCACCCGGTTCATGAAGGAAGGCGGCGCGCACGCCGTCAAGCTCGAGGGCGGTGAGCGGGTAGCCGAGCAGATCGCGTGCCTGACCGCGGCCGGCATCCCGGTGATGGCGCACATCGGCTTCACGCCGCAAAGCGTCAACACCCTCGGCGGCTTTCGGGTGCAGGGCCGCGGTGACGCCGCGGAACAGACCGTCGCCGACGCGATCGCCGTCGCCGAAGCCGGAGCATTTTCCGTCGTGATGGAGATGGTGCCGGCTGAATTGGCCACTCAGATCACCGGCAAGCTGACCATTCCGACCATTGGGATCGGAGCGGGTCCGAACTGCGACGGCCAGGTGCTGGTCTGGCAGGACATGGCCGGCCTGAGCAGCGGCAAGGCCGCCCGCTTCGTCAAGCGGTTCGCGGACGTCGGCGGCGAATTACGCCGCGCCGCAGTGCAATACGCAGAAGAAGTAGCCAGCGGGGTTTTCCCGGCTGACGAGCACTGCTTCTGAGTGGCTCCCCGATCCGAACTTGGCTGCGGCTAACATCGATTGAGGGATAGCTTAACGGCTGGTGAACGGTCGGTGCTGAGCGCGCGGTAGCGATGTGGGAAGCTATGGGAGCCCATCCACAACCGTCAGAGACGGTTTAAGACCGCTGCGACGTGCCCTCACCGGAGTCGAAAAATGCCTTCAGAAAAGCCAACAACCTCGCGCCATCAAGAGGTGGAGCGCAAATTCGACGTCGACGACTCGACAGTGACACCGTCATTCGAAGGCATCGCTGCGGTGGCTCGCGTCGAGGAATCGCCGGTCGAGTCGCTGGATGCCATCTACTTCGACACGCCGAACCAGGACCTGGCACGCAACAAGATCACCCTGCGGCGCCGCACCGGTGGCCACGACGCCGGCTGGCACCTGAAGTTGCCGGCCGGACCCGACACACGCACCGAGATTCATGCACCACTGGCCGCATCCGGCCCTGAAGACACCGTGCCGAACGAGTTGCTGGATGTGGTGCTGGCAATTGTTCGTGACCGGCCCGTCCGGCCCGTCGCTCGCATCACCACCAAACGCGAAAGCCGGGTGTTGTACAGCGCGGAGGGCACTGCACTGGCGGAGTTCAGCAATGACCACGTCATTGCCTGGGCGGCTGGTTCTTCGGAGAGTTCCGATTCGGACCCAGAGCAACAAGAGTGGCGCGAGTGGGAACTGGAGCTCATCGAACAGAGCGAGGCAAAGAACGGGGCACCGAATGAGACCGCGGGCACCGAGCTGTTGAGCCGGCTGAGCAATCGGCTGCTCGATGCCGGTGCCGTACCCGCCGGGCACGGTTCCAAGCTGGCACGGGTGCTCGGCGCGACGGCGCGGTCCAATGGCAGGCCGCCCATCCAGGACCCGGTACACCGTGCGGTGGCCCAGCATGTCGACGAGCTTTTGGTATGGGATCGGGCCGTACGCGCCGATGCGTACGACGCTGTCCACCAGATGCGGGTAACCATCCGCAAGATCCGCAGCCTGCTGCGGGTCTCCCAGGATTCGTTCGGATTGTCCGACGACGCGTGCGTCCTCAACGAACTGCGGGAGCTTGCCGGCGTCTTGGGCGTGGCGCGCGATGCCGAGGTGCTTGCCGAGCGTTACCAGCATCAACTGGACCACTTAGCACCGGAGCTGGTGCGCGGACCCGTACGGCAGCGCCTGGTCGAGGGCGCCCGGAGCCGCTATCAGACCGGGCTGCGGCGGGCGCAGCTGGCAATGCGGTCGCAGCGATACTTCCGTCTGCTCGATGCCCTCGACTCGACGGTGGCCGAAGTCCCTGACGCCTCGTTGGGTGAGGAAGCGGCGCCGGTCACCATTGATGCCGCCTACAAAAAAGTCCGCAAGGCCGCGAAGGCCGCTGACGACTTGGAGCAGGACATCCAAGAGGACGAGGCCGGGCACGATCTCGACGAGGCACTGCACAGTATCCGCAAGCGCGCCAAGCGACTTCGCTACACCGCGGCAGCCACCGGGGAGAACGAGGTAGCTAAGCAAGCCAAGGGCATCCAGACGCTGCTCGGAGAGCACCAAGACAGCGTGGTCAGCCGTGAACATCTGAGTCAGCAGGCCGAAGCCGCGCAGGCCGCCGGCGAGGACACGTTCACCTACGGTCTGCTCTATCAGCGGGAGATCGACTTGGCCGCGGCTTGCCGTGAGCAACTCGATGACGCGCTGGGTGAACTCGACAAGTCGGTGCGCAAAACACACTGAGCCGGCTCCTGGTGGCGAGCAGACGCAGAATCGCATCACGCCGGCCCGGCGCGTGCGATTCTGCGTCTGCTCGCCCCTGGGCAAGGCGGGCGAGTTGGCCTGTAAGCCGGATTCTGTTCCGCGCCGCCGCGGCATAGCCAACGGCGGCGAGGCGGCGACCATCCATCTGGACACACCGTTGCCGGGTGCCTCGAGCGGCCTACCCGCAGGCTCGGGCGAGCGGCCCTCGAACGCCTGCGCGACCGCACCGTGGGTGCGGCCTTCTTGGCCTTGCTTCGGGTGGGGTTTGCCTAGCCACCCCGGTCACCCGGAATGCTGGTGCGCTCTTACCGCACCGTTTCACCCTTACCACCACGAGGGTGGCGGTCTGTTTTCTGTGGCACTTTCCCGCGAGTCACCTCGGATTGCTGTTAGCAATCACCCTGCTCTGTGAAGTCCGGACTTTCCTCGACCCGGCGCCGGTCCTCTGGAACTAACAGAAGTCCGGCACGAGCCGCGGCCGCCCAGCCAACTCGTCCGCGACGAACACGGTACCCGTCGCACAATCTCCAGGCCAGCGGCATGATGTCTCCGGTGTGCCGGTACTGACCATTGCCCAACAAGGACGTTTGATGTCAGGCTGACCGAATGACGGAAACCGAAGGGTTTATCGACCAGGCGGCGACGGGTGTCGCGGAGCCGCAGCCGATGTACAAGGCGTTGCGCGAATCGAGCCCGGTGTTCCGCTCGCCGTCGGCAGTGGTTCTCAGCCGCCTGGCCGACATCGAGATGGCACTCAAACACACTGAGCTGTTCTCGTCGAATATGGATGCGGTCGATCTGGGCAACATCCGACCCCTCATTCCGTTGCAAGTCGATCCTCCTGAGCACGCGAAGTACCGCCGCATCCTGGATCCGCTGTTCACTCCGCGGGAGATGGCCCGACGCGAACCAGGCGTCACCGAGCTGGTGAACCAGATGATCGACCGGTTTGCCGATCGAGGCGAATGCGACTTTCACGAAGAGTTTGCGGTACCACTTCCATGCACCGTCTTCCTGCAATTGCTCGGCCTGCCGACCGAAGACCTCGGCAAATTTCTGGAGTGGAAAGACGGCGTGATCCGCCCGGAGGGTGCTGTCGGCTACGACAGCCGGCACGAAGCTTCGGCGCCCGTCGCGCAAGAGATTTACGACTACTTCGATCGCGCCATCGACGACCACATCGCCAGCCCACGCGACGACGTGCTGTCCGCGCTGATCGCGGCCAGCTTCAAAGGGGACGGTGGGGCGCTATCACGCGAGGAGCTGCTCGACATTTGCTTCCTATTCCTGATCGCGGGGCTGGACACAGTCACCGACTCGCTCGACTGCTTCTTCGTGTACCTGGCACGACACCCCGAGCACCGTCATCAGCTCGTCGAGGAGCCCGACATCCTGCCGCATGCGATTGAGGAGTTGTTGCGCTGGGAGACGCCGGTACCCGGCGTCGCTCGGGTCGCCATGCAAGACGTCGAGGTGGGCGGATGCCCCATCAGCAAGGGCGAACGGGTCAGCCCGTTACTCGGCGCGGCCAACACCGACCCGGCCGAGTTCCCCGATCCGGAGGTGGTGGACTTCAACCGCAACCCCAACCGGCACCGCGCGTTCGGCGGAGGTCCGCACCGCTGCCTGGGATCCCACCTGGCTCGCATGGAGCTACGGGTGGCGTTGCGTGAATTCCACCGGCGCATTCCCGATTACGAGATCAAGCCCGGCACCCAACTGACCTTCACCGCCGCGCTGCGGTCGGTGGAATCACTGCCCCTGATATTCCCGGTGCCGTCATGACCCACGTCTCGGTCGACGCCGACCGCTGCACCGGCCACGGGCGCTGTTACAGCTTGGCGCCCGACGTCTTCGACGCCGACGAGGTCGGCCACTCCATCGTGCTCGTCGAGGACGTCTCTGGTGAGCGAGAGGCACACGCCGTCGCCGGCGAGCAGAACTGCCCGGAGCAGGCAATCACGTTGTCGGCGGGCTGATAGGCCGCGAGCGTAACGTCACCGCGAAATCGCCCGGGTGGATTCGCCATGGCGTTACGCTCGCGGATCCCCTGATAGGTCGCGTAGGTTAGGTGGTGTCGTTCCCGCGAATTCACAGATAACTGGTTTGGTTCACCAGCCGCACCGAAGATGCTCCGTCTGAATAGAACTCGGCGATGCTCAATGACGCCAGGTCGAGGTGAAGTCGGTAAAGGATGCCCGGCCCTGCGTCCAATGCGAGCCGCAGCAGCATCTTGATCGGCGTGACATGCGACACCACGAGAACCGTCGCGCCCTGATGTGCTGCGATGACCCGTTCGCGCGCCCTGCACACCCGCTCGAGCACGTCATCGAAGCTTTCACCGTCCGGCGGCGCGGTGCTGGTGTCACGCAGCCAGCGACGGTGCAGCTCGGGATCACGTTCAGCGGCCTCGGTGAACGTCAGCCCCTCCCACCCTCCGAAGTCGGTCTCGATCAAGTCGTCATCCACGGTCACGTCCAGGCCCAACGCCTTGGCGGCCGCCGCCGCCGTGTCGTAGGCGCGTTGCAGCGGTGAGGAGACCACCGCCGCGATCCCGCCGCGCTGCGCCAGATATTGGGCCGCGGCCCCAGCCTGCCGGCGTCCCACTTCGGTGAGTGCCGGGTTGCCCCGTCCCGAATAGCGACGCTGCACCGACAATTCGGTCTGCCCATGTCGCAGCAACAGCAGCCTGGTCGGTGCGCCGCGCGCGCCGGTCCAGCCTGGCGAGGTCAGGGCTTGCGTCGCAACGGTTTTTGCCGGCTCGGCGGCGGGCGTGGCGGATTCTTCGGCCAGTCCATCAGCGTCAGCTGCGGCGTCCATCGCCTCGTTGGCCAACCGGTCGGCGTGCGAGTTGCGCGCCCGGGGAATCCACTCGTAGCTGATCCGGTCGAACCGCGACGCCAGCTTCCGGGCCTGGGTGTGCAGCTCGACCAGGTCGGGGTGTTTGACTTTCCACCGCCCGGACATCTGCTCCACCACCAGCTTGGAATCCATGAAGACCGCAACCTCGGTGGCACCAAGTTTCACCGCATCGTCCAAACCGGCTATCAGGCCTCGGTATTCGGCGACGTTGTTGGTCGCCCGGCCGATAGCCTGCTTGGACTCGGCGAGCACGGTCGAGCGGTCTGCGGTGCGTACTACCGCGCCGTATCCGGCTGGCCCGGGATTACCGCGCGATCCGCCGTCGGCTTCGATGACAACCTTCACTGCTCGAATCCCTTGACCCGCAGCAGGATCGCGCCGCATTCCGGGCAACGCAGCACCTCGTCTTCGGCGGCTGCAGTGATGCCGGCGAGTTCGCCGCGTCCGATCTCGATCCGGCAGGCACCGCATCGATGTCCCTGCAACTGCGCGGCGCCCGGGCCTCCCCCGGCGCGCTGTCGTTCGTAGAGCGTGGAAAGAGCGGGGTCCAGCGTCGCGGCCAGCACGTCGCGTCGCGACGAATGCTGCTGTCTGGCCTGGTCGATCTCGGCAAGTGCGGCGTCGAGGGCCTGCTGGACGCTGGCGAGATCGGCCTCTAGCGCCTCGATCGCTCCCAACTCGGCACTCAGCTCAGCCTGCAGTTGCTCACGGTGCTCCATTACCTCCAACAGGGAATCTTCCAGGCTGGTCTGGCGGCGTTGCAGGGTCTCCAGCTCGTGCTGAAGATCAGCCAATTGCTTGGCGTCCGTGGCCCCCGAAGTGAGCAACGAGCGGTCGCGGTCTCCGCGCTGACGCACCGCGTCGATCTCCGACTCGAATCGTGACACCTGAGCGTCCAAGTCCTCCATCGCGATTCGCATAACGCTCAGCCGGTCGCCGGCCTTATCGTGTTCGACCTGGGTGCGCTCATATGCCTCCCGCTGCGGCAGATGGGTGGCCCGATGCGCGATCCGAGACAACTCAGCATCAAGCGTCGACAACTCAAGCAGCGAACGTTGCTGTGCTAATTCGGCTTTCATGCGTGATTTCTTTCCGTATCGTTCTCGATGTTCCACGGGTCGGTGCGGACGGTGCACACCCGTATTGGCAGTGCCGCACCGAAACGGGACCGCAGCACGTCGGCGGCCTGGTCGCACCAAGGGAATTCGCTTGCCCAATGCGCGACGTCAACCAGGGCCACACTCGAGGCTCGGCGATGCTCGTCGGCCGGATGGTGCCGTAGGTCAGCCGTGACATAGGCGTGCACGTCCGCGGCGGCCACGGCGGCCAGGAGCGAGTCCCCGGCACCACCGCAGACCGCGACGCGCGACACGAGCATGTTGGGGTCCCCCGCGGCGCGCACGCCCCAAGACGTTTGCGGTAACGCGGCGCCGACACGAGCGACGAAGGTGTGCAGTGGTTCTGGTTGGGGCAACGTGCCGATGCGCCCCAACCCGACGTCGCTGGGCGGCGGTACCAGCGCGAAGATGTCGAACGCGGGCTCTTCGTACGGATGCGCGGCGCGGATTGCCGACAACACATTGGCGCGGGCTCGCGCTGGTGCGACGACCTCGAATCGGTCTTCGGCCACCCGCTCGACCTTGCCGATGTTGCCTATCGCGGGCGACGCCCCTTCATGCGACAGGAATTGGCCGATGCCGCTGACACTCCAGCTGGTATGCGAATAGTCGCCGATGTGCCCGGCGCCGGCGTCAAATACCGCCGCCTGCACCGCTGCTGCGTCCTCGAGCGGCACGTAGATGACCCACTTGTCAAGATCGGCCGCAGCCGACATTGGCTCGAGTGCAGCTTCGACGGTGAGGCCAAGGGCGTGGGCCAGCGCGTCGGAGACACCGGGTGATGCCGAGTCGGCGTTGGTATGTGCGGTGAACAGTGAACGCCCGGTCCGGATCAAGCGGTGTACGAGCGCGCCCTTGGGCGTGTTGGCCGCGACCGTGTCGACCCCGCGCAACAGCAACGGATGATGGGCGAGCAGCAAACCGGCTGCGGGAACCTCGTCGACCACCGCCGGCGTCGCGTCCACCGCGATGGTTACCGAGTCCAGCGCGTCGTCGGGGTTACCGCATACCAGGCCGACCGAATCCCACGACTGGGCAAGCCGGGGCGGGTAGGCCTCATCCAGCACCTCAATGACTTCGGCCAGCCGCACACTCACCGGCGCACCTCGGCGATCGCATCTGCCAGCAGCGGCCACTCCGGGCGCACCGCCGCCCGTAGGTACCGCTCGTCCAGCCCGACGAACGTGTCGCATCGACGAATCGCAATTCCCTTTTCCTGCAGTTTGTTTCGTACGATCGTGGCACCGGGAACGCTAAGCAGTACGAACGGCGCCCGGCCCTCGACCACACAGGCGCCCGCGGATGCCAGCCCGGCCGCCATCTCGGCACGTAGGGCCGCCAACCGCACCGCACCGGCCGCGGCTTCGGCGACGGCTTCGGCGGCACAGCACAATGCGATGGCCGCTAATTGCAGTGTGCCCATCGGCCAGTGCGCGCGCTGCGTGGTCAACCGCGCCACTACATCTGGCGAGCCGAGGGCATAGCCCACCCGCAATCCGGCTAGCGACCAGGTCTTGGTCAAACTACGCAGCACCAGCACGTCGGGCAGCGAGTCGCCGGCCAGCGACTCCGGCTCGCCGGGAACCGAATCGGCGAACGCCTCGTCGACAACCAGGATCCGCCCCGGCCTTCGCAACGCCAACAGCTGCTCGCGGGTGTGCAGCACTGAGGTGGGGTTGGTCGGATTGCCCACCACGACAAGGTCGGCGTCGTCGGGCACTGCGCCGTTATCCAAAGCGCGGTCCAAACCGAACGGCGGCTCGAGCACGACATGGTGCACCGGCACCCCGGCCGAGGTCAGCGCCACAGTCGGCTCTGTGAACGAGGGTGAGACGACCGCCGCCCGCGCCGGACGCAGGTTGGATAACAATGCGAACCCTTCTGCCGCGCCGGCTAGCGGCAGCACCTCTTCGCGGGCTCGGCGATGCCGTTCGGCGACCGCGTCTTGCGCCCGGCGCATGTCGTCGCCGCCCGGGTAGCGCGCCAGATCCGGCAGCCGCGCGGCTAACCGTTGCACCAGCCATTGCGGCGGTTGCGCTTGACGGACATTGACAGCGAAGTCCAGCATCCCGGGCTGGACTGCCTGATCACCGTGATAGCGCGCCGCTGCAAGCGCGCTCGTGTCCAGACTCGCCATCAGTGAAACACTAGTGCGCCGTCGCGGGGGCCCATTATCGGGAGCACCGCGCAATGACGAACCCGCCGCGCTCGACCGCTACACATCCGCAGCGGTGTCGCGGCGCTTCCCTACCGCCGAGGGCGGGCCGACCAGCGCATCAGCCGTCGAAAATCAGACGAAACGCGCAACGAATCGCAGGGCTGCGCCGGCGACCTCTTTCCATCCGTGATCGATGACCAGCGAGTGGCCCCGACCGGCGATGTGCTCGATCTCAGTGACGCCCGGGTTGTGCTTGGACTGGATCTTGAAAGTGGCCTCGGTGATCGCCGGCGGTATCGTGTGGTCGCCGTCGCCGGCGATCACGAGCAGCGGACCCCGGTCGGGATTCCGGGAGTCAACCCGGGTCTCGCTGAAGGGGTTGAAATTCGCGACAGCCCCCTGAAAAAGCGGCGCGCCGGCGCCCGGGACGTGGAATGTCTCGTAGAGTTCCTTCGCCTCGGTGTCATCGAGGTTGTTGGCCCAGCCGTACTTGTACTGTTCAAAGGTCAGCGCGATCGACTTGCCGTAGTTGGCGGGATTGCCCAGGACCGGCAACGCGGACCTCAATGATGAGATCGGAAGCGGTAGAACAGGAATGACCGATCACCGCCGGCTTCTTGTCCAGCTGTGTGATGGCGTCCAGGTAATGATCCGTGATGCCTTGAACCCTTTTATGCGCGAACACTTCTGGATGTGCACGAGCCTCCTCGACAGTAGCGGGGTCGTCGGGCCAGCCGGGAGCAACGGTGGTATAGCCGTTGGCTTCGAACAGGTCGCGCCAGCGTTGCCAGCTGCTGGAAAGTAACCAGAGACCATGTACGAATACGACCGGAGTCAGTCCGGTGGCGTTCGCTCGTGCGATCTCTGCCTGTTCCCACAGGGCGACAGTGCTGGCTGCGGTGTCAGTCATGCTGTTTCCTTCTGGGGCATCCGCCGACGCCATGCATCCGTCCAGTTTTTTGCTTCGTGGTAATCGGTGGTCGTCCGTCCATAACCTATGTCGCGAAACCTGTTGCCAGCCAGAGTAAGAATCCCTCGGAAGCGAACTGCGCCGATCCGTGAGTGTTGGAGAAATGCGGACTGCGAGACACCGCGCAGAGCCGCGCAAGCCGCGCAAACCGTCACCGGCGACAGTCACGCCGTCTTTGAACTGCACGGAAGGCTCGAATACGTCAGCTCGAACTTGTCCATTCCGGATCTGGGCGTTTACACGACTGCTCCATCGAGGACAATGAGAACGTGACAGGCACAGCCTCGGCCCAGACCCCTTCGCAGCCGAGCCCGGGTACCGGGCCGCAGTTGGTGATCTTCGATCTCGACGGCACCCTCACCGACTCCGCAGACGGGATCGTCGCCAGCTTCCTGCATGCGCTCGAGCACGTCGGTGCCCCAGTCCCCGAGGGCGACCTGGCCGCCCAGATCGTCGGCCCGCCGATGGACGACACTTTCCGCGCGCTGGAACTCGGCGAGTACACCGACGAGGCGATCACGGCCTTCCGCGCCGAGTACGGCACCCGGGGCTGGGCGATGAATACCCTGTTCGACGGGATCGCTCCACTGCTGGCCGATCTGCGCGCCGCCGGTGTCCGGCTGGCGGTGGCCACCTCCAAGCTGGAACCGACGGCACAGCGCATCCTCACCCACTTCGGGCTCGATCAGCATTTCGAGGTCATCGCCGGGGCTTGTCCAGACGGCTCGCGCAAAACCAAGGTCGAGGTGCTGGCTCACGCGCTTACCGAGCTTCAGCCGCTCCCCGAACGCGTGCTAATGGTCGGTGACCGCAGCCACGACGTGGAGGGGGCGGCCGCACACGGTATCGACACCGTGGTGGTCGGCTGGGGCTACGGGCAGGCCGATTTCGCTGACGAGCTCACCATCACCGGGGTGGCGCACGCCGCGACCATCGACGAGCTACGGAGGGCGTTGGGTGTCTGATCGGACTGACACGAATGCCTCACTCTCCCCCGCAAGCGGGAGGTGCCCGCACAGCGGGCCGTTGGACGGCCCGCATCGGCGCCGGGGGGAGCTGCACGTCACCTTCGTCTGTAGCGGCAACATCTGCCGCTCGCCGATGGCGGAGAAGATGTTCGCCGACCAGCTGCGACGGCGCGGCCTGGCTGACGCGGTACGGGTGACCAGTGCGGGCACGGGCAATTGGCATGTCGGCTCGGGCGCCGACGCGCGGGCTGCCCGGGCGCTGCAGGCGCACGGTTACCCCACCGACCACCGCGCCGCACAGATCAACGACGACCACTTGGCGGCCGATCTGGTGGTGGCCTTGGGCCGCAACCATGCTCGGCTGTTGCGACAGCTAGGGGTCGACCGCGACCGGATACGGATGCTGCGGTCGTTCGACCCGCGCTCAGGGGCTCATGTCCCCGATGTCGAGGATCCCTACTACGGCGACCAAGATGACTTCGAAGAGGTTTTAGCCGTCATCGAGGCAGCCCTACCCGGTCTGCACGACTGGGTGGACAGGCAACTCGCCCAGAACGGACACCAGTAGTGCATGGGCTGCGTCGCCTGGCGTTCCTGCTGCGGCCGGGCTGGATAGCGCTGGTTCTGGTGGTCATCGCCTTCACCTACCTTTGCTTCATGGTGCTCGCGCCGTGGCAGCTGGGAAAGAACACCAGGACATCACGCGAGAACCACCAGATCGAATCTTCTCTCAACACCGCAGCGGTGCCCCTGAAAACTCTTTTACCACAGCAGGATTCGTCAGCACCGGATGCGCAGTGGCGCAAGGTGACGGCAACCGGGCATTACCTGCCCGATGTGCAAGTGCTGGCCCGTTTGCGGGTGGTGGAAGGAGACCAGGCGTTCGAGGTGCTGGCACCGTTTGTCGTCGACGACGGACCGACTGTTCTGGTCGACCGCGGCTACGTTCGTCCCGAGCCGGGCTCTCACGTGCCTGCGATTCCGCGCCCGCCGGAAGCGACCGTCAGCATCACAGCGCGGCTACGAGACTCCGAGCCGGTCCCTCGCGGCAAGGAGCCGTTCTCCAGAGACAATGTCGAGCAGGTGTATTCGATCAACACTCAACAGATTTCAGTGCTGACCAAAGTGCCGCTGGCCGACTCCTACTTACAGTTGGCCGAAAATCAACCCGGCGGGCTCGGCCTGGTCGGCGTGCCACACCTGGACGCCGGGCCGTTTCTGTCCTACGGCATCCAGTGGCTTTCTTTCGGCATCCTCGCGCCGATCGGGCTGGGCTATTTCGCCTACTCCGAGCTCCGCGCCCGTCGCCAAGAAAAGCAACAGCCATCACCAGCAGCTCCGATGACTGTCGAGGACAAGCTGGCCGACCGCTACGGCCGACGGCGGTAGCCGACTGCCTGGCTTCTCCTCGGCCCGCAAGCGGGCCGCATCGTCGCCAGGCGAAAGCCGA
>Ga0209693_10000024_pt1 | contig 58811 bp, 41 predicted proteins | sample HubBroMetageWRM3_FD_188345 | JGI IMG/M metagenome (GOLD analysis project Ga0209693, IMG submission 188345) | Warmed soil microbial communities from the Hubbard Brook experimental Forest, New Hampshire - Hubbard Brook CCASE Soil Metagenome WRM 3... | ecosystem: Environmental > Terrestrial > Soil... | reverse complement strand
AACTCTCCCCCCACGACTCGGAAGGCAAAGTCGGCATCCCCGAGCGGATTTGAACGCACCGCCGCTATTGGCAAGCGGGCCAGCTTTCGCTTACCCTAGCGGCGTATGCCACTTTCCAAACTTCGCTTCCAGGTCGCTCCCGGTTTGATCATTCCAGGTTTGATCCTTATCGCTTCGATGCTGGGCTCTGCCGCGAATACCTGGGCGCAAGCTCCGTTCACAGTGGAGCAGGTCTTGAGTTCACCCTTCCCCACCAACCTTGTGGCGGCCACGCACAGCAGCCGCGTGGCCTGGGTGTTCGATGCCAAAGGAGTCCGCAACGTGTGGATCGCCGATAGCCCAGACTTCGCTCATACCGCGCGCGCAGTCACGCATTACGACGCCGACAATGGCCAGCCCATTGCCAGCCTGCGTCTCACTCCTGACGGCAAGACCGCGGTTTTTGTGGTGGGCAGCGAGCTGAACGGCGAGCAAGAGAGCGCCAACCCTGAGAGTTGGACCAAAGGCGCGAAGCAGCAGGTCTTCGCGCTCGATGTGGACGCGAAAGCTAAAGACACCGCGCCCCGGCTGCTGGGAGAAATGGGCTGCCCGGAAGAGGGCTGCGAAGACATTGAGATTTCGCCCGACGGCCAGTGGGCGGTGTGGTCTGCAAAAAAGAAATTGTGGCTCGCCAGTGTTGATGGAAAACAACAGGCGAAGGAACTGGCTACGTTGCACGGATCGTCAGATCAGCCGAAGTGGTCGCCCGACGGCAAACACATCGCCTTCGTCACCCACCGCGACGGTCATAGCTTCATCGCCATTTACGACTTCGACGGCAGCTCAATCCGTTACCTGGCGCCAAGCGTCGACAAGGACTCCATGCCGCGCTGGTCGCCCGATGGTAAGTGGATTGTCTTTGTGCGCACCGCCGGTGACGAGGAGAAGGTGCCGCTGATTCCGGTGCGTCCTGAGCCCTGGTCGCTGTGGAATGCCGATGCCGCTACGGGCACGGGACACTTACTATGGCGCAGCGGCGGCAAGCTCGAGGATTCTTTGCCCGAGCTCACCGAAGATGGCTCACTTAACGTCGCTGCCGATGGCCGAGTGGTGTTTGCTTCCGAGCAGGACGGCCGCAATCATTTGTACTCAATTGCCGCAGGTGGAGGTGCAGCCACGCTGCTGACGCCTGGCGATTTTGACGTGGAAGACGTCGCGCTCAGTGCAGATAAGACGTGGATAATTTATTCCTCGAACCAGGATGATGTCGACAGGCGGCACGTGTGGCGGGTAGCGGTTGCGGGCGGTGCGCCGCAGCAGGCACTGACCAGCGGCGAGACGATCGAGTGGTCTCCGGTTCAAACCGGCGACAGCAAGAGCATTCTTTGCCTCGGCTCCACGGCAACCTCACCGGCCATGCCGTATGAGCTTACCGCGAAGGGCCGCGAAATGATTGCCAGGCAAGCTCTGCCATCTGACTTTCCTTCGGCGTCATTGGTTACGCCCAAGCAGGTGATCTTCAAGAGCGACGACGGAGTCACGCTGCACGGCCAGCTTTTTCTTCCGCCTAACGTAAAAGGAAAGATTCCCGGGCTGGTCTTCATGCACGGCGGCCCCATCCGCCAGATGTTGCTCGGCTTCCACTATATGGATTACTACCACAACGCTTACGCCGAGAATCAATATCTGGCCAGCCGCGGATATGCGGTGCTCTCAGTGAACTACCGGCTCGGCATTATGTACGGGCGCGCATTTCGCGAAGCCCCCAACACCGTCTGGCGCGGAGCAGCGGAATATAAAGATGTGGTTGCGGCAGGACGCTATCTTCAAGCGCTTCCCGAGGTTGACGCGGGGAAAATTGGATTGTGGGGCGGTTCCTACGGCGGATTTCTGACTGCCATGGGTCTGGCGCGCAATTCAGATCTTTTCAAGGCGGGTGTAGATTTCCATGGTGTCCATGACTGGAGCGTCTTTCTCACGGAGCGGCCCTACTTCGGCAATCTGGCCCTGCGCCCGCCCGATACGGAGGCGGCGATAAAGCTGGCGTGGGATTCTTCGCCCGATGCCTACGTCAACACTTGGAAGTCTCCGGTACTACTCGTCCATGGCGATGATGATCGCAACGTGCCCTTCATCCAGACTGTCGACCTGGTGCAGCGCCTGCGGGCGCAGCACGTGCCGTTCGAACAGCTGATCCTGCCGGATGAGATCCACGGGTTCCTGAGGTGGCGAGACTGGGTGCGCTCCTATACTGCAACTGCTGATTTCTTTGACCGGACTCTGAAACACGGCGAGACCATCGGAACTGGCGACTGACCGACAGATGAAACCCTGACATAGTTCTGCGATGATAGGTAAGACCCGGCACGCCAACTGGATTACGGATCAGTTAAGGGTAAACGATGATTCCGGCAAAACCCGCTGAACTCCGCACTCCGCGGAGGTCACGTCTGTTCCTTATCGCGCTCCCTCTGCTCGCGTTAATCTTCTCTGCCCCTCTTGCCCTCGCTCAGGATAACTACGAAATCCAGGTGTACGGCTCCGACCTGGTCGATCCCGGTCACACCATGGTTGAACTCCACAGCAACTTCACGATCGACGGCTCGAAGGCCGTCGTACACGGCGTTTATCCCACCAATCACGCCGAGCATGAGACCGTTGAGATCACGCATGGCTTCAATGATTGGTTCGAATGCGGCTTTTATCTCTTTACTTCGATCACTGAGGGTCAAGGCTGGCAGTGGGTTGGAGACCACATCCGGCCGCGCGTTGCCATTCCGGCGAAGTGGCACTGGCCGGTGGGTTTGAGCATCTCAAATGAAATCGGCTACCAGAGGCGGCAATATTCGGTGGACACCTGGACGTGGGAGATCCGTCCGATCGTGGATCAAAAATTCGGCCGATGGTATTGGGCCTTGAACCCGACGCTTGACCGTTCGTTTCATGGCGAGAGCGTGAACCAGGGCGTCGTATTTTCGCCAAACTTCAAATTCAGTTACGATTTCACGCCGAAAGTCGCGGGAGGTCTGGAATATTACGGTTCGGTCGGTCCTGTAACCGGTTTCGATGCACTCTCGCAGCAACAACACCAGATTTTCCCCGCCATTGACTTAAGTATCGCCCCACAGTGGGAGATCAACTTCGGCCTCGGCGTAGGACTTACGGGCGCGAGCGACCACCTGATTGCCAAGATGATTCTGGGTTATCGTTTTAACTTCTGAGCGGGTAACTGCAACGGGCGGACGCTCCGGGAAACACCATGGATCGCAGAAACTTTCTGGCTCTGCTGGGAACCTCGGCCGGGGCCGAGTTGGCACGGCGCATGGGCTTTCAAGCCGCGCCGGACAATCCCAAGGCCGACATAACCCTTCGCATCTCGCCAGTAGAATGGGAAGTCGCACCGCGGAAAGTGATCAAGACGACCGGATACAACGGCTCCGCTCCAGGACCCGTCTTGCGCCTGCGTGAAGGCCAACGGGTCATCGTAGATGTATTCAACGAAACCAAAATTCCAGAGTTGGTTCACTGGCACGGCTTGTTCGTTCCGTCTGACGTGGATGGTTCTGAGGAGGAAGGGACGCCGCCGGTGCCGCCGGGTGGCGTGCGGAGATATTCCTTCATCCCGCGCCCCTCAGGCACTCGCTGGTATCACAGTCACGTTCATGCCGGCCGGGATGTGAAGCGGTCCACCTATTCGGGACAATTTGGATTTCTCTACATTGAGCCGAAAGAAGACCGGGGTGAGTTTGACTCGGAAGTCTTTCTCGCACTACACGGCTGGGACCCCTACTTGAGCAGCCAGGGCGGCGATGGCAGTCTGGAAGCGCTGTATCCGATCTATTCCATAAACAGCCACGCGCTCGGTTCAGGCGACCCAGTTCGCGTCAAGGAAGGTCAGAAGGTTCTGTTTCGCATCTTGAATGCCAGTGCTACCGATCAGCATCGCATCGCCCTTCCCGGTCATAAGTTTAAAGTAATCAGCCTCGACGGGAACGCGGTTCCTGTGCCGCGCGAGGTGGACGTGATCGAGATGGGTCCGGCGGAACGAGTGGATGCTCTCGTCACGATGAACCAGCCCGGCACGTGGATCCTTGGTGAGACGAATGACCAAGTCCGGAACGCCGGGCTCGGTATTGTCGTGGAATATGCGAACCACAAAGCCCCACCGCAATGGACCTCAGCGCCAGATACTCCCTGGGACTACACGATGTTTGGCCGCGAACCGGGAAGTTCGGAACCGACGGGCGGGATCGTTCCGCTCGTCTTCCGAAAGAAATTTGCGGGCAACCGTTGGGTCGATCACTGGACCATCAACGGCAAATCCTTCCCTAAGACCGATCCCATTCGAGTCCGCGCCAATTACCGCTATCGCCTTCGCTTCGATAACCAAAGCGATGAAGCGCACCCGGTCCACTTGCATCGTCATAGCTTTGAGTTAACCAGGTTTGCCGGAAAGGCAACCGCGGGCGTCATGAAAGACGTAATCGTCGTGCCCGCGAGACAGCAGGTTGAGGTGGATTTTACGGCAGACAATCCCGGTCCCACTCTTTTCCACTGCCATCAGCAATTGCACATGGACTTCGGTTTCATGACGATGATGGAATATGAGGGCTGAGGCTAAGCATGTCGTGCTTTGTGGCGCTACTTCTCCCCGCGGATGAGCTCCATTTCCGAGCCGATGAATCCCCACGAGTTCCACGCTTCACCCTTCACTACGTTCCGGAACAAGCCAGTTGCCTTTGAAGTGTCGTGATGATAGAGATGCCAGTTCCCGACGCCATAACCCACGGTGTCAAAGGCCAGCTCGCTCTCGAGATCCTCCGGTCCCGCAGGCGGAGGCGGCAAGACAGCCTCAGCCGTGAGCTGTCCCTGATAGAAACGCAAAAGACGCAGATAGAAATAAAGGTGTGGCTCAGTGTTCTTAACCTCGGGCGTGATCCGCGTCAAAACCTGAGCCGCATCTTGCTCCTTACTTGCGCGGCGCAGTGAAACGTAGAGCCAGTTTGAGCAATCGATGAGACTGTCGTTGTTCTTCGCTAATGATCGGGCTTTGTCAAACGATGCCGCCGCCTCATCGAACTCGTGCAAGAAATAATGCGCCAGTCCAAGGTGATAGTAAGCATCCAGCATCTCGGGAGCGAGCCGCGTTGCCTGCTCGAGATCATTCATGGCAGCCTTGAACTCGCGCAGGCCGAGTTCCCGATGACCCCGTTCAAGATAAAGATCGGCATTCTTCGGAGCAAAAGCTAGCCCCTCGGTCGACGTGGCGATCGCTTCTTTATATTGCCTTCGCCCCGCCTCCGCTTTAGAAAGCTGCAGAACACGTTCGACATTCTTCGGATCCGCTGCGAGGCTCTTGCGAGCAGCGTTAACGCTCTCGTCATCCGGCAGCGAATAGAGGTTCCGCCCCAGGCCGGACGTAAGTTCGAGAGCGCCCTGCCGGGCTTCGCCACCAGTCTGAGATGGCAGCCGAGCTACAAAGCCGAAAATCGCCACGAAGAGAAACAACCCAAAACGAGTATTGCGCGCCCATCGCTTCATCTGTGCTGTCTCCTTCTCCCTCGCCGACTGGTAGGTCTCAACGCCGCGGCAAAGGAGGAAGCGCCACCCGCTGCTGAATCCCCGTACCCTCGACAACGGTATAAATGAAGTCTGCCGCGACGTCCCGCAGAACTTCCGTTTGACCATTCGGCCACCGAATGCTTACTTCACTCATCGTGTCGTTTGCCGCCAAACCGAAGTGCAATCGCAAGTCATTCTGCGAGAGGTAGCTGGCGCCACCGCGCACTTCGCTGAACTGCACCAGAGCTCCGGCCTTTACCGTCACGCGTGCGCCGATCGCAGCCTTGTTGCTCTTCATTCCCACCAGCTTAAACAATACGCGGTGATTCGAGCTGGCGTCATGATTCAGCAGCAGCGATGGCGGCTGGCCCACGTTGAGCACCACAATGTCGACATTCCCGTCGTTGTTAATGTCCCCAAAGGCCGCGCCCCGCCTCGATTGCGGAGGCATGCCCGCCAGCCCCTGGGAAACGTCTTCGAAAGTTCCATCGCGATGATTGCGGAACAGCAGCATCGGCTGCCGGTACGGTGTTCCTCCGGGGATTGTGTCGACCTGGGGGTAAACGTGGCCGTTGGCGATGAACAAGTCGAGCCAGCCGTCATTATCCATATCAAAAAATGCCGTGCCCCAGCTCACCAAGGGATAAGTTGGCTTCATCAGGCCGGAGCGCACGGTGACGTCTGCGAAATTATCTTTGCCGAGGTTGTGATACAGAGTTGAGCCTTGCTCAAAAAAGTTGGTGACGATCATCGACAGTCGGCCTTCGTGAAGATAGTCGCCCCAGTCGACGCCCATCGACCCTTGTTCCATGCCATCGCCACTCAGCGCGACTCCGTCCAGCAGTCCGACCTCCTCAAAGGTTCCGTCGTGCTTGTTGTGATATAGAAAGTTCGGACCCGCGTCGTTGGCCACATAAAGATCAGGCCAGCCGTCGTTGTCATAATCGCCCCAGGTCGCGCCCAACCCGTAATAATGATGGGGATCATCCACGCCCGCCTTCTTTGACACTTCTTCGAAAGTGCCGTCACCCTTGTTATGAAACAGTAAATCCGATTCGCCAAGCATGCCCCACGGACCGCACTGCACCAACACTCCCTTGAAGCGACAGAAGCGTGGATCGTTGCCGAATTGCGGCAGGTTGTCGATATCCACATGCACGTACCGCGAGACGAAGAGATCCACCCGGCCATCCCGGTCGTAATCGGCCCAAGCGGCTCCGGTGCTGAAGCCACCGGCGCCCACGCCAGCTTTTTCCGTTACATCTTCGAACTTGCAGTTGCCCAGGTTGTGATAGAGCGCGTTGCCACCGTAGCCGGTGACGTAAATATCCTGCAGGCCGTCGTTGTCATAATCAGCTACGGCCACGCCCATGCCCCAGCCCTTATGAGTCAGGCCGGCGGATTGGGTGATGTCGGTGAAATGAATGTCGTTATTCTTCGAGTCATTGTTCTTCAAATCAATGCTCTTCAAATCAGTGTTCTTCGAATCAGCATCCTGATGATAGAGGGTAATCATCGGGTCGCCGCCGTGCCGGTAGCGCTCAACCGTGGAACCGTTGACGGTGATGATGTCGAGTCTGCCGTCGTTGTCGCAGTCGATCAGTCCTACACCGCCGCTCATGGATTCGACGATGTACTTTTTGTCGGGAGACGAAATGTGCGGCAGTGTCAGCCCGGCCTTCTGCGCGACATCTTCGAACGTCGGGACGGGCTGTTCGCCGGGATTCTGCGTTGTGGATAACGATGAACCTATCGCAGACTTGCCGGGAGAAGACTGTGCGGACAGCATCGCACTCAGTAGCCATCCCATCACCAGGGAAAGTGTCCACACGGAAAGCAGTTCTCGCATAGGCAGAGGTCGATTATACAGGTCGTGGAGAAGTCGGTGCTGAAGCTCAAAGTTGCAGACCAAAACGTACAGCCGTCGGCCCGTGGGTTAGAATTTGGCATATGCGAGTGCAAATGCGCGCCCGGCCGATCGCGAGAGCCTGTGCAATTTGGCTGCTTATCGTGCATGGTGTGGCGGCTCAGACGCAAGCTCCGCGCAGCGCGCCGCCCCCAACCGGCGAGGAAGTACAACTCCACACCTACCTGGAGCAGGCCGCGGACGCCATGCACAGGGGCGACAACGCGACTGCAGCGGAAGCTCTTCGGGGTGCATTGAAGGTCGATCCGCATTCACTCGCCGCGCTCAACAATCTTGGAATCGTGCTGGCCCGGATGGGGCGGCCGGCCGAGGCCATTCCGCTATACGAAGAAGCGCTGAAATTCCATCCGGACGACCCTGCGACAAAGCGCAATCTCGCTATCGGTTATTTCAAAGCCCAACGGTACGCGCCGGCGTGGCGACTGCTTCGACCATTATCTGTGGCGTATCCAACCGACTTTCAGATTCTCGACTTGGCCGGTCTGTCGTTGTTTGCTCTCGATCGTTATCCGGAGGCCGCCAGCTTTCTTGAACGCGCAAACCAGTCACAGCCCTCCGATCTGGAGACGCTCGACATGCTCGGCAAGGCGTATCTGCGGATGAAGGACTACAAAGCGCTTACGAGCGTGTTCGCTCGAATCATGCAAGTGAATCCGAATTCGGCATCCGCTCACATCATGATGGGTACGGCGTACGACCAGATGTCGAATCGGCCGGAGGCCATCAAAGAATATCAAGCGGCGGTGGAAGCGGACCCGAACTTCATGGGCGTGCACTCCGGCTTAGGCTTTCTGTATTGGCGAGACGGCCAGAATGACCGTGCTGAAAGAGAGCTCCGGACGGAACTGCAACACTTCCCAAACGATCCCGTAGCGAACTGCATCCTCGGAGAAATACTGCTGAACAACTCGCAGCTCGAGGATGCGAAATCGCACTTCCAGTCGGCCCTCAAGGCAAATCCCCGTTATGGCGAAGCTTTGTTTGGTTTGGGGAAGACCGAGATCGCGCTGAACTCCCCGGCCGGGGCGGTTGCGCCGCTTCGCAAAGCCGTCGAGATCGATCCCAGCAATGTCGAAGCGCATTTCGTATTGGGCACCGCCTTGCGCCAGTCCGGGCACGCTGTCGAGGGACAGCGAGAGCAGAAAATCTCCGTTGAACTTCAGGAGAAAAAACGATCCGAGGCGATTGAGCGGAATGAGAGCAAGTGATTTGCAAAAGCTCGCGCTCTATTTCGTCGCACGTTTTCACCGGCATTAAAAAAAAAGCGCATGCACGGGGCATGCGCCTTCAATCTGCTTCGACAGCGGCTAGAAGTTAAATTTGGCGCCGATCTGAACATTGCGCGGATCGTGCCAGTTGTTGACCGTGCCAAAACTCGCGCCGTCATCCACGTTGGTATCGATCGTCATGGGATTGCCGTGGTTGAAGGTGTTGAAGGTCTCGAGACGGAGTTGCATGCTCAGCCGCTCCGCAAGTCTTGTGTTCTTGATCAGAGACATGTCCCAGACTTGCAATCCGGGTCCGTAAATTGCGCCGACTCTGGAGGTACCGAAATGCCCGACTGCGTCTGTGAAGGCAGCCGTGTTGAAGAAGTGCGCGGCAGTTTTCGGGCCGCCGACGCTGCTGCTGACCTGATCGGCGCGGATCTGAATCGTGCTACCGGACCGGGTCATACCCAGACCGCCAGGATAGAGTGGACAAGAGGTGGTAGTCGCTGAGATTACGCAACTGCCCTCCGAGGTGGGAACTGACACGGCGGCGAACGGGTCGGAACTTTGACTAATCGAAAGCGACTGGCCGGTCTGGATGGTGGTGATGCCGGAGATTTCCCACCCACCGAGGGCTTTGCCCACTACGCCGTTCTGGCTCTTGTAGAACGGCAGATCGTAGACATAGCTGGCGATGAACATCTGCGGAGTATTCAGCGTGGAGGGCCCGTAACTCTGCTTCAAATCGTAGGTGTTGTACGTCGCCAAGGAACGGTCCTCGGGGCTTGTAGTGAGAAGCCTCGACCAGGTGTAACCAATTTGTACGGTCAAGTCCCTGCTGAAGTGGCGGTTCAATGATGCCTGCAGGGAGTTGTAGTTGCTGGTGAATATCGGGATGCGATCGGTGATAGCGCCGTACCCAGCATATGGTCGGATAGAATTTACGTCGTCGCCTGGGCTCGCCAATCGTGCAGTCACCGTGGGTTGATTGAATTCCACATCACCCAGCAGATGTGTGCCTTTTGTGCCCACATACCCAACTTCCAGCACGGTGCTCGGCATAATCTCGCGCTGTACGGAAATGTTGTAGTCCATGTAGCTCGGCACCTTGAAGGTAGGCGTTCCGGTTGCGATCAAACCGTTTGGACCGAGCGGTGCAGCCGCCTGCTGCCCTGCAAGTGGGTCGTCGAACAAATTGATCGCGGGGGTGGTGTTGTTGACCGTGATGGTTTGAACCAAGGGAGGGTCTGTAAAGGCATTCTGCTCCCAGATGCCATTCAAGGTGCGGTCATAGAAAATGCCAAAGCCAGCACGAACGGCCATCTTGCCGTTCCCGAATGGATCATAAGCCAGGCCCAGACGCGGTCCCCAGTTGCTGTTGGAGTTTGGATTCACCCGGCTGCCGAACGGCGAGCAAGACACCTGCGGCGCGATGGCCTGAGCCGCCGTGCAGGCAGCCCCAGTGGGAAAGATCAGACCGTTGGCATAAGTTGACGCGCTGATCGGGCCGCCACTCGCCGTCACTCCGGTCATATTTCCAGAGAATGGGTCGATGACAGCAGCATTAGCCGCACTGAACAGAAGAGGATCGAAACTATTCAGCGTGTTGTTGCTATCGGTGGGCGATGGGAAATAGCTCCAGCGCACGCCTGCGTTTATCGTCAACCGCGGCGTGACCTTCCAGTCATCCTGTACGTATACTTCGAAGTTAACATAGTTGAGGTGCGGAATCGTGTCCTTGCTGGGTTGAGTATAGCTATCTGCCTGACCCAGCAGGAAGTTAGCGAATGCGGGGTTTCCGTTCGTAGGGCTGAAAGTGAAGGTGGCGAAGCCAGAAGAAGCATTTTCAGTTTTCTGCATCCACATCGCCGTAAAGCCGGTGCGGATGGTGTGATTCCCACGCTGGATCGAGAGATTGTCGAAGATATTCTTGTCGATGTTGCGCTCAAAGTAGGGCGCGCTGCCATTTCCCAAGCCGGTAAGGGCCGGAACGGCCTGTGTTCCTCCGGTGAATGCAACGTTGGGTGCGCGGCCGTTCGGATCCTGGTACTTCGTGTTATTCGTGAGTTGACCCAGGAACGATGGTGAGTTGGCGATTCCGCTCAGAGTGGAATTGATTGCTCCCCACGCGTCCACATATTCTACTTCGTTCACCACCCTCGGCGAGATCGTGAAGCTTGCATTAAGGACCAGGTTGCGGCCCGGCGCGTTTACAGACGTGGTTTCTACGCCTGGGTAGTTTCCGCCGCCCCACAGCGAGAAGGGTTCGTTCTGCGGAACTACGTCTTCCATATAGCGCCCGAAGACGCGGATCTTGTCGCCGATATTCTGATCGAGCCGGATGATGTCTTGGCGAAAATTATTTAACTGGCTGTAGTTAGTAACCAGCTGTCCCGTCGAAGTATTCGGCGGGTTGTTCACCATGAATGCATTGAGATACGCAGTAGCATTCTTGCTGAAGCACGTCGAGCTGATGGTGGATACGCCGCCGGAGTTGGTCACGCAGCCTGCAGGGGCAACTGTGACCGGGCTGGTGAAGGAGCCGGCAAGCTCTGCGGGAGTTGGTACATTGATAACATTCAGGCCAGGTGTGCTCGCTTTGCGCCACTCCTCGGACCAGAAAAAGAAGGTCTTGTCTTTCTGCGGCTGGTAAAGCTTCGGAATGTACACGGGACCGCCGACGGTGAAACCAAAGTCGTTGTAGCGCTCGATGGGTACGGTATCTGCGGTGGAGAGCGGTTCCCCGTTCGCAATCGCCGCCCGGCCGCCAAACGTATTCGCATTATAGAAATTGTTGCGGTTGAATTCATAAGCGCTGCCATGGATTTGATTCGTTCCGGACTTGGTCGCGACCACGATCTGGCCGCCGCCGCTGCGCCCGAACGATGCATCGTAGTTGCTGCGCTCCAGAGTGAACTCCTGGATGGCGTCGATGCTCGGAGTGTTTAACAACGTTCCGTTCGAGCCGCTGTCGTTAATATCGGCCCCGTCCACCGTGTAATTGTTCGCTCCCGTCCTCGCCCCGTTTACCGAGATACTTGTGTTGTTTGCCAAACCAAAGCCGACTTTATCGGGCAATTGATTGGCCACGCCGGGTTGCAACAGAATGAGCTGCTCGAAGTTGCGGTTGTTCAGCGCCAGCTCCCGAACCTGCTCTCCGGTGACCGTTCCCGATTCTTCGGCCGTGGTGGTCTGAATCGGAGTGTTTTCGGCGATTACCTCAACGGTTTCGCTGGTTTTCCCGGTCTTTAATTGCACATCGAGAGTGTGCTTTTCGGCGACGTTCAAAACCACTTCATTGGCCACGAAGGTCTGAAAGCCGGCGTCTTTCACCGTGACCGTGTATCGGCCTGCGGTGAGGTTCGTGATATTGAAACTACCGGTGTTGGTAGTGGTCACGGAGCGCACGTCGATGCCGGTCTCGTTGCTGTGAACCACGACCGTGGCGCCAGCCACCAGGGCCCCGCTGGAATCGGTCACCGTACCTGTAAGCGTAGCTGCCAGCTCTTGCGCCAGTCCTGCCGCCGACAAGCCGAGGATGACCACGCAGACCGCTAGAAATGAAGCCAGCTTCTGCGCAGTTCCGAGCTCGTTCGCTTGTCCCAAGTCCCTACGCCTTCGGTACGTCAAATTCTTCATCGCAGCGCCTCCTGAAAGCACTTCACCAACCGGGTTACAAACTGGTCCCTAATACAAACGAACTATGCTATATAGCACGCAAGGGCTGGTAGTCAAGAAAAAAAAGCAATAGTCTGAAAAAAGTGTTCGACTCAGCGTTCAAATGCCCATCCTCCACGAGACACGACTTCCCACAAATCAGAAAAGCTGTAACTCCGGAGGAAGCTCCAAATTGGGAAATAACTGCGTGAATTGCGCATGAATCTATCGTTTTGGCCAGGTCCGGCGTTAGCCCGCATTCTGATCTGCCGCAAGGTAGCGCCGTTTCGGCCCTAGTCCTGTGCCTGTGCACGCGTGGAGGGCCATCAAACACCGTCCTTCTGGAATTGAGCTTTACATCGACCTCTCAATACGCTATATAGCATAAGGCGCTGAAGTGTTTGCATCGAGGACGTGCCGGGCCAGCCGCCCACGAGATTCTGGAAGCAAAGACTATGTCTGGAAATCATCGCAATCGGACTCCCGCCTACAAAAGAATCCAGAGCGAGGTCCGCAACCGCATTGCTTCCGCGGGGCTCAGGCCGGGGGATGCGGTGGCGTCTGAGCGTGAGCTTGCCAAGACGCACAAGGTGAGCCTGATGACAGCCCGCCACGCGTTGGCCGGTCTGGAACACGAAGGCATCGTCGAGCGCCGTCTCGGGGCAGGCACTTTCGTCGCCGTGCCCAAGATTCACTTCAACAAGTTGATGAGCTACACCGAGCAAATGTCGAGCCGTGGTTTGGCTCCGCGCTCGCGCGTTTTAGTGGCAAAAGTGATTGAGGGTGATCCCGAAGTTGCGGCCAGGCTGGGGCTGCCAGCAGCCAGCCGAGTGGTGAGAATCCAACGTCTCCGGCTGACCGGGGAAGACCCATTCGCGCTAGAAACCTGCTATTTGGCCGCGGCCGAATTTCCTGAACTGGCCTCGGCCCCCCTGGGGCGGAGTTCGCTGTTTGCGATTCTCGAGCATGACTATGCCACGAAATTGGCATACGCAGACGAAGAAGTGGATGCGACATCAGCCGACGCAGACGTTGCCGAACTTCTCAGCGTTCCCCGAGGAGCTTCCGTGCTGCGCATTCGCCAGATTATCTATTCAACCAAGGGCAAGGCTACGATCTATGTAGTTGGTTTCTACCGCTCCGAACGGCACACGCTGTTCATCCGGCGATTCCGCTAAAGTGTTGCAGCCAGCGGCCCGCGAAAAGAGGCCACGATGCATCTCGCAGTTGCCATCATTCTCGCCAGTCTTGCGGCAGCGGCGGGCGCGCCCGATCAGATAGAGCCTGCGCAAAGCCCGGCTCCCGAGTCCGTCAACACCGGGTTCGTCAACACTCTGATGCCGCAACCGTCGCATCTTTCCACACAGAGAGGCCGGCTCATCCTCTCACCTTCCTTGGCAGTCATTACGGACCATTACAGGGACACGCGACTCGACGCCGCCATAGCGCGCAGCCTTGAGCGAATTGCGACACGAACCGGTATTTCAATTCCAACATCTCCCTCCGCGAACGCATCTGGAGCCTTGGCTGTGAGCGTTGATGGGCCTGGACAAATTATCCAGTTGGTCGACGAAGACGAGTCGTATTCTCTCGATGTCAGTCCCTCGGGTGTGCGCCTCCACGCCGCTACAGTAGTCGGGGCCATGCACGGGCTCGAAACTTTGCAAGAGTTAATACAGACAGATGCAACGGGCTATTTCCTTCCCGCGGTTTCGATTCAAGATACTCCTCGTTTTCGCTGGCGCGGCCTCATGATCGACTGTGGACGCCACTTCATGCCGGTTGAGGTTATCAAGCGGACACTCGACGGAATGGCCGCCGTTAAGCTCAACGTCTTCCACTGGCACCTGAGCGAAGACCAGGGCTTCCGGATGGAGAGTCGAGCTTTCCCCAATCTCACTGGGCTAGGCTCTGACGGACTTTTCTATACCCAGGAGCAGGCCCGCGAAATTGTTGCGTATGCGCGCGAGCGCGGCATCCGTGTTGTGCCGGAGTTCGACATGCCCGGACACAGCAGTGCATGGTTTGTCGGCTATCCCGATCTCGCGAGTGCTCCCGGTCCCTTTCACATCGAGCGGGAATTCGGAGTCTTCGATCCGGTGATGGATCCTACGCGCGAAAGTACGTATAAGTTTCTCGATACATTTATCGCGGAGATGGCAGCGATCTTTCCCGACCACTTCATGCACATCGGAGGGGACGAGAACAACGGCGTGGAGTGGAAGACCAATGCGCGCATCCAGACCTTCATGCGTGAACACAATCTCCACGACACAGCCGCCCTGCAGAATTACTTCAACCTGCGTCTGCTCAAAATTCTTGAAAAGCATGGCAAGCACATGATCGGCTGGGATGAAATTCTTACGCCCGATCTGCCCAAAGACGTTGTGGTTCAGAGTTGGAGAGGCTTCGATTCGCTGGCCGCCGGAGCGAAAAACGGGTACAGCAGCATTCTCTCCGCCGGCTATTACCTGAACCTTATGGGCACCGCCGCTGCCGTTTACATGGTGGATCCTCTGCCCCAGGCGAGCGGTCTGAGCCCAGATGAGCAGGCGCGCATTCTCGGCGGAGAAGCGTGTATGTGGGACGAGCAGACCACGTCGCGCGACTTCGACTCTCGCGTCTGGCCTCGCGCCGCTGCCATCGCGGAGCGCTTTTGGTCGCCAGGCTCTGTATCCGATGTAGACGACATGTACCGCCGCCTCGCCGTTGAGTCGCTGAGGCTTGAAACTCTGGGTCTGACGCACATCTCGCAGGAAAAAGCGAGCCTGCGCTTGCTAGCCGGGACCGAAAAGATCGACCCGCTCGTTGTCCTTGCATCCGTGCTCGAGCCTGTCACCTTCGACCAGCGGGCACACCTGCAGCACCCGAATCAACTCACGCCACTTAATCAACTGATAGACGCACTTCCACCTGATCCGCCGTCGCGCCATAATTTCGAACTGCTCGTGAACGCCTACCTACAGGATCCCGAAACTCGATCGCAGAGACAAACCGAACTTACCGCCAACTTCAACGGTTGGATCGCGGCAGAACCAGGAATCCTGCGCTTGATGGCTGCCTCGCCCATCCTCGCGCGAGCGGAACTGCGAGTTCAGCAACTCACGGTACTGGGCGCCATAGGTCTCGACGCCGTGTCTCATCTTTCATCAGGACTGCCCGCGGCTGCCGGTTGGAAGGCTCAGCAACTGGCTCTCTTGGACGAAGCCGAAAAACCGCAGGCGCTGGTTCGCTTCACGGTGATCAAGCCCTTACGCGACCTGGTCAGCGCGGTTCCCGACGCCCCTAACAAATAATCGATCAACACAAAAGGGCAGGCTAGTTTTCAGCCAGCCTGCCCGAGTTTTTCGTTTTATTTACCGAGGAGCTACAAGCTAGCGGCCTAGGCCGGCGGCCAAGGTTTTTACCATTGTTCCATTCGCATCATCGTCTTTCAGTGCCCACACGTAAGCGCCGCCCAGGCCTCCCGGAACCTTCAGGTTTATATAGATCGTCTTCAAAAACACCGTGAAGGGATCGTCGTATGTGTAAAAGGTCCCGCCGGTTGGGTCGAAGAGCGATACGGCAACTCTTCGCGGATCGAAGTAATTGTTATAGCCGTTCGCCGTGAGTGTGGAGAGCGTCGAATAGGTAAGAAGTCCCGGAGTCAGCAGAGTGTCGCAGCCAGCAGTATTGCCGCTCAGGTCCGGACACAAGCCTGTTCCGTTCGCCCAGAGCACCGGAGATGGGCCGGTTGAGTTCTGGTACAAGCCGTGCTTCATGTTGGGCGCACCCGTCCAGCCGGCGCCGTAGAGCGGCATACCCATGGTGTATTTGCGCGGAGGCACGCCAGCCTTGAGATACGCGTTTACTGTGTCGTTGATGTCGAGATCCTGGCCAAACAGCGGATCCTGGGGAGAATCGAATAGCGGAGATGCGTCATTGGTTTGCGTGACCCATGAGCCGGAATAGTTGTAGCCATCGATGGTAATGAAATCGACTTGCTCGGCGGCTTTGCGAAGATCGATGTTGACGTAGTTCTGCGAACCCGCGGGCCCATCGAACGACAAGGTATATTGCTTGCCGGTGGTTTTGCTCAGGGCGTTCAGTTGGCTGCGGAACTCTGCCAGCAGGGCAGTGAAGTTCTGCGTGTCGGTCGCGGTGGGGAATTCCCAATCGATATTGAATCCGTCAAACAAGCCGGGCGCAGTAATGCCCGTGGCGATGTTGCCGTTGACAAACAAGTCGATGCAGGATGCCGCAAGGGCCTGTCGCCCGGAAGCGGTGCTTGCGGCTGTAACGAAGGCCGCAGTGTTGGCAGCAGACGCCCCTCCCAAAGACATCAGCACTTTTAGCTTAGGATGCAACGCTTTAAGTTGTTGGATCGCTGCAAAATTTCCGTACAGCGGCCCTGGGTAGGCCGTACCGTTCACGCTGGGCAGGTATGGAGATTGATAGTCGGCCCAGGTATCGGCAAAGGCGCAGGCCGGCGCCGGGCTCGCCGTCACGTCGCCGAAGGCGTAGATGAGGTGCGTCAGTTTACCGGCCACACCATTCTGTTGCAGGTTCGCAATGTTGTAACCAGCGTAATAGATACTCCACTCTTCGAAGTATCCTCCGACAATCTTGCCTTGATCACGGTTTTGTGCGAATGAGGGAGAAATGCATGCAACGAGGGCTAACAAAGTAAATGAAGCCATTCGGAGCAGGCGGGGCAGGAAATGGGTTGACATGGTAAAGGCCTCCAGAATCCGTAAAGTACGAACCGCCGGAGTATAGAGCTATATAGCGGAAGTTTCAATGCCCTATTTTTGAGGCAGGGTATTCTGGTCGATAATCGGCAATCGCCGAAAAACAACGCGGAGCAGAAACGAAAGGCAGGCCAACTTATTAAGTCGGCCTGCCCTTGTTGTTATTCCTGGCGTGGGTCTCTACGGATTGAGATCACCCGCAATGGCTTTGGTCAGGTCTCCGTTCGGGTCATCGTCTTTGATAGCCCAAACGTAGCCGCCGGCGAAGCCGTTGGATTTGATGAAGTTCACTTTGCATTGCACCGACTCAGCATTGTCGTAGCTGAATGCGGTAGACGTGGTTGCGTTGAACATGCGGGCCGCGCACCGAGTGGAATCATAGCTCGGCGTGAAGCCGTTGTTCAGCAGATTTACGATGGTCCCGTAGGTCGCCAGCCCGTCGGTTAACAGGAAATCGCATCCTGCAGCTGGACTGGACTGGTTGTCACCCGTGGAGCAATTCCCCACACCATTGGCATTGGGAACCGGAGAAGTTCCGTTTGGAGTGAGAGCTCCAGTCGGATCCGTAACTCCGGTTGCGTTCTGATACATTCCGCCATTTGCTGAAGTCAGACCTCCGGCCCAACCCGCACCATAGAGCGGGAAGCCCATGGTGTACTTTGCGGTCGGCGCACCTTGCGACATGTAGTACTGCACGGTTGCGTCGATATCGTCGGCGGGCTTTCCATACAGTGGATTGGCGGTTTCGTCGAACAGCGCAGACGCGTCGTTCGTGGCGTTGGACCAGTCTCCGGCATAGTTATAGCCGTCGATATTCATATAGTTCAACTCCGCGGCGACTGCCGAGATGTTGATGGTGTCATAACCACCATCGTTGCCCGAGTCTGCGGCCGCGCCCGGGGTTGAGGGGCCGGCAGCCAGATCAGCCAACAACTGATACGTTTTTCCGGTGGCTCCTGTCAGCGTAGTCAGTTCGTTACGGAACTCGGTCAACAGCGCGGTGAAGTTGGCCGTATCGTTTGCGTTGGGGAACTCCCAGTCGAGGTCGATGCCGTCGAAGAGAGTGCCAGTGGAAACACCCGAGGCGATATTGCCTTGGATGAACATGTTGATGCAGGAGCCGACAAAGGCCTGACGTTGAGCCTCCGTGCTGGCCGCGAGATCGAAGAGTTGGTTGTAGGTCGGGGGATTCCATCCTCCGATCGAGATCAGCACTTTCAGGTTGGGATTGAGCTGCTTGAGTTGCACGAGCGCCCCGAAGTTCCCCTGTAGCGGAGCCGTCGCCGGAGTAGCGCCAGTCACCTGCGGAACGACCTTTTGGTAATCGGCATAGGTGTCGGCGAGCGCGCAGTTCACATTGCTGCCGTTCGCGACAGGTTTGGCAAAGGCATAGATGATGTGTGTGAGAACGCCGGCTACGCCATTCGTCTGCAGTTGCGCAACGTTATAGTTGGCGTAGTAAGTGCCCCACTCTTCATACCATCCGCCCATGAACAGATTGGTGAGTGCGGTTGTCGTCACGCTGACGGCCGAACTGGCGCCTGACGTGCCGGCATAGTCCGTCGCTTCAACAGTGAAGCTGTAGTTGGTTGAAGGAGAAAGGTTGCTTGGGGTGTAGGACGTAGTGGTCGTGGTTCCGACCGCGGTCCCGCCCTGCAACACGGTGTAGTTTGTGATGGTGCAGCCACTAGGAGGAGTGACCGCATTCCAGCTGAGGTTTGTGCTGGAATCTGTTGTGCCCGAGGCCGCCAATCCCGTGGGAGCGCTTGGTTTGGCGGTGCACGAGCTGGCCAGAGTCGTCACATTCAACGCCGAACTCGCGGCTGAGGTGCCGGCTGCATCTGCCGCCTCTACAGTAAAGCTGTAAGTTGTCGAGGGCGTGAGACCGGTCACGGCATCCGACGTCGTGGTTGGGGTTGCGATCGAAGTTCCGTTCTGCAGGACCTTGTAGCTGACACTGCATCCCGCGGGAGGAGTGACCGTGTTCCAACTCAGGTTCGTGCTGGATTGAGTCGTGCCCGAAGCCGCCAAACCGGTCGGAACGGCCGGCGTGGTCGAGCAAGTCGAACAAGCTCCCGTAGCAGTCCAAGGTTCGCCGGTGCCAGCACCGCCGTTGTTGGTCGCCGGACTCTGGTTCTGCGTCCAGAAGTTGGCGACATAGTTTTCTCCATTCTGGCTCGCCGTCATGCCCGCGGTGTAGACCGCAGTCGCGCTCCATGCAGTGGCGCACGAGCCGCCTCCGCCTGCCAGCGTCGTAACACTTACGGCCGAACTCGCGCTCGACGTGCCGTGGCTGTCCGTCGCTTCCACGGTGAAACTGTAATTGGTCGAAGGGGAAAGCCCGCTCACGGCAAACGAAGTGCCGCTTGCGGTTCCAATCGAGGTTCCGTTCTGCAATACGGTGTAACTAGTGATGGTGCAGTTGGCAGGCGGGGTTACGGCCGTCCAACTCAGGCTGGTGCCGGAGCTGGTTGTCCCAGAGGCCGCCAATCCGGTTGGAGCAGTTGGTACGGCGGTGCAGGAGTTCGCGAGCGTGGTCACGTTTACCGCTGAACTTGCGGCTGACGTGCCGTTAGCGTCGGTGGCCTTGACCGTGAAGCTGTAAGCGGTCGATGCGGCAAGTCCGGTGACGGTAAATGATGTGCCGCTCGCGGTTCCAATCGAGGCTCCATTTTGCAACACGGTGTAGCTGCTGATCGTGCAGTTCGTGGGAGGAGTGTCCGCGGTCCAGCTCAGGTTTGTGCCAGAGCTGGTTGTGCCAGACGCCGCCAGTCCGGTTGGCGCGCTGGGCGTCGTTGTACAACTTGCGCCACTTCCGCCGGTTCCGCTGAGAGCAGATGTCTGAGGACTATTTGTGGCGTTATCGGTGACGGTCAATGTGCCGCTCGCTGCGCCCGACGCAGTTGGGGCGAAATACACGTAAATGGGACACGAACCGTTGGCGGCCACCGACGATCCACAATTGCTGGATACGACGAATGGGCCACTAACAGTGACGTTGCTGATGCTCACGGCAGAGCTGCCGCTGTTGGAGAGCGTGAAGGTATACCATGCGGTGCCTGTGCCCACTGGGGTGCTCCCAAAGTTGTAGCTTGATGGGCTGAGGGTGACTGTCGCTTGCGCCAACAGCGAAACCGACATAAAGACGCAGACGAGGGAAAGGAAAAGTAAAGCACGCTTCATTGTGGCTCCTTTATTCGGAGGGACGCTTGCCAGCGCTGTCCGCCCGCGGTTGGATGATTAAAGGAAACGGGCCCGTGCGGTAGCCGCATCGAGCTCTGTGTCGCGAGAGTTGGTTGTATGCAGCACTCGTGGAGATTCATGGAGCAGTGATTTATCGATCGCGGTATCTTGCGGATCTGCAAGGAACAAAGTTTTCAACGAATCTACAATGTTCCAAACTGCTCTATAGCATTCGCCGGATGAGCGTACTCCCCTTCGTCAACCGACTCAGGAAACTTTTTTCTTGTTGCGCGTTCCGAACTACAAATTATTCCGCGACCCGCTAACCGCTAGAAAGCGTGGGGCGTGCAAAGCCCGACCGCGTTTGTTTCAGAAATGGGAAAACGGCGATTCCAGCGCGATTTTGTTACGGAAACCGAACTTGATGCGAGAACTTGGAGGTTACGCAGAGAGGATGGCTTGTGGGCAGATCATGATTTGAAGGGGATTCTCTCGCAGGCGATTACTTGAGCCCGGCCGCGATCGCCTTCGTGAGAGATCCGTTGGTATCGTCGTCATTCAGCGCCCACACATAGGCGCCACCAAGCTTTTTCTTCTTGATGTAAGCGGTCTTCGCGGCTACTGACGCCGGATTATCGTAGGTATAGAAGGTTCTGGTGGCCGGATTGTAGAGCGTCCCCCCGACTCTCGCGGAATCGTGCCAGGCGGTATACCCGTACTTATTCGTGAGGTTCTCAATGGTCGAGTAAGTGGCAAATCCCGCGGTCAACACTGTGTCGCAGCCGGGTGAAGCCGTGGCTTTATCGGTATTCAGACAGAGACCAGATCCATCGGCCAACGGAACCGGTGCAGGGGCAGCTGCGTTTTGGTACAAGCCATGATTCACGTTAGCGACGCCCGTCCAGCCGACGGCGTACAACGGCAAACCCATCGTGTACTTGGCGGCCGGCACGCCGGCGTGGCGATATGCTCTTACCGTCGCATCGATGTAGCGCTCGTCGGAATAAACAGGGTCGGCGGTCGTGTCGTACAGCGAGGATGACTCATTGGTTTGCTTGTCCTGCGGTGCGGCATAGTCGTAACCGTCGATCGTGAGGAAATCGACTTGCGCCGCAGCGGCCTTAAGATCGATGTTTACATATTTCTTCGGGTTTGCCGGCGAATCGAACGTCAAGACATATTTCTTGGCCGTCGTCTTCGACAAAGCATTGAGCTGCGTGCGGAACTCCTTCAGCAGAGCGGTAAAGTTCTGCTTGTCCGCGGCGCCGGGAAACTCCCAATCGATATTGAAGCCGTCAAACAACCCGGGAGCCGTAACGCCTGCAGCGATGTTGCCCTTCACAAACATGTCGATGCACGAAGAGGCGAGAGCAGCGCGCCCCTCAGTGGTGGCTGCGGCGGTCACGAAGCCCGCAACATTGCCCGCCTGTCCCCCCAAAGAGATCAGCACTTTCAGACTGGGATGGAGCTCCTTGAGTTGCTGGATCGCGCCAAAGTTTCCGTAGAGCGGTGCCGAGTAGGGCTTGCCGCTGACACTTGGAAGGCTCGAATTCTGATAAGCGGCCACGGTATCAGCAATCGCGCACGCCGCCGGAGATGTCGAGGTTACATTGCCGAAAGCGTAGATCAAGTGTGTCAGTACGTCAGCCACGCCATTCTTTTGCAAATCAGCAATGTTGTAACCGGCATACTGGATGCCCCACTCCTCGAAGTAGCCCCCGAAAATCTTGCCATCCTGGTGCGCTTGCGCAAACGATTGAGTGACACACACCACGAGAGCTAACAAACTCATCAAAAACGCTCGGAGCAGATACCGTATTAAAGATCGCGACATGGCAAACGTCTCCAGGATTCGTACGGGGTTAATCATTCAGTAATGCGGTGTCAGCTCAAAACCTGATCAAGCAGTTGGCCGACAGCCCGCTTTGCTTCGAGTATTGAATAACGATGGTCCATGGCTCCGGCGAGGTCGGTGTTAGCAAATGCGATGCGTCCAAATGGCGCGCTGCGCAGGATCTCGCGGGCGGCAGGTTGACCACCAGTTCCAAAGAAGAACCCCGGTTGCGGACTCAGATAGGCGTGTCCCCATCGATTCAAGATGATTCCAGCAATGTCCCGCTTTGCGTCAAAGCCCCCTCGCGCGAACATCTCGGTGAATTGGTCGCGGACTTGTCGTTCATAATCTCTGAAAGACGTTCCCAGCAACTCGGCGCGGCCTCGGTTCCCCTGCTCTTCCGTTGAAGATCCCGGGTACGAGTACAAAACTTTCAAGCTGAGTACGATTGGCGAGTCCGGACCGATCGTCGGATTTTCAACGCCAGTCAGCGCCTGCTTACAAACGTCCATGTAGTTCCCCAACCCTTCAAACCAGCGGCAACCGCTCATCCCCATTTTGTAAAGGAACCGCCAATTTCTAACCGCAACGTTCGCCATCATGCAGGGAGAACGGTAGAACTGAGCATATGCCTGGCGCTGGCTCTGCGGAAGATCCTTCACAATGTGTTTCGTAGTCCAGCATCCGCCCGCCATCACCACCGAGCGCGCCTTGATCCGGTACAACTTGCCCTTCTTTGAGTATGCGATCGAAACCGTGCCGGCTTTACCGGCTTCCCCGTCATGCTCGACATGGACGACAGTGGACGACAGACGAATTCTTACTGCAGTTCCTGGGTTATCCAGAGCCGCGAAGTTCACGCGGTTCCGGCAAACTCCTTCCACGCTTTGTGGACCATAAATCGCGGCGGGGATCAGACTCTTCAGCATCAGTCTCGCAATTGTTGCGTTCCCGCCGGGAAACATCTGATCAGAACCACCACTTTCTTCAGGCAAAGGATGAAGCATTTCAAATGCGTACTCTGAGTAGGCCGATAAAGCATCAGGTCCCAAGCCCGCGCCACCGCCTTCCACTGGCGAGAGGAACCTGCGAACGGTTTCGCGGCTTAGACCGAAGCGTTCCATGTAATGCTGTTCCAGAGTGATGGAATCGAGATACCGCGAAATCGCATCCCCTTCCACTTTGGGGTGTTCGAACTTCGTGCTCCCCACCTCTTCGCCTTTGAGCCAGCGCAGCCATTCGAGTCGAGTTGGGTTCGAAACCGGAGCGCCATCAAGCTTCTTTCCCAGTGGATCCGTCAGCCACATGCCCGGTTTCTGATTGAACTTTGCGCCAAACCAAAATCCGTACTGTCCATGCTGCAAGCCCACCGCTTGGTAAGGAGTGGTGCAAAGCGGGAACTCGGGCCCCGGTCCGGCCCAACTTTGATACGTCAGCTTCGGCGTCTGCAACCCAATCGATTCATAGAACTTTGCAAGGAAGCTCTGCGGGTATTGAATCTGATAGATGGCTGAACCTTGGTGCGCGATCAGTCGCTTGCCTTCAACCAAAAACTCATTTTGCTTCGCCTCACCGCCGAAGATGGGATGGTTTTCAACGATCAGGCATTTCATTCTCGCGCCGGCGCTACGGTGGAAGAACAATGCAGCAGCAAGCCCGCTAATTCCACCACCAATGATTACGCAGTCATAAATCTCCCCGGTATCGATGACGTCGTCGGGGAGCGGATCGTACACGTGGTCACGAATCGCATGACCCGCTTCGAGAACGGCCAGAGTGTTGCCATTCGCATTGCTATAGTCGCCGACTCCGCCGTAACCCGTGAAGTCATCTTTCTGCGCCAATAGCTCCACTGGAGAGATGCCTCCTAGCAATGCTGATCCGGAAGCCAGTAAAGCGGAGCCGAGAAAGTCGCGCCGCGTTATGCTCGTTTCCATGCCCAGCGATGCATCCAGTGCAGCAGACGATTTCTGATGAGGAGAGAGTGAAATGTGAACGTTGACCTCGCTTTTTTAGCCCTCAGTGTACACCGGACAGAAAGAGCGTAGCTCGTTACAACAATGCGAGATTCTGTCGAAACGGATCGCTTCGCAACCGCGCGCAATGCGCACCTGCAACCCGACTCACAGACCGGAAGTCTGGTAACGCAGAACCGACAGGGCCAACCGATACTCATATCCGGCTTGAGCATTTCCAATCTCGGCCTGGGTCTGCTGTAGCTGTGCCTGGCTGAGTTCGACAATCGAACTGAGGCCCAGCTTGTATCGTGTCTGGGCAAGATCAAGTGCCTGGTTCGCCTGTGCCAACAACTGCTCACTCACATTCACGCGGTCGAATGCCGTGCTTGCCGCCAGCCAACTCGTGCGTACATCTCGCGAGATCCGATTTCGAAGATCCATCAGACGTTGCCGCGTAGCCTGGGTGCGCAAATCCGCTTCGCGGGATTTCGCTGAAAAGAGAAACCCGTTAAAGATAGGAATCTCCACGTTCACTCCCACGGCCGCGTAAGGTCCATAAATGACATCATCGCGAACAGGAGAATCTCCAAAAGCCCCGAGAGCACCGATCGCAGGGTACATCTGATCATGCGCCGCCCGGTGCAGCTTCTCGGCAGACTCCGACTGAAATTCCAGCGCAAGAATCTCGGGGCGCTTGGCAAACGCTTCAGCGATCAACGGATCCACTTCTGCTGGCGGTGGGGCCAACGTGTCCGCATCGTTTACGAGTTCGAATGTTTCAAGAGTGGGATATCCCAGAATCGCCGAAAGGGCCGCCAGGGAAGCCTTGTCATTGTTTAGCGCATCAAGGTAGAGAAGCTTTGCCTGCGCGAGGTTCACGTTGGCAAAGCTCAGGTCCAGGTCTGACCTTAATTTGCTCTTGGTGAGTGCAGAAACCTGATCCGCCAACAACTGGCGCGAGGCTACGGTCTGCTCTGCTACCTGCAGCACAGCGTGCGTTTGTAGGCTGTTGTAAAAGGCCTGGTCCACGGCCAACAAAACATCTTCTTTCGTAGCGGCCGCGCTCTGTTCGTCGGCTCGCGCCTGAAGGCGGGCGCTGGCTACCAGGTTGGTGGTGTGCCCGAAATCGGTGATGAGTTGGCTGACCGTGGCGCCCCCGGCGGCTCGGGTGTAGACGCTGGGATTATTCAACAGCCCAGCGGTGATACGGCTATTTGCGTGGGCATCGACTGCCGTCAGGTTGCCGTAGGCTTGCGGCCATAGATTCGAACGCACTTCGCGCGTCACCTGCCCTGAAGCCAACGCAGTTAGCCGGGCGACAGAAATTGCCGGATTGTTTTTGAGCGCAAGCGCCTCGGCGTCCTTTACGCTGAGTCGTATCGCATTCGAGGAAGGTGAGCCCTGCACGAGCGGTGCCGACTGTGCCAGGCCTCGGGGTGAGAGCGTGTGGGTTAAGAGCACGAGAGCGCCCAACAGAAAAATCAGTCTCCGTGTCATGCCGGCTGTTCCTCCTTTTTGTCGTTCTTCTTATCCTCATCTTTGCCGTGAACCATCAGATAAACCGCGGGTACAAGGAAAACTGTGACGACCACCGAAACCGCGAGACCGCCGATCACCGCGCGCGCTAGAGGCGCATATTGCTCGCTGCCCGTCTCGAGGCCCAGCGCCATAGGCAGCATCCCTAACAAAGTCGCAAGCGAGGTCATGAGAATCGGGCGCAGCCTGATCTTGCACGCCCGCACCAGGGCCTCCTGCAGCGTGAAGTCCTCCTTGCGCAGCTGCCGCACAAACTCGACGATCAAGATGCTGTTGGAAACGACGATTCCAGTCATCATGATCACGCCCATCAGCGACATGATGTTGAACGTGCTCTGCGTCAGCCAGAGAATCAGCACCACTCCCGCCAATCCTGGAGGGATCGCAACCAGGATGATGAGCGGGTCGATGAAAGAAGCGAATTGCGCCATCAGGACCAGGTAGACCAGCACGATGGCCAGCACAAGGCCGATGGAAAAGCGTTTGAACGATTCGTTCATCCCGACCACGGACCCGAGTACCTGGACCCGAATGTTTTCCGGTAACGTCAGATGGTTGACGATGTCGTTGACTTCGCGATTGATTCCGCCTAAGGCCTCGCCCGCGGGCATCACATAGATGTCGATGACGCGCTGCAGCTGATAATGGTCGACTTCGGTCGGCGTGTTCATCGTCGTTATATCGGCCACGGATTGCAGGGGTGTGTAGTTCTTGATATTCGGAGCGCGCAGCGGGATTTGTTTGAAATCCTCCATGCTCATGTTCTCAATCTGCTTATCGAAATATTGCACGGTGAGCATGTAGTTGTTGCCCGTCTTGGGATCAATCCAATAGCTCGGTTCGATCATGCCGTTGGAAGTCAGGGCGGTGATTACGTTATCCACCACCTGTTTGGGCGTGAGTCCGATCAGGCTGGCACGTTCGCGATCGATATTCAGCTGCAGTCCGGGATAAAGCAGATTTTGGGGAATCAGCACGCTACTCACGCCCTTGCGGCTCCGAATCTGTTTGGCAATGTTGGCGGCCACTTTATAAGCGTCGTCGAGATCGTTGCCTCTCACTTGCACATCGATAGGGGCCGGTAGTCCCAGGTTGATTACTGCGTCGACCAATCCGCCCGCCTGAAAATATGTATCCAGTTCCGGCAAGTCTTCAGCCAGTTTGCGGCGAACGCGTCGCATGTACTCGTAGCTGCCGAACTTGTGGTCTTCCTTTAGACTCACCTGGACGAATGCAGTGTCCATGGACGAATTGCTGGTGTACATGGCGGAAAGATCGGGCGTAATTCCAATATTAGAGACAATCATGTCGAGGTCATGGGGGCCGATCATCTGGTGAATATCGTTCTCGACGCGCGCGATGTATTGATTAGTGACCTCAAGCCGGGAACCGCTCGGCGCCTTGATGTTGATAACGAACTGGCCCGGGTCGGTGCGAGGAAAGTACGCGGTCCCTACGAAGGGGAAAATTCCCGCCAGAACTAAGACGATACCCGCGGCAATCCATGCCACGGTTCTACCCGGCCGAGCCAGAGCACGAGACACCCAATGTTCGTAAAGATCCAGGAGCTTCTGAAACCGCTCATTAAATCGATCAATGAACCTGCGGAAAAGCGATCGCGATGCGGGCTCGTTCTCTGACTCTCCTTTAGTCTCTTTCTCGATGTCCTCTATATGGAGGAAGTGCGCGCAATAGAGCGGTACCACCGTCATGGCGAAGATGTACGAGGCAAAAATCGACAGGACCACACCCAAAGCCAGGTCGATGAACAAATACCGGCTGACGCCATAGAACAACGTTACTGGGAAGAACACGATCGAGGTGGTGGACGTGGCCGCCAGCACTGCCAGCGAGACTTCCATGCCCCCCTTTTCCGCGGCTACTCCTGGGGCTTCTCCGATTTCCATGTAACGAAAAATGTTTTCCAGCACCACCACCGAGTCGTCGATCAGCCGTGAGAAGGCCAATGCCAAACCGCTCAAGAGCATCACGTTGATCGAGCCGCCCATGGCATTCATGAGCAGAAAACAGACTAAAGCAGAAAGAGGAATCGACAGCAGTACAGCAACCGTGGCGCGAGGGCTACCCAGAAAAATGAGAATCATGATGCCCGTCAGCAGCAGTCCAATTCCGCCTTCTTTCATCACATTCTTGATGGCACTCTTGACAAAGATGGACTGGTCGAAAACAACCGCCGTCTTGAGCGATTTCGGAATGTCCAAAAGGTCCTTTATCGCCGCTTTGATTCCATTCACAATCGTGATGGTGTTGCTGTCGCCACCTTGCTTCAGGACAGGGATATAGACCGACTGCTGTCCGTCGATACGGACGATGTTGGTCTGAATCGCGCCTGAGTCCTTGGCCTCGCCTACATCGGCAACCAGCACCGACGCATTGCCAACGGTCTTCAGCGGTATTCGGTTAATCTCATCCACGTCGGGCAATTGCGCATTGGCATAGATGTTGTAATCTCTGGGACCGATGCGGACGTCCCCAGCGGGAAGAATCAGGTTGGAATCATTCACCGCGTGAACCACATCCATCAGGCTAAGCTGGTGGGCCTCCAGCTTGACCGGGTCCACATAAACCATAATCTGGCGATAACGCCCGCCAAAAGGCTGTGGCACAGAAGCGCCGGATACGTTCGCAATCTGGTTGCGAACCTGGAATTGCGCCAGATCCTTCAGTCGAGTCTCGTTCAGGCCTTCCCCTTTCAGAGTTACCAGACAAACCGGAAGACTCGAAGCATCGAACTTGAGCACCACCGGGGGTAAAGTTCCTGGAGGCAGACGCCTAAGGTCCGCCATAGCCAGGTTTGCGATATTGCTGAGAGCCGCATTGCCATCGCTGCCCGGCTTGAAGTAAATCTTAATCAGGCTCACGCCCGTAAGAGAGCGTGACTCGATGTGGTCGATGTTGCTGCCCAGGGTAAAGAAACGCTCGAATGTGTCGGTAATATCGGCCTCGATTTGCTCGGGCGGCATCCCCGCATAGAAGGTCGCGACCACGACTACCGGAATCTTGATCTGCGGGAACAAATCCACCGGCATCCGAGCCACCGTCGTCACACCGACCACGGCGATTACCAGACAAAGCATAATGATGAAGAACGGGTTCTTCAGAGCGAATCTCGGCATTACTTTCGCTCTCCCGTCTGGCCTTCGCTCGCACCGGCAGGCGCTGACTCCAACTTAGGCGTCACTACCTCGCCGATTGCATAGTCGGACTGACCGGCGCTGATCACTCGATCCTTTTCTGAGAGACCGTGAATGATCTCCACGGTGGTGGAGGTTTGCTCTCCTAATTCAACGCTCTGCTTCTGCACCCGATTCTGATCGTCTACGACGAGCACGTAATGCTGGTTGCCTTCCTGAACCACAGCCTGGACGGGGACGGTGAGCGCGCCTTTTTTTCCCTGCAACGCAAGCTTCACCTCGGCGTACATGCCTGCAGTCAGAGTATCTTGCGGATTCTCCACGTCAATCTCGGTGTGCATGGTTCGCGTCTCATCATTCAGTGCGTCTGCAAAGCGGGACACGCGACCCTGGAAGTCTCGATTCAAATCGAGAACATGGACCTGCACGATGCTGCCCAGATGGATCATCGGCACGGCGGATTCGGGAACTGGAATCTCCAGGCGAAACAGAGACCACTCCGCGAGTTGCACCACGGGCTGCGATTGCGTCTCAGACGAGGTTCCGGCTGAGATCAACGCGCCTGTGTCGACATACCTTTTAGTGACCACCCCTGCGAAAGGAGCCGTAATGTGCGAATAAGCCTGCAACGCTGAAAGCCGATCAAGCGTGGCTTGCGCCATCCCCAGCTGATTTTGCGATTCAGCTAGAGCCGCCCGAGCGCTGTTGATCTGTGCCTCGGTCTCTTTATCTTTTGCCATCGAATCGTCCAGTTCCTGCTCGGCCACCAAACCCGGCCGCTCCTCTGACGCCTGTTTGAGCCGCGTATAGGCTGCGTGGTAGGCAGTGTGCGTGGACTCCGCCCGCTCGATCTCGCTTTGAGCGCGGCGAATCGCATCTTGACTGCGACCGATGTCCGATTTTGCGCCCTCGACCTGTGCATTCAGTTCTGGGACCTCTAGAACGGCCAGTTCCTGCCCCACCCGAACCTTGTCCCCTACATCCACAAAAATATGGCGGATGTAGCCCGCTACCTTGGCGTGAACATCGACCTGTTGGAAGGGACGGAATTCGCCTGTGAGAGTAATGACGTTTTCGAGTGGAGCGCGAGTCGCCAACACCACCGGTGCGAGCCGTTGTGCTGGTTTGTCGGCTTCTTTGGCGTTTGCGTCACCTAGCGAACGCTTTATAAGCAGCGTGATCGCGCTGACCGCGGCAAGAGCTATAACCGCTCCAATCACTATGTGTCTGCGCTGCAGCGTCATTGTTTCACTCCAAATCTGCACCTATGAATCGTGAAAAGCCATCATACTGCTTCCCCTAAACTCAGATCACTTCCCTCACTTACGCAGGCATGGAGTAGCCTTCTTGGAGAGAGGCCGCCTCAATCAGTGGCTGAGTTGGAGTTCAGTCGGAGTGACTAGCTTTTGATTCCGCAGAAAAGAGTCAGCAGTGCACATGAAAACGCAAATAGGAATGAGCATGAAAATGCTGTTGGCACTAAGTTGTCAATGAAAGGCCCGCGGTTCAACGATTCTCGTAAGGATGGAAGATGTAGTCCTTCGCCTTCACCACCGTATGGCACGCGTTTCCGCAGTCTGAGAGGCTCTTGGGATCGGCGCTGAACTTATCCGATACGGCGTCGTAGTTGAATACCGCGTATCCCCACCCGCCGGTTTTCAGAAATCTCTTGCTGTCCTTTTCCATGACAAAAGCCTGGGTAAAGACATCTGGCACATCCACGGCGAATTGGGCTTCCGTGTCCTTCTTCGGCTTCCACTGGAGCTTCACGATCATGGATCCATCCGGGAAAGGCTGGCCGTTGCCGGGAACGCCGGCCTTGTACGCGGTGATCATGGTCGGGTTAGCGACGATCACCTTGAGTATTTCGTCGGTTCGTGCAGAAGAGGCCGCCGCCCAATCCTCGTACCCTCTGAAGTCGGAGAACGCGATTCCGCCCGGTGATATCAGCAAGTACTTGCCCTTGTCTGGGCCTTGCGCGAAAAGGGCCGCGGCTCCAAGGACGGCGAGCACTGCGACGGCTGTCGCAACGACGGTGAAGCGGGCGATCCGGCCCACGCCGATGTGTGTGTCTATCTTCTGTCCTTGTTGCTCTTTCGCCGCAGATTTCCTCACAAGTTTAGACACGATGTGTTCTCCTTTACAAAAAGTTTTCCGAACCTGATCAACGTGCATTTCGCGAACGACTGCGATTAGACCAGAGGCGAGGGGAGTGAAACAATTAGGCGATAGTATCGATAGTAGCTTCAGGATCACGCATGCAGGAGGAAATTTCCTTCGCTTTGATCGATTTTCAGTGGGAAGAAGGGAGATTGTGTGACTTTTTGCATGGGGACACTGCAGTCGATACGAAGGTACGGCCGATACCATCGTCCAATTGCGTGGCCCATTTTGTTCTGGCCTAATGATCGCGGAGGAAAATCGCATGGCAACTATGAAGGCACCTGCCAAACTCACACAGATGAACGCACGTGCGAAACCCGAACAGATTCGCGTGACCAAGCGGTCGCCCGCCTATTGGCGTGTCACGATCGACAATCCGCCGATTAACGTCATGGGCCCGGAGATGGTCAAGCAGTTCCAGGAAGTCATCGCCGCGCTCGAGGCCGACGAACAGGTCAGGGTCGTGGTCTTCGACAGCGCGGTTGATGACTACTTTCTGAATCACTCTGATTTCACGGCCAAGCTCGAAGACCTGACCTCACTGCCGGACGGTCCCACGGGCTTGCCGCCCTGGCCGGACTTTCTCGCGCGTCTGACCCGCCTGCCCGTTGCCTCCATCGCTCTTATCCGCGGACGTGCGACGGGCAACGGCAGCGAGATCACGCTGGCCTGCGACATGAGTTTTGCGAGCCGCGAGAAAACCATCATCTCGCAATGGGAGGTGGGTGTGGGAATGGTTGCCGGCGGCGGACCCATGGCCAGGCTTCCCCGACTCATCGGCCGAAACCGCGCCCTCGAGGTGCTGTTGAGCTCGGAAGATATTAGAGCAGACCAGGCCGAGGCCTATGGCTACATCAATCGCGCCCTGCCCGATGCCGATCTGGATTCGTTTGTGGAGGCGCTCGCGACCCGGATCGCCAAGTTCGACAAATGGGCGATCGCTCAGACCAAACGCCTGGTAAATACCAGCCTGCCGCCAGATGTCGAACTCGGCGCCGGGTGGGATGCGTGCATCGCTTCGCTCGGTCGACCTGCCGCCCAGGAGGGCATCAACGTGCTGATGGAGCGTGGCTTCCACAAGCCGGGGGATGTCGAAAATCGGCTGGGATACTACCTAGGGCAAATCGACCGCTAGGCCGAGGTCTTGATCATTCTCCCTGGCAAAAGTTAGCATCTCGTCAAATTGAGGGATCAGGATGAACGATCAACTTAAGAACGATCAACAAACGAAGGAGCAGGATTCTGCAGCGCGAGATCAAGAGATCCGTGCAGAACTGGATCAGCATTGGGCGGCGTCCGATGCCAACGATTTTGTAACGGAGCACCTTATCTATCGCGAGGACGCGGTGCTGGATTACCCCCAGTCAGGCGAGCGAACCCGCGGTCGAAACAACATACAAGGCCAACGCGCCAGTCAGCCGAGCCACAAACGGTTTACTGTCCAACGAATCATCGGCGGCGGTGACCTTTGGGTCACCGAACTCATTCTGACCTACGACGGCAAGCCGACCTACACCGTGAGCATCATGGAGTTCACGGGCGAAAAAGTTGCGCGGGAAACCCAGTATTTTGCGGATCCATTCGTCGCTCCCACATTTCGCGCTAAATGGGTCGAACGGATGCCAGAGATCCGCTAGGTCCTGATGAACGCCGTTACCAGGGGAAGTCGACCTGTACGATTCGGGGGACCATTACAGGATATTCTCCAATGGAGGGACATGAGATGGATTGGAAACGGTTGGTCCAATTTGCGCTGCAGGGTAGCAGTGAGTTGGAACAATATGCCATCCTGCTCGTACGTGTTTCGATCGGGCTGTTCTTCGCCATCTCCGGTGCAAACAAATTGTTTGTCGCCGGCGGCACAAAACCTGTTTACGAAACGCTCGTTAAGGCCAAAGCCCCGTTTCCCCGCCAGACGGCTTATTTCGTGGCGGGTGTCGAGTTCATTTGCGGATCCTTGTTAGCCGTGGGGCTTCTTTCGAGCCCCGCCTGCGCGGCTTTATTGGTAGATATGACTGTCGCCACCCTGACCAGCTCGCTTTCCACCCTGCCTAAAGGACTTTCGCCTCTTAACTGGCTCGATGACTTCCTCTACCTTCCGGAAGTCTTGTATGTGCTCTTCTTTATCTGGCTGATCTGCTCCGGTCCTGGAAAGTTCAGTGTCGATTACTGGCTCGCCGGCAAGTTACTGGGGTGATCGATCAACGAAGGTTGCATTGGATTTCGTGCGGCAAAGCATTTATTTAATTAACGATCTGGTTCGAGACCTGTCCAGGTTGCTCACGGTGAAAAAGTGAGTTGCGAAGAAGCCTTCGGGCGCGCGCATCAGGCAGATTCACGCAGTGCCTCCTGTTGTCGACGAACTAGGATGCGGCTGGAAATTCCCACGGCCTAAAGGAAGCCTTTGATCTGCTGGCGCCCTATGGACGAGCAGTTAGTGCAGGAGCGATTCCCAGTTGGCTGGCACCCTTCCTGCGGGTCCAGGTGCGGGCTGATTTGTTGGATGCGAATGTGGCGGAAGCAACTCCACACCTTTTATCATCGCCTGCTTCTCGTAATCGTAGAACCAATCCTCACCGGGCTCGAAGCTGGCAATGATCGGATGCCCTGTCGCCGCCGCATGCTTTGACGCATGCTGACTCGGAGAACTGTCACAGCATCCGATGTGCCCACACTCCGCACACCGGCGGAGGTGAAGCCACCAACCTTTCGGTGACGCCATGCATTCTACACATCCATCGCCACTTGGTTTCGAAGCGGGGTTTATTCCGCGGAGACCTTTTTTCACTCCGATTTCCTTTCGTGTCATCTGTTCGACAAAATAATGTCACGCCACCAGCAAGATCTTGCCGACACCACCCTTTTCTGCCTCTGCTTGAGCCTCGGCCGCTTCACTAAGTGGCAGTTTATCGCTAATCGGGATGACCAGCTTGCCATCTCGCACCGCTTCGGCCATGAACTCGAGCGTTTTCCGGTCGAATTTCGAGAATACGTGCGCCACCTTCACAGATGGATACTTCGCGGCGTTCTGCGGCACCTCGAGAACTGTCGCAAACACTCCTCCCGTCTTGACCTTGGCGATCAGCTTCTCGGCCGTCCTCCCGTCGACCGTATCCGCAACTGCATCGACCGGCGGAAGATTCGCGATCGCGGCATCGTCGTCCGTTGCAACCACCTGATCCGCGCCCACAGTCTTCGTTTCATCGATCTGCCTCTTCAAAACCCCTGCGATCACGGTCGCGCCGCGTGCCTTTGCAGTGAATACTGCCGAACGCCCGACATTTCCTACGGCGCCCACGACGAGAACCGTCTGGCCCGCTTTGATTTCCGTAGCGGACATAAGCTGATTGCCCGTCACCGTCACCAGCGGCAGCGCCGCTGCCTGGATCAAATCGAGCCCTTTGGGAATCTTCGCCAAGAGCGCTGCATTTACGACACAAAGTTCGGCGTAAGTATTGTCCGCCATAGCGAACACCTGGTCGCCGACGGAAAAGCCTTCCACTCCCGGCCCAATCTTCACCACAGTCCCCGCCATATCGACTCCGATGAGTCCAGGGAACTTGAGCGGATAAAAATCCTTCGTTAATCCCGCACGCCGCTTGTAGTCGATTGGATTCACGCTCGCGGCGGCGACCCGCACCAGCACCTGGCCAGGACCTGGAACCGGGTCAGGGTAGTCCTCGAACTTCAGTACTTCAGGACCGCCATATTGGTGGACAACAACTGCTTTCATATTCATCTCCTTGTACCGTGCGCAAACAGTTACTCACAAAACTTAGATGAGCGAAGCCAGAATTGGTCGCCGATGCCGCGGAATCTTAAGAATACGAAATCGGAAGCCGCCAGGATAGGCATGGCGAATAACTTAGTAAGAAACGACGCACCGGTTCTGGTGCTCAACAGTGCTCGTCTTCGCTGAAGTTCGGTATTTGGCCCACTTCAGCACGTCCCAGATCTCGCACTGCAAGTAAAAGCCTGACGAGATAGAAGGCGTTATCACCCCTTTTCTAACGGCATCGTGAACTAGTTCATGCGCTGCTTCGTAGCCGGGAATTTGCACTCGCTTTGCAAGTTCGATCAGTTCTTGCACTGGTAGTTCACGTTGGGCAATCATCGAAAGCAGCAACATAAGGCCGTCCGGACCCGCGAACCGGTCAAGAGCTAATCCCTCTACGATGCCGCGGTTTTTTCTGAATTCGTCTCGCGCATTGTACTGACAGCCGTATGGCTCTCGCCATCTCGGGCTCGTGTTGCAGTCGTGCACTAGCCGTAAACCGCTTACTCTCGGTTTTTGTTTAGTGTCCTCTGCCGCAAGCCACTCCACCCAGCCTGCCTGCAGATCTGAGATTAGTTCGCCGCAAGTATCACATCGCCAACCCAATCGAATGGATTTTTCTTTGGGCATAACATTCACCATCCTCACAGATGTCTCTAGAATTCTTGCACCCGAAGTGGCGTGAGGTGGACTCTTAGCTTTGCACCCGGCGCTCCCGCGTCGCAGCACCCTCGGCGGCAGCCTCTTCTCTATTCTTCTGAGGATGGATGCCAAGGTCGTGCCATGACGTTTCCGCGAGGTTGACGCCGTAATAGCCTGCAGCTTTCTCGATGTTCGCGAACGCTAAAGCACGGTCGGCATCGGTGACGTCGATGACTTGATCGAATCGGGCAACCGCGTTACGCACATGTTGTGCGTCGGTCAGTGGCTCTTTACGCTGCTTCGGAAACGCGTAAACGCTGTCGGGTAAGTCGCTCTGCGTCGTTAGCTTTCCGTGTTTCTCGTGAGGTTTCCAGGTCGCTTCCGGCATGTGTTTGCCATCCTTTCTTTAGATATTTTGCCACAAGGGGCCAGCGCAGTGTCTGCCCGTGCCAGCGATTACACCGAAGGTGCTCCGGCGAATCAATTGGACGATAGTATTGGCGATACCTTGGCATCGAGTCCTCGGGGAATAAAGTAAGCACTCTGGCCAGGATTTCATAACGTCGCATTTCTAGATGACATTGGGCTCATTCCCGAGGATCTCGCCATCGCCGGCGGAAGCTATGCAGGGCGGATGTCGCCAACAGGGGGTCGCCCGCCAACACTGCTATAGATCTTGCCGGCTTGCGGAACCTCTCACTTCGAGTGAAGTGCCGAATTAACGGCGTCAAGCAAGGCCGTGTCACTGAATGGCTTGAACAGGCATTCTATTGCACCCTGTTCGAGTACTTGCGGGCGAACAGCCTCTTCTCGCGAAGCGGTTATGAAAACAATCGGAATCTCTCGCCGGCTGAGCTTTAGTTCCTGCTGAAGCTGCGGTCCGCTCATTCCCGGCATGGCAATGTCGAGGATCAGGCAACGGGTCTGGTCGACGCAATCGGACGCGAGGAACTCTTCCGCGGATGAGAAGGTACGGGCCGCAAAGCCAAACTCGCCAAGGAGGTCGGGCAGCGATTCGCGCACAGACTCATCGTCGTCAACTACCGATACCAGTGGGCGTTCTACTACACGCCTTTCCTGGCACAATTCCATGACACAAGAATGCGCCTCGCGTGGGAGGGTGTCCATTAGACTTTGGTATCGGTTTTGCCGCCGAGATCAGTTGCGGATAGTGACCGCCATAAAAGTCTCATGCAGCATCCGACACAGAAGGTGTGTGAGTAGCGGGAGTATCGTCGCTCGTCAAACCCTGTGGTCTGCAGGGGATAGAAAACGAAAATGTAACGCCAGGACCCTTATTTGGTGTCGCCCACAGACGGCCATGATGACGTTCGATAATAGAACGGCTGACCGACAACCCGATTCCCATACCTTCAGTCTTCGTCGTGTAGAAGGCTCCGAAAAGCTTATCCACAGCTTGAGGTTCGAAGCCGATTCCAACGTCGGTCACGCTGAGGCGCACTCGATCATCGCGATCTGGTTCAGTTCGAATCAGCAAATCCCTCGAACGATCATCGATTGTGCTCATGGCGTCCGAGGCATTGCGAAGCAGGTTCAAAACGACCTGCTGGAGCTGGACGCGATCGCCGGCGACCCGTGGGAGGCCGTCGGCAAGTTCCTGGAGCACGATGATACGATTTCTCTGAAGTTCGCTCAACGACAGCGCCAGCACCTCTAGCGCAGCTTCATTCAGGTCCACCGATTCGATCGTGGGGTCCTTTTTGCCATAGAGTGAGCGCAATCGAGAGATCACCTCGGAAGCGCGATTGCCATCGCGAATCGTGCGCCGCGCAGTTTCGCGAGCGCCATCCACGTTAGGAGGATCAGCGCCCAGCATCCGCAGACACGTGCTGGCGTTGGTGACGATGCCCGAAAGCGGCTGGTTGACCTCGTGCGCAATGGACGCTGTCAACACTCCAAGGCTCGTAACCCTAGCCACCTGGGAAAGCTCCGATCGCGCCTTACTGAGTGCTTCTTCGAAGGCTCGGCGTTCCGTCACGTCCTGAACTGCGCCAATATACTCCAGCCGCCCGTGATCACGCCGGAAGTGAGCGGCGACGTGTACGTACTTGATCGCTCCGTCCGGCATCTGCAGGCGGAACTCGAGTTCTACATCGCTGCGGTCCCGCCGAGATCGCTCGAGATGTTCCTGGAATTTTGACAAATCTTCAGGGTGGATTCGACTACCGATCAGTTCAAAGGTCATCTGCGCATCCCGGTCAATCTGGAAGATGCGATAAAGCTGCTCTGAGCAGATGATTTCATCTGTCGCTACACGCCAGGAAAAACTCCCGATTCGACTAAGATGCTGGGCTTCGGCGAGAAACGCCTCGCTGCGCCGTAGTTCCTGCTCTGCCCGTTTGCGTTCCGTAATGTCGCGCAGATAGCCGGTGAAGGCCGGCGGCCCTTCCAACTTAATGCGTGAGATTGCCAGTTCGACGGGGAATTCGCTTCCGTCAGCCCGTACTGCCGTCGTCTCGATCCGTTTTCCAAGCACTCGAGCCTCTTCCGTGGCCAGGTAGTGGGCAAAGCCCTCCCTATGCTTCTCCCGGAGCGACAATGGAATGATGACGTTTGCCAGAGGCATTCCGAGGACCTCGTCTCGACGATAGCCAAAGGTGTGTTCCGCAGCCGGATTGAACTCAGTGATGCAACCTTCGTGATCGATCGTCAGAATGCAGTCGAGCGCCGAGTCCACGATCGCTGCCTTGCGGGCCTCACTCCGCTTTAGTTCTCCCTCCTCTTGCCCAAGTTTCTCTTCCAGTAGTCTGCGTTCAGCAAGCTCCAGTTTAAGCTCTTCGTTGGCGGTGGCAAGTTCGGCAGTCTGTTGCACGACCCGTTGATCAAGTTGGCTGGCGACCCGCTTCTGATGGCTCAGGAGCCGCGCCCCTTGCAGCGCGATCGATGCCTGATTCGCCGCGACGCTCAGAAGAAGTGCCTCCGTTTGCCGAGGAAAGTCCGTTCGCCGAGCCGCCGCCACGATTACACCGAGTTCGCCCTGTAGCCCCAGCGGCAGAGGCACGAACGAAACGTCTCCCTCACCCATAAGGTTCCGAAGCAGAGGGGGCCATCTGCGAGAGTCACTTTTGGAACACTCACTGAGCGCTTCGCAGATCTCGTGCGCCGAAGGCATCGGTGTTCGCTGCTCAGCGAACCGTACGATCTCAACGGGCGCCTCGTCAACTTCGTCTGTCAGACTCACAGAGACCAGGTCGAGGTGCAGCAGCCGAATGAGCGCATCGAGCAAGCTATGGAGAAGCTGGGGTGGATCGCCGTCCCTCCAGATGGCAGGAAGACCAAGCAGGCTAATAAGATCGTTAATGCACCGTTGAAGGTGCCTGACTTCGCCGGAAGCAAGTTCGGATTGGACTTCCATATCAGGCAGCCGTAAGCGTCTCCGAATTCCGCGTCTAAACGAATAATTGCGACGGTGAAGATGGCCGTTACGCCGCTGTAATCTCTGCCGGTGCGAGGCGGAGCTTCGCGGCCATTTTCACGAGGTCGGCAAGAGAGTTGGCCTTCATTTTCTGCATCACCTTGCCGCGGTGTGCCTTCACCGTGATCTCGCTGATACCAAGCTCCCCAGCGACTTGTTTATTCAACAAGCCGGAGACCACCAACACCATAACCTGCCGTTCGCGCTGCGACAGCGACGCGTAACAGTCCCGGAGTACCCGCATCTCTGCCTCGAGACTGAGAGCAACCCGGCTGCGTTCGAGGGCGGCGCGGATGGCGGTCAACAGGACGTCATCATGGAATGGCTTTGTCAAGAATTCGACTGCCCCCGCCTTCATGGCTTGGACCGTCATGGGCACATCGCCGTGGCCGGTGATGAAAATGATGGGCATATCCGTCCGATCGCGAGCGACCAACTGTTGGAGGTCTAGTCCGTTCAAACCCGGAAGAGAAACGTCAAGTACGAGGCAGTTGGGAACAAGAACGCGCGGGTGGTCGAGGAATTCCTGGGCGGACGCGAATGTCTCGGGCTGCCAGCCTTCACACCGGACCAACAATTCCAGCGATTCGCGCACGGAGACGTCGTCGTCGACAACGAACACGATGGGCGTAACATCTGGCAAGGGTCAACCCCATTCTTAGCAACGTGTGTTCGGCTCAACCCAAATTCAAATGCCGACGAGTGGCTCCTGGCGCCCCAATGTTAGGGGGGATTCTATCAGAGATCTCCTCATTTAGCCCTGGGAGGATACCCCTGCAACCTTTGTGCCGAGCGCCCGTGAGCAGGAGAACCGATACCAAAGTACCGACGATACCATCGTCCAATTGTTCACCGCTAGCGCTTCTGCTCTGATCACTCGCGTCGCCCGTTCCAATCTGGATGCGCATCGCGAAGAACAGAGGAGAACTATATGAAAATACTGATGGTGCTGACCTCGCACGATGTACCGTTCGGAGCCATCTTTGAGAAAAGAGCCAGCTGTGTTTCGGATTCGAACCTCTAGAATGAAAGGCAATTTATGTCGGGCAAACAAACAGCGATCATTACCGGAGCATCGGGAGGTATTGGTGCGGGTTTAGTCGAAGGGTTTCTGGGAGAAGGTTATAACGTCGTCGCAACCTCTCTCGGCGCCAATCAAAAGTTAACCGCCTCAGCCAGCCTGGTTGTGCTCGATGGCGATATCGGCAAGCAGCAAACTGCTGCCGATGCCGTCGAGGCAGCAATCAAGAACTTCAGAACCGTCGATGTTTTGGTGAATAACGCCGGCATCTTCCTAAAGAAACCTTTCACTGACTTCACTACTGAGGATTTCGAGGCCCTTATCTCCACTAATCTGTTTGGATTCTTCTACATCACTCAGCGCACCGTAAAAGAGATGCTCAAACAGAAATCGGGGTGCGTTGTGAGCATCAGTGCAGCGCTTGCCGACCGCCCAATCGCCGGCGTAAATGGTTCCGTTTCGATGATTACGAAGGGTGGGTTGAATTCAGCAACCCAGAATCTCGCAATCGAGTATGCAAAAGATGGCATTCGCTTCAATGCCGTAGCCCCCGGCGAAGTGGATACACCGATGCACCAGAGTGATCCCAACGACTCGACGTTGCAGCTGGCTCCGAAAAAGACGACGGTGCAGGATATTGTCGATGCCGTGCTTTACCTGGCACAGGCAGGTCATGTGAGCGGTGAGATACTCCATGTAGATGGCTCTGCTCCGGCTCGTCGGTGGTAAAACTAAAGGAATCTAACCACACGTTGGACTTCGACGAGGTGGGCATCCACCGATTGCTTTCGGTAAATGTCGGCATTCCGCGCGACGTGACATGGAACGGCAAAACGGTCCGAACATCAATCTGGAAATCCAGTTACGGGACGGAGAACGGTGCGCAAGCTCAATATCGAGTGTGATGCCCAAGCCGACTTCGCCGGTCACGGCGGGGAGCAGCGCGCCGCATTCGTCTACCAGATGGATTCTTACCATCTTCAACTGGCGGAGGCGTGCGATGTCCCGGTCAGGTGGTCGTGCCGCATTGGGATCTGTCAACCCTGCATGACCGGCCTGATCGACGGATCGACTACTTATAATCCTGAGCCCCTGGACAGGCCCGCTCCCGGGAACGTGCTGGTATGCTGCTCCCAGCCAAGCGCGGGCGTCACTCTGGATCTTTGAGAGAAGATCGTTAAGAGTGGCTTTTCGAGAGAAACGGGAGGAGTCCAGTCATGCGGTCTGATATCGTTCCCGGGGGCATTCTCCCCAACTACGAACTGCCTGATCACACGGGCCAACTGCGCAAGCTCAGCGAGCTGCAGGGCGAGGATCCGCTGATCCTCACGCTCGCGCGCGGCCACTATTGCCCAAAGGAGCACCAGCAGCACTTGGAACTCGCCGCGTTCTACCCAAGGATCGCGGTGGCGTACACTCAGGTCGCCACGATCGCCACCGACGATCACCATACTCTGCAGGAATTCCGCGCATCAGTCGGAGCCCAGTGGACATTCCTTTCAGACCCCGGCCGAACGATTCAGAAGGATCTCGACATCCAGGAATACACCGACCCCGAGCACAATCCGATGATCCCGCATACGCTCGTGCTCAAACCGGGCCTCGTAATCTACAGCATCTATAACGGCTACTGGTTCTGGGGTCGTCCATCGGTCGTCGATCTTTGGCACGATCTGCGCGTCGTGACGAGTGAAATCCGCCCAGACTGGGATCTGAGCAAACCTGGCCTCCGTGAGGCATGGAACGCGGGGGATCTCTCGCCTTTCCACGGCTGGAACAAGCGAGCCAATATGGAAGATGCGTCGATTGCGCCAAAGAAGTAGCACAGCCACCAACTTCGATTCCTGAGTTCGACTCGAACCTTGGGAGTGCCTGGTTGAAAGACAACGGTGGAGAGAAATGAAGCCTACTGCTTCCCCAAACCTTTGGCGGCCGCTTCGAGTAACGATTTTTCGCAATCTGCTAATCGCCGACGTCATTTCGGACGTTGGTGCTTTCATGCAGAACGTCGGCGCTGCATGGTTGATGGTCTCCCTCGGCGCCGGACCGATTTATGTCGCACTGACGCAGACTGCCGCTTCCTTGCCATATTTTCTGCTGGCCCTTCCAGCGGGTTCCGCTGGCGATATCTTCGACCGCCGTAAGCTGGTTCTTTTCACCGAGTCGTGGATGATGGGCATCGCGTTGATTCTAGCGATCTTGACCATCGCAGGTGTGATGTCGCCGTGGATACTCTTGGTGCTCACATTTGCGCTCTCGGCCGGAGATGCGTTTGAAACACCGACCTGGCGTGCAATTCTCCCTGAATTGGTGCCCAAGGAAGACCTGGCAGAGGCTTCCGCGCTCAACGGGATCGAATTCAACCTCGCCCGAGCGGTTGGCCCAGCGCTCGCTGGCATGCTCATATCCGTTGCTGGCGTCGCCACGGCCTTCATCGCAAATTTTGTATCGTTCTTCGGTGTCATTCTTGTCGTTGCCCGGTGGAAAAGGCCTGTCCGCACGAGGAGCGCGCCGCCGGAATCTTTTTCGGGAGCTACCGTCGCTGCAGTTCGATACGTCCGGCACTCTCCCGCAATCTTGACGGTGTTGCTCAGAACGGGCGTAGTCATGTTCTTCTCCTCCGCACTCTTCGCGTTACTGCCGACGCTTTCTCGAAGTGTGAACCGGAATGCAACCGGCTATGGACTCTTGCTTGGCTGCTTTGGAGGCGGTGCAATCATCGGTGCCTTGGTCATGCAGTCAGCCCGTGACAGGTGGACGATGGAATCCATAGTGTCGACGGGCGTCGTGAGCTTTGGACTAGCGATCTTGGCCCTAAGTGGGTCGCACAGATTGAGCACGCTGGCTGCAGTTATGTTGGTTGGGGGTGCGGCATGGGTCATCTTCATTTCCCTCATCAATGCCCTTGTCCAGAACCTGGCACCTGATTGGGTAAGAGCGAGAGTCCTCGCCATCTTCATTCTGGTTTATCAGGGGAGTTTTTCGCTCGGGACCGCGGTTTGGGGTGCTGTCGCGCAACGATCTGGCGTTCGAACCGCGCTTGTCTACGCTGGAGTGGGGACAATTGCCTCAGCAGCAATTGCCCTTTTTGCGAAACTTCCCGATTCGACTGCGGATCTGAGCCCCTGGAACCACTGGCGCATGCCCGTCGTCATCGGAGACGTTGGGGCTGAGGTTCAGAAGGGACCGGTACTGGTTGCCGTTGAATACGACGTCATTCCAGAACGGACAACAGAATTTGCGGGTGCAATGCATGAATATGGTCGGATGCGGCGTCGTGACGGCGCATATCGGTGGGGAATCTTCCGAGACACTGAAGTCGCCGATCGTTATCTGGAGATATTCTTGGTGAACTCTTGGGCAGAACACCTGCGTCAGCATGAGAGGCAAACTCAGGCCGACCGTGAGTTGGAAGGGCGAATATACGGCTATCTTTCCGGAGAACCGAGGGTGCATCATCTGATCGATGCCTACGCGACAGAAACGTAATCGGACACAACCCGTCTCAGCCAGGTTTGACACGAGATAAAAGACTGCTGGACAGGCGTCTTTTTCGCTCGCTGATTTCATACGAAGGTGTCGATCGATACCATCGTCCAATAGATTCATCTCATTTTTTCTGGCTTAATCGCATCTGCATTCGCAAACAATTGCGAGCCCCTTCGCAATTGCCCGAATCGAGAAAATGGGAGGCAACACAATGTCATCCGCGACAGACTACGAACTGGACGATGCAGCGACCATCACACCCGCCTTCATGACAAGTCAAGAGGCAACCCTCCTGGCCTCTGCCAGAGCTGGTGACCCGGCAGCGTTTGAATGTCTTGTCATGCCGCACTGGGACGCTCTCCTTCGTGTTACCCAGCGGATTCTTCGCAATCGAGAAGATGCACCTGCAGGAGTTTTCGGCTAAAGAGACGGCGAAAATGTTGGAGTTGCCGGTGGGAACTGTAAAGGCGAGGCTGCATCGAGCACACGCCAAACTAGCCCGACATGTGCAGTCGATCGTTACACACAAGCGGCATCGCGCGAGTCTCAGGCACTAACATGCCGGAGCGCTTGTGTCGTGCGACCCACTTGAAGCGTGACGCCGATGTTTGAACTCCGCCGTACTAACGTGTTGCCGATAGCATCGCTTAATTGTTTCGCATCCATTCTTTGCCCAATCAAACTTGCGCAGCGGATTCGACCTGATGGAGAATCATGTGAGCGTATGGCATCGCAATCCGTCTTTTGTGTGCCTTAGAGTTACGCGATAAGTTGATGTTGAAAGCCGAAGTGCAAACTGGTGTCCCATGACTGAGCAGCCCAGAAGCAGAAGCGAAGACGGCGTGCAACGGCCCAAGCCACTGACTGATTTTTATGGCGAGGATCGTCATGAACTGGTGCAAAAACTCGCTTACCAGCACTGGGAAAAAAGAGGCCGTCCGCTTTGGTCAGCGGAAATTGATTGGTTTGTGGCCGAAAAGGCTGTGCGGGCGTACCTCTTAGCGTCAGGAATTAAGCTCGGGCCAGACGAGGATCTCTACTCTTGACTGGCATGACTTTGAATGATTGAACACAAACCGTTCCACAACCTGGAAACCAAGGCCCATCTTATGAGTACCCATCGCGTCGCGCCACCAAGCTCCGCAAAGGTAGTTCCGATGACCACCAGCGCAACCAGTGTTTCAGACGCTCTGCAAAAGTACGGCTACGGCGCGATGCCGTTCATCGGGACAGAGAACGCATTTTACGAGCGGCACCTGGTTTTTGACAGAGCGATCGATCCCAAGGTAGCGAGTGCGCGTGAGCGCTTTGAGGCGTTCTCCCGTTCCGTGCGAGACATTCTTGCCCAGCGTTGGGTGCTGACCAAGAACACCTATGAACGACAAAATGCCAAGCGCATCTACTACCTTTCCATGGAGTTTCTCATCGGGCGTTCGTTGGCTAATAACATCACCAACCTGTTGCTAGATCCGCTTTTACCGGATGCAGCTCAAGAACATGGTATCGACTGGCTGGAGTTGATTGAGCAGGAACCAGATGCTGGACTGGGCAACGGCGGCTTGGGTCGCCTCGCGGCATGCTTTCTTGATTCGATGGCGACGATGCAACTCCCCGGCACCGGCTATGGTCTCCGTTATGAGTACGGCATGTTCAAGCAATCGATCGTAGATGGCTGGCAAAAGGAGAATCCGGACAACTGGCTCCGCTACGGCGATCCCTGGGAGATCAGCCGGCTTCACGAGAATGTGGAAATCAAGCTGAACGTCTCATTCAAGTTGCAGGCGGGTAATTTTCAAGTCATCCGCGACCGGCCGTCAAGCCTGATCGGTATTCCGTTTGATCGTCCGGTGGTGGGCTATGGTGGAAAGACGATCAACACGCTGCGGCTCTGGGCCGCGGCGGCGCCCGATTATTTCGATTTTGAGAAGTTTGGCACCGGAGACTTCGTGGGCGCACTCGGCGAAACTCTTCAGGCGGAGTCGCTTACCCGCGTGCTGTATCCAGACGATTCAACGACGAAGGGGCAGGGGCTGCGCTTTCTGCAGGAGTATTTCCTGGTCGCCTGTTCCATGGCCGACCTGGTGCGCCGTTTCCAGCGCCACAACTCGGATTGGGAAAAGTTGCCCGAGAAAGCTGCAATTCAACTCAATGACACGCATCCTTCCATGTCGGTGCCTGAACTAATGCGAATCTTGCTCGATGATGTGCACTTGGGATGGGACCAGGCCTGGGACCTGACGAAGCGGACGCTCGGGTACACAAATCATACTTTGCTGCCTGAGGCTCTGGAGAAATGGCCGGTGGCGTGGTTTGAGATACTGCTTCCTCGTCACTTGGAACTCATCTACGAGATTAACCGCCGGCTGCTCGATGAAGTTCAGGTTCGCTATCCGGGCGACGAAGGGCGCGTGCAGCGCGTGAGCCTGGTGGAAGAAGGCAGCCAGCGCAAAATCCGGATGGCCAACCTTGCCATCGTTGGCTCGCATAGCACCAATGGAGTGTCTGCCGTCCACTCCAAGCTACTACGAACCACGACGGTCAAGGATCTCGCGGAAATGTTTCCCGAGCGTTTTAACAACAAGACGAACGGAGTGACGCCGCGGCGCTGGTTGCTCGAGGCGAATCCCGCGCTGGCCCGCGAAATCACGCAAGTCATCGGAGATCGCTGGGTCACGGATCTTAGCCTACTCAAACAGCTCAAGCCATTCGCGGAGGATTCCAATGCTCGCGAGCGCTTCCTCAAGTCAAAGCGAGAGGCCAAAGTGCAGTTTGCGAATTGGCTCAAGTCGACGGCGGGGCGTGTCGTGGACCCGGAGACTATCTTCGACTGCCACATCAAGCGGATCCACGAATATAAAAGGCAGTTGATGAATGCGCTGCGGATTGTGATCGTTTATAACCGGCTGCGGGCAAATCCCGGCATGAAGATGGTTCCGCGTACATTCTTCTTCGCGGGTAAAGCGGCGCCAGCTTACAAGCTGGCCAAACTCATCATAAAGTTCATCAACAACCTGGCGGGTACGATTGACGGCGACCCGGTGGCGCGCGGTCGGCTCAACGTGATCTTTCTCCCTGAGTACAACGTTTCATTGGCGGAACGGTTGATTCCAGCCAGCGATGTCTCCAACCAGATCTCGACCGCCGGCTACGAGGCCAGCGGAACGAGTAACATGAAATTTATGATGAACGGAGCCTTAACCGTAGGAACCCGCGACGGTGCGACGATCGAAATGGCGGAAGAAGCCGGAGAAGAAAACATGTTCCTGTTCGGGCTCACCGTGGAGCAAGTCGAGAATAGCCGCGCCTGGTACAACCCGCATTGGCACTACGAAAATGAGCCCGAGACTCGGGCCGCTCTGGACCTCATTTCTTCTGACTACTTCAGCCGAAACGAGCCAGGAATATTCGCTTCCTTGCGCGATACGCTTCTGACCGAGGGCGATCACTACATGAATCTGGCGGACCTAACATCGTATTGCAACGCACAAGACCGGCTCGGGGCGCTCTATGCCGAACCCGGCGCATGGGCGCAGAAGGCAATCCTGAACGTCGCCAGCTCCGGGAAATTTTCGAGCGATCGCTCGATTGCGGAATACGCAAGCGAGATTTGGAAGGTGGAACCATGCCCAGTACTCTAGAAACCCAGTCCCTCACAGGTGAACCTAACATTTCTCCGCTGGCAGGCAAACCAGCACCCAAGTGGTTGCTGGTGGACGTTGGTCGCCTGGAGAAAGAATATTTCGAGCGGCGTCCCAACCTGGATGATCCCAACCAGCTAGTCAGCTTCGGCACCAGCGGACATCGTGGCTCGCCCCTGCGGGGCACATTTAACGAAGCGCACATCCTCGCGATTACCCAGGCGATCTGCGAATACCGGCGCGGGCAAGGCACCGACGGCCCGCTCTACATGGGCAAAGACACCCACGCAGTGTCGGAGCCCGCGCAGCGCACCGCCCTAGAGGTGCTGGCGGCAAACAACGTGGAGACGATCATTCAGCAAGACGACGGGATAACTCCGACGCCGGTAATCTCGCGAGCGATTCTGGTTTATAACCGTGGCCGCAAACGACAGCTCGCGGACGGTATCGTCATTACGCCATCGCACAACCCACCCGAGGATGGAGGCTTCAAGTACAACCCCCCCAACGGCGGTCCGGCTGATACCGACGTGACCGGCTGGGTACAGAATCGCGCGAACGAATTGTTGCGAGCAGGGAATGCAGGGGTGAAGCGCATTCCGTTTGCTAAAGCCATCAAGTCCGCGACCACTCACCTGGAAGATTTCATCCTGCCGTATGTTCGTGATCTCAAGAATGTCGTCGACATGGATGCGATTCGCGGCGCTCACCTCAAACTTGGCGTTGACCCTCTGGGCGGAGCTTCATTGCCTTACTGGGAGCCGATCAATTCCATTTACGGGCTGGACATCGTCGTCACCAATCCAATAATCGACCCGACATTTTCGTTTATGACCGTTGACCACGACGGCAAAATTCGCATGGACTGTTCGAGTCCCTACGCGATGGCAAGGTTGGTCGGGCTGAAAAATCAGTACCAGGTGGCTTTCGGCAACGATACCGACGCTGATCGGCACGGGATCGTAACTCCTGCGGCGGGTTTGATGAATCCGAATCATTACCTCGCCGTTGCCATCCAATATTTGCTCACGCACCGGCCCCAGTGGCGCCAGACAGTAGCGGTGGGGAAGACGCTGGTGAGCAGCAGCATGATCGACCGGGTCGTCAAAAAGCTCGGCCGCCAACTCCGCGAAGTGCCGGTGGGTTTCAAGTGGTTTGTGCCCGGCCTGGTCGATGGCTCGTACTGTTTCGGCGGAGAAGAAAGCGCGGGAGCGAGTTTTCTTCGGCTTGACGGTACAGTATGGACGACCGACAAGGACGGGCCAATCATGGACTTGCTGGCGGCGGAGATTACCGCGCGCACTGGCAAGAACCCCGGAGAACATTACCGCGAACTGACGGCGGAGTTCGGCATCCCGTTCTACACGCGCATCGACGCACCCGCAACGCCCGAGCAAAAAGCAAAGCTAGAAAAACTCACACCGGACGCGGTAACGGAGTCAACCCTGGCAGGTGAGCCGATCACCGCCAAGCTGACCAAAGCCCCGGGCAACAATGCCCCGATCGGCGGCTTGAAAGTTGTGGCGGAGAGCGGTTGGTTTGCGGCACGACCCTCCGGGACCGAGAACATTTACAAGATCTATGCCGAGAGTTTCAAGAGCCAGGCCCATCTGAACGCGATCCTCAGCGAGGCGGAGGAGATGGTGAATAATGCGCTGGGCTCGTCCGCAGCCGTTCCTGAGCAGGGAGGCCGGACATGAGCAGCGCTGACGGGCTCATGGTAGCGCCGTTTCCACCGGAATATCGTGGTTCTGGCTTACTGTTGCACGTCACCTCTCTCCCGTCTCCGTATGGCGTCGGCGATTTGGGATCGTCGGCCTTCTCATGGATTGATCGTCTCCACAATGCCGGCCAGAGGTGGTGGCAGGCGCTTCCGCTGGGTCCGACAGGTTACGGAAACTCGCCCTATCAACCAATGTCGTCGTTTGCCGGCAACGCGCTGTTGATCAGTCCGGGAGAGCTCATGGCGAACGGACTATTGCAGGCGAGCGACACTCAATCTCACTTCTCAGCTGACGTGGTCGACTACGACTCCGTTATCCCGTTCAAACAGCGGCTGCTCGAAACGGTATGGGCAAACTTCAAAGCGGGACAGCGCAGTGCCAGAGATCTCGCGCCTGCCTATGAGGAGTTCTGCGGCAGGCAAGCGCATTGGCTGGACGACTACGCTCTGTTCCAGGCACTGAAAGAAAAATATCGCGGAGCTTATTATCTGGAGTGGCCTGCGGATTTGGTCCGGCGCAGCCCGAGTGCTCTGGCCGACGCGCGGCGAGAGTTAGCAAGTCAAATTGATCAGGTTCGCTTTGCACAATTCCTGCTGTTCCGCCAGACTGATCAACTCAAAGAGCATGCCCATGCCAGGGGGGTCAGCTTGATCGGCGATCTGCCCTTTTTTGTTTCCCCCGATTCCAGCGATGTTTGGGCGAACCCTGAGCTATTCCTGCTCGATGAGCGACATCGGCCACGCTTCGTCGCGGGAGTTCCTCCCGATTATTTCAGCGCAACAGGTCAATTGTGGGGCAATCCCGTTTACAACTGGGATGCCGTGCGCGCGTCCGGTTATCGGTGGTGCATCGATCGGTTGCGTGCTCTGCTGGCTCACGTCGACGTGGTTCGCCTGGATCACTTCCGCGGATTCGCGGCTGCATGGCACGTTCCAGCCGGAGCGCCAACGGCTCAGTCCGGGCAGTGGGTGGCGGGTCCGGGCGCTGACTTTTTTCAAGCAGTGCAAACGGAGTTGGGCCGTCTACCATTCATCGCGGAAGACTTGGGTGTGATTACACCCGACGTGCGGGCCCTCCGCGATCAGTTCCAGCTGCCGGGGATGCGTGTGCTGCAATTCGCCTTCGATGGTCATGCGGACAATCCATATCTGCCGCACAACTTCGTCCACAATACTGTCGCCTATACCGGCACGCATGACAATGCGACGACGCGACAGTGGTATGAGGAATTGCCCGATTACCAGCGGCAAAACTTCTGGAGCTATCTCAAACGTGCGTCGGGAACCAGTGTGGATGCCGCTCCGGAGTTGATGCGGCTGGCATGGTCATCATCAGCGGCGCTCGCAATTGCTCCGTTGCAAGATCTGCTCAACCTGGGAAGCGAAGCTCGTATGAATGTGCCTGGTCGTGCCGATGCAAACTGGCGTTGGCGCGTCCGAGAAGACATGCTGTCGTCTCAGGCGTTTCAATGGCTGCAGGATTTGACGGAGAGTTCCAATCGCGTGATCGGATCTGCAATATCCGTCAGCGCGCATGTCGACCGCGCTTTTGTCGTCGCTCGAATCTAAACAGACGGGAGGTTAGCCTGGTCATTCAAGTTGCCAAAAGTATTCTTTTGGTAGTGAGCGCACTCTTTCCGATCGTGGATCCGATCGGAGGCGCCCCGGTCTTTCTGCTGCTCACGCAAGACTACGCCCCTGAGACACGACGAGTACTAGCTCGCCGCATTGCGCTAGATAGTTTCATACTGCTGATCGCGTCCTATACCCTCGGGGCGCACGTTCTCTCCTTCTTTGGGATTTCGCTCCCGGTTGTGCAGGTCGGCGGTGGGCTGATCGTGATTTCAACGGGCTGGGCGATGCTGAATCAAAAAGACGCGGACGATCAAGCCTCACCTAGACGAACGGTCGCTTGCGCTGACGCTCTGAGGCAGGCGTTCTACCCGCTGACGCTTCCTTTGACAGTTGGTCCCGGCTCGATCTCGGTTGCGATTACGTTGGGAGCGAATGCGCCGCAGCACCTGGGTGCAAACTTGCTGGTAATTTTTGCGGCGGCAATTGGTTCCGCTTTCCTGGCAGTAACCATTTATCTCTGCTACGGCTACGCGGATCGGCTCGCTAGCAAGATGGGTCCCACGGGGACAATCGTAATTTTAAAGCTCTCCGCGTTCTTGCTGGTGTGCATTGGCGTGCAGATTCTGTGGAACGGCGCGAGCAAATTGCTCAGTTCATTGCCGCAGTTTGCCGGAGTTGCAGTGCCGCTGCATTGAGATTTGAGAGCGAAGCGAATTGAAAGCAGATGAAAGAGAGGCACAGTGAACGGCTCAAGCGTTGATGCGCTCGCCAGCGTGGACGGTCCGGCCGAGGCTGCCAACTCGGGCGCGGCCTCACTTATGAAACGACCTACCTGGGAGCAGGCTGAGGGCAACCCGTTGCCACTTGGGGTCCACTGGATCGAAGAGGAGCAAGCGTTCAATTTTGCTGTTCATTCCGAACATGCGGATAGCGTCACTCTATTGCTCTATTCTCCAGCCGATCTAGTGAATCCTCTTCTGAGGCTTCAATTGGATTTTTTGCATCACAAGTCGGGGCAGATTTGGCACTGCCGCGTCCCAGTCTCAAAGATTCCTGAGGCTCGCTATTACGCATACTCCGTCTCGGGAGAGACGATTCCCCAACTCCATAGCTTCGACCCCCAGAAGGTTCTTCTCGATCCGTACGCCAAGTGCATTTTCTTCCCACCCGGTTTTGATCGCAACTTGGCCATGCGAGAAGGATCCAATGCAGGCAGCGCTCCTTTGGGAGTGCTGTTTGATCACCGACCCATATTTGACTGGTCGGGAGTTCGGCCTCCGTATCATGAGTCGGACGCAGTCATCTACGAACTTCACGTGAAAGGTTTCACGAAGAACCAAAACTCAGGTGTGGACCCGTCGCGTGCCGGCACGTACGCCGGTCTCGTGGAAAAGATCCCTTATTTAAAGGAACTCGGGGTGACGGTTGTAGAACTGATGCCCGTTTTTCAGCGTGACCCACAAGAAGGCGACTACTGGGGCTATATGCCTCTGAATTTTTTCGCGCCGCATTCTCAGTACGCGAGCACACATCGTCCTGATGAGCAGCGTCTTGAATTCAAGAATATGGTGCAGGCTTTTCATCAGGCCAATATCGGCGTGGTGCTGGACGTCGTGTACAACCACACCTGCGAGGGGGACTACAAAGGGCCAATCTACAGCTTCAAGGGTTTCGACAGCGCCGGTTATTACATGATGTCCTCCGATCCGGCAAACCCCTATGCCAATTACTCCGGCACGGGCAACACCTTGAACTTCGGCCAGGCCCATGTGCGAAAGATGGTGATTGATAGTCTGCGTTATTGGAAGCGAGGCATGCATATCGACGGATTCCGCTTTGATCTGGCGTCGGTATTCAGCCGCAATGCAGACGGATCTCTCAACTGGGGCGAAGCGCCCATCTTCAGTGAAATTGCGGCGGACCCGGAATTAGGGCGGGTGCGTCTGATCGCAGAACCTTGGGACACAGCCGCATATCAGCTCGGGCGCGGATTTCCGGGCCTGACCTGGCTGCAGTGGAACGGCCGGTTTCGAGATGATGTTCGTCGTTTCGTCAAGGGCGACACGGGGATGGTTCCCGACGTGATGCGACGTCTCTATGGCAGCGATGACTTGTTTCCAGACAGCCGCGCCGACGCTTATCACGCATATCAGAGTGTGAATTATGTAGCGTCCCACGACGGCTTCACGCTCTACGATCTTGTTTCTTATGACCGCAAGCACAATTGGCAAAACGGAAATAATAATCAGGACGGCACGGACGCGAACTACAGTTGGAATTGTGGGCAGGAAGGGGATGAAGGCGTTTCCGCGGCAGTCCGCACATTGCGCCGGCGTCAGGTAAAGAATTTCTGCTGCCTGCTCTTCTTATCGAACGGTACGCCGATGTTTCGCGCCGGCGACGAATTTCTGAATACTCAACTCGGCAACAACAATCCTTATAACCAGGATAACGAAATTGGATGGCTGGATTGGAGCCAACTTCAATCCAATAAGGACATTTTCCAGTTCTTTAAGAAGATGATTGCGTTTCGGAAAAATCATCCCTCGCTGAGCCGGAGCAGGTTCTGGCGTGAGGACGTTTCCTGGTACGGCGTCGGCCCCACGGTCGATTTGTCCTACGACTCGCACAGCCTGGCATACTGCCTGCACGGGGCTTCTCAAGATGACGATGACGTCTACGTAATGATTAATGCGTACTGGGAAGAGTTGGAGTTCAATGTGCAAGAGGGAAGAGCCCAGGAGTGGAAGAGGATCGTGGACACTGCTCTGCCCGGTCCAGATGATTTCTCGGACGACGGAGTCCCGTTAGAGCGGACAAAATACCTGCTGGCTCCAAGATCGATTGTGGTCTTATGTCGACCCAGGAAAAGCGACACCCGGAAGGGTCCATGAGCACGCAGTCGATTGCCACTCAGCAGGTTCCTATTCAATAAAAATAAGGGGAACTACAGTGTTCGTTCCCCTCATTGGACAGTTGCGGCAAGTGCTCAGTTCGAATCCGTGCGATCAAGTCTTCGTTCTGCGAATGGCCAGAGCTGGCCACCGTCCATGTGTGAACGTCGGGAAGTAGTGGCCATTCGGTGTGAGTCAGTCGTTTGCCGGAGCCTGCAGTATTTTCACCAGCCACGGGATAATCACTTGCTTGAAGATCAGCGGGTCGGGCCAGACCCCAACTTGCCGTCCCAGATGTCCGCCGCGAGGATTAATCCAGGCTTCTTTGGGCACGTCGCCTTTGCTCAGCAGCAGATATTCGTCGTCGATGGGAACCTGTGTGTCGAGAACCCCCGCCAGAATCAGCATGGGCGCCATCGGCTTACCTAGCAATCCCTGCCGCACCAGCGACATCTTGGGTAGATAGTCGCCCATTTCATCGAGCGTGTGCACGCCCTCCAGAATGTTCATGAGGGCGGGTACCTGATCGAACAAATATTCACGATTGCCCAGCAACGAGTTCATCAGGAAGTCTTTCTGAAAGAATCTGTCCACCGGGGGGGACTGCGCACTGCACCCGCGCAGCCGCGCGTGCTCGACGATCGCCATCTTCGTGGCCCAGTAGGCTCCCCAACTCACGCCGTGCATTGCAATGCGGTTTTTATCGATCTCCGGCCGCGCCTGCGCATAGTCAATCACGCGTGACAGCACTCGGTCTGCCGTCTCACTCACCTTGATGGGATTTTGTCCCGTACCCGGACCATCAACCGCGAGGTAGCCGATTCCAAAAGGAAGAATCGCGCTAAAACTCTCGGTCAGGTCTTCCTTGCGGCTGTCCAAACCGTTCACGGCGATTACTAGCGGCACCGGACCCTTTGCATTCTTCGGCAGGCGCAAGTAGCCGATGATTTCCTTGCCCTCGAAAGGAATGTGTACGACCTCAAGCGGCGGATCAAAGAACTTCGCATGACCCAAAAATGCTTCGAGAGCTTTTTCATACGAGCGCTGCTTGCCCGGAGATGCCGGAATCGGCCAACGTCCAAACGAGTAAAGCCGCCATGCCCGGATGTAGTCGGCGTTCGCCTTCGTAGGATCAGACTTCTCCAGCCCCTTTGCCTCGTTGAAATAGCGGTCGGCCACGCGCATGAATCCCGCGGCCCATTCGTCCTTGTCGTTCGTATGAATGCTCTCGAAAGCCTCTTTTACATCGCCAGGATCGAGTCCAATCAGCGGGTACTGCCCCACCTCGGCCCGATGGATGGCTTCGGTCTTGATCTCATCGATGGTGCGCTCGCGCCGCTGCTCGTTTTTCCCAGATGTTTCCTGAGCGGAAGCGCTGGTGGAAGTGAGTGCGAACAATACCAGGAGAAAAGCTAGGAAAGAAAAATGGTTCTTTGTTTTCATAACTTGGTCTCATCCTTCTGGTTCGCGAATCACACGAGCCATCTACGGAAAAAGGCCGGACGGAATTACGTCCAGCCTTCTCCACTCATTCACACCTGACTCCAAAGCTAGAACGTGAACTTCGCCCCGAGCTGTATTGAGCGCGGGCCTCCAGAGCCCACGGCGGGGTTGGCTGCAGCAATATCCGGCGTCGCGCAGCCGCAGCCGAAAGGACGAACCGACGGATCGTTCAAGCCAAATCCATTCTGACCGCCGTAGGGGTTAGCGAAGTTCGGATGGTTGAGGATATTGAAGAACTCGACGCGGCCCTGGAGCCGCATGGTTTCTCCAAAGTGGAAATTCTTGGCCAGGGAGAAATCAAAATTCTTGAAGCCGGTGTCCTGGAACATGTTTCGACCCATGTTTCCGAATTGTCCAAGCGGCGGGGGGAGCATGATCGAACTGCCGTTTGCGTAGCAACCAAAGAACGCGAGCGATTCCGTGGCCGCACCGGGACTCCCCCCGTCCACCGCGAGAGCCTTCGCGTTGCAGGCGGCATTCGCGCTGGGATCTGATGCACTGTTGTTGCCGGAGAAGTGCGGAATCCCAGTCACACCGGGCTCAGACTTGAAGTCCGAGGTCTTGCCGTAGAAGCTCCAACGAATCGGGCTGTTGGCGGGTGGGCTCACCGGCAAGGGGCCAACGCCGGCTGCGTCGGTTCCTTCGTCCATTGGACCCCACGGCTGCGGGCTTTCCAGGGTGATGATCGAGTTGATCTCCCATCCTTCGCGCATCTGCCCAAAGCCTTTGCGTCCGGGAATCGCGTAAGTGAGTGAAACCGTCAGTCGATGCCGCATGTCGAAATCGCTGTTGGCATACTCCGCACCGACGTTGTAGGCGTTCTGCGGCAAGCCGGAGCCGTAGCCGAAGTCCCAATTCGCGCCTACGTCGTCAGAAGCGTGAGAGTATGTGTATCCGGCTACCATGCTCAGGCCATGGTAATTGCGCGCATTCAAGGTAACTTGCAGTCCGTTGTAATTCGAGCGGTACACATTCCCCATCTGGAAGATGTTGGCTAAATATGGAAACTTAGTGTTGAAGGGGCCGACTTCAGCCGCGACCTGGCAGGGATCGCCGGGAAGGTTGAGGGTGTTGCCCGTGTCGTACTGTCCGCTGGGGGTAAGATTCGCCGTGCATTGGGTGATATTGGCTGCAGGCCAGCCTGACCCCACCGGCGGCTGGTTGATATCCCGAATGCCCGTCAGATTCGACCCATGATTGCCCACGTAGGCGGCTTCGATCGACAGGTTCGAGGTGAAGGCATGCTGCAGATTCAAGGTCCAGTTCCATACGTAGGGTGTGGTGAGACCACGATCCACGGTCATGATCGGACACGGACTGTTGAAGCAATTCACCGTGCTTCCGCCGTAAAGCGGCCCGTTCGCAGCGTCCCAAGTAACAGGGTAATTTGCGATGTTCTTGTAAGTGACGTTACTGGTTTTAATTGTGCCCCCGGATGTATCTCCGGCAGCGTCGATCGGAGCTCCCGTCGGAACACTGCCGGGACCGAAAGCATTGTTGAACGCGACGAATGACTGCCAGTTCACGGTTTCGTAGATCAGCCCGCCGCCGCCGCGGAGCACCGTCCGCCCGTTGCCACCGATATCCCAGGCAAAGCCAAAGCGGGGGCCAAAATTCTTATGATCCGGGTTATAGAGGCTGCTGATCTGATGGCCCACCTGCACCATTCCTACGTTCGGGTCGAAGTTTCCCAGCAGATCGTTGGCTTCCTGGGGCACACTGCTGAACTCGTAGCGTACGCCGAAGTTCACGGTCAGATTCTTAGTGGCGCGCCAGTCGTCCTGAAAAAATCCCGAGTACGCCCAGTTGTGCAGGTGGAGGGTTGGATTTCCCACCTCGACTGTTGATTTCAACGGCGCACCAGCAAAGAAGTCTTCGAGCGGACTCGAGCCGTTGGGACCGGGGTTCGCGGATACAACGCCACCCAGGAAATTGACGCTGCCTCGGGCGTTGCCGTAGGAGGCGTTGTTGACCCGGTCGTAATGGAGCTCGCCGCCGAATTTCAGAGCATGCTTGCCCACAGTGTAGGAGATGTGATCCACAAACTGGGTGATCGAATCGGGTCCCTGGAACTTCGGCCACTTGAAGCCGCCCAGCGTCGTGAAGTAACCACCGAAGCCGATGCGCGGCAGGCCTCCGGTGTTGGGCCCGGTCACTCCGGTATCCAGACCGTAGGCCGAAGCGGGCGTGTTGAGGTCGGCTGGCAGAGTCGGCTGATAGAGCCGGTTGTAGCCGATGCGCGCCTCATTCACTAACCGCGCAGTGGGAGTCCAGACCCAGTTGCCGCCCACCACCTGCGCCCGGGTGTGAATGTCAGAGAGCCATTTCTGCTGCAACTCAGAAAAGTCTTCCACGGTACCGGAGTTGTTTCCAAAAAAGTACGTCCCGCTGATGGTGTTTCGTTCATTTAGCGAGTAATCAACCTTGCCGACAAAGTTGTCGACATGGACGACGTTATTAAATCCGTTGGGAATTGTGATTGCCTGGTTGGGGGTGAGCGCCGTGCCAATATCGGTCTGGTTGTTCGTGACGAATCCTGTGCCGTTGCATGCGACCGTGCCGCCCGTAAGGGTGCAGCCCGAAACGAGCAAGCTGGCGGGACTGACAATGGCTCCGGCTGCGGCTGCGGAGGGCTCCAGAAGATCCGCGATCGCATCCGGGATGCTGTTGGCGCAATCACCCGCAAATCCGAACGAACAAGTGACTGGCGACGGGACCGCCATGTGCACCATCGAGGGACCTGTGACCCCTCCGTAAGAGTTGCCCACGTTGTAGCGCTGGCCTTCGTAGGCGCCAAAGAAAAATGCCTTGTCCTTGATGATCGCACCTCCGAGACTGCCGCCAAATTGCTCCAGCGTCCGCGTCAATTTTGCATTGGGAGCGTCGTTGAAGTAGTTCCGCGCGTCCAGGTGGTCTCCATCGCGGCCGAAGCCAAAAGCGGTTCCATGGAGTTTGTTGGTGCCCGATTTTAGACCGACGTTTACCACCGCCCCCGGCTTCCATCCGTATTCTGCTGGTGGGTTTTGCTGCAAGTTGAACTCCTGAATCGCGTCGATGGGCAGAATGGTTGCAGAGTCACCTGCGATTCCTGATCCATTAATGATTGCCTGTCCGGAATAGGGTTCGCTGTTGAACAGGCCCTCGACGTAATAGGCGTTGTCTTCAGCGCGCAGCCCGTCAGCGCTGGTCGTGGAGAATCCTCCGCCGGGATAGCGCACCACGCCCGGACGAAGCTGCAGCAGGTTTTCATAATTCCTGCCGCTCAGCGGCAGGTCGTTGATTTGCGTGTTGCTCAACGTTCCTCCCAGAGTGGAGGAGGTAGTGTTCACCAGCGGGACTTCCTCGCTGACCGTCACGATCTCGGAAACGTTTCCGGGCTGTAAAGTGAAGTCGGCCCTCACATCCGTTGCGACCTCGACCGTAACCGCCGGCCGCTCCACCGTTTTGAAGCCTTTAGCTTCGACGTGAATCTTGTAGATTCCGGGGATCAGGTCGGGGGCAACGTAATCCCCCGACGCGTCGGTGGTGAAAGGTCGCGAGGTGCCGCGCTGCGTGTCGGTGACCACCACGTTAGCGGCGGCGACGGAGGCACCGCTCTGATCCGTAACTCTACCCAACACGCGTCCGGAGGTAGACTGGGCGGTCGCCGTTAGGCTCAGGGTACCCAGTGCAAGAAGCAGAAGAACAATCCGGAGAGCTGAAGTCGTCATATGACCTGAGGACACGGCGGTGCTTCGGAATATCATCACATCCCTCCGTTTACTGGTCGGACAGCCATACCATTGCAACGCGAATCAAGTCAAGCAAATTCTCCGATATTGCTCGTTATCCGGCCTTCACGAACTCTGGTTGACGAACTCAACAAAAGGGTCGAGTTTTCCTATAGCAATGCGCTGAATGAATCGGAATTTTGGAGTGGGCTTGCATTCCGCAGTACCAGCTGTTAGCGTCCCATATGTCATACCACCATACCCAAAGACCGCGCTACTATGTCCTTTCACTCCAAACCCGCAGAAAGAGCTTCGCTGGCACCGGAGCTGCGGTATAGTAGCCAGACCATCGCCAGTTTCCCCCTACTGGCTCGTTCGGGAGAAATTCCAGTGTACAGAGTTGTTCGAAACGCCCGTCTGTACGAGCAAATCGTCCAGCAGATCGAAGAATCGGTCCTCAATGGTTCACTGAAACCGGGCGACCAGCTTCCGGCCGAGCGCGATCTCGCGCAG